>Ga0070670_100003119_pt1 | contig 13715 bp, 18 predicted proteins | sample KBSS63metaG_FD_64665 | JGI IMG/M metagenome (GOLD analysis project Ga0070670, IMG submission 64665) | Switchgrass rhizosphere microbial communities from Kellogg Biological Station, Michigan, USA - KBS S6-3 metaG | ecosystem: Host-associated > Plants > Roots > Rhizosphere > Soil ... | reverse complement strand
GCTCGCAAATGTACAAAAGGCGACATATATGAAATTTATTTCGAACACCGATACCGCTCGTCATATCTTCAGCGTAGCGATCCGATACGGAGTGACGCTTAGATTCCGAGATCATCCATTCGTAAATATTTGTGGACATTACTTTAATTCGTTTGGTACGAAGGTTGCTGGAGTTAACTCGCGAAAAACGAAATTAGAGGTAACCGCGATGACGGAATCCCACAATTTAGTTGACAAAAATTCGAAAGGCGAAGCCCTACTCATAATGGATATGATCTCCGATTTCTCCTTTGAGGATGGCGACAAACTTTTTGAGCCTGCCCTGGCAGCGGCGGAGAAGATCGCCGAATTAAAAAAACGTGCTCGCGCCGCCGGCGCCAGCGTGATATATGTGAACGACAATTATGGAAGGTGGAACGAAGATTTCGGAACGTTCGTCGTGCGTACATTAGAAAGCTCGGAGAAGGGCCGCCAGATCATAGAAAAGCTTGAACCGGAACCGGACGACCTGTTTATCGTAAAGCCGCAGCGTTCCGGATTTTATGCTACGCCGCTTGGCGTCGTGTTGCTTTCGAAAGATATTTCGCGCGTCACTATAACCGGCGTTACGACTGACATTTGCGTCCTCTTCACCGCGCACGACGCGTACATGCGAGGTTTTTGTGTTCAGGTGCCGGCCGACGCAACGGCAGCCGTAAAACCCGAGTATCACGCTCAAGCGCTCGATTTCATCAGTCGCGTGGCGGACGCCAATACAGGTGAGTGTAAGGCGATCCAATTCGGCACGCATCGTAATGGGAATAATGAGCTTTCGCTTACAAAGGCGGGTTAGCAGGCGAAAAAAAAGGTGTGTTCGTAGTGAACACACCATGATCGCGCTTATAGCGCCAGCCTAAGACTTGGGTCATTTCGATGCTATCAATCCGCTTCAATACAATTGTACGGGCCAATACGATTTGCAGCATTTTTCCTGCTTAATCTATTGGCTGCAGAATTCTATTATCAAGGGAGTTTTTAAAATGAACAATCAGGGAACACGATCAAAAGAAGAGACTGGAATGTTGACCGGTATGTTTCGCGACCGTGAGAATACGGAAAACGCGTATCGAAGCTTGAAGGAAAGAGGCTATACCGACGACGAGATCAACGTTCTGATGTCCGAAGACACTCGCAACCGTTATTGGGGTGACGACGCTGATAATTCCGAACTCGGCAACAAAGCCCTGGAAGGAACTGGGGCCGGCGGTGCGATCGGCGGAACACTCGGAGCGATCCTCGGTGGCGTTGCAGCTATCGGAACAAATCTTGTGATTCCCGGACTCGGCCTTGTGGTCGCAGGCCCGATCGCCGCGGCACTTGCCGGAGCCGGCGCTGGAGCGTTAACCGGCGGATTGGCGGGCGCTTTGATCGGCTGGGGAATTCCAGAAGAAAGGGCCAAATTCTATGAAGGCGGCATCCGCGAAGGCGGTACCGTCTTAGGTGTGCGTCCGCGGACGGACGAAGACGCCGATTACTTTGAGAACGAATGGCGCGACAACTATAAAGGCGAACATATCTATCGCTGAGATCTGGTTCATCAATAAAAAACTCCGTCGGAAGTCCGACGGAGTTTTTATTTTGATCGGCAATTAAACCGTTGATGGCATTACGTTCCACTCGACCCCGCTTTCTTGCTGGACGAACTGCCTGAGGGGGCCGTACTCGCGCCGCCGCTCTGGTCTTCTTGCTCGTCTGAACCATTTCCGAACCAGGAGCTGCTACTGCTCTGCACTCGGATGTTGTTCTGGACCTGCTGCACACCGGAGCAAGATTCTACGATATCTTCAGCCCGGCGTTTCGATTCACGATCTTCCACTTCGCCTGAAAGCGTCACAGTGCCGCTTTGGACCTGAACCTCAATGTTCGAGGCGTCAAGATAATGATCGTCTGAAAGTCGTTCGTTCACATCCTCTTCGATTCGTTGATCTGAACGGGTGTAACCTTTAGGGCCCTTGCCCCGGAAACCAGTTTGCTTAGGGCCGTAGCTTCCCTGCGAACCGAACTGACCGCCAGTCGAACCGAATCTATTTTGCGAGCCAAGCTGGTCCGACCCGGAACCATAACCTTGCGAACCGAACTGGTTCCCCTGCGAGCCCATTCCCTGGCCATAGCTGCTTGGCCCAAACTGACCTTGGCCATAAGGACTATGACTTTCCTGATCGTAGCTGCTTTGACCGTATCGGCCTTCGCCATATGAGCCGGGGCCCTGCCCGTATCGGCCGCCAAATCCGCCCTGCGAGCCGTAGCTGCCGCCATAACTTTGGCCCCTCTCACGGCGATCGTATTCGCCGGAGCCCTGGGAACCGGGATAACCTCCCTGCGAACCCGTTGCCCCATAGCCATAGCTACCTGCTCCAAACCCGCTTTCTCCCTGGTATGAACGAAAATCCCCTTCGCCGCCGCCCATTCCGAGGTCGCCGCGGCCGAAATCACTGCTCCCGCGCCCTGCCGCACCGTATCCATATGCTGTGTCCTCATGAATTCCGCGGCCCCTCTGAGAGTGCCTTTCTTGCGACGGACTCCAGTCCTGATTTCGTCGCCATCGCTCTTCGTCGTAGCCCATTTGCTCAGTATTTCCCCGGCTCTCAGAGTCTCGATCGAAACCGCGTCCCTCAGATGTTCCAAAACGTCGACTTGATGAATATCTGCTACCCATAACAATAAATTTCCTCCCTATTGATCTTTCTAAAATTACTTGCCGTCGAATGAAGACGGAAAAGGATGGCCGATCGCGACCATCCTTTTCGACCCCGAGAATCAAAAGACACCCGTTCGTCGTCCTGCCTTTTTTGCGCTGCCGAGCGGCGACTATGAAAAATTATTAAAAAGATCCCCGCCGATCGGTGAATGTGGCAGGCCGACCAATTAAAGAATAAGGCGTCTCACCTGGGATGAAATGTTCGGTCAAATACAATGGATCGATAAAACATACGCTTTTTTATACAAATGTTTTATGTCATACAAATCGTGCCCTTCGCCAAGTCTAGTATCGCTCACATCAAAGCGTCGCTTTGATCAATTCAAATGCCGAGAGACAGGACGGCTTGAAATGCTTTAACCGAAAGAGAATTGTTAAAGCGTTCAGGCTGTTGCTTGAACAAAAAGGATCTGAGGAGACCGACAATGAACAGAACAAAAAGAACCGTCGTTACGCTCGCTTTAGCAGTTGCCGGATTTGCAGCCTGCACAACTGAAAGCAACGTCAACGTCAACATGAACAGCCGCAACGCTAATTCAAATACAGCGGTGTTAACTAACGCAACGCCGATGTCCACGCCGATGTCCACACCCATGTCGACGATGTCGCCTTCGAACTCGAACAGCAACATGGGCCGCTCGAACTCAAACATGAACTCGAATGCGAACAGGCCAAACGCGAACCGAAGGCCCTAGCTCGGGGGGTACTTTCCGTCGCTAGGCCGCCGTTGTTTCGCCGCCGAGAAGTGTCAAAACTTCGCCGGTGATATAACTGGAATCTGCGTTTGACGCAAAGAATACATATGCCGGTGCGACCTCTTCAGGTTGTGCCGGCCGTTTCATTGGCGTATCCGCGCCGTGGTTTGCGACCTCTTTTCCGTCTTTATCGACAACATTGAGGGGCGTCCAAACAGGGCCCGGCGAAACACAATTTACACGGATCTTTTTTTCGACGAGGCTTTGCGCCAGCGATTTCGTGAAAGCGTGGATAGCGCCTTTCGTCGCCGAATAATCGAGTAATTCCTTTGCACCTTCAAGACCGGTTATCGAGCCGGTATTGACGATCGCTCCGCCTTCGGGCAAGTGTTCAAGCGCGGCACGCGCCATATAGAAATACCCGAAGATATTAGTCTTAAACGTTTGCTCAAGCTGTTCGTCGGTAATGTCCTCAAGCGATGCTTGATGCTGTTGAAATGCTGCATTATTAACGAGCACGTCGAGCCGCCCGAGCTCGTTGACCGTATCCTCGACGGCACCGTTACAAAATTTCGAGTCCTGAACGTCACCCGCGATAAGAATGCACTGGCGACCTTCGCGTTTTACGAACTCCGCTGTCTCTTTTGCATCCGTTATTTCCTCCGGTAAATGAACAATCGCAATATCGGCGCCCTCGCGTGCGAAAAGAACGGCCACGGAACGCCCGATCCCCGAATCGCCGCCGGTGATCAAGGCGACCTTACCGGCGAGTTTTTCTGAACCCTTGTAATCCGGTGCAAGGAACTGCGGACGCGGCTCGACCTCACTTTCGATGCCCGGCCGCTCCTGATGTTGCTCCGGAAGCGGATTCTCCGGCCGATCACCTTTTTGTTCTGCTTTTTGCTGCTGTGCCATTGATTTTTCCTCGAAACAAAAACTAGCACGCGCTCGGACGCTCGATTTGTCGCTGTGAATACAAATTAACTTGATCGATTTCTGAAGTAGATGAAGATCCCGCAGAGATTACCGAGCGTCAACGCCGCATTTGTTATCGCGAAAACGAGGCTGCCGGTCAAAACACTAAAAGCAACAAAACCTAACGAAGCGGCAAGCTGGCCGATGAAAAGCCATTTCGAGACGCCCTTGTTCGAGCCGGCGATCCATTGTTTGCGAACCTGTGCCGCGATCGTCACCAGCAAAATAATGGAGCTTGCCCACCCGATGGCATCCGTCACGTCTTTGCCTCTGTCTTTTCGTTTTCGGCGAGGGCGTTCTCGTATTTGATCTCGACCCGAAGCCGCCTATAAATGCTCATCCATTGATTCGCGATCCACGGAAGAACGAAAAACGCGATGATATATCCGCGCCAATCGTCGATCGCCAAGCGAAAGCCTGTGAGTATCAAAAAGAACAGGGTCACCCAGTGACTAAAACAGTATTCGCAAGTAAAAACATAGAAGAATTTTCGCTGTAACAACGAGCGCGCCAAATCTGCCCGTGCCTTGCAGTAGTCGCGCGGCTCGCGAAATATCTCTTCCTGCGTAACGGTCCACGACACAGATGCCACGGCGACCGATAACACAATTGTCCAGAAGATCTGATTTACGAACAGTTGTTCCATGCGGTCAAATAATGAAGAACGCGCTCACTGACCTGTGTAGTGCAACGTACAGATTTAATGCGCGGCAAGCGGTAACGTGCTAATTCGAATGGGACTAGCGACGCGCGTGCTTTATTTAGATCTATGCAAATTGGTCCGAGTGCATTGCCATACATGGTGAATGAGAAGCGTACGAAATGTTAATCAACGCGGATAAAAATAGTATGTTGTCTTGGATTAAGTTGAAGAAATAGCAGGATTTAAAGCGAAGTGCACGCTAATTGCAAGATTCGATTCGGCTGGGAGATAACTAGCGTTAGCCAGCGATTGAGGAAGAAAAAAGGGAGAAAAATATGCTTTGGACAATAATAATAATTCTGTTGGTACTTTGGGCCTTAGGTTTTGGTTTTGCAGGTGCGGCAGTCGGAAACCTGATCCACATACTTCTTGTGATCGCGGTTATCGTATTGGTCGTCCAGTTGGTAACAGGTCGAAGAGCGGTTTAAGCTTTTCGGGCGAAACCAGGCTAATGCCTGCAACGTTTGTATAACGTCCGCACGGTCGAACGAACTCGTTCGATCGTTGCGGCGTTTTTCTATTTAGATCAATCTACAACTACCGTACGCCTTCTGCGCCTCACGGTTTCCCGGCTGCCGCCAAAATACGCCAATATGGCTACTACAAGATGGGCGATGAACCAGACGTTGTCGTAGCCCATGTTCTGGTAAATGTAGATCAAGATCAGAATGCGCGGCATGAAAACACCAAGCAAAATGTCTGCCCACTGCGGAACCGAATTCGCCGGATAAGCTTCAGGTTGCAGAAATAAGGCTGCAAGCAAAACGATTCGCGGAAAGAAAAGCGAAAACAATAAGAAATAAAAATCCATTTTGTTGACCTCGCCGATATTTGCTCGATTATAAGCTTTTTTTGTCGCGCGGAATGTATAGTAAAATCCGCTTGTCGAGAGGCGTAAATAATGAAAATTCTGGTGTCCGCAGTCTGCCTTTCTTTCGCGATCTGCTCGTGTGCGAGCAGTTCAAACATCAAGTCGGACGCGAACTCTCAAAACGCTTCTGCCGCATCGGCTCCGGCCGGGTCGGTCTCTGAAAAGCAAGAAAGTGAAGTCTCACAAAGCACGGTCGACGGGCCTAAAACGGTTCGTGATTTTTTTATGTTGCTGCCCGAAAAATACTTCACGCTCGAGGGTTGCGAACATGGGAAGGATCAAGATTGTAGAAAGGCACGCGAAGATTATTTGAAAACGTTCGGCGAGGTCGTCGATATTCAAAACGGTTACATAAAAGGCGGCTGTGACGGCGGGCAGTCGTGCATGGAGATGGCAATATTCAAACGACCGGACGGCTCGTACCTTATTGGCCTTGCCACGTTTGCTGAATCGTTAAACGACTATTACTTTCTCGATCACAAAAACGGTGTCTGGTCAGAAGTCTCGTCGACGGTGCCCGAATTCAGCAAGAAAAACATGTACGAATTGCCGAGGCATGGCACGACCGTGCAGGTATTCGCAAAGAAGATCATCGAACAGGGCCCGGATTTCCAGGCTAGTGAAAAAGGCCGCAAACTTTACGACCTAATTTGGAATAACGGCAAGTTCACCATCAAACGTTAATGATGCGTTTACTTGACTTCGCAATCCCACTCTCGGAAAATTCAACCAACCTTCTACGGAGACGAGCGTCCGCTAAATGGCATCAAATCTAGTTCACATTACGCGTCGCGGCTTCGGCGAAACGATGCGGCGAGATGGTTGGTGGGTGCAGTCGCTGCTCACGTTCCTCGGATTTTCGGCGTTCATCGTTTACTCGACGTGGGCCGCATTTCAAGGCGCACATTATTCATTCGGGCCGTATCTTTCACCGATGTATTCGCCGCTGATCTGGGAGGCGTCTGGCCAAACATTGACAGAACATGCCTGGCTTGGAGCGTGGCCATCATGGGTGCCGGCTTTCCTGCGAATGACACCGGCGATGCTTATTTTGTGGGCGCCCGGAGGATTTCGGTTCACTTGCTATTACTACCGCGGTGCTTATTACAAAGCCTTTTGGGCGGATCCGCCGGGATGTGCTGTCGGCGAGCCGCGTCATTCGTATTGGGGTGAGCGAAAGTTTCCGCTCATAATGCAGAACATTCATCGATATTTTCTCTATATCGCACTCCTGTTTATCGTGATCCTGAGTTACGACGCATTCGAAGGGCTTTGGTTCATAGGCGCCGGTGGACATAAACATTTCGGCATCGGTGTAGGCACGCTTGTATTGATCATCAACGTGATCCTTTTGGGAAGTTATACGCTTGGCTGCCATAGCCTTCGACACCTGATCGGCGGTGCCCGAGATGTCCTTTCAGGCCGCGCTGTTCAAAAGAAAGCTTACGACTGCGTGAGCGGCCTCAATCGTCGGCATATGATGTTCGCCTGGTTTTCGTTGTTTTGGGTTGGTTTTACCGATTTCTATATTCGAATGTGCTCGATGGGAATTTTCACGGACTACCGAATCTTTTGATGGAATATAAAACATTCGAACACGACGTTCTTGTCATCGGTGCCGGCGGTGCCGGGCTGCGTGCCGCGATCGAGGCATCAGCGGCAGGCGTAAGCGTTGGGTTGATCTGTAAATCGTTGCTCGGCAAAGCGCACACCGTCATGGCGGAGGGCGGAATGGCGGCGGCATTGGCGAACGTCGACGACCGCGACAATTGGAAGGTCCATTTTTCCGACACGATGCGCGGTGGTCAGTATGTGAACAATTGGCGAATGGCCGAGCTTCACGCAAAAGAAGCGCCGGATCGCGTACGCGAACTCGAAGCCTGGGGAGCGGTTTTCGATCGTACGAAAGACGGCAAAATACTCCAGCGAAACTTTGGCGGACATCGTTATCCGCGACTCGCACACGTTGGTGATCGAACCGGGCTCGAACTCATCCGCACATTACAAGATCACGGAATTCATCAGGGCATCGATGTCCACATGGAAGTCACGGTGATCTCGCTGCTCAAAGACGGCGACCGCGTCGTCGGCGTTTTCGCTTACGAACGCGAGCACGGACGTTTTCGCGTTTTCAAAGCAAAGGCCGTTGTGCTTGCGACCGGCGGTGTCGGCCGAGCATACAAGATCACCTCGAACAGCTGGGAAGGAACGGGCGACGGCCACGCGCTCGCCTATCATGCCGGGGCTGAACTGATCGACATGGAGTTCATCCAGTTTCATCCGACGGGAATGGTCTGGCCGCCGAGCGTCCGCGGCATCCTGGTGACCGAAGGTGTTCGCGGTGAAGGCGGGATCTTGAAGAACAACGAAGGCAAGCGGTTCATGTTCGACGACATTCCCGATAACTACAAGGACCAGACCGCGAAGGATGCCGAAGAAGGCTGGCGCTATACGCAGGGCGACAAGACCGCTAATCGTCCGCCCGAGCTGTTGACGCGCGATCACGTGGCGCGCTGCATCAATCGTGAGGTGAAAGCCGGACGCGGCTCGCCGCACGGCGGAGTATTTCTCGACATCGCGTGGATAAAAGAAAAGCTGCCAAACGCTGCCGAACACATTAAACGCAAATTGCCGTCGATGTATCACCAGTTCATGCAGCTGGCGAATCTGGACATCACAACGACGCCGATGGAGGTCGGGCCGACGACCCATTACATCATGGGCGGTGTTCGCGTTGATGCCGACACGCAGGCCTCAACGCTGCCGGGGCTTTATGCAGCAGGCGAATGTGCTTCGGGGATAAACGGAGCGAACCGCCTCGGCGGCAACTCGCTTTCGGATCTGATCGTCTTCGGCAAGCGAGCGGGCGAATACGCGGCCGAGTTCGCAAAAGCGAACGGTCACGGAACTATCGACGACGGACAGATCGCATCTGAAACGAAACGCGCACTCGAGCCGTTCGATCGCGATGGCGGCGAAAATCCGTTTGTCATCCAGAATGATCTTCAGGACATGATGCAAAAGCTTGTCGGCATCGTTCGGGTCGAGGACGAGATGAAGGAAGCTCTCGACGGTTTGAAAGAGTTGAACGAACGAACGGCGAAGTCCTCAGTTACAGGTAATGTTGACTTCAATCCCGGCTGGCACACTGCGCTCGACCTGCGAAACCTTTTGACCGTTTCAGAAGCGATAACGCTCTCTGCGATCGAGCGTAAAGAAAGCCGCGGAGGACAATTTCGTGATGATTATCCGAACAAGGACCCGGAATTCGCCAAGTTCAATATCGCGGTCAAAGAAGTGAATGGCGAAATGCAGATATCGCACGTGCCGCTTCCCGAAATGCCTGCGGAATTGAAACAAGTGATCGAAGAAATGGGATGATGGGAACGCGGACGCCCTCGTCCGCAATGAGTGCGAAGCACGAATAAAAGATTACGCCGCAAGCGGCGTTTGCGGACGAGGGCGTCCGCGTTCCAAGATGAAAGCTACCTTTAGCATAAGACGAGGCGGACGCGAGGGCGGTGAGATGGTCGATTACCAGACCGAGGTCACCGAGGGCATGGTCGTGCTCGATGCAGTGCATCAGATACAGGCCGAAACCGCGCCCGATCTCGCTTGCCGATGGAACTGCAAAGCCGGCAAATGCGGTTCGTGCTCGGCGGAGATCAATGGCAAGCCGCAGCTTATGTGCATGACGCGGCTCGACACGATCGACGTAACGCAGCCGGTGACGATCGAGCCGATGCGGGCTTTTCCGCCGATTAAAGATCTGATCAGCGACGTGAGCTGGAATTTTGAGGTTAAAAAACGCATCAAGAAATTCAAGCCGCGTCCGCCCGATGCCGAAGACGGAACGTGGCGGATGCAGCAGGAAGACATCGACCGCGTGCAGGAATTTCGAAAATGCATCGAATGCTTTTTGTGCCAGGACGTTTGCCACGTTCTTCGTGATCACGTAAAGCACGAGGAGTTCATAGGGCCGCGTTTTCTTGTATACACCGCAGCGCTTGAGATGCATCCACTGGACACGGAAAACCGCACCGAAGAATTGAAAGACGCATTCGGCATCGGTTACTGCAATATCACAAAGTGCTGCACAAAGGTCTGCCCGGAGCACATCACTATAACCGACAATGCGATCATCCCGCTCAAAGAACGCGTCGTTGACGAACACTACGATCCGCTCAAAAAACTTGTTAAGCTGTTTCGCAAGAAATGAAGTATTCGCAATCGGTTTGGTCGGAAAAACGTAAAGCCGGATTAGTAAGATATCTGTTTTTCGACGGAGTGATATGGGCCGGCGGGCCGTTCGCTGTCGTAATGCAGATCATCGGCGTTTTTGTTTTGCGGGACGAAGGCCAGACGATCGGTGAGTACATGAGCTCATCAAGAACGTGGATCACCTTTTTCCTGCACGCTACCCTCTTTGGTCTGATCGTAGGCTTCATCAACTGGCGACGGAACGAAAAGGCATTTTCCGCGATCGAGAACTCAAATTAAGAGCATGTTTGATTTGAAACCACTTCACCGCGAAGCGATTCCTGCCGCACTCGAAAAGGCGAATCGCTATCGCCTTCTCAACGAGCCCGGAGCCGCTGAAAGTATCTATCTCGACATCCTTGCCGTCGAACCCGAAAATCAGGAAGCGCTCAAAAATATCGTGCTCGCGATGAGCGACCGCTTTGGAAAGGATTATGCTGTCGGCGACTCGCACATAAATGACTTCGTCGCCCAACTCTCCGACGCGTACGAAAAAGCCTACTACACCGGCATTGTTTACGAACGCCGCGCGAAAGCTACGCTTGAAAAAGGCGGCCTGCAGGCGTACGAGCTCTTCACACAGGCGATGGAATGGTTTGAAAAGGCAGAGGCGATCCGGCCTGCAGGAAACGACGACCCGATTCTTCGTTGGAACGGCTGCGCCCGGATCATCGCCCGCAACAACCTGCGTCCGCACGTTGTTTCTGCAAACGATTTTATCGAATGACAGTGCCTCCATTTGTGATATTCTGACCGCTAAACGGCTTGAGAAAATTGAAGTAAAGGAGAATCGAAAAATGGCGGGAAAATTTGAGTTAAAAACTGCGGCAAACGGGAAATTTCATTTCAACCTGAAAGCCGGAAACGGGCAGATCATACTCTCAAGCGAGATGTACGAAACTAAAGCTGCCGCCGAGAACGGTATCGCGTCCGTTCAAAAGAATGCTGCCGACGATGCTCGATATGAGAAACGAAAAGCCGCGAACGGCGAACCGTTTTTCGTGCTCAAAGCCGGCAACGGCGAACAGATCGGCCGAAGCGAAACTTATTCGTCGGACGGCGCGTTGGATAACGGTATCGAATCGGTAAAGACAAACGCTCCCGGTGCGTCGACCGAAGAAGTCTAAAGGAAAATTGATTCAATCTAAGTAAGGAAGGCGGGCTTGCCCCCGCCTATTTTTATAGAAATGACAACCAAACGAGTTCGCCCCGGTATTGAAGTATTACTCACTGACAAGATAGCATCGCTCACTGGCCAACGCATCGGCCTTGTCTGCAACCAGGCATCTGTACTGCCAAATCTGCGGCACGCGGTCGACGTTTTTTTCGAGCATCCCGATATAAACCTAACAACTCTGTTCGGACCTCAGCACGGCATTCGCGGCGACGTGCAGGACAACATGATCGAAACGGATCATGCCATAGACTCGCATACCGGCCTTTGGATCTATTCGCTGTACAGCGAAACGCGCGAACCGACCGCGAAGATGCTCGAAAATGTAGACACGATCGTGTTCGACCTGCAGGACGTCGGCTGCCGCATTTATACCTTTGTTTATACGATGGCGAACTGCATGCGTGCCGCGAAAAGGCTGGGCAAACGCGTCGTCGTTTGTGACCGGCCAAATCCGATCAACGGCATTGCGGTCGAGGGAAATGTAACAGAAACCGAATTCACTTCATTCGTTGGACAATTCGAGATTCCGACCCGTCATGGAATGACGACCGGTGAACTGGCGAAATTGTTCAACGAACATTTCGGCATCGGCTGCGACCTGGAAGTGATACCGATGGACGGTTGGCGACGCGAAATGTGGTTCGAAGACACTGGCCTGCCGTGGGTGATGCCGTCGCCAAATATCCCAACTGTCGATACGTGCGTCGTTTTCCCCGCAACGGTGCATGTCGAGGGAACCGAGATGAGCGAGGGCCGAGGCACAACAAAGGTTTTTGAACTGAACGGCGCACCATACATCGACCCGTGGGCGTGGGTAGCCGAACTTGAGAAGTTTAATTTCCCAGGCGTCGCATTCCGGCAAACTTTCTTTCAGCCGACCTTCCAAAAACACGCCCGCGTTACTTGCGGCGGTGTGCAGATCCACGTCACTGACCGCGAAACATTCACTCCCGTCATCGTCGGGATCGCTATGATCAAAACCGCTTACGACCTCTATACAGAACAATTCGAATGGAAACGCGAGGCCTATGAATACGTCTTCGACAAGAATCCGTTCGATGTCGTCAGCGGCACGGACAAGATCCGCAAAGCGATCGAAGCTGGAGCTCCATTGAACGAAATTCAAGATTCGTGGGCGCAGGGATTAAAAGAATTCTGCCACCTACGCGAGACCTATTTGTTGTGCTGATAACCATACAGACTTTACGGCGTCAATCCAGATTCGTAGTTGGTCATGAATTCGAGAAACTTTGAAACCTCGAGAATGTCTTTGCCTTGAAACCGGATGCTGTGGGCGTCGGTGCGTTTGACGATCGACAAATAGCTCAACAATTCGGCGGGACGATAATTTTTGAATCGCACGTCGAGCTGCACGGGCAACGTGACTTTGTAAGGCTTGAAATCTTTAAGGCGGCCCATCGCCCGTTTGACCTTTTCGCGGATCACTTCGTCTGCGGCTTCCGGCGTCATTGTCCTGGCGGAATGAAAGCCGTAATTCCATTTCACGACCGCACCTTCGATATTGCCCAATAGGTCGGTTGTCTCTTTTACAGCAGCGTCATCGCCGGAAACCATGATGACCGGCACGTTGAAATGTCCCGCGATCGCCGCGTTGATACCCGCTTCGGGCATCGAAATGCCGTTTAATTTGACATCCGCAAGCGTTGCGCTCGACATCGTATGGGCACGCACGCCTTCCGAATTCGTCGTGCCCGAATGGTAGCCGATAAAGATCGCGCCTGCGAAAGTTTCGTCGATGCCCTGCATCATCATCAGCGGCCTCGGCCACGACCGGACGATTGTGACGTTCTTGGGAAATTTCTCTATCAACAAGCTCTCACCATTTCCATGCGAATCGCTGACGACGATCTCGGTCGCCCCGCCGGCAAAGGCGGCTTCGATCGCGGCATTTACTTCCTGCGTCATAAACTCGCGAAAGCGTCCGTACTCAAACCCCTGCGGGCTTAACTGGTCGCCGGTAACCACGCCGACGATCCCTTCCATGTCGGCAGAAATGTAAATTTTCAATTTCTTTGCCTGCGCATTAGTAACGACGGAAAAACTCATCGCCACGAAGATCGCCAGGAAGATACAACGGTATCCAATTTTCATATCAGTTCTCACACTATTTTTATGTCGTTTTCGATTAAGAGCAATATAAAGATGAACTGCTTTGCTCAAATGAACAAATGCCGAAGTCTATTTCTGCCTCATCGCCTCCAGCACTTTTTCGCCGCGCGGTGACAGTCGATATCCGGGCCGCAGGCTTTCGGTCAGGCCGAGGGCCTTTAGTTTGC
>Ga0070670_100003115_pt1 | contig 13721 bp, 12 predicted proteins | sample KBSS63metaG_FD_64665 | JGI IMG/M metagenome (GOLD analysis project Ga0070670, IMG submission 64665) | Switchgrass rhizosphere microbial communities from Kellogg Biological Station, Michigan, USA - KBS S6-3 metaG | ecosystem: Host-associated > Plants > Roots > Rhizosphere > Soil ... | reverse complement strand
TGACCGAAAACGATGATCTCGCGTCCGGCCAGATGCCCATCGGTGAGCAAGCCTGCGCCTTGCAGGATGACGTTGAAGGTACACTTCAAATTGCGATCCGAGATTTCCTCCTTTGGCAGGTCGCGGTCTTTCAGATAAATCGGATTGCGTTCGGGAATGGCTTGCTGCCAGACGCCGCCCAAGGGGTAATGGCCCGGATACGTGAGCGCCAGGACCTTGAATCCCTGCGCTGCCACAACCCGCGCCAGGCCAGGTCTGCCGTCGGGCGTCAGATCCATAATCTTTTCGCTGCCGGCGCCGCCATGAAAGAAAACAAACGCTCGGCGTGGGTCTGTTTCCTTCTCAGGAGTGTAAACCGTCCCGTGCATGTCCCAGTCGTAGCCGTTACGGTGATAACGAGTCCAGGCGTCGGCGGTCGTTAGACCGGTGGGATTATACGGAGGATCGATAGCGAGCCATTCATCCCAGGTGAGCTTTAATAGCAACTCGTTCGATTTCAGGCCGGCGAGAAATTTTTCGGTTGCACTGTTCATCGATTCGGACCTCTAGGCTTTGGTGACGTAGCGATCGAGATAGTATTTGGCAATCTCTCCTTTGGTGCAGAACCAGACATCTTTAAAACCCTTGGCGTACCGGATGCATTCCTCAAACGTGCCGATGATGTTCGGCCGCCCGCCGATGTGGGCATGGACGAGACAATCGATCAATTTAGGCGCGCCCGCTTGCCCTTCGGCATAGAGGCAGTCAAACGCGGCCTTGAAGCCGTCAAAATAAAATTGCGCCGGATTTTTGTGCGTGAACAGTAGGCTCAAATCATTGGCGTAATCCAACCGCGGCATGATCACGATGGGTTTGCCGTTGACCATCCGATGCTGCGGGATATCGGGGCCCGGCAAATCGCCGCTCCAATAGATGCCTTCATCGACGTAATGGCCGAAAGTATACTCGTTGATGCGATGACCGGGGCTGACCCAGCCGACGGGACGCTTGCCGGTTACGGAAGCAAGGGCATCAAGAGTTCGTCGAATGAGCTTTTTCTCCGAGTCGGTATCCAGTGAAGATTGCGCGGTGTCGTTGACCCAACCATGTCCGACGATCTCATGACCGGCCGAATGAAGTTCCTTCACCACATCGGGAAAGTCCTCGGCGATCCGCCCATTGGTATCGATGGTGCCTTTGACGCCATGACGGGAAAAAACATCCATGATGCGCCAGATCCCCGCTTTGCCGCCGTATTCGCCGTAAGCCAGTGACGCATAATCGGGTTTGCCGTCTTCACTGCGGCGATACTGGGAGGATTTTTCGAATGCCTCCAAGGCGACAAAAAAACTGACGGCGATCTTCGCGCCGTTGGGCCATTGAATCGGGCTCAGTCTCATAAATTGACCTCTTAAGGATTTGGGCGCGCCAAAGACATCTCGCGTATAGCGGCATAGCGAAATCGCGACAATGGCCGCCGTGAAAGTCTATAGTCTGCTGCTTGTCATCACCACTTACACTCGGGATGTTGCAATTACTATCAAGCAGCAGTGAAGAACGTCAACCTAGTGTCGTCTTTTAGGGATTCGTCAACTAATTCACATAGGAACATCATCAAAGCCGAAGCTAGCAATTAGCGACGGTGTTGCTCAGGTGATGCGAAGTAGGAGCTTCAGTTCACCGGGCACTTGCCGGTTGTCAGGTGGGCTTCGAAGTCGGCGGTGAAGAGTTTGATTGCGCTCTCGATAGGTGGGCCGGGCATCGCGATCAGGTTGCAAAAACCCTTGCCTTTATTAAATGCGAGGATTTTGCCGAACTGTTCGAGCATCGGCAGGCCGCCTTGGCCGGCCTGAACTTTCTTCAACATCATTGCAAGACTGCTCGTTTCCATTCGGCAGGCGGGGCATTGCCCGCACGATTCGGCGGCGAAAAAGTCGGCGATTTTTATCAGCTCTTCGACGATACAGGTGCCTTCAGCCACCAACTTCACTACACCGCAACCGAGGGCGGAGCCAGCCTCACGCATGGAATTATGATCGAGCGGCGTGTCGATCTGTTCCGGCGAGAGAAAAGCCGACGAGGGCGCTGCCGGCATAATCGCTTTTATTTTTTGGCCGCCTTTTATTCCTCCGCCGCATTCCTCGATCAAGTAGCGTAGCGGCGTGCCAAAAGGAAGCTCATAGACGCCGGGGCGATTGACGTCGTCGTTCAACGAAAAAATCATTGTGCCGGTGCTCTCGGCAGTGCCGAATTGCCGGTACCAGTCGGCGCCTTTCAAGACGATCGGCGGAACGTTAGCCAAAGTTTCGACGTTGTTGATCGCTGTCGGTTTGCCGAACAATCCGACGGTGACCGGAAACGGCGGTTTCTGGCGCGGCCAGGCTTTTTTGCCTTCGATGACCTCAATGACTGCGGTGTCCTCACCAGCGACATAGTTATGCGGCGCGGGAACAACCTCGATTTCTAGATCGAAACCGCTGCCGAGAACATTCTTGCCATAATAGCCAGCCTTTTTGGCTTCGGCCAAAGCGGCTTGGATGGTTTTCAGCGCATCGTCGTAGCGCGCGTTGATATAAAGGTAGGCTTTGCTTGCGCCGATCGCATACGCTCCAAGAAGCGTACCCTCGAGAACCAGGTGAGGAAGATTTTCCAGCAGTACTCGGTCCTTTTTGCTGCCGGGCTCGTCTTCGCCGCCATTGAGAATCAAATAGCGGGGTTGCTCCGGCGCCTCCCGGGTGAGCTGCCATTTCTTGCCGGTCGGAAAACCGGCGCCACCACGACCGCGTAAACCGGCATCCGAGACGATTTGGATCAGCTGTTCAGGCGAACCGTTGAGCGTTTTCTCCAGCGCCTGATAGCCGCCGCGATCGCGATACTCTTTCAATCCCTCTCTTCCCTCGGGAGTAGCGTGAGGGAAAAGGATGCCTTCCATGGCTTAAAAAACCCCCGTATCGAGAAGCTGATAAATCAATTCTTTCAGCGACGAATCGATGGTGTCCAAGCGTTGCACATGCGGGCCGCCGGCAAGATGCTCGACGATGTCGTCGAGATCCTCAGACTGGACTTTGGCATACCAGCTCTTTTCCGGGTACAGGACGATATTCGGTCCCTCTTGGCACGCGCCGAAGCACATGTAAGGTTTCACTTCGACATCGTTAATGCCCTTGGCGGCGATTTTTTTTTCCAGCTCGGTGGTGAGCTGTTCAGAGCCGCGCGATTTACAATCGATGTTTTGGCAAACCAGGCAAATTCGAGCCACGACGTTTCTCCTTGCGCCCTAATTACTCGGCCCGCAACCGAGATGCAACAGGACGATCTGCGCGCCGGCTAGTTCATTTGCGCCTGGACAACCCAGTCTTTGCCGTTGATAATCTCAGCGAGGATTTTTTCGTCTTCCTCGGTCGGCAATGTTTCCCGCACATGTTTCTCATATGCCTCCGGACTCAACAACTCTCCGGTCACACTGAAGGGTTTGTCCAGGTTCTCCCCGATAGAGCGATTGAATTTAAAATCCGGAGCATAAAGTTTCGGTTCTCCTTGCGGGATGAGTTGGTTGAGTTGATCGATCAGTTTTGCACTTTCCGCCATATAGTGACCGCGCGCCAAGTCGTTCAGTCGATCCTTTTCGGCGGCACTTTTCGCTTCATGTTCATCGAAGCGGCCCTTGAGTCCCCAAGTATACGCCCACTGAGCCGAGGAAGAATGGTCGGTGCCAAACAGGTCATAGGCCGTCGAGAGCCACTTGTTGAAGTACTTTTGCACGATCGGGATCGGAATCTTGCCGGCTCTGAGAATCCGCGTGAGCCCAGCGTGGCCGGTAAACATGTGAAAAAATTCTTCCTTGAGCATCGCAGTAACGCTTTCGGCCAGCGGCGCAAAAGCTGAATGCGAAAGCATCGTCAGCTGATATTTGCCGTCGCGATCGACGAATTCAGTATAAGTGAAAAAATCGAGCCAGTTGTTCACCGGCGCATTGAAGGAGCCCAGGAGGCGATCGCCACGAAAAGCGCGCCGCTCGAGTAGCTTTCGAGCCTCGAGCTTTCCCGAATCGCCAAAATAATTGACCAGCAAATAGCACATCTGCCAGCCGTGCCGCATCTCCTCGCTGTTCACCCGCGTGAGCGCTTGGCGGTCGTACTCTGTGGGTGCCGTATCGATCAAGTTCTTTTGCTGCTCGACGGAAGCGAACTCGGTGTCGCCCTGATAGACGATTAAATTCATTAGAGCGTCGCGAATCGTTTGATTCGGGATCTGGGTGACGCGTTGCCACTTGTTCTGGCCTTTATAGTCGCCGAACTCGATTTCGGGCGAGTGCAGCTCGCCGAGCTTGGTTTCAAATTTATAATCGCCGAGGAGCGCAGGGTCATAGCCGATGTCATGTTGCCACTGGCGGAAATAATCGATCCAATCGTCAAAAGTGGAAATCTTGATCATGAGGGATTCCTTTCAGAGTCTTTCGAACGAACGTTCGAATAATAACTTAACCCTGAAACAAGCGGTTTTCAACCCTGACCGGTAAAAATAATGCGTCTGAATTTAGCGGTACATCTCCAGTAGCTCAACCATGCCGAGCTGACGCATCTGCTCGAAAAGATAGCGTTTTATTTCGCCGACTGTGTCCATCGCAAGGACGATTTCGGCGGTGGCTTTGGCGCTCTGATAGCTGATTGAGCGAATGGCTTTTTTTATGACCGGAATATAAAGCGAGCCGGTGCTAAATTCCTCTAAGCCCATTCCCAATAGCAGAATAGCGCAGAGCGCATCGCCCGCCATCTCGCCGCACATTCCGACCCGCTTGCCTTGTCGCTTTCCCGCTTCAATGGTCGTGCTGAGGGATTTAAGCACAGCGGGATGCACGGGCTCGTAGAGGCTCGCCACTTTGCGGTTGCTGCGATCCACGGCGAGAATGTACTGAATCAAATCGTTGGTTCCGATGCTGAGAAAATCGACTTCACGGAGAAAACGATCGGCGAGTTGTACTGCAGCGGGAACCTCGACCATGATGCCAAGCTCCATTTGCCGGTCGTAGGGTGTGCCTTCGTGGTCTAGTTCGGCTTTGGCCTCGGCAAGGATTTCTTTCACCTTTTGAATTTCCTCGAGACTCGTGACCATCGGAATCAGTAAGCGGACGCGGCCGAGCTCGCCTACCCTAAGCACTGCGCGCAGCTGGGTTTTGAAAATCTCCTCGACTTCCAGAGAAATACGGATCGAACGCCAGCCTAAAAACGGATTTGGCTCGACTGTAGGGCTGCGCATGTAGGTCGGATATTTGTCAGCGCCAATATCCAAAGTTCTGATCGTGACCGGCTTCCCCGCCATGCCTTCAACCACTCTGCTATAAAGCGTATACTGCTCGTCTTCGCTCGGAAAATCGCGATGAGACAAGAACGGAATCTCGGTGCGATAGAGTCCGATGCCCTGGGCGCCGTGCAGCTGGGCAAAGGCAACATCACTCAATAATCCAATATTCGCATAAAGCGAGACTCTGTGCCCGTCACTGGTTTCTGCCGGAAGATTCTTGAGCGCGCCGAGCTCGCGATTGAGCGCGGCATAATCCCGCTCCAGGCGATTGTACTCTCGGATGACCTCTGCATTGGGATTCACGTGTACGTTTCCGGCATTGCCGTCGACGATCAGCATGTCGCCCTGATGAACCGCTTCCATCAGTCCTTCGATCGCGACGACGCTGGGAATTTCAAACGACTTCGCCAGAATCGATGCGTGCGAAGTTACGCCGCCGGTAGCCAGCGCGATACCCTTGAACTTGTCGCCTTCGAGCATGCTCAGATCGGCGGGTGAGAGATCTTCCGCCACGAGAACCGCATCGTCGGGTAAATCATATTGCTGGCCCGACACGCCCGATAAATTATCGAGCAGTCGTTGCGCGGCATCTTTTACGTCGGTCGTGCGTTCGCGGAGATAGCTATCATTGATATTGGCAATGGAGTGCAAATAGCGCTCGAACACGACGCGAATCGAATACTCGGCGGTGTAGCCTTCTTTGAAAATTTGTTGTTCGATCTGCTGGATAATCGCCGGGTCTTCCAAGATCAGGCGGTAAACATCGAAAATGGCGTTTTCCTCTTTAGGAATGAACTGCGTCATGCGGTTCTTGACCACACTCACTTGCTCAATGCCGCGCTCTACGGCGGCACGAAATCTTTCCATCTCTCGCTCCGGATTGCGCGCTTTCTTTTTGCTGATCGCAGCGAGATCCATGCGCGGCTCCAAGACGAACGCTCGCCCGCGGCCAAAGCCGGGAGACGCGGCAAGCCCATTCAAACGCCCGCGCCAATGCTGCTTCGATTTTGCCTGTTTTTCGCGCCGGGAGCCCTCATAGGAGCGGAGCTTGCGCATCGCCTCGTTCATTCGCTTTTCGAACTCTTTGCGCTCCTCTTCCTTGCTCTTGAGAGATTCAGCGAGCCGGCCCTGCACGATAATGCTGGCTGCTTGAGCCGAGATCGTCGTGAGCAGACGGATTTCATCGCGCGAAAAGTGCCGGCGACGAGATGTCTGCACCACCAGAACTCCCAAGGGGAGCCTGCCCTCGATCAGCGGCACGCCGAGAAACGAATGGAAATGCTCTTCATGGGTTTCAGGAAAATACTTATAACGTGGGTGAGCGAGGGTATCGGCGACCATCACCGGCTTCATTCTCTCGATTACCAATCCGGTGAGACCTTCGCTCGTACCCATGGAAACTTTGCCGACGGACTCCGGGTCCAATCCCATAGTCGCGTGCAGGGTCAAACGGTTCTTTTTGCGATCGAGAATATAGATCGAGCAGACTTCGGTCTGCATCCGGTCGGCGACGGTGGCGACGATTCGATCGAGCGTCTCCTGCAGATCGTGCGAGTGGCTGATCAGCGTGCTGATATCCTCGAGAATATCGAGATGAGGCGGCGGAGCAATGCGCCGATTGCGTTTGGTCTTCAGTTTGGCCATGGAAAAACCGAGTCTTTTATTAAACACAAATTTCAGTATTTCACCAGGGAGCAAATTCGCCGTAAGGGGGTCAGTTTGAGGAAAGATCTATCACTTACTTCGAGATGACACACACAGTTGTCCGTTATTCCGAGGCTCTCAGCCTAAACTCCGCGAGGAACTTCCTATGCGGCTTGCATTGCGAAGTTTGCGCTAGTGTCGCGGTTGTCCATCCTGAGGCGGAGGCGAAGGATCTCGTTCATTGTGAGTGGCAGGAGTCTGAGATTCTTCGCCTTCGGCTCAGAATGACAGTCATGAATTCTCGCGTTCGGATACACTTCCCAAATGGAGGCAGATGCTTTTAAAAGGCCTTCGAGCATTGTTTTTATTAAAAGCATGCAAGCGCCACACACTAGCTTTTGTAATGGACAAACCGGACCAGTGTCGATCCGCCGTTGTCTAAGGGAGAAATCGAAAGGCTGTACGCTGCGTAGCGGAGGTTCTCGATCAAGCAAAACGGCCGGGAATGACTTGGCCGCAAGCACAGCGGCCGTGAGCCAGCCTGTTTTCGATAATTTGGTGCCAGGAACGTCGGATCAAAACGCTTTCACAAGCGGGGCAACGGGTGTTCTGTCCCTCGGCGTCATGAACGTTGCCGACGTAGCAGTATTTGATGCCGCTCGCTTGCGCGATCGCGCGCGCCCGTTTGAGAGTCGAAGCTGGGGTGCGCGGCTTATCGGTCAGTTTGAAGTCCGGATGAAACGCCGTGAAATGGAGCGGCACCGAATCGCCCAGGTTTTCCGCGACCCAATCACATAGCCGTCGAGTTTCGTCCGGCTCGTCGTTCTCACCGGGTATCATCAAATTGGTGATCTCGAACCAGATATCGGTTTCCCGTCTGAGCCAAACCAGAGTATCGAGCACCGGAGCGAGATGGGAGAAAGTCAGCTTGTGATAAAACCGCTCCGTAAAAGCCTTCAGATCGACGTTGGCGGCATCAATGTAGCGAAACACCTCCGGGCGAGACTCGGGCGTGATGTAACCGGCGGTCACCATCACGCTGTTGATGCCGCGCTCATGGGCATGGCGTGAAATGTCGATGACGAATTCACCCCAGATCACTGGGTCGTTGTAAGTAAATGCGATGCTCGGCACTCGTTTTCCCAGAGCGAGCTCGACCACCTGCTCCGGTGCAACCTGATAACTTTCGGCTTCGTCGAGCTTGGCCTTGCTGATGCTCCAGTTTTGGCAGAAGCGACACCCTAAATTGCACCCGGCGGTGCCGAAACTAAGAATCTCACTCCCGGGCAGGAAATGGTTGAGAGGCTTTTTTTCGATAGGATCGATTGCAAACCCCGTGGACGTGCCGTAGCCGAGAGAATAAAGCTTGCCGCCGACGTTCCTACGGATGTAGCAAAAACCGGCTTGTCCATCGCCGACCCGGCAAAAGCGCGGACACAACGTACAAAGGATCTTTCCGTCGGGTTCGGTTTGCCACCAAAGGGCTTCTCTCATGAGAAAAATATCCCGCTTTTACCGTCGCGCAGCAAGAGTCTGCGGCGTCTGCATTGTGCCGATCCTATGCTATAGTCGGACCATGAGCCGAATTGCGGGTCTCAAGGGAATGCGCCACATCGCGCTCAAAGTCAAAGACGTGGCGCGCTCGAAGCAATTCTATCAGGACGTTTTCGGTATGGAGGTCGTGTGGGAGCCCGATCCACAAAATGTCTATCTATCTTCAGGCTGCGATAACATCGCGATCCACGGCGTCTCAGAGGCTTTTGCGAACACAGCGGAGGAAAGGCAACTTGATCATTTGGGGTTTGTCGTCGAGGACGTCGAGCGGGTGAGAACGCTGGAGAAGGAATTCGTCGCCAGGGGCGTGCGGATTGTGCATCCATTCAAGGTCCACCGCGACGGCAGTGCCTCTTTTTATTGTGCCGACCCCGATGGCATCATCATTCAGTTACTCTATGAACCTCAATTGAGCCGTCAAACGATCAAATGATCCCATTCACCAGCGGCCGGTAGCGTTCCGTCGAAAATTGCCGAATTCGAGGAGATCGAGGGCGATCTAGTTGAGGTCTCAATGTCCGTGCCGGGGCGATCCACCTGCCCGAAGCTTGTCTGATAGATGTTCGTCTGATTTTTAGCTTCCGAATCGCCTGCCGTGTTCATCTCTTGACGGTCGTTGCAGCTATCGACTAACTTCTTTTTCCAGGGCTGAAATGCATCGTGAACAGGAGCGCAACCGATGTATGATCTCTTACTCAAGGGCGGAAGAATCTATGACGGTTCAGGGATGCCGAGCTCATATGCCGATGTCGGTATAAGCGGCGGCAAAATTGTCGAGATCGGACGGCTGAATGGCGGCGCGAAACGCACGCTGAATGTCGACGGACTGGCGGTGGCGCCGGGATTTATCGATCCCCATACGCATCTCGACGCGCAGTTATTTTGGGACCCGCTCGGCACTTCTTCGTGCTTTCATGGTGTAACTTCCGTCGTCGTCGGTAATTGCGGCTTGAGCCTAGCCCCGGCAAAACCCGAAGACCGCGACGCTGTGATCAAAAGTTTTGTCCGCGTGGAAGCGATCAGCCGGCGCGTGCTCGAGGAGGGAATTCAATGGAAATGGAAATCCACGGCTGAATACCTGGACGCACTCGGCACGCGGCTAGGAATCAATGCGGCGGCGTTAATCGGCCATATTGCCGTGCGGCACAATGTGATGGGGGAAGATGCCGTAGAACGGCAGGCGACCGCGGAAGAAATCGCCAAAATGAAGGAGCTCGTACGTCAGGGAATGGAAGCCGGTGCCGTGGGATTTTCTACCAATCAGAACCCGCGCCATATGCGCGAGGATAAAAAACCGGTGGCGAGCCGTCTGGCGGCGGACGAAGAGTTGGGGTCTTTGTTGGATGTCTTGGCTGAAATGAATTCTGGAGTTGTTCAACTCAGCGGCGGTGGTGCCGATGCGCGCGGCCGTATTGCTTACGCTGCGCAGATGGCGCGCCGCACCGGCCGGCCGGTGCTATGGCAAAGCATCAATCACAGCTGGAGTCGGCCGAACCATTGGGAAGAGATGCTCGCGAACACCCAACGCGTGTTCAAGGAAGAGGGTCTGCCGATCTATGCGATGACGCAGGCCAAACCGTTTCAAAATCGCTACACGCTTTTAGATGCGCAGTGCTTCGACGAATTTCCGACCTGGAAATCGGCGATGTTCAGTCCCGTGCCGCTACGAAAGCAGATGTTCGCGGATTCCGCAATGCGGAAGAAACTTCGCGCCGAGGCGATCGAAGACCAATCGCCATCGGTTTTTCCGCGGCGCTGGGACGTGATTTTTGTCGATCATGTGAAGCTGCCCAAGAATAAGATTTTCGAGCGTAAAACCGTTCAGGAAATTGCCCGGGCCGAGGGAAAAGATGGTTTGGATTGGTTTTTGGATATATCCCTCGAAGAAGAGCTCGAAACCCGCTTTGTTCATACCAACACTCAAGGCGACCCGAACGCGGTTTGTGAAATTCTCAAGCATCCCGCCGTGATGATCGGTCAATCCGATGCCGGTGCTCATATGGGCTATGATGCTCGCTTCGGGTATTCGACGGCGTTTCTCGGTTGCTGGGTGCGCGATCACGGTATCATGAGCTTGGAAGAAGCAGTCAACAAGCTAACTTTCCGAGTGGCGTCGGTGTTCGGCTTGAGTGATCGCGGCCTATTGCGGGCGGGCTTTGCCGCGGACATCGCAGTGTTCGATCCCGCGACCGTGAACACGCTCGAACCGGAATACGTGCAGGATCTACCGGCAAAAGAAACCCGAATGATCCAAAAGGCTGCGGGTGTGCCGCATACGGTCGTGAACGGCGAAGTCGTTATCCAAGACGGCGCGCCGACCGGTGCTTTCCCAGGAAAAGTTCTGCGCCCGAACGGCTGGCGGAGATAGGGCTCAAGAGCCGCTTCGCAGACGAGTTCGGCACCATGGAGCCCCAAGTGCGTAAATATCACTGCGCTCCAGCCAATATTCATGCTCCATCGCCATTATGCCGCCTGTGTTCCAAGCATTCCTCTCAGCCGCTGAATGCCCGCACGCATTCTTGTTTTCACCGTCCCCAATGGCTCAGCCAGCCGCGTCGCGATTTCCGTCTGGCTCAAGCCGTCAAAATAAGCGAGCTCGAGCACACGACGTTGAGCTTCCGGTAAGTTCGCCAGTGCGCTGTTCATGATCAGCCTCGTCTCGGATTCGCCCGCGGAGATTTCCACGTTGTGAGCCGACTCCGCCGCGGCGGGGTCGTCGGTCAACACGAAGCTTTTTTCTCGCCGTCGCATCGACCGAAGCTTATCAATGGCGCGGCTGCGCGCGATATTGATCAGCCATGCCTCGGGGCTACCACGTTGGACGCTGTAGACCGTGGCTTGGCGCCAAACTTGGAGAAAGACTTCTTGCAGCAAATCTTCGGCATCGGATTGCGCTTTCAGCATGCGTAGGGCGAGCGAATAAATCATCGGCGCGTAGAAATCGTAAAAACGGCTGAACGCATCGCGGTTTCTCTCCGCAATGCTCGCGATCAAAGCGACGCGCTCGGTCAATTGCTCCACGGGGTTCAACGAATCCTGACTGAAAAGTGATGTACCGGCATCATGTCGAAAGCATTTCGCTTTGCAGTGGCGCGCTGATCAGCATAAGCGAACCCTCGTCGGTGCGCATATCGACATGAATGCTGCCGATTTCGGCTCGATGATAATCGCCCTTGCGCAGTAGCCGACCGCCGCAATAGCAGCTGCCTTCCAAAACCAAGACTTCTTCGCTGCCCAAGTGCCGATGCGCAGCATAGCGCGACCCCGGTGCGAGTCGCACCAGTGCGGTTAAACGCCCGCGCTCAGGATCCATGTTCAAGATCTTGGCGAAGATCCCCGGCTCCGCTTCGATCCACGCGCCTTCATCCGCGTTAATGAAAACCAGGCCGGCCTTTTCCAAATCGACCCGTTCTAGGAGTCGTTGCTTGACTGCGGGCGCAGGAGAGATCGTTTCAAGGGATGCGGGAATGGCGACGATAGCTTCCTGAGTCTCACGAATATGCGTGTGGCACTGCAAGCAACCTGCGGCGAGATGCGCCTCGAACTGCGCAAGCTCATCCGGCTCTAAGACTCCCGCGACGTAAAAGTCTGCGGTCTCTAACCAATTTTCATGATCCATAATTTCACTTGCTCGATTGCACCGAAACATCCTAACCGGGTCAATTCAGCGGTGCAAACAACCCCTCTCATATCTACGATCGAAGCAGGCGGTTGGATTTAGTGCCACAAAGATTTTTTGGAAAAGCGAAATCTTGCACGCCGTCAATCCAAATCGCGCTGTTCAACCGTAGACCGTTTCAGAAAGGCAAGCCGGTTTGAGTAGCAATAAGACAAAGAGGAGGCATGATGCAAAGGTTCTGGCGGCGTTTTGCAGTCATGACGGCAATGATCCTGGCTGGAAGTTCGACACTGCGCGCACACGAGGAATGTGACGATACGAGTCCGACTCGGAGCGCCGCGACAGTGAGCGGTGAAAGCGTGGGCCCACGTTCCCAGCCCGGATCGGTCGTCATGATTCAACTCTTTCAGTATCAGCCAGGGCGATTGGAGATCAAACCCGGCACCGCGGTGACTTGGGTCAATCAGGATGAGATCCAGCACACTGTCACTTTGGGCACACCGGAAAATCGGAATGGAGCGGTAAGCCTGCCTCTTCCCGGCAAGGGTGCCACAGCCAGTTTTACCTTCGATCGTCCCGGCGACTATGAATATTTTTGCGAACGCCACCAATCCATGCGCGGCCAAATCCGCATCCAATGACGCTGCGAGCAAATTCCGGCTAAAGCGAAAACAAGACAAGGAGAAAAGGAATGAAAAGAATCTGCAAAAAACTAATCGGCACGGCAATCATTGCCGCATTACTTGGCATCAACTACGGCGCGAGCGCGATGGCGGCGGAGATGAATCATCCTGGGATGATGAGCTCGGATCTGCGGACGGGCCTCAACTCGTTGTTTCGCGAACATGTGTTTCTCGCTGCTTGGGCGACGGGCGCGGCTCTCGCTGGGCGTGACGGCGAATTCAAAGCGGCCGCGGGCGCGCTCGATGGTAATTCCATAGACATTGCCAAAGCGATTGGCTCGGTGTACGGCGCGGGCGCCGAGCAAGCATTTTTGCCGTTGTGGCGCAAACACATCGGCTTTGTCGTTGACTACACCGTCGGGGTTGCAACTAAAGACGACGCCAAGAAAAGCAAGGCCGTCAATGATCTCGTCCAGTACACACAGGATTTCGGCGCGTTTCTCGCTGCGGCGAACCCTAATCTGCCAAAAGAGACGGTTGCCGGTCTGGTGAAAGATCACGTGCTGACATTGAAGGACGTGATCGATGCTCAGGCGAGCGGCGACATGAACAAGACTCTCATGGCGATTCGCAGCGCTGCCGGACACATGGGCATGATCGCGGATCCCCTGGCCGCCGCCATCGTCAAGCAGTTTCCCGATCGTTTCGCCAGTCGTTGACGGGACGACTAGGAAAAAGTTGTCGGGGGCCGATTCGGCCTCGACGCCACCGGCCCAAGAAAGGAACATCGACCATGACACATTCAAAGAGAAATTGTTTAAAGCAGGTCGTCGCGCTGTCAGTCGCCGCTCTCATGATTCTGGCGATCACGCCGCCAGTATCGCGCGCAGCGAGCCACCGCGAAGCGCCGTTGATCGCGCTCGATCCGGCGGCCGATAACACTGACACATACGCGTTTCGCAGTTGGCAGGATCCCGGGAAAATGACGTTTATCATGAACG
>Ga0070670_100003114_pt1 | contig 13724 bp, 18 predicted proteins | sample KBSS63metaG_FD_64665 | JGI IMG/M metagenome (GOLD analysis project Ga0070670, IMG submission 64665) | Switchgrass rhizosphere microbial communities from Kellogg Biological Station, Michigan, USA - KBS S6-3 metaG | ecosystem: Host-associated > Plants > Roots > Rhizosphere > Soil ... | reverse complement strand
TTTAAAAGATAAATTTTCCCGGGAGTTATCAGTGTTATTATTTCCAGATCAAATCTTCAAATAGAACTAGTAAAAACTTTGTGGGTTGTACTGGATTCGAACCAGTGACCCCTACCCTGTACAGCTATTTCACCATACATAATGCGCCATCGTTGGAGATGACAAAAGAGAACTCAGAACTAAATACCGAAATAGAAAAAATAATAATACCGAAGGAAATCAAAAAAGATTTGATGTTCTCTTTGAATCAATATGGATTCAATTATTTAACGATTTACCCAGATTTAGAGGGATTGTCAAAACACCTATCATGGTTTTATGAGAATTACGAATATTGGCATAATTCCCTTGAGGGATAACTGCGCACACCATGAGCTTTAGGTTTGGGATTTTGAAAAGTTTTCATCTAAGTATCTTTAAGTAACAACAGAACACAGGTCAAACAGCAGTTTTTCAAATATCCATACTGCCTAAAGCCCTTCACGTTGTAAGCTATGTTATGAGACAGACTCTAATTTTCATCACGACTCTTGTAATGTTTACTTCCTGTCACACAAATAAAAGTTCTCATAGCAACACCTTTCAACTTCTTTTGCCTGACACGTCTAAAACTCATAGACCCAATGTTGTATATGAACATTTGAAACGCTATGGCATACAAATGAACTTGCTTCGGATTGACACAGGTGTAAAAGGCTTTGAACTAAGAATTTGGACAGGCAGCATGATTGACCCAGACCATATGGTTCTGTTGCGTAAATCTGAAACTGTTACTATTGCCCAAAAGTTTGACTATAACTCGAACTTCGACAGTCTTGAATATTATAAACTCACTAACCCCTATAGCAACGCTGCTTTGACACGGTTCGTGGATAGCTTACAAAAAGTTGATTTTACAACCATGTTGTCGCAAAATGAAATACAAGACTTTCAGGTCAATGTTGCAGACGGCATAACTTACCACATGGAAATCGCAACTCCGAAGTATTACAAGCTCGTTACTTATCATTGCCCTGAGTACTTTGCCAAGACAGAAGCAAACAACAAAAAGTTCGTTGACTTGATACTTGCTGTCGATAAACATTTGCATTTTTATTTACCAACATGTTCCTTATGATATGCAACACAGCTTAAACCATCAGCTTTCTAAAACCAAGGCTGACGAACATCAACCAAACATTGTATGTTCCAAAATGTGACTAAAAGAGGAAAAAACTTCCTCGGATATGGCATTTTCATAGTTCTATTAGCTATTGGTATTTTTATCGCTTTTTCGAAAATGAATTCCCTTGCAAACTATTCAGCTTTTACGACAGGCAAAATCTTTGAGGTAACAACATTTTCAAAAAATCCAGAGGTCTTCGTTCGCTATCGGTATGTTGTTGGACAAAAGCAATACGACGCCATACATAGTTTGCCTGGCACATTTAAAAGTGAACACTTTCAGCCACTATATAAACTTCTTTTAAATAAGTCCTTTCCAGTTGCGTATGACAGCACAGATTGTGACAATAGTGAAATGTTGCTTACGCAACAACAATATAAAATGTTCAAGGTTCCACGACCTGATAGTTTAAAATCAGTATTTCGGCTTTATGATAACATTATCAAGGAACAGTAGACAACTGCTAACAACGTATTGCCTCAATGCGTGCAGACGTGCGTAGGCTAAACTTCAGAATTGTATTTGTCTTTAGTACATTAGGGTGCTGAAGTGTAATAAATACTGCACTGATAGCAATACGATCACTATTAACGGTAGTTTAGGCACAACTAATCAATTAACAAAGAGACTTGATTGATCTACTAAAGAAACAACTTGACTTATCGGTATACAATGATCAATAGCTTGATATATGCAGACAAACGAAATCAGACACTTAGATAAATATATTGAAATCAAAAACTTGTCTAACCCTCAAAGAGCGTTTGACAGGTTGGAGAATGAATTTATCGATATTATGTACCCAGACAAATACGTTTTCAACTCATTATTTTTATTATACAACAGCAATTAAGTGTAGTAGTCAATATTTAATCTGACAGTTGGGATTAATTTTAAGTAACCACACTTATTCATTAACCCCAAAAAGTCAGATTATGAAAGTTGAGACTAAATTAATCAAAACCAGATTAGGTCTTCTTCATCTTGCCGAGACATTAGGAAATGTATCTGAGGCATGTAAGGTCATGGGTTATTCCCGTGATAGCTTTTACCGCATCAAAGAACTGTACGACACTGGAGGAGAAAGTGCTCTTCATGAAATCTCCAGAAGTAAACCTATTTTAAAGAATCGTGTTGATCCTGAGATTGAAAAGGCTGTATTGCAATTGGCATTTGACTATCCTGCTTTTGGCCAGCAAAGAGTTTGTAATGAGCTGCGTAAAAAAGGAATGTTTATTTCCGCTGGCGGTGTAAGGAGTGTATGGCTTAGGCATGATCTGGAGGTCTTTGACAAGCGTTTAAAAGCACTGGAAACCCGTGTTGCTCAAGATGGCCTCATTCTTACAGAAGCACAGTTGTCATCCCTTGAAAGGAAAAAAGAAAAAAGAGAAGCCACAGGTGAAATAGAAACCGAGCATCCAGGTTATCTGGGAGCACAGGACACTTACTATGTTGGCAACATCAAAGGTGTCGGAAGAATCTATCAGCAAACCTTCATTGATACATACACAAGAGTTGCTTTTGCCAAAGTGTATGATCGTAAAACAGCCATTACAGCAGCAGATCTTTTAAATGATCGTGTGCTTCCATTCTTCGAAGATGAGCAGATCCCACTTCTTAGGATACTTACCGATAGAGGAACTGAGTATAAGGGCAAAAGAGAACATCATGAGTATGAGCTTTACCTGGATATTGAAGGCATTGAGCATTCTAAAACACAAGTAAGACATCCTCAATCCAATGGTTTTTGCGAACGCCTCCATCGAACCATGCAGGATGAATTTTATGCCGTTGCTTTTAGAAAGAAACTGTACGGTTCCTTAGAGCAGTTGCAACAAGACCTTGATGAGTGGTTGCAGTATTACAACAATGAGAGACCACACTCAGGAAGGTACTGTTTTGGTAAAACGCCAATGCAGACTTTTGTTGATAGTAAGTCAATGGCTGAAGAAAAAATACTGGATCGTGTAACTTTAGAGAACCAAAATCAATCCGTTTCCCTAGAATTACTATAAACAAAATCCTTCAACTGTCAGATCAAGTAGTGACGATTACAAATTAAGTGAAGCGACGAAATTAAAAACTCCGCTTTAACAAAGCTGATAACTTTTTGGCAAGCAATGTAACCAGCCTGAAATTTGAAGAACCATAAATGACATCAAATACTCTTAGATATAATATGTATCGACATCAGCGGAGGCTTTTTGGGTGGGCTATCTTTGCAGACAGTCTTCTTGTGACCGCCCTATTGGTGAATTATTTCAGATTGGAGCTGTTCGGCATTGTTCCAGGCTATGCGCCTCACAATTTCTCGTTCAACATTGTCTTCTTTATTCCTGTTGTTCTTGCGTCAGGGCTCATCTCATATTTTGTAGCTGGGAAAGTATTGCTCAATTGGAGAAGTCTTCCAAACATTCCTCTTAAACTGTTGATAGTTTTGATGACAGCGCCAATTCCTTTACTTCTACTAATCCAAGCAATCCTGGTTTTACGGGTGCATTAGCCAAAATGGCTATACCTACAACAGCAGCTATTAACAATTGCGACTTGACAACACTCAGCAAAATATCTTTACGCAGCTTTTGTGCTGTAGTGCGGCTGAATATCAATAAATTCCGCAAATGCTTGAAGCTGTTTAACATTGTATGCCAACAAATAACACCCCGTGATTTTCAAATTTTCTAAGACGCTGGTTGGAGAAGCAACCAGTATTTTTATTCGACCTGATCGTCAGCTCAGACTTTACAAAATCACTGATGAACAGGGTCAGATCCTTGCTGAGTTTCATCACGGCTACTATGAACTGTTGGTAAAAGCGGAAAGCAAAGAAATCAAAATAGAGCCTATAAAACGACTATTCAAAAAAACAAAGTTGCTACTTTTTGATGGAAAGGATCACACGCAAATAGGCGAAATGCAGATCAACGGTCAAGGCATTAGCCATTTCTGGAAAGATGTTCCCTCCGATCCAAATGCAGTAATTACGTTTAACGGAGTAGATTACTATTTTAGGCGCATCCAACCTGATATACAGTATGATTGGTTTAAAAAAGCATCTTGGGGACACTTCAAGTTCACTCTTTATTCTACAAAAGGTGAAGATGTCGCTTACTTCTCTTTAAAGATGGATATTCCTATAATTAGCAAACCAAATTACACCAAATACAGACCATTTGAAGGTATCATTGAAAGTAACTTTTCCAATCTTTCAGTTATAGTGTTAGCCTTTTATCTTTTCGAGTTGGAGTTTGAAGCAGAAGATCAAAAATATGATGGATAAAAGACGTCATGCAATATCAAATTTTTAAAACCAAGGCTGAAGAACATAAACCAAACATTTTATCTTTATCAGTCAACAGAACAGAAGCGAAGCGACTGGACCATAGATTTCTTTGAGTTCGGAAAACTGTTTCTGGTTGTATGCTACTTTATGGAAGAGTCATTCAATATAGAAGAACGTAAGCCAATATGGAATGCTCTTTCAGATTTCTACCTTGACACCGAATTAGACGATGCTGCTTTAAGGCATATTGCATTTACAATTATTGACAGCCCTTACACATTTGACGAAGTAAAGCGTATTAATAAGTATGAAGTCTTTCCCATTCTGCAACCCAACCTCTTAAGTCCAGCAGGTGTTTGGGCTGGCTTTGACGAAGAGTGGCTTATTGAAAAGATTACCACAAGACTTAACTCCAAGAACTTACTTAGCGATGCTGGTGTTGAGGTAAGCTACCAAACCTTTAAATGGATGTGCAAGAGGTACTGGCAAAGACTTGAAAAAATTTACAATGATATAATGACAAACCAAGACTCTTATATTGTCACCTGCAGGTCTGCATTCATTGCTTGTGTGCTTCCATTCCAATTTGAAAAGTCTCAGCAACCAGTTTATAAGAAACTATACGCAATTGCTTTGGACTATAGAGATAGAGGCAGATTAAAAGAATTTTACCAGTTTCTACAAGAAGGTCAATACTACATTAATATCTGGACTGCTTATTTTTTGCTTGAGGTCTTTGAACTGGACAAAAAAGCTAAGCTTGAAGGGTTGAACGACAAGGAAAGCATTTTTGACCATTGCTACCGAATGATTGAAAACACTTTCCAGAGTTTCAAAGACAATAACCAAATTAAGAATTGTAGTTACTGGCTGGAAGAGAAGAGGCGAACAACATCAGCTTTGTAAAAAGCGGCTGACTAACTACATTTAAAACATAGATCAACAATCAACAGCCAAGCAACGTGAGTTTGGTTTCCCAAATTCCACTACTTCACAAACACTTTGGATGTTGATCGCAATTATGAAAACCCGACATTCCGCATTATTTTTATAATGCAATATATATCCAATGAAAACTTATATTAAGCCTCTTTTGGGCCTATCAATTATTTTGTTTTTATCCTCCTGCAAAAAGGAAATTACCGCAAATAAATTGGTTGGGCGGTGGCAGATTCAACAAGTATATAATGGATATGCAATAGGCGGGGATTTCAAGTGGTCAACTATTCCCAATGAATACAAATCCTCCATTGCGTTTAATAGGGATGGCAGTTTTACCGAAAGCTTGCCTATTAGCAGGTCGCCGAATCGGCTATGGTAACTTCTGGATTTTAGATGTAGACAATTATGGTAACTGGGGACATGTTTATTACGTGTGCTATGACCCTGCAGTCGTAGTTAAGCATTCAGAGGACTTAACCGAGTTTATAAAACATGTTGATGAATTTGGAAGACAAGGTTCCAAGTCACACCTTGACATCATTCACGAAAAGACAGTTATGGATATTTGGACTACTAGCAACGGGTTTGTTGACGGTATACAAGCAAGAAACTCTGAGGATGCGACGCTCCGACAGTTTGCTACACAACTTGCTGACAATTTTGTTGTCGCTGATTTGCGCAATAAACCAAATGGAGCAGGCTTTGCTTGGGGTAAGTTTGGACCGAACACCGATAACGCTATAAGACATGAAACAGAACTATTATGGGGATTTGAAAAGCGGGTGAAAAAAGGACTTTTTTCAAAACTATTTGGAAAGTAAGCTTTGGTGGATAGAAATAGTATGCGTACAACGATACTTGCTTACAGTGCTCCAGAAAAAATAATTGCTTTTGAACTTTTGTAATAAATTTAAACTAACGGAATGCAATTGCCTAAACAGTGACAATACTTGCCGTTTTCAGAAATCAGAAAATGAAATATCTAACGTTTTTAACTGCAACCGTTTTATATCTTCAAGGCTTCACTCAAGTGGTTCCGAATGTATCGGTCGATTCTCTCGCCGACCGACTGTTCCCCATTTATTCGCAAGCCTTAAAAACTGGGATTTATGATTTACCACGTGATACAACATGGCGAAGATTAAAGGCATATGAATCTGTGGGAATTTTGTTTCAGGTTCCAGAGAATTGGGTCAACCTTGGAGCATTAGGGTCAGTTGTTGAAGTGGCGTTTGACGCATCTGATTTGTATTTTCCTGCCATCTTTAATGATCGTCCAATCTTAGTTGGAATTTTTCTTCTGAACCAGTCTGGCAGTTCACTTGATGAAGCGAGAAATTTAGCCTTGAAAGATTATCGATCAAACGTTGATCGGGTTTTTGAACAAAACTATTCCGATACTGTTTATAATTTTAAAATACAAACTGGCCAAAAGGCATATATACTGCACACTCGTTTTCTTCGAAAGTCTTCTACGCTGAATCAGAGTAGATATGACCTCATTGTCTTTTCAGAGAAATTAAAGAAAGCATATTCGGTGATGGTTTCTGTACAATATTCGGATCCTAGCTATGCTTTTGAGAAGAACAACGGGTTGGATGTATTCGCTACCCGTATATTTTCTCAAGTTACCATGAAATGAAAATGATGAGACAAATACTTTTTCTATTTGCATTGACAATCTTTCTGGCAAGTTGCATCAACTCACAAACAAAAAATATAAAGCCCCAATTGACTGGCGACATAAAAAGCGATTTAAGTAGTCTTATACCCAAGGGCAGCCATACTGTCGAAATAATGGATGGTGTTAGTGAAAACCCTAGGCAAAAAGCATTGACATTGAAATTTAGAGAAGCTATTAACCGTAACTATGAATGGTTTGTGGAATATATGAAAACCGTTCCAGAAGGTAAGCCGATGCCTTATCACTCCAATCTTGGTTTGACCAAACAAGAATATGAAGAGTTAATGGGTTATATGAACAATGTTGAAGTTTTATCAACAGGTAAAGAGGTTATTACAATAGAGTACAAAGGAGACATAATTGTTTTCAACTCTCAAGGAAAGTTAAGCGCCTTCGATTCTTTAAAAATAGATACAAAGACTAATTCCGTTTTTTTCGGACAATATAAAATGATGTTTTCTGACTCGGTAAATGTTAAAGACGATAAAAATGGCTTAAGAAGCCAGTGGAAAGGATATACATGGAAATTTGAAATGCCAGGTGATTTAGGTCCTGACGATTTGAAAGACCTCAGAAACTTAAAAATGAAGCAGTATGAACTTACCGTTGGCAGATTAGAAAAGAATGATAAAACATATTTGAGTTTGAAAGGTAGGGAAATCGAGAACGGTGCTAAATTGGTCGACTTCGAATTGCCAGTTATTTTCTGACTTTCATTCTGCCAACAATAGGAAAGTGCCAAATGCAGTACTATTGCCAAACTATTGGCTGTTGTAATTTTTCACGGAGACCGAGATGAAGTAATTTATTATGGTTCTTCATTAAAGCTGAAAAAGGAATTGAAATCAGGTGACACATTAATTACTCTAAAAGGGCAAGGCCACAACGGGATAACTGATAATCCAGAGTACATTGCCCTAGCACGACTTTCCTAAGGTGAAGAAAAACGAAGGATAACCCTTCGCAAATGCTTAAGCTTTAACCGCCATTGAGTGATATATTCCAGAAAACATAAAAAGAAAATTGTCGTAGGATATGAAGTGGCCTTCTGCATTTTGGGCTCTATTGCTTTCGTGTATAGCGTATGTTTTTTGATTTTTTATTACACTTACAAGCACAAATGCATGTCAAAGGCATGTCTAACTTCGGGTGATTTGGTTAATTTTCAACTTTGGACTTATGTTTTAAGAGATTTGAATAATGCATGGTTACTGTCATTTTTTATCTGGATAGGTTTATGGCTTATTCAATTTATAATTTTAAGAACAGAGCGTTTGGCCCGAGTAATGACAATTTCATTTACTGGTTTTATTATGGCTTTCATTGTGGACTACGTTCTTAATCTAAACGGTGGTCCAGGCTCATGGTATTCTGAATTTATACTTAGGTTACTTGAGATTAAAGATGGCTAACGATGGATTGGGTTTGCTGCAATGCAGCTGACGAATAAAATTCAACTACAATCACTATTTTGCGATCCAACAAATGCCAAGTTTATTGAACAAAGAATGACTGTACTGAAAGTCAGCCGTTTTCTTACGAGCAACTAAATGATACAATCTGCAAAACATATAATTTCAATACAGAACCTCTTCTGGATAGCCATCATTTCTTCTTGGCTGGCAATTCTTTTTTTCTTCTTTATCCCATTTAGTCTATTGTTTTGGATTGGTGCATTAGTTTATCTTTTTATAAGCCGAGCAAAACTCAAATGGTACCTGCTCCTTTTTTCCTCATGGACACTAATTCCAGTTTGGAACTTTGCATCAGGGAGCAAGGACTATTTTCAAGGCAAGGCAGCCATTGAAACTTTTGGGATGCCCACTGGGGAATTTTATAATCTTGATCCTGAATTACGAGTTTGGAATTCTACCTCGGGCTGTATGGCTTATGGCATAGAACCATTTATACAAGTACCGAATAACTTAGCTATTAGATTTTGGACTTCCCTTCTTGGTCCTCAAAAAGGAGTCTATACAGGCATTTATCCAACAAAAGAGCAGGCAAAGGAATTAATAAACAAAAGTGAATGTGTAAGTCTGTCTAGACGGGCCGACGCTTTCACCTTCAACTATAGAAATGTGGTTATAGCTTTGCAGTCGGACGATTACGACGACTCATACATTTTGGACAAAACGATTGATGCAAAAGCCTTCATCTTAAATAATGAATGCATATTAATAGAGACTACGTCGGACGACAACCAGCCAGTAATCTTGCTAGCTGACAACCGAAATGGTAAAATATTTGCCAGGTATTACTACTATCAACCACGCTGACTAAGCCATATATCGCACTCAATGTAGGTCTTAGTTTCGAGGCTAACGGCTGTATGATCGGCATTATTTGAAATGCATCCCCTAAGACTGGCAACTGATCTAATCTTTATCGTTCTTCCTGAGGACTTTGGCAATAATATTAAAACATAGACTCAATATTTGAATAACATCAGGTAGCGCCATACATTTATATACGAGCTGCAAATCGAGTATCCTTCAAATGAATAAAAAGAAAGGGACGTTTATCACTCTACTTGTCTTTGCTGGAATCAGCTTTTTGGCAGCTATATACAGCTTTGCTCGTGTTTACAATTTGAAACTTAATCAAGCCAACGTCGTTACCGAAGAAGTCAAGGATGCATTTATAACCGAACGTCTTGTAGGTAGTTTGAGGTACAAGTGGCCAGAAACAATATTCTGCTTTAGGCTGTACAATATTAATCAGACTTTTGCTATTCATCTACCTGGTAATGCTTATGGTGACTTAGAACGAAGCATTAGGAAAGGAGATTCAGTTAGAGTGTATTATGACCCAAGCTCTTCTCGATTTAATACAGATGTTTATCAGGTAGAAACCAAAACACAAGTGGTATACGGCTTAAACACGTACAAGGAACAAGCATCGAATAAAGCAGGATACATGGTTATTGGTGGCATAGCGATACTGGTAATAGCTTTTTTTAGTTATTCAAAGTTTAACATCTTTACATTCTTGTTGCAGCTAGCACAGGTTTCGCAACGGAAAAGGTAACGGCAGTATGCATAGATACTGAAGAGCTATAGGCAACAAATCCATTTATATGCGGATTACTCGAAACAACACCCCTAGAGTAAACCCATATCGCTTTCCCTGAGATTATCGGAACTTGTCACTTGATAACCTTACCGTTCTCGCATAGGTAGATTAAAGAATAAGCAATCATGCTTTCATGTTTGTATTTATCTTAGTCAGAATGTCCTATTACCGCTCAAAGATTTCATTGTTGATAATAATAATTGTATCGGCATGCAATGACTCTAAATTCAAAGGCTCCGAACTCGAAACAATATCATTCCCTAATCTCTCTAAAAAAGCATATGAATATTTATTCCAAAGACAGGATGAGTGCGACAGTTTATATCATCTAAATCAATATGAGCACTGGTATTACGATCAGACAATAGGTAAGATAACTTTCAGCGACCATGACACCATTAAACTTGTAATAGATTACGAAGAAGTAGGTTCGGTTTCATTGAAATCCAATACATGGTTATGGTCATGGAGAAATTCATCGATTGAGCCCACAGTTAAATCAGAGATTGTGGAGGTTCTTGAGTATGGCAACTACAGAGGTTTTACGAAGCTTACCAACCCAAAGTGGAAAGCAGATATGTATGATGGCTGGGAGATGACAGCGATTGCAGCCTATCTACTGAAAGCGAAAGGAGCATATAGAGCACCTATTAATGATAGTCTTTACTCTTTTATGATCTTCAAGAATATTCGGTTGACAGATTCCGTTATCAGGAAAGGCTGAAACTGTGAAGCCAGTGTACTTAATTTTTTGGCACGAAACTTATCTTTCATTATGGGATACTATTTACAAGCGTTTATTTGTAGGAAAGCTGATACAAGGCTTTTGACAGATCGGTTTGACAAAGCAGTTACTATCGATCTAGGTCAAGGACTTTCGTTAGTCCCCATGACTGATGAACTCTTTGAACAAATCAATAACGTATCCTCGTCCGCTTCAATCGGGAAGTTTGAATTCATGACTGAGAACGTTGAGCGAAAAGTATTAGATGCAATAGGTGACAAGAAGTTTGCTTATGTTGAGGCTGAATATTTTGGTGGCAAGGGTGGACAAATAGCAATAATTTGGCAAGACAACAAACGAGAACTAGTCCTATCACTTGGACAAGACAAAATAAATCAAGTACTAAAAGGTTTCGGAATAATCGCCAATGAAGGACAAGATGAATTTATGACGCTGGGTTTTGGACTTCACCGACATACAAATGAATGGATTCAAAATACACACTAACAAACATCAAGCACAAAAAAGGGTCTGGCAAAAGCTAACGATGATTATAGAGTATTAAAAGAGTAGCGGGATAAGAAATAACGGGTGCCCTGTATCTTTCAATAAAATAAATTATTAAATATTTTCGAAGATGATATTAAAAGATTTACTGAACCTTGTAAAAACCCAACTCCGAGATCTAACGACGGTACAGAACCCAGACTTTCGATTGGAGCAGGCAGAATATAATAAAGACGAAGGCGTATGGGATATTGTAGTATCCTACTTGGTTGAAAATACTAATAAACGTATGAATTCAATCTCTGTTCTAACATCAGAGTTCCAATACCTCAGAATGTACAAGCGACTTAAAATAAATGATAATCAAGAAATACTAGGCTTTTACATTTATGATAACAAAGAATGATTTTAATAGATGCCAACGCTTTAACGGTTTTGTTAGTGGGGCTCGTAGACACCAGGCTCATAGGCCGACACAACCGAACGTCAATTTATGAGGAACAGGATTTTTATGACCTCCTAAGTGTGATCGAGAGTCTTGAGAATCTGGTGGTGCTCCCAAATGTATGGACTGAAGTCGATAATCTGCTTAACGATTTTAGCGGAAATCATAAGTATGAATATATCGAACGAATTGTCGAAGTTATAAAAGTAGCTTCCGAAAAATATATTACCTCTCTGAAAGCTACTGAAAGCGATTGCTTCTTTGATCTTGGCATAACTGACTCATTACTTCTTGAATACTCAAAGGAATGTAAACTATTAGTCACCGCAGACTCCAAATTATCTGATTATGCTAATGCTTATAATGTCATGGTATACGACATGGTAAAACGTAGAAATGAACGCTTCTGAATCAACAGTATAAGCACGTGTTTTAATACAAATGGGGTAAGGCCCCTGTTAGTTGACAAAGTAATTGCACTATGGTAGACCTATACTTCCAGCTCTTCTATTAATTCCTTTCTCTGAGGAGGTGTGGTCAATACATCCCATAGATTACTTTTCCACTAAATCTTTGGCAATTCTTTCGGCAAGCTAATTTGATGTGTGTAATTACGAAGTGCTGTTTCTGGATTATTACCCATAAGGAAGGCTGTCATAACTGGTGTAAGGCCTGCTTCGATACATCTACTACCAAATGTGTGCCTGCATGCATATAGGTCTCTATCTTCAAGTCCGAGCTCTTTAAGTATGGGCTTGAATACTCTTCGCTGGAACATTCGATCATCTATAGCGAACCCCTTATGAGATTGGAAAAATTGGAAAACTAATTCGTCTACCCCCTTCCCTCCTACACACTTTTGCAAAACCTCTTTTAATCCTTCACTCATCGGAATCTGTCTGATCTTACCATTCTTGGTTTCCTTTCTTATCCTTGCTGATGCATGTGTTCCTGATAGTGTTCTTGCAAGTACTTCTGAGATAGTTACTAGACCTTTGTCAAAATCCAGATGGCTTACCCTTAGCCCTACAGCTTCGGCATTTCTTACGCCTGTGCTAAAAAAGAAGTACATAAATGGATAATAGTATGAGTGTCTATAACAAGGATGTTTGCTATAAGTATCGTTTTTAAATGCGTTCAGAACTCTTTGGATTTCCTGCTCGGTAAATGGCTGTCGTTGAACCACTGCTTTTTTTGATACTTTTCTGGGCTTAACATCTTGTAATGGATTGTGCGAAACTATTTTCTCTCGCAAAGCCCATCCAAAAAAGTCTTGAAGTATTCTCAATCTCTTGTTATAAGTACCAGGAGAAAGTGTTGCTAAAGCCAACCTCGAAAAGATCTGTTCACTGGAAATATTGCCCCAACGTTTCAGCATGTTTGAGGTAGCTACATAGTGCGAATTAGTTCTGAGGTCAATATTCTTATAATAAGTTGCCCAATAATTGAACTGGTCAACCATGGCCGATCTTTCAACTCTTTCCTCTGAGAATTGATGGGAATTCGTCTTGTACTTAACAAGTCTCAAATCGAAAGTGCCATGTAGCATGTCAGATTCAATAACTATGGCAATTTTCCTGGCCTCTATGAGATTGGCCTTCGAGAACTGAAAGAGATTAATTGAATACCGCTTTCCTTTAAACCTCCATCTTAACCGAATTCTGTTTTCTGATTTAGAGATGCTGACTGATCCCTTTGCATTTTTCTGACCCATTCCTGACCCATTTTAAGGTTACAGGTCAGATTTGGAGAATTGACTTTTAATAATGAAGCTTAATCTGTGGGTTGTACTGGATTCGAACCAGTGACCCCTACCCTGTCAAGGTAATGCTCTAAACCAACTGAGCTAACAACCCGAAATTGTACAATGCAAAATAAAGAATAACAGAATTGCCATCC
>Ga0070670_100003110_pt1 | contig 13735 bp, 7 predicted proteins | sample KBSS63metaG_FD_64665 | JGI IMG/M metagenome (GOLD analysis project Ga0070670, IMG submission 64665) | Switchgrass rhizosphere microbial communities from Kellogg Biological Station, Michigan, USA - KBS S6-3 metaG | ecosystem: Host-associated > Plants > Roots > Rhizosphere > Soil ... | reverse complement strand
GAGCCGGACCTCGAGGACGTCTACTTCAGCACGATGGCGGGGCGGATCGGCCGCCCTTCGACTTCGCTCAGGGCAGGCCGCGACCGGCCGGAGCCGGCGGGGACGCGATGAAGCTCTGGGGCATTTTCCGCTTCGAGATCGCATACCAGCTACGCCGTCCCTGGGCGTGGCTCGCCATGGCCGTCCTGCTCGTATTCGCTCTCGTGTCGACGAGAGTAGCCATCGTCCCCGTCACGCTTCCCCAGGATTTCATTCTCAACTCGCCGTTCATTATCGCGGCCGTCTCTGTGTTCAGCTGCCAGATCTGGCTGCTGGTAGCGCCGGCGGTAGCCGGTGAGGCGGCCGCGCGGGACGTGCACACGGGGCTGCATCCCCTCATCTACACCAGCCCTGTCAGCAAGGCCGAGTACCTGGGTGGACGATTTCTCGCCGCCTTCGTGCTCAATGCGTTGATCCTGCTCGCGGTGCAGGTCGGCAGTCTGCTCGCCGTCTACGCGCCGGGCGTGAACCCCGAGATCGTCGGTCCGTTCCGGCCGGCGGCATATCTCGCGGCCTACGGGTTCATTGCACTGCCTAACGCCCTCATCGCGGCGACGGTGCAGTTCTCGGCTGCCCTGTTGAGCGGGCGGCCCATGGCGAGCTACGTCGGCACCATGGGGCTGTTCTTCCTGTCGTATCCGGTGACGTTTTTCCTGTACGTCTCGCGGATTGCGAAGCCGGAGATCGCACTGCTGACGGACCCGATCGGCGTCTTCGCCATCATGAACGAGATGATGTCGAACTGGACGATCGTCGAGAAGAACGTCCGCATGTTCACACTCGAGGGGCCGATGCTCGGGAATCGGCTGCTCTGGGTCGCCATCTCGGTCGCGACGCTCGCGTTGGTGTATCGGCGCTTTCGATTTGCGCACCGTGTCGCTGTCGACCCATTCGACTCGCTCCGCTCACTCAGGGCAGGCCAGTGGAGGTGGTCCGCCAGGCCGGTCGCCGGAGCGAGCCTAACGCTGAATACTGCGCCCGCACGCACCGCGATCCCGGTCCCGCAGGTACGTCAATCATTTGGTTTCGCGACGCATCTGCGACAGACGCTCTCGATTGCCTCGTCGTCGTTCTGGATGATCGCGAAGAGTCCAGGCGGGCTATTCCTGCTGGTAGCCTTCCCGATGATGGTGGGCCTGGTGCTGATGATCGACCTGCAGAACTGGGGCGTGCCGCTGATGCCCCGCACGTCGTTCCTCATGACCAAATACCTCACGGCGACCATCACGAACCCGCTCAACTTCTGGGTGATGGTGCCGCTGCTCATCATCTTCTTCTCCGGGGAGCTCGTCTGGCGCGAGCGGGATGCGCGGCTGAGCGAAAACGTCGACGCGACGCCCGTGCCGGACTGGGTGCTGTTCGTCGGCAAATTCCTCGGCCTCGCCCTGGTGATCGTCGCGTTGATGGCGGTTGTGATGCTCGTTGGTGTGCTGCGCCAGGTGATCTACGGCTATGGCGACTTCCAGATCGGCCAGTACCTGCAAATCCTGTTCGGGATCCAGCTGCTCGAGTTTCTGCTCTTCGCCGCGCTCGCGTTCACCATCGTTGCGGTCGTGAACCAGAAGTATCTCGGCCAGCTGCTGGCACTCGTCGCCTACGTTCTGATCATGTTCTCCGGCGTGTTAGGCGTCGAGCACAACCTGCTGGTGTATGGAGCGAGCCCCGCATGGTCCTTCACGGACATGCGCGGCTTCGGCGCGACGCTCGCGCCGTGGCTGTGGTTCAAGCTGTACTGGGCGGCGTGGGCGCTGCTGCTGGCGATTGCCGCGCGTTTGCTGTGGGTGCGTGGCAGGGAGCCCGGTTTCCGAACGCGGCTGCGCATGGCGCGGCTCCGCTTCAACCGATCGACAGGCGCGATCGCCGCGATGACCGTCGCACTCATCCTCACGCTCGGCGGCTTCATCTTCTACAACACGAACGTGCTCAACGAGTACATCACCGACGGGGAGATGATAGAACGCCGCGCCGAGTACGAGCGGCAGTACGGGAAGTACGAGGGCATTCCACAGCCGCAGCGAACAGCGACGAACCTCCGCATCGAGATCTATCCCGGGCGGCGAGCAGCGACGATGCGCGGCAGCTACCGCCTGGTCAACCGAGCCGCAGTGCCGATCGACTCCATTCATCTGGAGCCGGCTTTTTATGTGACGACAAGTGTGACGTTCGATCGGCCAGCCAAGGTGGTCGTCGCTGATGAAAAGCTCGGGCACTTCATCTACGCGCTGGAGAAGCCGCTCCAGCCCGGCGACTCGCTGACGCTCAACTTCGATGTCCGGTTGGAGCCACGTGGTTTCCGCAACGGTGGCGCACGCGCCAGCGGCGCAGGCATCGCGATCGTCGAGAACGGCAGCAACTTCACGAGCGGAGCGTTGCCGGTCATCGGCTACCAACCGATGCGCGAGCTCTGGAGCGCAGAGGACCGGCGCAAGCAGGGATTGCCGCGACAGCTCACTCTGCCCCCGCCCGCCGACATCGATCCGCTGATGACCGCGGGCGCTGCCGCGACATTCGACGCGATCATCGGCACCGACGCCGATCAGGTAGCGATTGCACCGGGCGAGTTGCGTCGCACGTGGATGGAGGGCCCTTCGACAAGCTCCCCTCGACTACGCTCGGGGCAGGCAGGGCAAGGGCGCCGTTACTTCCAGTATGTCAGCGACGTTCCGATCATCGGCACTGATGTCTTCTTCTCCGCGGACTACGCAGTACATCGCGAGCGATGGAAGGGAGTCGACGTGCAGGTCTACCTTCACCCGGGACACGCCGAGCACCGCGAGCGCCTGCTCCGCAGCGTACGAGCATCCCTGGACTACTACTCGGCGCAGTTCGGTTCCTATCCGTATCGCTTTCTGCAGATCGTCGAGCAGCCCGGCAACTTCATCGGCATGGGCGTCGACGGAAGTGGCGTGGTGACTGGAGGCGAGGGCTTCTTCATGCTGGATCCGCAGGGCCACGGGTTCGACGCGATGTTCGAAATCGTGGCGCACGAGATGGGGCACCAGTGGTGGGGCATGCAGCTCAAGCCCGCATTCGCCGAGGGTGGGGGCGTGATCTCCGAAAGCCTCGCCTGGTACTCCGCGATGCAACTCGTGAAGAACGTGAAAGGTCGCGAAGCGCTACGGCGGTTCATGAGCTTCATGCGCGAACCCAACCCGTGGGCGCAGATCCGTACGGGACTTCCGCTGCTCCGCGCGATGGACCCCTGGGCCAACTACCGCAAAGGCCCATACGCGATGCACGCGCTCAGCGAGTACGTGGGCGAGGCCCGTGTGAACGAGGCGCTTCGCACGCTCGTGGAGAAGAAGGCGTCGTCCCTGGCGACGACGCTGGACATGTACCATGAGCTCCAGGCGGTCACGCCGGACTCGCTCAAACCGTTGCTACACGACCTGTTCGAAGTGAACACGTTCTGGACGTTCGATACGAAGCAGGCATCGGCGGTGCAGACCGACGCAGGCGCGTGGCGGGTGACGTTGGAGGTCGAGGCGCACAAGGTCGTCGCCGACAGCGCGGGCAAGGAAACAGAGGTGCCGATCGGTGAAGCGGTGGAAATCGGGATCTTTGCCCCGGCCGGGCCGGGCGAGAAGCTCGGCACGCCGCTCTACGTGCAGAAGCACCGCGTCCGCACGGGAACGCAGACGATCACGGTGATCGTGCCTAACAAGCCGGCGCGCGGCGGCATCGACCCATACAACCTGCTCGACTGGGAGGAGGGCGACAATATCGAGGAGGTGACGGTCCAACGGCCGTCGAAAAAAACGAACTGAGTGGCCTCGGTATCCCGAGCGCCAGCGCTGTCATCCAGAGCACCGGCGAAGCACCAGCGAGGGATCTTCGATGATGTACTCATGGCCGGACTAGCGGCGATGAGATCAAAGAAGGTCTTGATACACGCAATCCGCTGAGCCAACGAGACAAAAGCAAACAACAGCTGAGACAGGATTGGCAGGATTGGCAGGATTAATGGGATGCCTCAGGGACGGTCGCGATCCGCCCACCGGCAATCCTGTCAATCCTGCAATCCTGTCCTTTTGTTGTTGCTGTTTGTACTCGTGCCTCGCCTGCCATACGGACTGGCGACACACGCGCGCGCATATCAGCTTGAGCGCATGCGCCCTCTCATTTCTGCAGCCCTCGCCCTCGGCACGCTCGCCTTCGTTCCCACCGCACCGGAACCGACGCCACTCCGCGGCTTCACCGCGCAGTCATCGCGCGTAGAGCGCGAGTGGGAGACGAAATTCCGCGCAATCCCGGACCCGGTGAGACTGCGCGACATGATGCAACGCCTCTCCGCGCGGCCGCATCACGTGGGATCCCCGTACGACAAACAAAACGCCGAATGGATTCGCGACCAGTACGCGAGCTTTGGCTGGGACGCGAAAATCGAGACGTTCGATGTCCTGTTCCCCACCCCCACGCTGCGCGTGTTGGAGATGGTCGCGCCGACGACGTACAAGGCGGTGTTGCAGGAGCCGACCGTCGCAGGTGATCCAACATCGTCCCAGCACGCCGAGCAGCTCCCGACGTACAACGCGTATTCCGTTGACGGCGATGTCACCGGTCCACTGGTGTTCGTCAACTACGGCATACCCGCCGACTACGAGGAGCTCGAGCGGCGCGGCATCTCCGTGAAAGGCGCGATCGTGATCGCGAAGTACGGCGGCTCGTGGCGCGGCATCAAGCCCAAGGTCGCGGCGGAGCACGGCGCGATCGGCTGCCTCATCTACTCCGATCCGGCCGATGATGGCTACGCCGGCGGCGCCGTGTTCCCCGCGGGACCGATGCGCCCGCCGCAGGGCGTGCAGCGCGGCAGCGTCGCCGACATGCCGACGTACCCCGGCGACCCGCTCACACCCGGTGTGGGCGCGACGAAGGATGCCAAGCGACTGCCCATCGCCCAGGCGCCGACACTCACGAAGATTCCGGTGCTGCCCATCTCGTACGGCGACGCTCAGCCAATGCTCGCGGCACTGACGGGACCACTGGTGCCAGCGCAGTGGCGCGGCGGCCTTCCGATCACGTATCGCTTCGGCCCGGGCGCCGCGCGCGTGCACCTCAAGCTCAAGTTCGACTTCGGCCTCAAGACGCTGTACGACGTCATCGCGCGACTGCCCGGCACCACCGAAGCCGACGAGTGGGTCATTCGCGGCAACCACCACGACGCGTGGGTGAACGGCGCCGAAGACCCGATCTCGGGACAGGTGGCCGAGCTCGAGGAAGCCCGCGCGTTAGGTGAGCTGTACAAGCAGGGCTGGCGTCCGAAACGCACCATCATCTACGCCTCGTGGGACGGCGAGGAGCCCGGGCTGCTCGGCTCCACTGAATGGGCGGAGGCGCACGCGGATTCGCTCGTCGCGCACGCGGTCGCGTACCTCAACAGCGATACCAACGGCCGCGGCTACCTGGGCGTCGAGGGATCGCACTCGCTCGAGTCGTTCATCAACGGCGTCGAGAAGGACATCGTGGATCCGGAGTCGAACGTCAGTTCGTGGAAGCGGAACCAGGCCGCGGCGGTGCTCCGGGGGAATGACGAGGCGCGCGCCGGCGGCGATCTGCGGATCGGCGCGTTAGGCTCCGGTTCGGACTACACGCCGTTTCTGCAGCATCTCGGCATCGCGTCGATGAACCTCGGCTACGGTGGCGAGGACGACGGCGGCATCTACCACTCCATCTACGACGACTTCTACTGGTACACGCACTTCAGCGACTCGACGTTCGTCTACGGCCGCGCGCTGGCGCAGGCCGTCGGGACGACGGTGATGCGACTCGCCGACGCCGACGTGCTGCCGTTCGTGTTCACCAACCTCGCGGCCACGACGCATCGCTACGTCGATGACCTCCAGCAGCTCCGCGATGCCCGGGCGAAGGCCATCACGGAGGAGCGACAGCGCGCGACCGACAGCGTGTACGCCATCGTGCGCGACCCTCGTGATCCCGTGGGGCCGCCGCGTCTGCACACGCCGCCGCCGCGCTTCGATTTTGCTCCGTTGCTCGACGCGCAGGACTCGCTCTCGGCGGCGGCGACACGCTTCGAGAAGGCGTATGCCGCCTGGCGCGACGGCGGAGACGCGGCACAGGGCGCGGCTCGGGCGGGTGACGGTGCGTCGGCAGACCTCTCGGCGGTGAACCATCGCCTGATGCGAGCGGAGCGTGTGCTCATGCTCCGCGAGGGCCTCAAGAACCGGCCGTGGTTCAGGCATTCGCTCTACGCACCGGGGTTCTACACTGGCTACGGCGTGAAGACGATGCCGGGGATTCGTGAGGCGATCGAGCAGGGAGAGTGGAGCGACGTGAACGGCGAGATCGGACGGGTCGCCGAAGCGCTTACCGCGGAAGCTGCGCTGTTGAAGGAGGCAGCGGCTTTGCTCCAGTCGCGATGATGATCGTCATTGCGACGCCGGCGATGGGATGCGCGTCGACAACCAACGTCATGTACGCGGCAGCACCTTGATGGCGCGTCGCTCGTCCATCGCACGGTATCCCTCAGCTACCTGCTCGAGCGGCAGCGTTAGGTCGAACACCTTGCCCGGATCTATCATCCCGTCGGGTCACCACACGACCGGACAGGAGGTTTCCATGATTACCCGGATCGCTTCCGCCGTGGCCCTGTGCAGCGCCGTGGCGTTCGTCGCCCGAAAGCCGACGCCGAACCCGCCTCTCGTGGCGGAACAGCTGCTCGACAGTCTCGTCGCTGCGAACGCGCGACCGCTATCGATCGACCGCGGGCGGCTTCAGGGGGCCGGCGCGGAGTGGCTCCTCTCGCAGGCGGCTCACGCGCAGTTCCTGGCCATCGGGGAGGAGCACAACGTCGTCGAGATTCCGGAGCTCGTCACCGCACTGCTGACTGACCTCGAACCGCGTGCGGGATACCGGTATGTCGCGTTGGAGCAGGACCCCGTCGCCATGCGAGCGGCATCCGTCCCGCCGATGCGCGGCCGCGCCGACTCGCTGGTCGCCTATGCCCGTCGATACCCACACGCGTTCACATTCGTGAGCGATCAGGAGTTGGCGATGGTCGCCGATGTCGGCCACGTCTCGAAGGGCGGCGGCAACCCTGTCTGGGGACTCGACCAGTCGTTCGGTGTGACCCACGCGCTCGACCGCCTGCGCGCCATCAGCCACGGCGCGACACCGCAGGCGACCGCCCTCCTGCGTGCCTACCGCGACACCGCGTCGGCGAAGGAGCAGGTGCGCGATCTCGAAAAGTACCACTACATGTCGGCCGCCAAATCGGAGGACTTCGCGCGACTCGGCGAGGCGTTCCGGGATCGTTCCGGGAGCGAAGCCGCGTTCATCATCGAGAACCTCGTCGTGTCCGACCGCATATACCGCTACTATCGTGAGCGGCGCAGCTACGAGAACGGCTACGAGCGTGAGGAGTTCATGAAGCAACGCTTCATGGATGAGTACCGTCGAGCCGAAACGGCAGACCGGACGGCCCCCAAGGTGATCCTGAAGTTCGGCCATTGGCACCTCTACCGCGGCGTCGGACCGAGCAATCTCCAAACGTTAGGCAACTTCGTGTCGGAGCTCGCGCGGGTGAACGGCGGCCAGAGCTTTCACATCTCGGTACACGCGCACAACCCCGCTGACGGTTTTCGCTCGCTCGCCACGTGGCCGGATTCCTTTCCGGACCCGCTCATCGCCCGTCACCTGCCGACCGATGCGTGGACGATCGTCGACCTCCGTCCGCTCCGCGCGAACTATCGGCGAATCGCCGCCGCGCTACGGTCCGATCAGCGCGATCAGTTCGCGCGTCTCGTCTTCGGATTCGACGCGGCGCTGTACGTTGGCGGCATGCGGCCGGCAACGTACGTACATAGTCCAGGGGTGGCGTACTGACGTTGCTACACTCTACTTCGTGCTTCTCACCGACAACGGAGCTCCATGACCCATACTCCCGTGATTGCGGCTGATCTCCCATCGCCCGTCGGCCCGTACTCGCCAGGCATGCAGTTCGAGCGACTCATCTTCGTGTCCGGACAGGGCGCGACCGATCCGGCGACGGGTCGGCTCGCGGGTTCCGACGCGGCCACACAAACCGCGCAGTGTCTCCGGAACGTACAGACGATCCTGCGTGCCGCGGGCTCCGATCTGCAGTACGTGCTCCGCTGCGGCGTCTTTCTCGTGGACATGGCCGAGTTCCCGGAGATGAACGGCGTCTACGCGCGCACGTTCGGCGATCATCGCCCGGCCCGCACCACCGTCGAAGTCTCGAAGCTTCCGAGCGAAGGATTGCGCGTGGAGATCGACTGCATCGCGTACCGCCCGTAGCGCGATGCACATCGTGAGTCAGGGAGGTGGGAGACCGTCACCTCCCTGACAGCACAACCCAGATGGAGCGTCTCACGAGTACGTCTGAACGTACACGATCGAAACACTCTGCTTCTTGGGATTCGATCGTGGCGGTCCAACTCGCCGAGCACGGAGAAGCTCTTGAAGATGATTCAGCGCGAAGGAGAGCCTGGGCTCCTGCAGTGGAGAATGCGATCGTGCAGGGGCGGATGCGCACGCGGCCATCGGCGCATGGAGACAGTAGCAGAGCCGAGCGTGCGCGCGAGGCCTTCACGGTAGTGTTCACCGTGCCAGGGCGCGTCGTTAGGCGATTCAACACGGGCGGCACTCCGCCGGCGGCTTTGACGTCCCATGGCCATGGGCCCGACGATGGGTGCGCAGCCTCAGGCCCCGGGGCGCGGCGGCAGAGGCCACGGTCGCGCCTGTGGACAAGTCGCCATGCCGAGGTCGCGTATCGCGGCGCGGTAGGCCGCGTCGGACCACAGCGGATCGGCGAGTGGGTTGCAACCGGTTCCGACGGCCGTCGAGGAAAACATGCGGAACCACCGGCGCTGCCCGGCGCGCGTCGTGACCAGGCGCAGGAGCGGCGCGCGGTCTCCGAGCACGAGGTCCGCGAACGCCGCTAAGGCGCCACCGGTAGGGTCGCCGCCGGGCCGACCGAGCTCCTTCCGCATCCGCTCCACATCGCCCCAGCGGCCCGCGGCAGCGTACGCGAAGAGCAGTCTCACCCGCAGGGGAATGATCTCGGGGGAGAGCCGCACGCCCAGCTCCAGCGTCCGCACCGCGCTGTCCGGCTGACCGCCGAACGCTTGGGCGAGCCCGAGGGTGCTGATCGCCAGGGGAAACGTGGAGTCGATTGCCAGGATGCGGCGCGCCTCGTCCTCCGCCTCGGAGAATCGGCGCGCGTCGGTGAGCGCCGCCGCCAAGGCAGTCCCGGCCGACGGGGCCAGCGGGTCGAGTCGCGTCGCCTCGCGCAGCTCGGCGATAGCGTCGCCCGTTCGCCCAACGTTGTTGAGCATGACGCCGAACGAGTGGTGCGCGAACTGGTTCGACGGCTCCACGCGGAGCGCGGCGCGGTAGTGCGCCTCCGCCTCAGGGAAGCGGAACTCGCGGCCGAAAGCGAGCGCCGTGGCGAGCTGCACGTCGGCGAGCGTCGAGTCGAGCGTCAGCGCCTGCCGCGCGCTGGCCTCAACCAGCGGCGTCGTCGAGTCCGTGGGGTCCGGCACGTAGACGCCGAGCACGTGGTACGCGAACGCGAGCGACGCGTATGCGCGAGCGAAGGTCGGGTCGCGCGCGATGGCCTGCTGGAAGTACACAATGGAGCGGGAGACGTTCTTGGCCCCGCGCGCCTGCCAGTGGTAGCGCCCCTTGAGGTACAGCTCGTACGCCTCCCCGTCCTTCGTGCCGCGCCCGACGTCGATCGCCATCTGCTCCGCTCCGCGGCCGGTGCCCGGGTCGCGGGCCCCGAGAGCGCCTAACGCCGGTACCAGCGCCGCAACGACCGCGCGCGTCAGCGAGTCCTGGACTGCGAACACGTCGCCGGAGCTGCTCTCGTAGACGCTGTCCCACAGCACGGTGCCGTCGGCGGTGCTCACGAGCTGCGGGTTCACGCGGAGGCGGTCGCCTGATCGCCGCACGGTCGCGCTGACGAACGCCTCGACGCCGAGCGCGCGACCGATCTCTTGCGGGACAGCCGATCTTCCCTTGAACGCGTAGCTCGCTGTGCGACCCGCAATGCGCAATCCTGAAATACGAGACAGGGCGTGCGCCAGTTCATCGGTCAGCCCGTCACTGAAATAGTCGTCGTCACGAGAGCCGCTGGTATTCGCGAAGGGTAACACCGCCACAGTGTTGATCGCCGTCGCTCGGCCGGCTTGGACGCCAGTTCGATGCCGTTGCCAATACCCGATGGCGCCGACTGCCACGAGCGCGAATACAACGGCTGCGAGCAACGAGCGACGAGTCCGCGTACGTGTCGCGGCCGGAATCGTGACGGGGCCAGTCGTTAGGCCATCCAACACACGCAACACTTCTCCAGCGCTCTGCGGTCGCTCTTGCGGATCCTTCGCGAGCAGCTGCCCTACCAGATCACCGAGCGCGCTCGGAACGTCCGGCCGACGCTGCGCGACGGGCGCTGGCATCTCGGTCAGATGCGCTGCGGCGAGCGCTTGCGCGGTGCGTCCCGCGAACGGGTGACTTCCCGCGAGCATCTCGTACGCGATGACGCCAAGCGCGTAGAGGTCCGCGCGGTGGTTCATCGTCGTGTCGCCGAGCGCTTGCTCCGGCGCCATGTACGCCGGCGTGCCGAGCGCGACGCCGGTTCCCGTGAGCGTTGCCGACTTCCCCGGATCTCCTTCGGTGGCGGCGGCGACCGCCTTCGCGATGCCGAAGTCCGCCACCACCGCGTGGCCGCCGGACAGAAGCACGTTCTCCGGCTTCAGGTCGCGGTGCACGACGCCGTGACCATGCGCGTACGCCAGCGCGTCCGCGAGCTCACGGAGCAGGCGCACCGCTTCCGAGATCTGCAGGGCACCATCGCGCGCCAGGCGAGCACGGAGCGTCTCGCCGTCGACGTACGGCATGACGTAGTAGAGACGACCGTCCGTCTCTCCGGAGTCGTAGACGCTCAGCACGTGCGGGTGCGTGAGTCGCGCAGCGATGTGGATCTCCCGCATGAACCGCTCGGCGCCCATGGATGCGACCGTCGGCTCGAGGACCTTTACCGCAACGTCGCGATCATGGCGCAGGTCGCGCGCGAGATAGACCGTCGCCATGCCGCCGCGTCCGAGCTCGCGGCCCATGGTGTACCGGTCTGACAACGCCGATAACAATCCGGAAGCCTGACCTGCGGCCGGTGTATCGAAGAGTCCGCCCGCGACGGCCGCATGCTCGCACGCATCCAGGAGACGCGCTGCTTCACTCCGCAACGTTCCGTCTGAGCCGCACGCCCGGTCGAGGAACGTGCCGCGTGCCTCGGGTGGAAGATCGAGCGCACCGTCCACGAGGCGCTGGACCTCTTGCCAGTGCTCACGTGTCGGCATCGCTCAACTCCTGGTACAGCCACCCACGCGCTTTGACCCAGTCGCGTGCGACCGTGCGCTCCGTGAGGCCGAGCACTGCTGCTATCTCTGGTTCTGTCATGCCGCCGAAAAAACGACACTCGACCACGCGCGCCTGACGAGGATCGAGGGCGGCCAGTCGTTCGAGCGCTTCGTCCATCGCCACGAGGATGTCATCGCGTTGATTCGCCGTTAGGCCGCTGCGATTCGCCGACTCGAGCTCCTCGAGTGAAATCGCTCGCCTGCTCGGGCCGCCACGGCGAGCGGCGTGGTTTCGTCTCGCGTGATCGACGAGCACACGGCGCATGACGTGAGCAGCCACGGCGAAGAAGTGCGCGCGATCGTTCCACTGCACGCGCGTTTGATCGACGAGCCGCAAGTACGCCTCGTGGACGAGGTCCGACGTGGCGAGCGTGTGCCCAGTGGCTTCTTGCCCGAGCTGGCGATGCGCGATGCGCGCAAGGTCGCCGTAGACGAGAGGAACGAGCCGATCCAGGGCGCCCGGCGTGCCGCCACGGACGTGTTGAAGCGCGTCGGTTATCGCGTGTTGCTGGCCTGCCACCACCATCGTGTCCCTCGCTGCTCACGATGTCAGGATTTTCGCCGATCCTGCGCTTCTTCTCCTGCGGCAGACCGAACCCGGTGCCGAAGCTACGACCCGCTCACCGGACCGGCAATGCGGAACGCGACGTCGCGCCTCTGCTCAGCGCCGCACACCTCGCACAGGAGATCAACGATGCGCTCGCTTACGAAAGCCGTGGTTCTGGTGGTTCTCCCTGCCCTTGTCGGCCTTGCTGGCTGCACCAGAGACGTTCCAACGTCGCCGTACGCCGTGCACAACTCGGCGAGCGTGGGGACGTTTCCGGATGTCATCTCCCTCCCGGACGGATTCGCGCCCGAGGGTATCGCGTTCGGTTCCGGCCCGACGTTCTATGTGGCCTCGCTTGCCACAGGTGCCATCTATCGCGGTGATGCCAGAACCGGCGAAGGCAGCGTGGTAGTGCCGGCCCTGCCCGGGAGGTCGGCATGCGGCGTGAAATACGACCCGCGTGGAGACCGGCTGTTTGTCGCTGGCAGCGCCACCGGTCAGGCGTACGTGTACGATGCCTCCACCGGAGCGACAATCGCCGTGTATCAACTGGCCGATCCGACGGCCGGTCCGACGGCCATCAATGACGTCGTCGTGTTGCACGACGCCGTGTACTTCACCGACAATTCGCGCCCCGTCGTCTACCGCCTTCCGCTCGGCCCGAACGGCGCGCTACCACCGGCCAGTGCCGTGCAGACGATTCCGTTGACTGGCGACTTCCAGTTCATCCCTGGCGGCATCAACGGAAACGGGATCGTTGCGACTCCCGATAACCGCCATCTCATCGTCGGGAACACGTTCGGCGGAGCGCTCTACCTCGTCGACCCGCTGACCGGACATGCGACCACCATCGACGTCGACGGCAACGTGCAATTCGGCGACGGGCTCCTGCTGGTCGGTCACACCTTGTACATGGTTCAGGGTCGGTTCAACCGGATCGCTGTCGTCCAGATGAACGCGGACTTTACGAGCGGAACGGTTGAACGGACGCTCACGAGCGCGGCGCTGGCGTTCCCATCGGCGATCGCGCTCTTCGGCGGCTCGTTATACGCGGTCAACGCGCGGTTCAACGTCCCGCGGGGCCCGTCGGTCGAGTACGACGTGATTCGCGTGCAGCGGTGACGCTCGATAGCGCCTTCCGTTAGGCGCGAGCGAAACGGGATCGAGAGTGGTATCGAAGACGCGAACAAGAACGCCACAAGCGCGCGCTTGTGGCGTTTCAGCGAAACCGATCAGGGCGGCGGTACTTGAACCCGCGGCCCCTCACCCCCATAGGCGGACGGGCACCGCGAGGTTGCGGAAAACCAAGGCCGCGGACGAGCAATTTCCACCGCGGGTCGCCGTGAAGCGTTTCGAAGGCAGGTGGAATGGCGATGGCATCCACAACCGGCGCTCGGCGCGCATATCCGCGATCCGACCAGAGGAAGGCTCTATCGGCGTCCGCGAGCGCGGCGTATGTCATTGCGACGCTCACCGGTGAAGGTACCGGCGCGACGCCGATTGCAGCAGCCGCCGAGTATGTCTCGCGCCGCACGCTGATTGAGCCACGCACCAGCAGTCGCGATGCCGGTCGATAGTCAGGCCCATGTTCTGGCGCGAGCGCGCCTAACGTGGGCTACCATCAGAGCCGGATCGCGAGCACGCAACGCCGGCCGCGCAATCGAGCGCCGGTGTCGCAGGCTGTACGTGCCTTGTTGCGCGTGCCAGCGACTACGGGTCGCCACATCTCGGACGGCGTCATTCGGCGCGAATC
>Ga0070670_100003103_pt1 | contig 13747 bp, 15 predicted proteins | sample KBSS63metaG_FD_64665 | JGI IMG/M metagenome (GOLD analysis project Ga0070670, IMG submission 64665) | Switchgrass rhizosphere microbial communities from Kellogg Biological Station, Michigan, USA - KBS S6-3 metaG | ecosystem: Host-associated > Plants > Roots > Rhizosphere > Soil ... | reverse complement strand
TGCGTCCTTCACAGTGTCGTCGATCTGGTCCTGAACCGCGCCATCGCGCGTCCATCCGCCGGCCATATGCGTCCTTTCTCCCTGTAATATAGGGAGAAAGCGCCGCTATTTCACGGGTGCTGCCGGGGCAGCGACGTAGGGCTTGAACGCACCGCCGGGAACGGCGGACGCGACGGGGCTTTCGAAACCGTCCTTGCTCACCGACGAGACGCCGAACACCCAATCATCGACGCGAATGCCTTTCAGTACCGCCTGGCAGGAACTCTGGTGTTCTGGGGGTAGGATGTTGCCTGCGGCGTCGCGTTTCGGGGCTCGCGGAGCGCCTACGAAAAGGCAATTCCCGGCAGCCTTTGACTCTGTCCAAGCGTTATCGTCGGTTCGGCGCCAGCGGACGACGTACTCGTCGATTTGATCAACGGGTACCCAGGTGAGCGTCGTATCCGTGCTCACCCCTCCCTCTACCTTCGGCTCCGGCGGCGGCGGGGCGCTGGCGATGGCGGCGAGTGCCGCGACGTTGAGCTTCGTCACTTTCTCCAGATAGGGGAAGTCCATGTGATCGATGGTGTCGCCATAGACCTTGCCGTTCTCGGTTCTGAGGTCCTGGTGCTGCCAGTCGTAATTCTCGACCGCGACGCTGATCCGCGCCGCCGGATAACCGAGCTCCAGGAACGGAATATGATCGCCGCCGCGGCTGAAGCGGTCGGTGCGCCAGATCTGCCGAACGTCGAGCCCGACGTTCAGCCGGTCGGCGAGGCCGTCGAGATAGCGGGAGATGTTGCGCGACGGCGCGTCATTCTCGCCGCCGAGGCTATGGGTCTGGGCCGCAAGCTCCGCCTGCCCCTGTGACCGCGGGCCTTCAGAAATCACGCGCACATGCTTGTCGTCGCACACGCCGTCCGACGAGCAGCTGTTGCCGATAATGTCGTTGTTGAGGACGGTGACGACGTTCCAGCCCCGTGCCTTGGCGTAGTTCGCCAGCACTTTGCCGCCGTACAGTCCCTGCTCCTCGCCCGAGAGGGCGGCGTAGACGATCGTGCCTGGGAATTTGTGTTTTGAGAGGACTCGCGCCGCCTCGATGACCGCAGCCGTGCCGGACCCGTCATCGTTCGCGCCCGGTGCATCGGATGTGAAGTTCATCACGTCCGTGACGCGACTGTCGATGTGACCCTGGATGATGACGACATCGTTAGGGCGCTCGGTCCCGCGCTGTATGGCCACCATGTCGCGGACGCGCGTGGGCGTCGGAATGCGCGCACCGGTGAACGTCTCGGCCGGGTCGATGATGGTCAGGCAGTTCCCGCAAGCCTTGGAATAGCGCTGGAATTCGCCCCGGGCCCACTCGAGCGCAGCGCCGATCCCGCGTTTCGGGTCGGTCTGTGAGGAAAGCGTATGTCGCGTGCCGAAGCTGACGAGCTTCTCGACTGTCTTCTTCATCTGAACACCGCTTACCGGCGCAATGATCTCGCACAGTTTCGCGTCCGGAGACGGCGGTGCGGCGGCGACCAAGGCAAGGCTGGAACAAGCAATCAACAGACGCATAACGGCTCTCCCTCTCCAAGGCGCTTAGCGCGATACCTGACGGGTTCGGAAGAGCGATTGCGCTTTGCTAATGCCGCATTAGTGTCGCGCCCGATCAATCGAGGGGAGCGATCACGTGCATAAGACTCTTGCTGTTTTGCTTTTGGGCTCAAGCGTTTCACCGGCATTTGCGGCGACGACGATCCCGCCGATCCTGACGGGAGCGCCGGGCGCACCGGAAATCAACAAGAGGTGCGACTGGTTCGTCGCGGAAAGCACACGACAGCGGGCCGCATTGGAAGCGGCGAAAGGCACCGCCGCGGTGGCCACCACGCTTGCGGCCTACGACCAGCTCTACCGGGTGATCGGCGACGGGAACGGCGAAGCGGGTTTCTATCGCGAAGTCTCGATCACGCCCGAAAGTCGCGAAGCCGGCGAGCAATGCGAAGTTCGCATGGCGAGCGAGGGCACCAAGCTGTCGCTCTCTCGCCCGATCTACGAGCGCATCAAGGCCATCAAGCCACCGGCGGACGAACCGACGCGCCTCTATCTAACGCGCGTGCTTAGCGCCTTCGAACGCGCCGGCATTGCGCTGGACGATGCCGGCCGCGCCAAGGCGCAGGTGCTGACCGACGAGGTCTCGAAGCTCAATACCGAGTTCGAAGCCAACATCCCGAAGGGGCAGCGGACCATTACGACAACGGCTGCCGAGCTGGATGGCGTTCCGCAGGACTTCATCGACGCCCACAAACCCGGACCGGACGGCAAGATCACGCTCCGGACCGATTCCACCGATTACGTCCCAGTCCTGACCTACGCGAAGAGCCCGGAACTGCGGCAGCGCTTCTATCGCGAGTATCAGCTGCGCGCTCACCCGACTAACGACGAGGTGCTACGCAACCTCATCAACAAGCGCGACGAGTTGGCGAAGCTCGTCGGTCGTCCGAACTATGCGACGCTGAACTTCGAAGACCGGATGCTGAACACTCCGGATAAGGTTCAGTCGCTCCTCGACCAGATGAATGCCGCAGCCCGCCCCGCCGCGGATAGGGATATGGCGAAGAAGCTTGCCGCGCTTAAGCAGATACAGCCCGGCTCGACCAAGCTCGAGCCGTGGGACAACGGCTATGTCGGCCGTCTCGTCCAGAAGCAGTCCTACGGCTACGACCGTCAGGAGGCTCGCAACTATTTCAACTATGACAATGTCCGGGACGGCATCCTGAAGCTGACGGAGGACATGTTCGGCGTCGACATACGCCCCTGGAACACGCCGAAGTGGGATAGTCTCGTCGAAGCGTACGAAATGTACGATCACGGAAAGCTGATCGGCCGCTTCTACTTCGACTCACACCCGCGTCCGGGCAAGTACGAGCACGCCAATGCCGTGCCGCTGCGCGCTGGAGTCGGCGCAGGAATCCCGGTCGCGGCGCTCGTCATGAACCTGCCCGCGGGCAAGGGCCTGATGGAGCACAGCGACGTCGTCACCTTCCTCCACGAATATGGCCACCTGCTTCACGCTATCTTCGGCGGTCAGAACCAGCGCTGGGCCTATCAGAGCGGAGTGACCACCGAATGGGACTTCGTCGAAGCGCCGTCGCAGATGCTGGAGAATTGGGTCTATGACTATGGCACACTGAAGAATTTCGCGCTCGACGCCTCGGGCAAACCGATCCCGGCCGAGCTCGTCGAGAAGATGAACAAGGCTCGCTATTTCAGCCTGGGCATGGACGACATGCGGCAGCTCGGGCTGTCCAACGTCTCATTGCAATATTACCTGCACCCGGCTCCGGCCGATCTTGGTGCCGCAGCGCGCGCGGCCGATGCGAAGTACGACCTGCTTCCGCCCGCGCCTTACTCGCAGTTCCAGGACGCCTTCAGCCACCTCGGCAGCTATGGCGCGGCTTATTACACCTACCGCCAGTCGATCGTGATCGCCGACGATTTGTTCACCAAATTCCAGGCGAACGGTCTGCGCAATCCGGCGACAGCGGCCGAGTATCGGAAGCTCGTGCTCGCACCGGGCGGGACGAAGCCCGCTGCCGAGCTGATCCAGGATTTCCTCGGCCGGCCGCTCAGCATCGACGCCTATCGGGCGAAGATGGAAAAGGACCAGTAGGACGGAGGGGCGCGGGCTCATCGCGGTCCGCGCCAACCTTCCCATCGGCAGCCTTGAGGTCTAGGGGAGCCGCATTCCCCAGACTGTTGATTCAAGGACCGTTTCCATGTTGCGCGAGATCGACCATTTCATCGGCGGCGAGAGCTATTCTTCAGGCGACCGCACCGGCAACGTCTTCGACCCTAACCAGGGCCAGGTTCAGGCAAAGGTGAAGCTCGGCACCGCGGCCGAGCTCGAGCGCGCGATGGACGCCGCCAGGGCTGCTCAGCCGGCTTGGGCAGCGACGAATCCGCAGCGCCGCGCCCGCGTCATGTTCAAGTTCAAGGAACTGGTCGAAGCACACATGGACGAGCTGGCGCACACGCTCAGCTCCGAGCACGGCAAGGTCATCGCCGACGCCAAGGGCGACGTTCAACGCGGCCTCGAGGTCATCGAGTTCGCCTGCGGCATCCCGCAGGCGCTCAAAGGGGAATATTCGATCGGCGCCGGCCCTGGTATCGACGTTTACTCGATGCGCCAGCCGCTCGGCATCGGAGCAGGCATTACGCCGTTCAACTTCCCGGCGATGATCCCGATGTGGATGTTCGGCATGGCGATCGCCTGCGGCAACGCCTTTATCCTGAAGCCGTCCGAGCGCGACCCGAGCGTTCCGATCCGCCTTGCCGAGCTGATGAAGGAAGCGGGCCTGCCCGACGGCATCCTCAACGTCGTCCATGGCGACAAGGAAATGGTCGATGCGATCCTCGACCATCCCGACATCAAGGCGGTCAGTTTCGTCGGATCGTCCGACATCGCCCAGTACATCTATTCGCGCGGTACTTCGAACAACAAGCGCGTGCAGGCGTTCGGCGGCGCCAAGAACCACGGAATCGTCATGCCCGACGCCGACCTCGACCAGGTCGTCAATGACCTAACTGGTGCGGCGTTCGGCTCGGCGGGCGAGCGCTGCATGGCGCTGCCGGTCGTTGTCCCAGTCGGCGAGGAGACCGCGAACGCGCTCCGCGAAAAGCTGATCCCGGCGATTGCAAAGCTGCGGGTCGGCGTCTCCACGGATCCGGAGGCGCATTACGGCCCGGTCGTCAATGCCGCGCACAAGAAGCGGGTGGAGGATTACATCCAGATGGCGATCGACGAAGGCTCGGAGCTGGTCGTCGACGGCCGCGGCTTCAAGCTGCAGGGCCACGAGGAGGGCTTCTTCATCGGCCCGACCTTCTTCGACCATGTGAAGCCCGACATGCAGACCTATAAGGAGGAGATCTTCGGCCCCGTCCTGCAGATGGTCCGCGCCAGGGACTTCGAGGAAGCCGTCCGCCTTCCCTCCGAGCATGAATACGGCAACGGCGTCGCCATCTTCACCCGCAACGGCCACGCAGCCCGCGAGTTCACGGCGCGGGTCAACGTCGGAATGGTCGGCGTGAACGTGCCGATCCCGGTTCCGGTGTCGTACCATAGCTTCGGGGGCTGGAAGCGCTCCGGCTTCGGCGACACCAACCAGTACGGCATGGAAGGCCTGAAGTTCTGGACGAAGAACAAGATCGTCACTCAGCGCTGGCCGGACGGCGAAGCGCATGGCGAGAGCGCCTTCGTCATCCCGACTTTCGCTTAGGGCGGGACCGACAGACCATCCCGCTTTGAAGCGGAGGGATACGCTTGCCTTCGAGCAGCGTTATCCACTCATGCTGCGCTTCTATGTCCCGATCGCGATTATCGCCGGAGTAACCAGCCTCGTGGCCTGCAGTGGGCAGGACCCGGTGGCTGACAACGCCAGCGATAATGCCGCTGTGCCGGCGGAAGTCGACGTGCTTCCGCCGGACGAAAGCGACGCGACGCCGACGAACGATCTCGAGAATGGCGACGATGAGGATGTGAACGTCGGCGACGCGAGCGGCGCGCCGACAAGCATACCCGCGGCTTTTCACGGGCGTTGGGGCCTGACTCCGGCGGACTGCGTGACGAGCCGAAGCGATACCAAGGGCCTGCTGATCGTCGCTGCCGACGGGATGCGCTTTTACGAAGCGCAGGCGAAGCCTCAGGGAGATCTCAGATTCACCCCAACGTCAGTCAGCGGAAGCTTCGCCTTCACGGGCGAGGGCCAAAATTGGAAGAAGCATGAAGTCCTGGAGATTCAGGACCACAAACTCGTTCGGACGGAAAGCGCTCCGATGGCAAGCTATACTTACGCCCCCTGCACCAGCTGAGGATTAGAACTCTTTCTCCCGCGTCCGGACGCTGGAGAAATTGCGGATAACGAAGACGAGGTACAAGAGCCAAAGTCCAAACCATGCGGACGCGACGGCAAAAAGCTCTACCGTGAAGAGGATCAGGCTCGGAGCGAAGAAGAGCGACGTGCATCCAAGCAGCCAGATCTGATCGCCTCGACGCGCAAGTCGAAACCGATCGGCATCATCTCGTTGGCCGCCGAGCGAGGCGCCGTAGTAAAAGAATGAGGCGAACGCGAACGAGAACGTCGCCACACCCATCACGATCAATGCCGCCTGAAACGGCAAGCCATCGATCTGCCCGCTGACGAACCGAGGATAGAGGAAGAAGAGCAGGAAGGTGAAGATTGCGATGCAGGACGCCGCAAGCTGGTAGGACCGGTTGACGTTCGCTGCCGCAAGCTCTTCGACCATGCTCATCTTGTCAGTCCTTCAAACCAGCTTTCCCGGATTCATGATGCCCAGCGGGTCGAGCGCGTGCTTGATCGCCCGCAAGGCGTGCAGCTTCGCGGGAGGGCCGAGCCGCTCCAGCTCGCCGATCTTCATCTGGCCGATGCCGTGCTCAGCCGAGATCGAGCCGCCCGCTGCGGTGACGAGATCGTCGACGAAACGAGTGATCCGGGCGCCCTCGCTCTCGTACCAGTCCGGAGCCGAATGACTCGCTGCGCGGACGTGGAAATGGATATTGCCGTCGCCGAGATGACCGAAGCCGCTGGCGATCACTCCGGGAAATGCGCGTTCGACCTCCGCTGAGGCCTCGACGATGAAGCGGGGCATATCGGCTACCGGCACAGAAATGTCGTGCGCCAGCGTCTGGCCCTCGGCGCGCTCGGCTTCGGAGATGGAGTCGCGGATCTTCCAAAAGGCCTCGGCCTGGCTTTCGCTGGCCGCCAGCACTGCGTCCGCGATGATGCGCTGCTGGAGCGCGGCGCCAAGCAGCGTCTGAAGTTCTTCGTTTATGCTCGTTTCCGGATCCGCGGTCGTTGCTTCGATCAAGGCATGGCAGCGATGCTCGCCGGTAAGAGGCGCCCGAGAGCCTGGCACATGCTTGAGCACGAGCTGGAGCGAGTCTTCCGGCACCAGCTCGAAGCCTTCGACGCTGTTGGTGCGGGCTTCAAGGAACCGCAGTAGCTCGAGCGCTTTGGCCGGGCTATCCACACCGACCCACGCAACCGCGCGCGATGCGACGGCCGGCACGAGCCGAAGCGCAACCGCGGTAACCACTCCAAGCGTTCCCTCGGCCCCGATGAGGAGTTGGTCGAGGCTGTAACCGCGGTTGTCCTTCTTGAGGCCCGACAAGCCGTCATGGACGGAGCCGTCGGGGAGCACCGCCTCGACGCCTGCTATCAACGCGCGCATCGTCCCGAACTTCAGAACCTGTGTGCCGCCCGCATTGGTCGACGTCAGCCCCCCGACGGTGCAGCTGCCCCGAGCGCCGAGCGTCAGCGGGAAGCGCATCCCGATTTCGTGGGCGGCCTCGTGGAGGATCGCCAAGATGACGCCGGCCTCTGCGATTGCGATGCGGTTCTCCGAATCGATCGATGGGATTCGGTTCATCCGGCGTAACGAGAGAACCAGAGCCGAGCCGTCCTCGGGCGGCGTCGCACCGCCTACCATGCCGGTGTTTCCGCCTTGCGGTACGAGCGGAACGCGATGTTCGGCCGCGAGACGAACTATCTCGGCGACTTCTTCGGTCGATGAAGGCGCCAAGATCGCCTCCGCCGCTCCCTGGAAGCGCCCGCGCCAGTCCGTCAGCCACGGTTCGACGTCGCTGCGGTCCGTGATGACCACTTTCGGCCCGAAGCGGGCACGAACATCGTCGATCATCTGCTGGACAGCATTCATGCGGAGACTGTTGGCATCTTGGGCCCGGACGGGCAAATCAACTGCATGACCGATCGGCCCAAAATCACCATCGTCGTCGCCCGCGCACGCAATGGCGTGATTGGCCGCGACGGAACGCTTCCGTGGCGCATCTCGGCCGACCTGAAGCGCTTCAAGCAGCTAACGATGGGCAGCGTCATGGTGATGGGGCGGCGGACGTTCGACAGCTTGCCGGGACTGTTGCCGGGACGCCGTCACATCGTGCTGACTCGCGACAGAAGCTGGTCGACTCCCGGAGCGGACGTCGCGCATTCTGTTGACGAGGCACTGACTCTAGCTGGCGACCAGCCCCTTTCGATTATCGGCGGCGCCGAGATATTTGAGCTTTTCCTGCCTTTATCAGACCGGCTGGAGGTGACGGACGTGCTCGCCGACATTCCGGGCGACACGTCCATGCCGGATCCGCGCCAGGACGGTGACTGGCGCGAGATCGCTCGCGAAGAGCATGCCGCAGAAGGCGAAACTCCCGCCTTCGCCTTCGTGACGCTGGAGCGCGTCTAGGTCTTGGGCTGACCGACTGCGAACTTGCGATAGCGCGTCATCTGCTCGGCAAGGACGCTGTCGACGATCGGGGCGAGCTTATCGGCCCCGCCCTCCGCAAAGCCCGCCGCCTTGTAGTCGAGCGTAATCTTGGCGCCGCCCGCAATGCGCTCGAACTGGACGTCCATGACACCTATCGTTGCCTGAAAGAGCAATGGGCCGAGGGCTCCCGTGAAGACGATCCTTTTGCCCGGATCGACGAAGCTGATGCGCATGTGCTCGACGCCGCCGCCATCCTTCAGCCGCTCGCAGAAGCAGCCGCCCACATTCAACGCGAGCCCGAGATTGGCGGAATCGCCGCTGTAGGTGTGTACTTTGTTCCACCATTCGGGGAGCCGAGAGAAAGCGGCGTAGGCGCGGTCGGTGGGAACGACAACTTGAACGGTCTCACGGACGTGGAAGCCGTTCGAACTGGCGCTGACCACCTCGGCCGCAGCTGGCGTGGAAAGCATGGAGAGAACAACCAACGGAACTGCACGCATGCGCTCACCCCCCTGTTGATTGAACGTTCAACTAACCGAAATGCCTCTAGCTGTCCAGTATGGCGTCGATCTCCGCGGCAACCTCATCGACCGTCCCCATGCCATCGACGCGGCGGACGAGCCCACGCTCCTCGTAGTAAGGCAGGATCGGAGCCGTTTTCGCGCGATACTCAGCCATGCGGGTACGCACGGTCTCCTCATTGTCATCAGGGCGCCGCTTGAACTCGATCGAGCCGCAGACGTCGCAAACCCCGGCCACTTTCGTCTGCTTCAGCTCGTCATGGTAAGGCGCGCCACATTTGGCGCAGGTGAAGCGTCCGACGATGCGATGCACCAGCTCGTCTTCGTCGACGACCAGTTCGATGACATAGTCGAGGCTGCGACCGCGCTCCGCGAGCAACAGGTCGAGTGCCTCGGCCTGGGCGCGCGTGCGCGGATAACCGTCGAAGATTGCGCCGGCTTCGCCCATGTCGTCCAGACGTTCGCCGATAAGAGCGCTGACGATGGCGTCGCTGACCAACTCGCCGGCTTCCATCACGGCCTTGGCTTTCATGCCGACAGGCGAGCCGCATGCCACTGCTGCACGGAGCATATCGCCCGTCGACAGCTGGATCATTCCGCGATCGCCCTGGAGGCGCTGAGCTTGGGTTCCCTTACCCGCACCCGGCGGACCAAGAAGGATGATGTTCAGCATTTGCGGCGCTCTCCCCGTTCGTTGCCGCCTTTAGCGCCGGCGAGTGGTCTTCAGCTTCGCCTTCTTGATGAGGTCGCCGTACTGATGCGCGATTAGGTGGCTCTGGATCTGCGCGACTGTGTCCATCGTGACGTTCACGACGATCAGCAGGCTAGTGCCGCCGAGATAGAAGGGCACTCCGGCCTGGCTGAACAGCACCTCGGGAACGAGGCAGATCAGGACCAGGTAGGCAGCTCCGATCACCGTGACGCGGCTGATCAGACGGTCGAAATATTCTTCGGTCGCCTTGCCCGGACGGATGCCGGGGACGAAACCGCCGTGGCGCTTGAGGTTCTCGGCCGTCTCCTCGGTGTTGAACTGCACTGCGGCGTAGAAGAAGCAGAAGAAGGCAATGCCGGCGCCGTACAGCAGCAGGTACAATGGCGAGCCGTGCTGCAGGTAGGTGCTGATCGTGATGAGCCATTCGCTCGAGTCCGCGCCAGTTCGCTGGCCGGCCATCTGGATGACGGTCAGAGGCATCAGCAGCAGCGACGAAGCGAAGATCGGCGGGATCACGCCCGAGATGTTGATCTTGATTGGCAGGTGGCTGCGCTCCGGCTGCATCATGCCGCGTGCCGTTTGTCGCTTCGGATATTGGATCGGAACGCGTCTCTGAGCGCGCTCGACGAAGCAGATGAAGAGCACCAGGCCCACCGCCAGTACCACGATCGCCGACACGAGCAGCGGGTCCATAGTGCCGGTCCGGCCACCTTCGAACAGCTGGGCGATGTGCAGGGGAAGCGAGGCAACGATGCCCGCCATGATGATGAGCGACACGCCGTTGCCGATTCCGCGGCTGGTGATCTGCTCGCCAATCCACATCAGGAACAGGGTTCCGCCGACTAGGCTGATCGTCGCTGCAACGCGGAACATCAGTCCCGGCTCGACCACGGCACGGATGCCTTGGGCCGCACCTAGGCTCTCTAGACCGACGGCAATGAAATAGCCCTGCACGCTGGTCAGCAGCACGGTCAGGTAGCGGGTGTACTGGTTAAGCTTCTTTCGCCCGGTCTCGCCTTCCTTCTTCAGGGCCTGCCACGGCCCATAGAGGGTCGCGCCGAGCTGAACGACGATGGACGCTGTGATGTACGGCATGACGCCGAGCGCGATGATGCTCATGCGCGACAGCGATCCACCGGAGAAGGTGTTGAAGAAGTCGAGGACGCCGCCCTTCTGAGTGTTGAAAAGGCTCGTCATCGCGGCCGGATCGATTCCCGGCATCGGAACGTAGGACAGCAATCGGAACAGGATCAGCGCGCCGAGCGTGAACCAGAGCCGCTTCTGCAACTCGGTCGCCTTGGCGAAGTTCGCCAGGCTGATGTTGGAGGCCATTTGTTCGGCTACTGACGCCATGCTCTTCGTAATCCTCTACCCGCTGCGCCACATATAGGAGGAGCGGCCGTCAATGCGAGAGGACCGCGGCACGTGTCCGCGGCCCCATGACGAATTAAGCTTCGGCCTTGGCCTTGTTCTTGGCCGTGCCCTTCTTGGCAGCAGCAAGCTCGGCCGGATTCTTGCGCTCGATGAGCTCGATCGAGCCGCCCGCCTTTTCTACTGCCTCGCGAGCGCCCTTCGATGCACCGGCGATCTTCAGCGCCAGCTTGGCCTTGAGATCGCCCTTGCCGAGCAGACGAACGCCGTCCTTGCCACCCCGAGCGAGGCCAGCAGCCTTCAGCGCGTCATGGTCAAGCGTGCCCTTGGCATCGAGCTTGCCGGCGTCGATCGCCTTCTGAATCGCGCCGATGTTCACCTCGGCATAATCCTTGGCGAAGATGTTGTTGAAGCCGCGCTTCGGAAGCCGCATGTGAAGCGGCATCTGGCCGCCTTCGAAGCCCCAGACGGAAACGCCGGAGCGGCTCTTCTGGCCCTTCTGACCACGGCCTGCGGTCTTTCCGAGGCCTGAACCGATGCCACGGCCGACGCGGACGCGGCCCTTACGGGCACCGGGATTGTCGCGGAGTTCGTTGAGTTTCATGTCTATTGCACTCGCTTTCGCTTTTGTCGCGCCTGACCCCGGCCAAGCGGGGCCAATGGGTTGTTAGGCGGCTTCGACGTTCAACAGGTGCTGCACCTTGCGGATCTGGCCGAGGACCTCTGGGGTCTCTTCCACTTCCACCGTGCGATGCATCTTGTTGAGGCCGAGGCCGACGAGGGTCGCCCGCTGCGTCTTGTCGCGGCGGATGGGCGAGCCAGTCTGCGTGATCTTGATCTTCGCCATTAAGCTTACTCCGTGATCGCTTCGGCCTGGGCCTCGGCTTCGGCTGCGCTTGCGCCGCCACGACCGAGCAGGTCGGCAACCTTCTTGCCGCGACGCTGGGCAACCGAGCGCGGGCTCGTCTGCTCCTTGAGCGCTTCGAAGGTTGCGCGGATCATGTTGTACGGGTTGGACGTGCCCACCGACTTGGTGACGACGTCGGCAACGCCGAGGCTCTCGAAGATGGCGCGCATCGGACCGCCGGCAATGATGCCGGTTCCCGCCGGAGCGGTACGGACCGTCACGCGACCGGCGCCGAAGTGACCAAGGCCGTCATGATGCAGCGTACGACCGTCACGCAGCGGAACGCGAATCATCGCCTTCTTCGCTGCTGCAGTCGCCTTGCTGATCGCCTCAGGAACTTCGCGAGCCTTGCCGTGACCGAAACCGGCGCGGCCCTTGCCGTCGCCGACCACCACGAGCGCCGCGAATCCGAAGCGCTTGCCGCCCTTCACGGTCTTGGAGACGCGATTGATGTGTACGAGCTTCTCAATGAGCTCCTCGCCACCCTCATCGTCGCCGCCACGGCCACGACGGTCGTCACGACGGCCGCGGCCGCCACGGTCGCCGCCACGGCCACGTCCGCCGCCACCCCCTCGCGGTCCGCGACCGCGGGGACTGCGATGCTCTTCCGCCGGGGCCGGGGCCGCTTCAGTCTGGGCCGGAGCCGCTTCCGCGACCGCTGCGACTTCGGGCGCCTCGGTGTTGGCTTCGTTGGTCTGGTTCTCGTCAGCCATTTAGAACTCCAATCCGCCTTCGCGGGCGGCATCGGCCAGGGCCTTCACCCGGCCATGGAACAGGAAGCCACCACGGTCGAACACGACTGTCGACACGCCGGCCTTCTTGGCGCGCTCGGCAAGAGTCTTGCCGACGGCGGCAGCCGCATCGCGGGTCGCGCCGGTCTTGCCCTTGACGTCCTTTTCCAGGGTCGAGGCAGACGCGATCGTCTTCCCGGCAGTGTCGTCGATGACCTGCGCATAGATGTGGCGGCCCGAACGGTGGACCGACAGGCGCGGCTTGCCCGCGGAACGCGCGCGAAGCGAAGTGCGAACACGACGCCGGCGGCGGTCGAAGAGAGAGAGTTTCGCCATGGCTTACTTCTTCTTGCCTTCTTTGCGGAAGATGTACTCGCCGCGATACTTGATGCCCTTGCCCTTGTACGGCTCGGGCTTGCGCCAGCGGCGGATTTCGGCCGCGACCTGGCCGACCTTCTGCTTGTCGATGCCGCTGATCTCCACCGTGTTCGGGTCCGGCGTCTTCACGTCGACGCCCTCGGGCACGGGGAAGTTCACGTCGTGGCTGTAGCCGAGTTGCAGACGCAGGTTCTTGCCCTGTGCCGCGGCGCGGTAGCCGACGCCGGTGATCTCAAGCACCTTGGTGAAGCCCTCGGTCACGCCCGTGACAAGGTTCTGCACGTTGGTGCGCTGCATGCCCCACGCCGCGCGGTTGCGCTGTGCGTCAACCAGCGGAGTCACGCGGATCTCGCCCTCGGCGACCTCGTACTTCACGAGATCGTCGAGCAGCTTCATCGCGAGAGTGCCCTTCGGGCCCTTCACGGTCAGCGTGCCGCTTTCCACGGAGGCAGTGACGCCGCCGGGGACTGCGATCGGTTTTTTGCCAATGCGGGACATCTTAGAACACCTCCGCCAGCACTTCGCCGCCGACGTTGTGCTCACGCGCCTCGGCGTCCGACAGCACGCCGCGCGGGGTCGATACGATCACCGTGCCGAGGCCGTTGCGGATGCGCGGAAGCTCGCGGGCGGCCGAGTAAACGCGGCGACCGGGCTTCGAGATACGGGCCAGATGCTGGATCGCCGGCTGGCCCTCGAAATACTTCAGCTCGATGCGCAGGCCCTTGGCCGGACCCACAGCCTCTTCCGAGTAGCCGCGGATGTAGCCTTCGCGCTGAAGCACATCGAGAACCCGCGCACGCAGCTTCGACGCAGGAGTCACTATGGAATCCTTGCGTGCCTGCTGGCCGTTGCGGATGCGGGTGAGCAT
>Ga0070670_100003102_pt1 | contig 13754 bp, 16 predicted proteins | sample KBSS63metaG_FD_64665 | JGI IMG/M metagenome (GOLD analysis project Ga0070670, IMG submission 64665) | Switchgrass rhizosphere microbial communities from Kellogg Biological Station, Michigan, USA - KBS S6-3 metaG | ecosystem: Host-associated > Plants > Roots > Rhizosphere > Soil ... | reverse complement strand
AGGAGACCCGCGGCGGTCGCGCGAAGCTGCGGGACGAGCCGGTACTGGAGATCGAACGAGCTCGCCACTCCGAGCGCGGCGAGCTGTTCCGCGCGTGTCAGGCTCGGCGGAGGTCGTCGCTCGCGATCCGCCGGCTTGCCCGCTGTCCGAAGCGGCTCCTCCGGAGTATCGGTGCGGCGGAGCGCACGGATCGCGACCACGAGCGCCACGACGCCGACGATCAACGCGTAGATGCGAGCCGCGAGTTCCAGGCGACCGGGCGCGGCGACGACGATGACGACGAGCGCGACGGTCGGCAGCACGAGCAACCGCAGCGCGGCGATGACGTCCGGCGTCATGTCGTGGCCGCCCGCGGTATCTGCGACTCCGGTGCGGGCGGTCCCTCCTTCAGCGCTCGCAGCTCGCCTCGAACTTCGCCCAGTGCCTCGATCGCGCTCTCCTTCATCGTGGAGTCGACGTCGTGGTGCGAGAACTTAGCCTGTGTGAAGAGCTCGGTCAGGCGGGCGATCGCATCGGGCCGGAGCTCGAGGTCCTGGAGGACGCGCACGAGGTACTCGTCCGACGTCTCGAAGGAGTGGCGAGCGATCCCGTTCGCCGCGAGCACTCGCTCGAGGCGCGCATAGGCGGCGATGATCGCCCTCCGTGGGTCGGCTTCCGAGCGGAGATCGTCGAGTGCCTCGTCGAGCGCCCCCGCGAGGTCCTGTGCGAGCTCGACTCGCGGATCTCGTGCGCGCCGCGCGCGTCTGCCCGAGATGACGTACGCGACGCCCGCGGCCACGACGAGCCCGATCAACGCGGCGATCGTTATCCAGCTGAGGTGCGGTTCGTAGCGGCCGACGGGCTCGGTGTCGCCGGGTGTCACGGGGACCACATCTCTTCCGCCGAGAACCCCGTCTTCGTTGGCGTTGCTCAGATCCCAGGGGCGCTTGAACAGCGACACGACAGCGGTCACCAGCACGACGAACGCGAGGAACCCGACCAGGGTGAACCGCGGATAGCGGCCAGAGGCCATCTGCCGTGCGATCTCCTTTCGCTGGAAGAGCCCGTACACGAGGAGGATCGCGCCCGCGACGACAGCCAACAGCGAGAGCGTGAACAACGCGTCCAGCAGCGTCCTGGACGGCGCACGGGTGGCGCTCGACCCGCGCGACTCCGATCCCGTCGCCGCGACGGCGACGATCGCCACCAGTACGAGGACGATGAGCGCGGGCAGGGCCACGCTGGTGGCCCTACCGCGCACGGTCACTCCGGGTTACGCGGCTCCCGGCTCGGCGGCGGGCAGCGTGCTCACGCTCGCCTTCGACTCCCAGTACCGGTTGAGAGCGCCCTGGATCTTGATGAACCAGACGAATGCCCCGATGATCGGCAGCAGAAGCCAGAGTCCCGTCCAGCCGGTGAACGGCGCCGGACGTCCGTCCCGCGTGAACATCTTCCCGACCTCGGACGGGATCAGGAACCAGGTGACGACGGAGACGACGATGTAGATCACGAGACCGAGCACGCCGCCGACGCCCTGCCCGGAGTGGTTCTTGACCTCGTCCTGGGTCTTGAAGACCCAGTACAGCGAATAGATCCCGAGCGTGACGATGGTCATCAGGATCGCGAAGCCGATGCCTCTCGGCTGCCCGAGAGGGCCTGTGTTCTGGCCGGATGTGTTCATGGACCACGATTCTGGCCTCGTGACCAGACGGCGCTACGCTCCGCGCCGTGAGCGCGATCGTGCCGTTCGAGGAGCGCTGGCCGCGGCCGTCGGTCATGGGCGTGCTGAACGTCACGCCCGACAGCTTCTCGGACGGCGGCCTCTTCGTCGACCCGACACAGGCCATCGCGCACGGGAAGCGGGCGATCGACGAGGGCGCCGTGCTCGTCGACGTCGGAGGCGAGTCGACGCGGCCAGGCGCCGAGCCGGTCTCGTCCGAGGACGAGATCGCACGCGTCGAGCCCGTGCTCGAGGGGCTCCGTGGTCTTGCGACCTCGATCGACACGTCGAAGGCGGCGGTCGCGCGGCGCGCGCTCGACCTCGGTGCAGAGCTCGTCAACGACGTGACCGCGCTGCGCGGGGACCCCGAAATGGCGGGGATCGTCGCCGACGGAGACGCATTCGTGTGTCTCATGCACATGCAGGGCGAGCCGCGGACGATGCAGGTCGCCCCTCGCTACGACGACGTCGTCTCGGATGTGTTGGCCTTTCTCGAAGAGCGGGTGGCATTCGCGGTCGAGAACGGGATCGCGGAGGAGCGCATCGCCGTCGACCCCGGCATCGGGTTCGGGAAGACGCCGGACCAGAACCTCGAGCTCCTGCGTCGGCTCGAGGAGCTGAGTACGCTCGGGCGCCCCGTGCTCGTCGGCGTCTCCCGGAAGAGCACTCTCGGGAAGATCCTCGGCGACCCACGCGCAACCACGGGGACCGTCGCAGCATCGGTCGGCGCGGCCGTCGTCGCGTTCGAGCGTGGTGCGTCGATGATCCGCGCGCACGACGTGCGGGAGACGGTCGAGGCGCTCCAGATTGCGCTCGCGGTCGAGCGTGGAAGGATCAAGGCGTGAGGATCGAGCTGAGGGGGCTGGTCGTGTTCGGCCATCACGGCTATCTCGAGGAGGAGCGGCGCCTCGGGCAGCGGTTCCTCGTCGATCTGTGGGTCGATGTGCACGGTGACGCGACCGAGAGCGATCGCATCGAGGACACGGTCGACTACCGCCGGCTCGCAGCCCTGGTCCGCGACGTGTTCGGCGGAGAGGAGCGGCTGCTGCTCGAGGGGCTCGCTGGATCGATCGCCGACGGGATCGTCGAGCGCTTCTCGGCCGTCGAGTGGGTGCGCGTCCGCGTCCGTAAGCCGGACGTCGTCCTCGACCCGCCCGTCGATTACGCGGCTGCGATCGTCGAGCGCTCGCGCACGTGACGCGCGCGTACGTCGGGCTGGGGGCGAATCTCGGGCCCCGCGAGGTCACGCTGCTTCGCGCCGCCGATCTGCTCGCGGCTGCAGACGGCGTCGAGGTCGTGGCGGTCTCGCAACTCCGCGAGACCGACCCCGTGGGCTTCGTCGAGCAGCCGCCGTTCCTGAACGGCGCGATCGCGCTCGACACGAGTCTCTCGCCCCGCGCCGTGCTCGAGCTCCTCCTCGAGGTCGAGGAGGAGCTCGGCCGCGTCCGTGGCGAGCGCTGGGGGCCCCGTACCGTCGATCTCGATTTACTCGTCTACGGCGACGAGCGCGTGGACGAGGACGGCCTCCACGTCCCGCATCCCCGGCTCCACGAGCGCCGATTCGCGCTCGAGCCCCTGGCTGAGCTCGATCCGGAGCTCGTGATCCCGGGTCTCGGGAGCGTGTCGGCACTCCTCGACGGGCTAGACTGACTCGCCATGTCGCATCTCGACGACCTCGACGAATACGAGGCCGAGCTCGAGCTCTCGCTCAAGCGCGAGTACTCCGCCGTCTTCTCGCTGTTCCGGTTCTGCGTGCTCACGCAGGACGCCACGTACCTGTGCAACAAGCTCGACGTCGAAGCCCTCCCGCAGGTCAGCTACCCGTACTTCCATGTCCGTATGGAGGACGTGTGGGTGTGGGACAAGAACCGCCCGAGCAGGATCATCCCGCGCGCCGAGGTCTACACGTCCGGCGACGTCACGGTCGAGGAGCTGCGTGGGGAGGGTGAGGAGTCACGCCTCACCGCAGAGGCGCTCGCCGAGCGCATCGGCCAGCCGCTCTCCGGCGACGACGACGCGCTCTAGGCGCTAGCTCGCGCGTCGCCGCTCCCGTTCCGCGAGCCACTGCTCGAAGCGTCCCTGTGGCGAGTCGAGATACGCGCCGAGGCCGAGGTCGAACCCGGCCATCTCGTCTCGTAGCTGGAACAGGTCGTACTCGAGCCGCCGCTCGGGATCGCACGTGTGACCTTCACGCGCGTTCATGCGCACCGACGCCCCGCACTCGGTGCAGGGCATGTGCTGGGAAGTGAAGAAGCTCGGCATCTCCGATCGGCGGCGATCCGTATTCGCCGCCGAGGTGAGCGACCCTTCCGGACCAGCGGAAAGCCGCCTCGCGGCCTTCCGCTGCCCACAGTCAGGTCTCTACGCGCGTGCAGGAGCCGGAATGACGCCGAGCTGGACAAGTAACCCGAGGGTGTCCCAGGTGCTCCACTCCTCGACGACCTTCCCGCCCGCGAAGCGCGAGATCGTCATGCCCGTCACGGTCACGTCTTTCCCGGTCGGCGCGATCCCGGAGATCTCGCCCGAGTGGGTCCCGCGTGCCGACCAGCGGGTCGCGACCTTGTCCCCATCGGCGAACTGGTCTTCGACGATGAGCCGCACGCCTTCGAACGCCGACCTGTACCTCGCGATGAACTCCTTGAGGCCGTCGGGTCCCCGCGTCGGCTCCTGCTCGGACGGGTCGTGCCCGACGTAGTCGGCGGAGACGAACTCGTCGATCGCGTCGAAGTTCCCCGTCCACGACTCCTCGAACAGGCGTTGGATGATGCGCTTGTTGGCGTCGGCCATCGACGCTCCTTTCGCTCGTCTGCGCCGGCGTGCCACGAATCCCGCCGCGAGCGCCCCCGCAACGACTCCGGCAACCGCGAGTGCGATTGCGGGCCCAGCGACGTCGCGACTCCGCCTATCGAACACCGCCTCCGACTCTAACAACGTCGTGTCGCGTGTGACGAGCGCCCGACGGCGGTCTGATTCACTTGCGCGATGCTGCTCGCCGTCGACGTCGGCAACACGCAGACCGCGCTCGGTCTCTTTCGCGACGGCGAGCTCGCCGACCACTGGCGGCTCGCGACCGAGCGGTCGAGCACGGCGGACGAGCTCGGCGTTCTCCTCTCCGGCCTCCTCGACTTCGAGAGCGTCGACGGGATCTGCCTCGCCTCCACGGTGCCGGTCCTCGTGCGGGAGTGGGAGGAGCTCGCACGCAAATGGGCTCACGCGCCGCTCCTCGTCGTCGGGCCGGGCGTGAAGACCGGGATCGCGATCCGGTACGACGATCCGCGCGAGGTGGGGCCGGACCGCATCGTGAACTCGGTCGCGGCGAAGGAGCGCTACGGGGCTCCCGTCATCGTCGTCGACTTCGGCACGTCGACGAACTTCGACGTCGTCTCGCCGGAGGGGGAGTACGTCGGGGGCGTGCTCGCGCCGGGGATCGAGATCTCCATGGACGCGCTCTTCGCGCGGGCTGCGCGGCTCGTCAAGGTCGACTACGCAGCGCCGGACGCTGTCATCGGCAAGACGACGGTCGCCGGGCTCCAGTCCGGCCTCGTCTACGGCTTCGCGGGCCAGGTCGACGGGATCGTCGGACGCATCCGCAGCGAGCTGGGCGCACCTGCTCGGGCGATCGCGACGGGCGGCCTCGCCGATCTCGTCGCCCCGCACTCGGAGACGATCGAGCAGATCGACCCCTACCTGACGCTTGCCGGGCTGCGACTCGTCTGGGAGCTGAACGCGTGATCCCCGACCCGCCCGCGATCGGAGTCTTCGTCCTTGCCGCCCTCGCGCTGCTGCTCGTCCCCGGGCCGGCCGTGCTCTATGTGGTAGCGCGATCCGTCGAGCACGGACGCCGCGCCGGCGTCGTCTCGGTGCTCGGCATCCACGTCGGCACGCTCGTGCACATCGCCGCCGCAACTCTTGGCCTCTCGGCGCTCGTGCTGTCCTCGGCGGTCGCATTCACCGCGGTGAAGATCGCGGGCGCGGTGTACCTCATCGCGCTCGGCCTGTGGACGCTCCTCTCGAAGCATCCCGAGACGGAGATCGCGCTCGGCGGTGAGCGGAACCTCCGCCGCGCCTTCGCGCAGGGGATCGTCGTGAACGTGCTCAATCCCAAGACCGCGCTGTTCTTCCTCGCGTTCCTCCCGCAGTTCGTCGATCCCAACGCGGAGCACCCGGCGGTGCAGATCGCCTTCCTGGGCGTGCTCTTCGCCCTCCTCGGGCTCGTCACCGACTCGATCTGGGCGATCGCCGCAGGGACGGCGGGCGGCATGCTCCGGCGATCGCGCCGCTTCGTGCGCACGCAGCGGTACGTCAGCGGAACGGTCTACATCGGCCTCGGCGTGCTGACCGCGTTCGCGGGGGGCGCCGAGGACTAGCCCCCTCCGTAGACGGACACCGGGAGCTCGAGCGTGAGCTCGGCGCCCGAGGGCACCTCTGCCTCGAGCCGCTCCACGATCTCGCGCGCGCCCGGTGCCGCGGCGAGGAGCCGGCGCTCGATCTCCTCGGTTGAGTCGAGCTGGAGCAGCTCCTGCTTGAACTCCTTCGGGAAGCGGCCTCGTCCGAGGTACCAGCCGTAGAACTTCTTGAGGAACCCCGACGCGCGCCGCTCGCCCAGCTCACGCACGGTCTCGCGCACGAACAGCACGAGCTCCGCCGCGACTTCCTCGCGCGAGGGCTCGCCCGTGTCCCCGTCGACGATCTCGCGCAGCGCCCACGGGTTCCCCTGTGCCCCGCGGCCGACCATGACGGCCTCGGCGCCCGTCGTCGCGAGCACCGCCTGAGCTCGGGCCCGCGACGTCACGTCGCCCGATGCGACGACCGGGACGTCGACGAGCGACACGAGCTCCGCGGTCAGCGAATGATCGGCCGTGCCGGTGTACATCTGCTGCGCGGAGCGAGGGTGGAGCGTGAGAGACGCCGCGCCGGCCTCGACGAGCCGTGGGCCGAGCTCGAGTGCGGCGCGCGACCCGTCGCGGAAGCCGCGCCGCAGCTTCACGCTGACGGGGATGTCGACCGCGTCGGCGATCGCTCCCACGATCGCGCATGCGCGCGCCTGATCCTCGAGCAGGTGCGCCCCGGCGCCCGTCTTCGTCACCTTCTTCACCGGGCAGCCGAAGTTGATGTCGACGATGTCGGCCCCGACGGCCTCGACCATGCGCGCCGCGTCCGCCATGGGCCGCGGCTCGGAGCCGAACAGCTGGATCGCGAGCGGGTGCTCGTCCGAGGCGACGCGGAGGTAGCCGAGCGTCTTCTCGTTGCGGTGCTCGATACCTGCGCAGCTCACCATCTCGGAACAGACGAGACCGGCCCCGTAACGTCGTCCCTGGCGACGAAATGCCTGCACGCTGACCCCTGCCATGGGTGCCAGGACGAGGCGCGTCGGGACCTCGACGGGGCCGATTCTCCAGGGTTCGCGGAGCTCGATCACGGCCCTCGGATGGTACTGGCGACCCGTTTGACGGTCGCCGAACGGGGTAGCTACCATTCCGCGCGTTGTCGGGGCCTGGCAGGCCCCCGATTTCGTCTCTGGAGGGCTTTTCGTGAAGGATGTGATCCTCACTCCTGAGGGCTACAAGCAGCTGACAGGCGAGCTCGACGTGCTGCGAACGAGCAGACGACGTGAGATCGCCGAGCGCATCGCAGCTGCGCGCGAGTTCGGCGAGATCGCCGAGAACGCCGAGTACGACGACGCGAAGAACGAGCAGATGATGCTGGAGCACCGCATCTCGCAGCTCGAGGAGCGGCTCGCGAATGCGCAGGTGATCGACAAGAAGCGCGTCGACACGAGCGTCGTGTCGATCGGCGCGGTCGTCCGTCTGCGCGACGTCGACGCGAAAGAGACGACCGAGTACTTCATCGTGGGCTCTGCCGAGGCGAATCCCGCCGAGAACAAGCTCTCGAACGAGTCGCCGGTCGGCAAGGCGATCATGGGCCGCAAGAAGGGCGAGACCGTCGAGGTCGTCACTCCGCGTGGCTCGAAGGTGAAGTTCAAGATCATGGAGATCAAGGCCGCGTAGCGGGGCCGCGTTCGCAGGCCGAGAGCCTCGAACACGATCGGCGACAGACAACTCCCGCTCCTGAGACGGGTGGCAGCATCGCGTCGAAGGGCGTCTAGACTCGGCGCGCCATGACGGCCGCCAAGCGCTTCCCCGACCGTGACGCGATCGCGGACGTGCGCTCGTCCACGGACGGACTCGAGGCCGGCGGCGAGCTCGACGAGACGCGGAGGCTGGCGGGTCGCGTGATGGCCCGAAGGGAGATGGGGAAGCTCGCGTTCCTCGATCTCGTCGACCGCTCCGGTCGGGTCCAGCTCATGTGCGACACCGGGCGCGTCGGGGAGATCGACGTCCGTCTCGGGGACGTCGTCGGCGTTGCGGGAAGGCCCGCGAGGTCGCGTCGCGGGGAGCCCTCGCTCATGGTCGACGAGCTCACCGTGCTGGCGCGCAACACGAGCCCGCTCCCCGACACGTTCCACGGCCTCACGGATCAGGAGACGCGCTACCGCAAGCGCTACCTCGACCTGCTCATGAACGAGGAGTCGCGCGAGCTCTTCCTCCTGCGTGCTCGTGTGGTCACGGCGATCCGCCGCTTCCTCGACGAGGACGGATTCGTCGAGGTCGAGACACCCGTCCTGCAGCCGCGATACGGCGGCGCGTTCGCACACCCGTTCGTCACGCATTCGAACGAGCTCGAGACCGATCTCTATCTGAGGATCGCCACAGAGCTCTATCTCAAGCGACTCATCGTCGGAGGTCTCGAGCGCGTCTACGAGATAGGCAAGGACTTCCGCAACGAGAGTGTCTCGTACAAGCACCAGCCCGAGTTCACGATGCTCGAATGGTACGAGGCCTACGCGGACTTCCAGGACACGATGGACCGGATCGAGACGATGCTCGAGCGCGTGGCGCTGGAAGCTCTCGGCACGACGGTCGTCCGCTTCCGAGGCAGCGAGGTCGACCTGAAGCGTCCCTGGAAGCGCCTGGGCTTCGTCGAGTCGCTCGAGGCCCACGAGCTGTGGACGCGCGACGAGGGTGAGCTTCGTGCCTGGCTCACCGAGCGCGGTGTCGACACGGAGGCGGACAAGGACTGGGCGCAGCTCGTGGACCATGCCTTCGGCCACTTCGTCGAGCCGAGCCTCCTCGAGCCCACCATCGTCTACGGGCACCCAGTGGAGCTGTCTCCGTTTGCCCGTGTGACCGACGACGACGACGAGACCACCGAGCGGTTCGAGTACTTCGCGGCGGGGATGGAGCTCGGCAACGCGTACACGGAGATCAACGACGCCGACGAGCAGCAGCGCCGCTTCGACGAGCAGTCCGAGCACGTCGAGGGGGTTCGCGGCGACCCGGACTACGTGGAGGCGCTGTCGTACGGGATGCCGCCGACGGGCGGGCTCGGCCTCGGCATCGACCGTCTCGTCATGCTCATGTCGGGCCGCGAGACGATCCGCGACGTCATCCTCTTCCCGGCGCTACGTCCCGACCCCGGCTAGCCCCTCCGTCACGGGAGCCTCGACGCTCCACGGGAAGTCGATCCAGCGCTCGGTTAGCCGCCAGACGTACTCGCACTTGACCACCGACGGCGACTTCTCGTACAGCACTGCGCAGCGGACCTCGGCGACCTTGCCCGCGCAGAAGTCCTTCACGAGCCTGAGGGTCTCGCCCGTGTCGGCGACGTCGTCTGCGATGAGCATGCGCGCGGAGTCGAGGTCGACCAGCTCGGGCACGGGCGGGAGGATCATCGGGACGTCGAGACGCTCGTCGACCCCGGTGTAGAACTCGACGTTCATCGTCCAGGTGTTCTTCACGTCGAGCGCGTACCCGAGCGCCGCGCCGACGAGGAGCCCGCCACGAGCGATGCAGAGGACGAGGTCGGGTTCGTAGCCGTCCTCCGCGACCTGACGGGCGAGCTCCCGCGAAGCGGTCCCGAACTCGGCCCAGGTGAATCGCTCGCGCTCGGTGCCCGTCTCGTCGATCCGTCGATCCTACGGGACGCACTCGAACGGCGTACTCCATTCGAGGGGTCTCCGACCGCTCTGCGGAAGACGATTCGTATGCACGGTGTTGGAACGGCGTCATCCGACCGACAGCGAGGCTGGTCCCGACGGAATGGTCGGACGCTTCCGCGCGCTCGTCGAGCAGCTGCCGCTCTCGGTGTACATCGACCGGCTCGACGACGTCAGCTCGAATGTCTACACCAGCCCGCAGATCGAGCACATGCTCGGGTACTCCGTCGAGGAGTGGGTCGAGAACCACGACCTCTTCGTCGAGATCCTGCACCCGGACGATCGAGAGCGCGTGCTCGCGGCACATCAGCGGACGCATGCGACAGGCGAGCCGCTCTTCATCGAGTACCGGCTGCGCACCAGTGACGGGCGCTACCTCTGGGTGCAGGACGAGGCGCGTGTCGTCACCGATGCCAACGGCTTGGTTCTGCAGGGTTATCTCCTCGACATCACCGCACGGCGCGAGGCCGAGGAGCAGCTTCGGCACCAGGCCTTCCACGACGCGCTGACCGGGCTCGCGAATCGCGCGCTCTTCACGAACCGCGTCGAGCACGCTCTCGTCCTGCGAAGTCAGCTGTCCCGAGCGGAGGTCGCAGTGCTGTTCCTCGACCTCGACGATTTCAAGGGCGTCAACGACACCCTCGGCCACGCCGCCGGCGACACGCTCCTACGCGGAGTCGGCGTCCGGCTTCGCGACGCGCTGTCGCCGAGCTACACGGTGGCACGGCTCGGCGGCGACGAGTTCGCGGTCCTCATCGAGGAGGTCGCCGGCCCTGCGTCGGCAGTGGACGCCGCGGAGCGCCTCGTCGGCTGCCTGCAGAAGCCCTTCGACATCGAGGGTCGTGAGATCTTCGTCAGCGCGAGCGTCGGGATCGCGCTCGGCACGGTCGCCGACGATCTCCTACGCGCCGCGGACGTCGCGATGTACCGGGCGAAGGCCTCGGGCAAGGCCCAGTACGTGACATACGTGCCGACGATGGCCGAGGATCTCGTCGGTCGGCTCGAGCTGGTGGCCGAGCTCCGTCGAGCTCTCCCCGCCGAGTTCGTCGTTCACTATCAGCCGCTGGTCGACCTCGAGAGCCGCGCGGTCGTCGGAGTCGAGGCGCTCGTGCGCTGGAACCATGCGACGCGCGGGCTGCTGCAGCCCAGTGAGTTCATCGGCCTCGCCGAGGAGACCGGCAAGATCGTCGAGATCGGAGCGTGGGTGCTCGCCGAGGCGTGTGCGCAGGTCGCGCGGTGGCGCGCCGCGACTCCAGGGGCGGCGGCGCTGACGCTGAACGTGAACGTCTCGACGCGCCAGGTTCGCCCGGGAATCCTCCTCGAGAGCGTTCGCGTGGCCCTCGAGAGGTCCGGTCTCCCTCCCGAGGCGCTCACCCTCGAGCTCACGGAGAGCGTTCTCGCGCGGAGGCACGAGGAGCTGCGCGCCGTGCTCGCCGACGTCGCCGCTCTCGGCGTCCGCATCGCGCTGGACGACTTCGGCACGGGCTACTCCTCGCTCTCGCTCCTCCAGGACCTTCCGGTCCACACGCTCAAGGTCGACCGCTCCTTCGTCACTGCGCTCGACGAGGATGCGACCCGGCAGGGATTCGTCCAGGCAATCGTGGACCTCGCGCAGACACTCGACGTCGCCCTCGTCGCCGAGGGGATGGAGACGGCGGCCGAGACGACCGAACTGCAGCGTCTGGGCTGTCGAGCCGGCCAGGGCTTCCATTTCGCCCCGCCGCTCGCGCCCGAGGAGGTCGGCGACCTGCTCGGCGCCGGCGCCTGCGCGAGCCTCGACGAGGCGCTCTCGAAGCGCCAAGCACGCCCCGAAGCCGCCTGACGGCTCGCTAAGCCGTCGCCGTCTTCCAGAGCTGGCCCGTGCCGCGCGTGCCCTCGTGGTCCGCCGTCACGGGTACGTCCTCCTCGGGATGCGCGGCGCGGTGCTCGCGGAACCACGCGACTGCTCGAGCGATTCCCTCGTCGAGAGGGACCTTCGGGGCGTAGCCGAGGAGCTCCCGCGCCTTGGACAGGTCCGCGACGTAGTGCGTCACCTCGCCGAGCAGTGAGGGAGCGAGTGTCATCTGCGGCTCGATGTCGAGCTCGGACGCGATGAGCTTCGCGCAACGTACGAGCGTGTTCCCCTGGCCGTAGGCGAGGTTGACCGTCTGGTTCACGACACGCCCTTCGGCGAGAGCGTCGATGCCCTCGACGATCCCGTCGATGCAGTCGTCGACATACGTGAAGTCGAGCGTCTTGTCGTTGCCGCCGTAGATCGTGATCGGCTCCCCGCGGAGCATCGAATGGATGAAGAGCGGGATGACGCGAACCATCCGCTGCAGGTCGTTGTCGAAGCGTCCGTAGACGTTCGAGAAGCGGAAGACGAGGTACGGCAACCCGTAGCAGCGCGCGTACGAGTAGATGAACGCCTCGCCCGAGATCTTCGAGGCCGAGTAGGTGCTCTCCGCGTACGCGAAGTCGGCTACCTGCTCGCCGTACTCCTCGAAGCGGTGCACGTCGCCGTAGACCTCGCGGCTCGAGGAGAAGACGATCGGGATGTGCCGGAGCCGTGCGTACTCGAGCACGTTGAACGTCATGACGGCGTTCTCGAGCGCGCGGTGCGGCTGCCGCACGAGCTGGTGCACCTTCGCGTGCGCTGCGAGGTGGACGACGAGATCGACCTCGGGGTACTCCACGCCGTTGATCCCGCCGCGGAAGGCCGCATAGTGGCCGGCGAGATCCTGGAGAAGGTACGGGAAGTCGTCCGTCCACGTGTTCTGGCGCTTGTCGACGCCGAACACCTCGTGGCCGTCCCGTTGGAGCTTGAGCGCGAGATTCGTCCCGATCTGACCGGACGAGCCGGTCACGAGGATCTTCATCGTCCTCCGCCGATTAAGGCTTCGTTGCTCAACGGCCGAGAAGGGTACCGAGGGCGCCGGGCGAACCCGGTGTGAGACTCGAAACGAGACCAGTCGGCTACGATCAGACAGTCCCTTCGACCCGGGGAGCGAGGCGGCCCCCCGGAAACGAGATCGAAAGGAGCGTCGAGGGAGTTGTTCGAGCGATTCACCGAGCGGGCAAGACAGGTCGTCGTTCTGGCACAGGACGAAGCCAGGGCCCTCAAGCACAACTACATCGGCACGGAGCACATCCTGCTCGGCCTCCTGCGCGAGGAGGAAGGCCTTGCTGCCCGCGTTCTCGAGTCGCTCGACATCACCGTCGAAGAGGTGCGCGCCCAGGTCGCGCGCATCGTGGGACAGGGTGACGAGGTCACCACAGGGCAGATCCCGTTCACGCCGCGCGCCAAGAAGGTTCTCGAGTTGGCGCTGCGCGAAGCCCTGTCGCTCGGGCACAACTACATCGGGACGGAGCACATCCTCCTCGGCCTCGTGCGCGAGAACGAGGGCGTTGCCGCCCGCATCCTTCTCGACTTCGACGCGGACGCGGAGAAGATCCGCAATGAGATCATCCGCATGCTCTCCGGGCCTGGCCGGCGCCAGTCCGGTGCGAGCGTCGCCCCGGGCGAGAAGACGAAGAGCTCGAAGCTCCTCGACCAGTTCGGCCGGAACCTCACCAAGGCCGCCGTCGAGGGGAAGCTCGACCCTGTCGTCGGTCGCCAGACCGAGATCGAGCGCGTGATGCAGATTCTCTCGCGCCGCCAGAAGAACAATCCCGTGCTCATCGGCGAGCCAGGCGTCGGGAAGACGGCCGTCGTCGAGGGGCTCGCCTCGCGGATCTCGTCGAGCCAGGTGCCCGAGATCCTGAAGGGGAAGCAGATCTACACCCTCGACCTCGCGGCGCTCGTCGCCGGTTCGAAGTATCGCGGTGAGTTCGAGGAGCGCCTGAAGAAGGTGATGAAGGAGATCACCCAGCGCGGCGACATCATCCTGTTCATCGACGAGCTGCACAACCTCGTCGGTGCGGGCGCTGCCGAGGGCGCCATCGACGCCGCCTCCATCCTGAAGCCGGCGCTCGCTCGTGGCGAGATCCAGACCATCGGCGCGACGACGCTCGACGAGTACCGCAAGTACCTCGAGCGCGACGCCGCCCTCGAGCGTCGCTTCCAGCAGGTGCGCGTCG
>Ga0070670_100003093_pt1 | contig 13761 bp, 9 predicted proteins | sample KBSS63metaG_FD_64665 | JGI IMG/M metagenome (GOLD analysis project Ga0070670, IMG submission 64665) | Switchgrass rhizosphere microbial communities from Kellogg Biological Station, Michigan, USA - KBS S6-3 metaG | ecosystem: Host-associated > Plants > Roots > Rhizosphere > Soil ... | reverse complement strand
CACGCCGACTCCGCTAAGACTAAGAATTTGTGAAGGGGCAGTTACCGTGAAGCTGTTCGCGCTTGTTTCAAACGCAATCGTGTTTGCCTCAACCGCAGCAGACAGGGAAATTGCTGTCTTACTCGACACCGCGAAAGAGGCTGAGTCCGACGCACCATTGGGTACAGTAGCCGGCGTCCAGTTCGCTGCTGTATTCCAATCACCGCTCGTGGGGTTCGCTTTCCATGTCGCACTTCCGGCCGGAGCGATTCGCACGATGGAAAGAGAGCTTATGGTCAGCGTAAGGCTTAGGAGAAAGGAGGAATGAAATCGCATTCGGAATTGGAACAAAATTTAGCGAAAAATTGCAAGCGCAATCGCATCTCTCATTTTCTCCAAACGAAATCCACGCTTGACCTATCGGCGCCGGCGGGATGTTAGCGGCTTCGGTCACCTAAAGGTCGCGTTCCAAGGTCACCAACGACCTAAACTGGGCTTGCCTTAATTCGAACGCGACTAAAGAGTCACATCGACCGTAACGCTGTGAAAAATATTATCGTGGTCGGTTATCCGAAAAGCGGTTGCACCTGGGTGACCCGGCTCGTCGCGGAATTGGTCGGTTGTCCCGTGGCCGGTTTCTGGCAGCGATCAAGCAAAAACGAAATCGCCATTGAGGGCGAGGACCGCATTTCCGATTTTCGCTGCTACAAGTCGCATCATGAACTGGCTGATCTGGGCACTGTGCCTAACGATGCTGAAACCTGGATCGTTTATGTCTTGCGCGACCCGCGCGACATCGTGCTTTCCGCCGCGAATTACTTTCAGTTCGACCGTTACCCGAAATTCGCCGCGCTCTTCCGCAGTGCGCCTCGTGGGGAAAAGTTCTACCGCCACACTTTTGAACCACTGCTCGCGACTGAAAATTATCGACTCGAGCGCATGACGGAGGCGCTCCTCCTCGGCTCGCCCGCGGTTCACCCTTGGGTCCGCGTTTCCTGGCGCGATCACTGGCGACCTTATCAGGAGGCAGGGGTTCCGATCGTGCGTTACGAAGATCTCCTGGCAACGCCAGAAGGTCAGGCTCTCCGAATCCTGCGTCACCTCGGAATCGAGCGAACGCCAGAACAGATCGCAACGGCAGTGCAGAACCAATCATTCGCAAACAAGAAAGAAGCGCTTTTGCGCAAAGGCGAAACCGGCCGCGCGAAGTTTTTGCGGGTGGGCAAAAGCGGACAATGGCGCGAAAAACTCCCCGCCCATTTGCGGGCCCGTTTTGCCGAGGAGCTTGGAAGCGAATTGGCCAGTTGGAAGTATCCGGTCTGACGAGGCACAATTCATCGATCACGGATCACCATCCACGAGCGCGAGCGCTCAGTCTTCTGCCTTCTCGCCCGCTGGACACATTTTCACGAGCTTCGGGTCGAAACGGCCGAGGACATCGACGAGATCGGTTTGCGCGGCCATCACTTGCGCGATGTCCTTGTAAACGCCCGGCACTTCGTCCAGACCAGCGCTTAAGAGAGTCACGTCGCGCTCGACAAGAAGCTTCTTCACCGCGCTCCACGTGAACGACTGCTTCGCCTTGGTCCGGCTCATCACGCGGCCGGCACCGTGCGACGCGGAGTCGAGCGAGTCGGGCTCGCCTTTGCCGCGCACGACAAAACCGGGCGATGCCATCGAGCCGGGGATGATCCCCATCACGCCAACACCCGCGGGTGTCGCACCTTTGCGGTGGACGATCAGCTCGCGCTCTTCGCCATCTACGACGTGGCGCTCCTTCCACGCGAAGTTGTGATGATTCTCAATGTCGAGGATGACTTCGGCGCCGAGCTTGCGCGCGATGTATTTGTGGATGAGCGCGTGGTTCGCCGCCGCGTAATGACCCATCAGGTTCATCGCGGCCCAATATTCCTGGCCCGCGGTTTCATCGACTGATAGCCATGCAAGGTGCTTCAGCTCCTTCGGCAGCTCGGTGTGACGATCCATCGCGATGCGGCTGTAATGCTGACACACCTGCGCCCCGGTGCCGCGCGAGCCTGAGTGCGAAAGCAGCGCAACGTATTCGCCCGGCTCGATGCCGAGCGCCCGCGCCTGTTCCGCATCGACCGAAAACTCGCCGAACTCGACGAAATGATTGCCACTTCCGCTCGTGCCGAGCTGCGCCCAAGCCTTGTCGCGGAAACGCTCGGTGATGGGCGAGACGCTCCAATCCTCGTCCATGACGTCGTGATCGCGGCGCTGTTGGAATTTTGCACCGACGCCGAAGCGCGTCTCGCCTTCGAGGATGCTGGCGAGTCGATCCTTTTGGCCGGCAATCGTGTTCGCCTTGCGATCGAAGACGGTCATCTTCATGCGGCAGGCGATATCCACTCCGACAGCATAAGGAATCACCACGTTTTCCGTCGCGAGCACGCCGCCGATCGGCAGGCCGTAGCCCACGTGTGCATCGGGCATGAGCGCTCCCGCCACTGAGACCGGCAGCGCACACGCATTGGCCATCTGTTTCACCGCCTCTGGCTCGAGGCCCGAGCCCCACTGACGCCAGGGCGCGAGCGTCTCACGTTGCTTGAACGCCGGCTGGTAAAGCGCGCGAGCAAACGCCTCCCGCAGCGAGTCGCCGAGAAACTCCGCTGGGCTCGCCACCACGGCTGCGACCTCGCTCTCGAGCTGCGACATGTCGCCGCCGCTATCGCGAAATGCCAGGATAAACTCATGCGCGCGTTTCAGCGCATCGCCCGGCGGCACGCCGAGTTGAAGAAGATCTTTCGAGTTCACGACTGGAGTTCGTTCGAAACCCGTCGTTGCGCCGGTCCGGGGGCCGACGCTTCGCACAGCCAAGCGGCTACATTAACGCGATTTCGAGCGCGGCGCGGAAGCCGGAAATCGAGCCCGGTGGCACTTTTCTCGCTATTGAAGCAGAAATGGCCCGCGGTTCGTGCGTCCTTCTCCTAAGCCTTTGTCTGGCGACGAAGTTTGCTTCCGCGCAGGCCGTAATCGAAGGCACGGTCCAATTGCCGAAGCCGTCCGCCGTCTATTCCTTCAATCAACGATACGCGACGGGGGCGGACATTCCCATGGCGCCGACCAATCCGCCGGCGGCAGTGGTCTACCTGGAAGGGAATTTCAGCGCGCAAAGAGACGTCGCGCCCAGAGCGGCGGGGCGGATGGCGCAAAAGAACATGGCTTTTGCGCCTGATCTTGTGCCCGTCCTTGTCGGCAGTGTCGTCGATTTCCCAAATATGGACGACACCTATCACAACGTTTTTTCTTACTCGAAGACCAAACGATTCGATCTGGGTCGCTACAGAAAAGGCGAGAAACCGGTCACGATAGTTTTCGATAAACCAGGCGTGGTGACGATCCATTGCGACATTCACGACTCGATGCGGGGCACCGTTCTCGTCCTCGACACTCCTTTCTTCCAGAAGACCGACACCGCAGGACGCTATCGTCTGGAAAATCTGCCGGTGGGCAATTACGTCCTCAAAGCATGGGTGGCCGGCGACGATGTCCGGGAGCGTCCCGTAGAACTGAAAGCCGGCGCGAGTCTGCGCGTCGATTTTCCCGCCAAGTAATCGACTCATTACCTTTAGATTTCATTTTGATCGACCGCTGAGCTTTCGAGCCAAGTTGCGCCTGGCGATGATGGGTGTCGTCTTCGCCGTGACGGCGGCCTGCGTCTATCTCGCGGAAAAGAGTCGGCAAAGAAACCAGCAGCGCGTCCTTGATGCACAGTTCCAAGCGCAAACCGCTTCCTTTCTAGCCGTCGAAGAAGCGCACTCCGATGCGATCAAGGAAAAATGCCGTGCGATTTCGCATTCAGTCAGAATTCGGGCCGCCTTGGAAGAACGCGAGGTCGAGGACCTGTATCAAAACGCAATCAGCGAATTCCAAAACGTTCTTGGTTCCGGTGTTCCCAACCTCAACACGACTTTTGGAATCCGGGCGTCGTTTTTCCGCTTCTTCGACGCCCAGGGCGTTCTTCTCGCGCCCGAGCATGAATCCGCTGGCCTGGTTGACCACGAGTCGCTTGACGAATCGTTGGTTGCGATGGGCAAAATGCTTGGTGACATCGGCGATCAAAGCGTTTTCCTAATTGCGCTCGCTCGCTCCAATCAGCCGCGCGCCTTACGTGAAGTCGTCTTAACGCGAATCCGCGATTCCAATGGTCGGAATCTCGGTGCGCTCGCAGTGGCGTTTCCGATCTCCGATCTTCAAGGCAAGGGAGCTGATGGTCGTGACAAGATCAGCAGCGGCATTTGGTTCAATCGCCGTCTCTACATCGACGAACTCGATGACCTGGACAGGCACATCGTCGCCGAACGCATTGCCGCAATCCCGAACCACAAGGCTGGTCACCTTTTCGTCGAACTGAAAAGGGGGCCAAATCTTCTCTATTATGAGGCCCTTGATTCTGAGGCAAAGCCCGCGCCGACCTATCAGGTCTGCCTTTACCCGCTGGCCACTTCCATCCGGGAAAATCGGACACTTCGCTGGAAGATTATCGGCTTTGGCCTCGGCGTTCTTTTCTGCGGGTTTGTCGTTAGTTTTTTCTTCACCGAAGAGCTGGCCAAACCGGTTGATAAAATCGTCGCGGGGTCAGTGGAAAATCTGACCCGGCGCAAACAAGCGGAGGAGGATCTGCGCGAGACCAACCGGGAACTGGAGAAAGCGTTAACTGAGTTAAAGGCTACTCAGGCGCAGGTCATCCAACAGGAGCGGCTCAGTGCGGTCGGGCAAATGGCGAGCGGCATCGCGCACGATTTCAACAACACGCTCGTGCCGATTCTGGGTTTCACTGACTTACTCCTGACAAATGACAAGTTGCTGGATAACAAAACGGAGGCGCGCAGATGCCTGGAGATGATGCGCACCGCCGCCAAAGACGCGGCCAGCGTTGTGAGCCGTCTGCGTGAGTTTTATCGCCCCACCAGCTCGGACGAGGCATTTCCGATTGTGGACATGGCCAAGGTTGTGCGCCAGGCCGTGTCACTCACAGAACCCAAATGGCGATCACAGAGCCAGGCGAAAGGAATCCAGGTTGAAGTTACAGCCGATATCAAAGCGGCGCCGTTCGTGGCCGGTGAAGAGTCAGCCCTGCGCGAGATCCTAACGAATCTAATCTTCAATGCGGTCGATGCGATGCCGAATGGTGGTCGCGTTCTCCTCGAGACCTCAATGGAAATGAACAACGCGGTTGTTCGAGTCCGCGACACCGGGACCGGAATGAGTGAAAGCATCCGCCAGCGTTGCCTCGAACCATTCTTTTCCACTAAGGGCGAACTCGGCACCGGACTTGGGCTTTCTATGGTGCATGGAATTGTCGAGCGGCATCGAGGCAAGTTGGAAATCGAATCCACGCTGGGACAGGGAACCACCTTCACCATCAAATTGCCGCTGGCCGAGAACATCTCCACACCGGTCCAGGAACAGACGCCACTCCCGGCATCGAAATCAATCCTGAACGTCCTCATCGTCGACGATGAGCCGCCGGTGCTCGAGGTCCTCTCGCGCTACTTACGCACCGATGGGCACGCCGTCGCTACGGCTGAGAGCGGTCGCGAGGCGCTGGCAAAATTCCGCCACAATTTGTTTGATCTCGTCGTCCTCGATCGAGCGATGCCGGACATGAGTGGCGACCAGACGGCGCAACTTATCAAGGAATCGAAACAAGACACACCGGTCATCATGCTAACCGGCTTCGGGAATCTCGTCGAAGTGGCTGGCGGGCATCCGGAGAATGTCGACGTCGTCTTAAGCAAACCCGTAACCCTCGATGCTTTGCGCCGAACCATTGGCAAACTCGTCCATGTGGCCTGATCTCTCGATTGCCCTGCGAAGGCTTGGGCGTGCCGGCTTAATCCTTTGGCTAACTCTGCCATTTCGACTCGCCAGTGGGGACGACTTCCTAGAGCAGGTCCATGAAGCTCTTTCTATTAACGATTCCAACCACCAACTTCATTTGCAGCTAAGTGGTTTGATCGATCTGGAAACTTATCTAATCGATCAACCTGCTCCGGGTCTCATTTATACCGATGACGACGTTCTCTTTAATCCGCGTTTGACCCTGTTTCTCGACGCTCAAGTCGGATCGCATATCTATGTCTTTGCGCAAGCGCGCGCCGATCGAGGCTTCGATCCGAGCGACCAGGGCGCCCAGGTTCGGTTGGATGAGTATTTCGTCCGTTACAGCTTTGGGAAGGATGTGCGCATCAATTTCCAGGTCGGACAGTTCGCGACCATCGTCGGCAATTGGGTTGCGCGGCATGACTCATGGCTAAACCCGTTTGTTAGCGCCCCATTGCCTTACGAGAACGTAACCGGTATGTGGGACTATGCGGCGCCCGATACTGTCGACACATTATTGAAATGGGGCCATGTCCCGCCCTATGATAACCGCGATTACTCCGATAAGTATCTGCGCCTTCCCATTATCTGGGGCCCGAGTTATGCCAGCGGCATCGCCGTCTCCGCCACCTGCGGCAAGTTCGACTGGGCTTTTGAGATGAAGAATTCGGCTCTCGCTTCGCGACCCGAGTCATGGAGTGTCACTAACGTCGGATTTGATAATCCCACCTTCAGCACACGTCTGGGTGTTCGTCCTGACGAAAGGTGGAACATTGGCTTTTCCGCCAGCGGTGGTCCCTATCTCTTATCCGAAGCCACCTCTTCTCTCCCTTCTGACCATGGTATTGGTGAATATCGCGAACTTGTCCTGGCACAGGATGTCTCCTTTGCGTGGCACCGCCTCCAATTATGGGCCGAGTTTTTTGAAGTGCGTTTCGAAGGACCATTCGTTGGGGATGCGGATACCTTTTCTTATTACCTCGAGGCAAAATACAAGATCACCCCGCAGTTATTCGGCGCCCTGCGCTGGAATCAGCAGCTCTACGGCACGATCAGAAACGGAAGATCCGCGGTGCAATGGGGCAATGACGTCCAACGAATCGACGCCGCCCTTGGCTACCGTTTCACCAGTCACCTGCAGGGAAAGTTGCAATACAGCCTGAATCATCGGGATGCCTCGTTTCAGGAAGGTGAGCACCTGGTCGCTGCCCAACTCACCCTGAAGTTTTAGGCCTAATGACTCGGCGTTGATGTTGTCTGAGCGATCAACTGCAAAAAGCGCGGATCTTTTCGGAGTCCATCCCATTCCCAGCGATACCTCAAATCATTCAGCGTGATGCTGTAGCCGACGCTATCAATCGCGCCCGGAGTTTTCAGTAACTCCTGGATCAGCGAGACGGCTTGCTCATTCTCGCCGGTCCGCGCATAGATCACTGCCAGGTAGCAAAGCATAATCGCGCCGTCGACGGCATCTTTCGCGATCGGCCGAAGTTCCACCGCACGACGCCCTTCTCGGATCGCATCGTCCTTGCGATTCAGGAATGCCAAAGCAAGACCGAGGTTCGCATGGACATTGGCAATGAGGGGCGATTGCTCGACCGCTGAGGAGAAATCCTGCCGCGCCTGTTCAAGCAGAGGAGCGGCCGCAGCGGTGTCGCCCTGAGCCAGGAGAGTGGCTCCCGAGAGCAACGTTTTCGGAGTATTGCCTCCGTTGAGGTAGTCGACCGCCGACCGCGGCGAATTGCGGAGAACCCTTTGCGCGCCCGGAAAGTCGCGCTCGATCATCGCCACATCCCAGCGTGCCGCGATCACAGCGCCGTCGGGATCGGTGCCGGCGGGGATTTGCGCAAGCAGATCGCGCAGAGTGCGAGTGTGGCCTTCGCTGAAGAAATCGACGTAACCCAGCTGGATCTTGGCAATTAGTGAATCGGGCGCCATTTGGCACCAACGCTCGGACGCGCGCCGCGCCGCCGGCCACTGGCGCAACGCCGAATAGGTGTAAACGAGGTTGCGGGTAATGTTCGGATTTTGCGGGTCGAGCTTGCCCGCTCGTTCATACAGCGCGACCGATTCCTTCCAGTTTCCCTGCCGCCGGCGAATGGCGGCGACAAGCGCACCGATGTTGCTGTCGTTAGGCAAAAAGCTTTCAGCAATCGCGAACTCGCGCAAAGCCGCGTCGTAATCGTCATCAAACCAATAAGCGCATTGGCCGAGCGCAAAATGCGCTTCGCCCAGGTCCCGTTGCAAGCTAAGGGCAAGTTCCGCCTCGCGACGCGCTCTTGCTTTCCACGAATCCAGCGGTTCGTGGAAATGGAAAATCTCGGCGCAGGTCGTGGCCAGACGAGCATGGGCGAGCGCAAAGTTCGGATCCAGATCGATCGCCTGCTGATAGAGCTGCTCGGCGCGCCGATAATCCTGCAGCAATGTATCGGGCCCCTGCTCGTAGGGAAGGGCCCGCAGGTAAAGATCGTAAGCGTCGGCATTTTGCGTCGGCTTTTTCGCGACTCGCACTTTTTCCTCCGGCGTCAGCTGGGCACGCAACGCGTCGGCAATTTCGGTCGCCAGTTCGCCCTCCAGGCCTAACGAATCAGCCAGGGTGCGATCGTAACGTTGCGCCCAGATATGGCGATCGGTCAGCGCGTCGATCAACTGGACATTGACCGCGACCCGATTCTTCTCTCGTCGCACGCTTCCCTCCAGGATCGTCGCTACCCCCAACGACTTGCCAATCTCTTTGAGGTTGCGCGCACCGACGTCGCGATACTTCATCACGCTCGTGCGACTGATCACAGTCAGGGCTTTGATTTTCGCAAGGTTGGTCAAAAGGTCGTCCTGAATTCCGTCGGCGAAAAAGGCGTTCTCTTTTTCCTCGCTGTAATTTTCGAAGGGCAAAACCGCGATGCTCTTTTCGGGGACATCTGGGTTCCTTCCCATCTGGTGAGAAGGCGAGAAACGGAGGTAAACAAGAAACGCGATTCCGACGGTGAGAATACCAATGACGACGAAGTCGAGCCTGCGGCCCGTGGTCCAGCGGATCGATTTGGCGGGCGGAACGTCGTCGGTTTTCATGATTCCTTCGGGCGTGATTTCGAAGGCCCAGGCGAGGGCAAGCGCGACCGGAAAACAGAGCGCGAGGACGACGATGATTGCCCGCACTACCCAGTGTGGAATGTCGAAAAACGGAAAAATCTGCGTCGCTACCTGAATCAAAAGCCAGGCGGACATCAAGTAGATGACCCCGGCGCGGTAAACATTGCGCCGCCGCAGTTCAGCAAAGAATTTCTTCGTATCCACGGTTACGCTATGTTGCGCAATAGTGCGTCATTTCATCGCGCTGTCGACCAAGACCATGATCAAAATCGTGCCGCTGTTTCTGTCCGTCTCTGCCTGCTGTCTTCTCGCCTCGTGCGAGACAGCGACACCGCAAAAGTATTTCGAGGTGGCCGTCCTCAATTGCAATCTCATGCATGGCTTTGCCGGTAGAGGCCTGGCGAGTGAGCTCGAAAGTCCTTCGGTCAAACTAGCCGATGCTGGAAGTGGCGCGACGGTCCCGATGAAACGAAAAGAAATCATCGACGGCAAAATTCAATTCCTGGAGGCCAATTTGAACAAAGTGAAAGGACTGAAACAGACCGACGATACACGGGAGATGTTAGAGGCTTCCGTCGCGCTTCATGAATATGTGCTGCCGGTCTACAAAAACGAATACGAAGAGCTGGCCAAGCTTTATGATGAAGGCGCAGCGCCCGAGCGAATTCAGTCAATGGTATCGTCAATCGAAACGAAATACCGCGATGGATTCGCAACGCGCTTTGACCGGCTGACAGCGGCGGGCAAGCCATATGCCGAGCGGCATCACATCAACGTGAAATGGGATATTCAGACCGCGCCTTCGTCTTAGTTCCGATTATCAGAACATCCCCGGCACGACCTATTTCGGAGAAAATTGCCACCGATCTTCCGGTTCCATGATTGAACGCGGTCCGTCTCCGTTTAGCCAACGGAGCGCAGTAGCATCGTCGCGCAGAAAAGCGTCCAAAAACGCGGTCGTGAGCGCGCACATCACGCGATGATGATTCGGGTTGCGCGGCTGCTCGTCGCCCGGCAGGGCGCGATCGGTAAACGCAGAATGCTCGGCATTGTTCAGCACCACTTCGTATTTGGGTGCGCCGTGCAATGCCGGATAGACCGCGAGGCGCGACTTCAAATCCGCGTGGCCGACGGACGCAATGTCCTTTGTGCCGGTCATGAGTAACCACGGAATTTTCACCTCGGCGAATGCAGTCTCCGCGCTCGAACGTGACGGGGCGCTCGGGCTGAACGCAATCGCCGCCTTGATGCGCGGATCAGTTAGTTTCTTCCCAATAATCGGAAAGTTTTCGCCGCTGACTGCCTGCGTGGTAATCGCACCGAAAGAGTGGCCCGACATTCCGATCTTTTTCAGATCCATGCGACCCGTCAGCGATTGACTGTTCGCGTTCCATGCTTCCAACTGGTCAAGCACCGCCGGCACATCCGCGGCGCGCAGCTCAAAATTCTCCAGCGACGCCGCCTCTCTCATCGCGCTCAACCGATCTTCCGGCGGCTTATCTTTCCACACCGAAGTATCGCTCCCGGGATGTTGGACAAAGACCCCGACGTAACCGCGCCGGGCCCAGTGCTGGCCAAGAAATTCGTTGCCGCTGCGCGAACCTCCGAGACCATGGCTAAACAACACCACTGGCGCCGGCTGATTGGATTCAGGAAGGTAAACGCGCACCGGAATGTCGCGATTCCGCTTTCCATCATGAACTGTCAGCTCTAGGAGCGGGACTCGAAAATTTGCGTTCGTCTCCATCGGATCGTACTTCGTCGCCGCGTTTTCCTCTCCGCCGACCGCAAATGCAAATGGCAGCCAGAGCGCGATGAAGGTTGAGGATCTAACCATATTGACCAAGAGCGCTGCGGGCGCCTCATGGTTACACGTTTTTCGTGGCGAACTCTGACTGACTCAACGTCGCCGCTTGCCTTCCACATCCGGGTTGACGAGCGCAGTGAGTTTCCCCCCAGTCACACCTGCGATGAGATTCTCCGCGCAAATTCGCGCCATTTCGTTGCGGGTATGCACCGTCGCGCTTGCGATGTGCGGCGCGATCACACAGTTCGGTAATTGATAGAGCTCGTGATCGGCCGGCAATGGTTCCGGATCGGTAACGTCCAGGCCGGCCGCGAAAATCGTGCCGTCGCGCAAAGCAGTGGCCAATGCCTTTTGATCAACCAGCGGCCCGCGCGCCGTGTTGATGAAGATTGCAGTCTTCTTCATTTGCTTGAAGAGATCGGTGTTGAACATGCCTTTCGTTTCCGCGTTGAGATCCGTGTGAATTGAAACGAAATCGCTCTCTTTAAGCAGCGTTTTCAGATCGACTTTCTTCGCGCCCAATTCGGTCTCGGCCGGTTGGCTTTGATAAACGTCGCTGTAAAGCACGTTCATGTTCCAGCCGAACCGACAACGCTTTGCGACCGCGAAACCAATCCGGCCCATGCCGACAATCCCGATCGTTCGGCCGGCCAGATCTTGTCCAAGCCAGCCGACCGGTTCCCACGTTTTCCAGCGGCCTTCCTTCGCATCATCGACGCTTTCGACCAGCCGGCGCGACGCGGCTAGCAATAGGACCATTGCCATATCGGCGGTCGCGTCAGTCAGAACTCCAGGCGTGTTGCCAACCGCGACTCCGCGCTCCGTCGCCGCTGGGATATCGACATTGTTGAAACCGACCGCGAAATTACTGACGACTTTTAGCTTCGGCGCCGCATCGAGCAACGGACCATCGATCTTGTCCGTCAGCAAAGAAACCAAGCCGTCGCAGTCCGCGATCTTTTTCCGAATCGTGTCGTAACTGGGTGGAAGCTGCTCGGGCCAGACCTCCATTTCGCAGGTAGTCGCAATAGCGTTCAGACCAATTTCGGGGATCCGGCGAGTAACGAAGACGCGTGGTTTAGCAGCCATGAGTGACGAACAGTGTCAAATGGAGTCGCGGCCTAGGCAAACGGCGTTTTTCTTATAGCCGCTTCGCTGTGCGAAGCGCGAAAACACGCTCTGCCGGCACAATCAATCCTCACGTCGCCCACAGGGCGACAGCTACAGCTACTTCACCGGCTTCATTCCGAGCTGGTCAAACAGAAAACTGTTTATGTCAGCTGTTTGCTTGATTCGCTCGCTCAAAGCGGTCCCGATCCCATGGCCGGAGCTGGTCGAAGTCCGCAACAAGATCGGATGATCCGACTTGTTCGCTTCCTGGAGACGCGCTGTCATCTTGCGCGAATGATAAGGCGCAACACGGCCATCGTTCGCGCCAGTCATCATCAGGATCGCCGGATACTTCGTTCCGTCGTTCACATGATGATAAGGCGAGTAAGCGTAGAGCGCCTTGAACTGATCCTCATTTTTAACCGTACCGAATTCCGTCACGTTGAACGCTCCATTAGGCGCCAGCTCGACCCGCAGCATGTCATAAATCCCGACCGCAGAAACGACCGCCCGCATCAGGTCGGGATGCTGAGTGAGCAACGCGCCCATGAGCAGTCCACCATTGCTGCCGCCGAGCATGGCGAGTTTGTCGGAGCTTGTGTATTTTTGGTCGATCAAGTATTTCGCCGCCGCCGCGAAATCATCAAAGACGTTTTGTTTGTTCGTTAGGTTGCCGGCCTTGTGCCATTCTTCACCGAACTCGCCACCGCCGCGGATATTGGCGACGACATAAACCCCGCCGCGATCAAACCAAAGCCGCCGAGTAAAGTCGAACGTCGGCGACATGCTGAGGCCGTAGCCACCGTAGCCATAGAGCAGGGTTGGATTGGTGCCGTCGAGCTTGGTTCCCTTCCGCCGAATAATGTTGAGCGGCACCTTTGCGCCGTTCGTCGAAGGCGCGAATTCGCGTGTCACCTCGATATCCGAAAAAGAGACCGGTGAGGTGCTGGCCAGAGCTGTCTTGGTCGATTGCAGTTGACCAGGCGCCACTTCGAACCAGGCCGCCGGCTCGGTATAACTCACGTCGCGATAGAGAAGAGCGCCATTGTCGAGCGCCAGGATTTCGTTCACAGCGGAAATCGTCGGCACTGGAATTGTCGTCGCATCCTTGCCGTCCAGACCGAAGCGTCGCACTTGGGAAGGCCCGCCTAACAAATCCACGACATAGAGCGCGTTAGCCGCCGGCTCGACTTGTTGGATCACGGCGTCACTGGCCGGAACGATTTCGATAGCCTTTGCCAATTCGGGCGTTTCCAAAGGTAAACGCAAAATTTTTCCACGTGGCGCGCCCGCGCGCGAAAGCAGGTAAAGCGCGTTGTCGCGACCGAGTCGGGCCAGCTTTACCTCGTCGCTGAACTGGGTGACCTGCTTCCATCCGCCTTCCGAACCAAGCACATAGTGAGCGAACTCTCCGCCGTCGCCATTCGCCACCGTAGCCAGAACATATTTGCCGTCCTCCGAAGACTCGAGCTTGATCTCGGCGATCCGGGGGAATTCTTTGCCAATCGAATAAGTGTCCTGGCTATCGGGCGTGCCGAGTTTGTGGAAATAAACCTGCTGATAGAAATTCAGATCCTCCTCAGGCCGCTCGCCTTTCCGCGGGAAACGGGTGTAATAAACGCCATCGCCTGTCGCGTTCCAGGCAGCGCTTCCTCCGGCGGTCGGATATTGCACATGGGCGATCGTATCGCCGATTTCCTTGCCCGTTGCGCCGTCATAGAAATGCAACGTTCCGTCTTCACTTCCTTTCGCTGAAAGTGAGACGGCGACTTTGCTGCCATCGAGCGACGGCTCGTACCAATCAATTGCCGTGGTTCCCTTGCTGTCGATCTGATTGGGATCGATCAGCACCTTTTCCGATTTCAAATCGTTCACCGAAGTCAGCGTGACCAGCATCGGCTGCTGCTTGGGCGGCTGGAACTTGATCG
>Ga0070670_100003092_pt1 | contig 13765 bp, 4 predicted proteins | sample KBSS63metaG_FD_64665 | JGI IMG/M metagenome (GOLD analysis project Ga0070670, IMG submission 64665) | Switchgrass rhizosphere microbial communities from Kellogg Biological Station, Michigan, USA - KBS S6-3 metaG | ecosystem: Host-associated > Plants > Roots > Rhizosphere > Soil ... | reverse complement strand
TTCAGGTGGCCGATCGCTTCCTGCGGCAGCGGCCGGTCGTCGGCGGCATCGCGAAATATCCGCCGAAACCACCCCAGCGCCGCGCCGAAGTCGCCGCGAAAGCCTGCCGGAAGCGCGAGGTTATGCGTGATCAATCGGATATATTTCTGGTTCGCCTGCTGTTCGGCAAGCTCGAGAGCGAAACGAAATTGCTGCTCGGCCTCTGCCCATTTGCCCTCGTTGATCAGACAAAGGCCGCGCGTGTTGGCGCACTTCACCGCCGTTTCGCTCGTTTCCGGAATCAACTTCTCGGCTTTCGAAATAAGCTCGAGAGCTTCGTCGATCTTGCCGCGGCGTCGGGCAAGACTTGCAAGCGAATGCAGAGCTTCAGCCTCGTCCGCCGGGCTGTTTTGATTGCGTAGTGACCGCACGGCGGCACGAAGCAACGTGCCAGAGCGTTCCGTTTCGCCCTGGATTCGCGAGACTTCCGCGAGGTGAAGCAACGCACGCGGATGCTGTTCCAGGGTCGCAATGGGAATTTGCTCGGCATAGATGCGAAGTGTTTCGTTCGCACCTGCCGCAAGCCAATCTTCACCGTGTTCGGCGATCAAAGACGCGGCGTCGTCAAATTTTTCGGCGTCGAGCAGGAACGGAATCGCTTTTTCCCAATGGCCGCTCAAAAGATAGCTGTCGGCAATTCGTGCTTGTTCCAGAGCAACAGCGCCTCGCCCGATCTCGGAACGCAGACGCCGTCGAAGGAAATCGCGAAACAGTGGATGGAATCTATATTCCTCCGACCGCGAAGCGTCGCCGGCCGCCGTTAGAAATACATTGTTTTGCGAAAGCGTCGGCAATAGCGCCGAACAACGCAGATCGGGAAACAACACGCTGCAGTCATCGAGCGGCATCGTGTCGAGAAGTGAAAGATAAAGCAGGAGCTTTTGCGTCGCTTCGGGCTCCCGTGAAAATACTTCTTCGGCAAAGTAATCGAAGATGTCCTTTTCTGATTGACGGAGCGCGTCGAGCAAGTCGAGTTTCTTGGCCGCCGGCGAATGCAGGTCCTGTTCCGCAACTTGCCGCACAAGCTGAAGCGCCGTTATCCAGCCATGCGTCCGCTTTCGATATTCGGCAAGCTCTTCGTCGCCGAAGCTGACATTCAAGGTCGAGCGAAACAACTCCTTCACCTCGTCGTCGGTGAAAAGGAGATCGTCGCGGGTGATAACGAGCGCCGACGCCTGCATCCTGCGTTTCATGATCGCCAGCGGTGGCAGATCGCGGGTGGTGATCATCAGATGTACAAGCTCGGACGAGTATTGGATCAGCCGGTCGACAAGGCGATGCACGATGGTTTCGCGGCTGATGTGGTGGTAATCGTCAAGTACGAGGATGAACGGCTGCTCGATCGATTCGAGGATCTCGTTGATCAACAGGTCGGCGGCGCGTTCGGGAAATTCGAGCAGGTCTTCGCCCGCCTCGGAAAGATACGGAAGAAGTGTTTCGCCGAATTCCGGAGCAAATTCACGAATGCCGCTTGCGACATACGTCAAGAAAGCGGCTGGATCGGCATCGGTATGGTCCATTTGATACCAGACCGATGGGCGGTTTTGCGAACGCAGAAAGCCGGCGACAAGGGTGGTCTTGCCGCAGCCGGCGTCGGCGGCGACGAGTGTTACGGGTGAATCAAGGTTTTCTTCGAGCTTGCGGGTAAGGCGAGGGCGTTCGAGCAGGTCGGAACCGGCTCGGGGAGGCAAAAGTTTTGTGCGAAGGAAAAAATTTGGCCTCGGCATTTCTTTTGAAATCGGCGAGGCCATTATCTCACAACAAAAGTTTGCGAACTAAGCAAGCGCGGGTTCACTTTCCCTCGGCGGAAGCCTCGGCAAAGCGGAGCATCTGCGCCACTTTGCCGAAACAGTTTTGGTAGGCGATCGGCGCCAGGCGCGCGGGGAAGCCGTTCATTTCGAAAAGCTTTGCTGTTTCCGATTCGTCGAACGCAAAGATCTTTTCATCGATGATCTTCAGAAACTGCTTCGAGCGGATACGCCACACGGGAAATGGCGGCTTGCTGCGCGAAATGAATATCACGTGCGTCGACTGGGGAATCGCCGGCATGAGCAGTTCAAAGAATTCGCGAAACCACGCCGTATCGAAAACATAATGAACATTATCGAAGATCAGCAACTCGCGCTGTTTGCGATCAGGGGAAAATAATGCGTCCACAAACCTCGAGATGTCTTTAATATCGGGTCGCGAAATGAGTTCCTCCGCACCGAACTTTTTACGGCCCGATCGCGACAGGCCGCGCACAGCCGCGAGGGTCGAGTTTGCGAATGAAGCCCAGTGGACGTCCGGCGGTTCGAGTGAATTCCAAGCCGCGTGCCCGTTCTTTGCGGCAAAGGACGCTACAGACGCAGTTTTTCCGGTGCCCGAACGTCCGCATACAAACGTCGCGGGGAACTGCGTAACGGAATTCTTCAGCAACTCCGTGATTCGCGGTCGTTTTACGAGGCCGCGAAAGCTTGGGATGCGCAGTTTTTCACGCGGAATATGCAGTAAAACAGATTTCGCGGTCGGTTCCGGACGAGTTCCGATTGGGAAGGTCTCCGGGGCCGAAATCGTCTCGCTCGAATCAAATGGAAGAAAAGACATCGTCATAACGCTGACAGATTAAATAAAGAACCTTGAGAAAAACTTGAATTTTTCCGTGTTCCTGCCCGTTCGTGCGAAATTTTGGAGCTTTATCTCAAGTATTTCTCAAGCGCGGGTACTTAATATGTGAATCGTTAAGACTTGGGGATATTTTTTATGTTCAAAACGATCACATTGATAACAACATTTACAGTTTTCGGTGTTTTTTCAGCATTTGCCCAGGTGCAGTCCTCTAGCAAGGCCGCAAGCAACGCTGCAGGCCAGGGTTCGGTGAGCAAAGGTCCGAATCAAATGATCGCAGCGGGCACGATCGTTGACGCCGAGCTGATGAATTCGGTCGACGTCCGGAAATCGAAGGTGGGCGACCAGGTAGTTTTGCGGACGACAAAAGCGGTGAAATCGAACGGCAACACAGTTATGGCTAAAGGAACGACGCTTGTGGGAAAGATCACCGAAATTCAACAAAAAACAAAAGAAAGTGCGCAGTCGCGTATCGGAATGCTTTTCGACCGAGTCGAAGGCAAGAATTTGAATGCTCCGATCAGCATATCGATCCTTTCGATGACAGGGTTAAGATCGACCGCCGGCGTCGGCGATTCTGACACTTTTGCAGATTCGGGCCTAATGTCCTCCTCGAGCGCATCGGCACAAAGAAGCAGCAGTTCGGGCGGCGGCCTTTTGGGCGGAGTAGGAAACACGGTTGGCGGAGTTGTAAATACGACGACGCAGACGACCGGAAACGTTGTTGGCGGCGTAACACAGACCACGGGAAATGTGGTCAACGGTGTAACTCGTGCGGCCGGAAACACGGTCGGAAGTGTTGGCCAAACCGTAAATGGCATACAGATATTACAATCGATGGGCGGATCGGCATCGGGATCAACCTCCTTCACGTCGCAGAGTAAAGAGCTGAGGATCGAAAAGGGCGTAACCTTTAATGTCCAGTTCAATAACAGCATTCAGAATTAGGCATAAAAGTTGCTCTAGATCGCCGCATGGGTTATGATTTTAGTGCCCCCGACACATTTTGTGTACCGTGTTCGTACACTTTGCGAGTATCCGCAAAGTGTTTCGATTCTTCGTGTGTTATTTGAGTACTACCCCAAGCGAATGAAAAAGTTCGTTGCCCTTCTTTTATCTCTCATCTTTTCTGTGAATCCGGCGTTCGCGGGTCTTAACTTTGTCCGATCCAATGGAATAACACTGACCGGGGCAGACGGAATAACGCTAACCGGAGCGGATGGCATCACTTTGACCGGTGCCGACGGCATCCTGAATTATTCCGCAAACGGAATTACACTTACCGGCGCAGACGGAATTCCCCTAACTCAAGCAGACGGCATTACGTTAACCGGAGCCGACGGTTCGACTTATACAGGGCCGAACGGCATAACGCTTACCGGCGCAGACGGGATCACGTTGACCGGAGCGGACGGCATTACTTTGACCGGTGCCGACGGAATAACGCTTACCGGCGCCGACGGCACGCAGTATAGAGCGGACTCGATCGTGATCCGTCGCCCGAACGGAATCACACTTACGGGCGCGGATGGGATCACTTTAACCGGAGCGGATGGTATTACACTGACCGGAGCAGATGGGGCAACGAGGATCGGCCTGAATGGTATTACGCTCACTGGTGCGGACGGTATTGGACTGATCAAGGCCGACGGGATCACGCTGACTGGCGCGGACGGGATAACGTTGACCGGAGCCGATTCGGTCACCGGATTTGGAACGTCAGGGGTAGTGTTTGATCATACGAATCCCAGCGGAATTACACTTACAGGCGCGGATGGAATTACGTTGACCGGAGCGGATGGGATAACGCTAACCGGCGCCGACGGAATAACCCTGACAGGCGCGGACGGTATTACATTGACCGGTGCCGACCAGCAAACGGCCTTGCAGAGTATTGATCCGGAACTCGCGATAGCGCTGAATAATGCGACTGATGACAGCACGATAAACGCAGTCGTCGTATATCACCATGCACTTACCGATGGTGACTTTGCACAGCTTCGGCAGATCGGAATTTTAGGCGGTACGCGTTTCCATTCGCTTCCGTTTGTCTATGTTTCCGGCACGCGCCAGCAGATCGTTGCGATCTCAAATCTGCCGTCGGTGCGTTCGATCTATGGAAATCGAACTTTGAATTTCGATTCGGATCCTTATTTTAATAGAACCGGCGTCCAGCGAGTCGGGGGCGACACTGAATTGCGGACGGAAAATGGTGGTTCACCGGTAACCGGCCGCAATGTAACCGTGGCCGTTTTGGATACTGGAATTAATGGCCTTCATCCGGACCTTGCGGGCAGGCTTGTTCAGAATGTTCGGCTCGTTGATACGCAAAGTTTGCCGATAGGATTCATGTATCCGATGCCGATCGAGGGTCTTTCAAATACTGACCTCAACGGCGGCCACGGAACTTTTGTCTCGGGCGTGGTTGCAGGTGGCGGACTGAGCTCGAACGGGAAATATGCAGGCGTTGCACCGAATGCAAAATTGCTTGGGCTTAGCGCCGGTGATGTAGACCTGACAAATGTCATTTCCGGGTTCGATTATTTGCTTCAAAAGGGGGCGTCGTATGGTGTTCGCGTCATCAATTGTAGTTTCTCAGCAAACACGTTGTTCGATCCGAATGATCCTGTGAATGTTGCGACAAAGATGCTCGCGGATTCGGGCGTCGCGGTAGTTTTCTCGGCAGGAAATTCGGGCGCCGGAAACGGAACGTTAAATCCATACGCAGCTGCTCCGTGGGTCATCTCAGTCGGAGCAACGGACGAGAATGGAACGCTTGCGCCGTTCTCGTCGCGCGGAAATTTTGGCGATGAGCTTCAGCATCCATCGCTCGTTGCTCCGGGCATTAACATTGCGAGTTTAAGGAACATCGGAACAGTTACCGGCACGGTCGGGTCGGCAGGGGCAGATACGCAGCGTCTCGCACCGACAGAATTGCCGTACTATACTACCGCCAGTGGAACGTCGTTTTCGGCGCCCCAGGTCGCGGGCGCGATCGCGCTGATGTTGGAGGCGAATCCAAGTCTAAAGCCCGCTGAGATCAAAGACATTCTTAGCCGCACCGCGACGCCGCTGCCAAAATACTTTTATCACGAAGCTGGCGCTGGAATGCTCAACACCTATGCAGCGGTTATCGAGGCAGCGTTTCCGGAACGGCACATGGGTTCGTTTCGGTCCACCGTCTCTCGAAACGAGATTCGATTCGCGACCTCGAATAACCAGAATTTCCAACGGACTGTTGTGCCGGGAACGACCACGAATGTCAGCTTGAACATTCCTGCGAATACAGTACAGGCATCGGTAAGCATTTCGTGGGGAGTTGGCGCTAGCGATCTCGGTTTAAAACTTTTCGGAGCGAACGGCAACGTGTTAGGGGAATCGAACTATTTAAATCTTCCTGGATTCACAGGCCGCCGCGAAAAAGTCGTCGTGGCCACGCCAGCACAGCAAACTGCGCGAGCGGCGATTCAGCATACCGCTGGCTTAGGAACAGCGCAAAAAGTATTTGGAACTGTGGAAGTCACTACAGTCGATTTTCCGAACCTACGAGATCTGGATAACTTAACAGCTGAATCGATCTTCCAGGCCGAGCAAAGTTTGCTGCGTAATGTGATGCTTCCCGAAGGGAGCAAATTCAAGCCCACATCAACCGTATCGAGAGCTCAATTCGCTGAAACATTAGTTAGGTCTGGCCTTGTCACGCAATATATGACTGCAAACCCGATGTTCACCGACGTCCTTGATGCATCGACGCGTAGCACGGTCGAAAGTGTGCAAAGTTTGCCGAGCGGAAAATTGATATTCGATGCGGTTTCGGGCTCGCGATTTTATCCTCACAATAACGTCAGTCGACTCGTTGCTGCAGTTGCTTATGTTCGCGCAGCCGGCCTTGAGAACGCGGCGGCGACGGCCGCATTGCCGGTCACCGTCGCCGACGCGCTATCGATCCCTTCACAGTATCGCGGTTACGTTGCGATCGCACTTCAAAATGGATTTATGTCGCTCGACGGAAATCGATTCAATTCCAACCGCTCGATCGTCCGACTTGAATTGGCCGCAGCGACTAACGCCCTGATCCGGAGATAGACTCTCAACGAAACTAAAGGATCATTTTGTAACCGAAAGGAGGATAGGTCACGGCGTTCAGCGAGAGGACGAAATCGCCCTTCGTGTTGCTACCGATCGGTCCGAGAATTGACCTGCTGTGTCACTAAGGCCAACAGACCCCATCCTGTTCGATCAGACCTTGATCCGGCGATCATTAGTACAAGAAGGGATCGTTTTGCACCGAAGCCGAATTTCGAGTGCTCGTAGTTTGCGGGTTTTGTATTCCGCAAGACGGTAAAAAAAGGGTTGCGAGCAGATTTTATGTAGTAATATTAAAAGCATATAAAACGTTTTGCTAAAACGATTTACAGACTGTCGCGTCCCGCGACATCCACATGATCTAAAACCTTTCAAAATGATCACCGGAACGGTGCCGGAATTATTGGAGGACCTATGGTGCGAACTAGACTTAACCCGTCAATTATTTTCCTAACGTTGGTAGTAATACTTCTTAGTACCTTTGGGGCGTCGGCGCAATTTCGAGGCGGCGTCCAGGGAACCGTCACCGACGCAGCCGGCGGCTCCGTTGCCGGTGCTACCGTTACGCTCATCAGTAAAGAAACAAGCCAGACACAAACAACAACAACGAGCGATGGCGGCTTTTATCGTTTTACCGGCCTGGCACCAGGTTTATATTCGATCACTGTCGAGCAGTCGGGATTCAAAAAGCGGCTAGTTGAAGACGTCAAGATCGATGCCGAATCAGTAAGAGGCCAGGACGTCTCGCTTGAAATAGGTGGAATCAGTGAAGTTGTTACGGTTCAGGCAGAAAACGTGGGGCTACAGACGGAGGATGCGAACGTTCGAAAAACGGTTAGTAATGCCGAAGTTCTGCGTCTACCTCAAGTGGGTCGTGATCCATATGAACTTGCTCGGTTGACGCCGGGAGTATTCGGTTCCGGTGCGAGAGGCTCGAATGGCGGTTCGGTCCCCTTACCAAACAATCAAGGTCCGGGAGGATCAAACAATTCAATATTTCAGACCGAAAACCAAGTACAGATCTCAGCCAACGGACAGCGAGTGTCCGCAAATAACTATCAGATCGATGGTGTGAATGTTAACAGTCAAACCTGGGGCGGGGCCGCCGTCATTACGCCCAGTCAGGAAGCTGTTAAAGAGGTTCAAATCTCATCGAGCACGTATTCCGCTGAAGATGGGAGAAACTCTGGGGCTTTGATCAAGGTAGTCAGCCAAAATGGTACCAATAACTATCATGGAAGCTTGTTCTTTAAATACGGGGATCCGGGACTAAATGCATTCAATAAGTTTACGGTACCGACGCGTGTGTCCAATAGGATCCGTCAGTACGGCGGAAGCCTCGGCGGACCATTACCATTTCCGCGTTTTGGAGAGGTGGATACTAGCGAGCCGTTCTTCCGCTCTGGCAAGGACAGGCTGTTTTTCTTTTTTGCGTACGAAGGTGCACGAACCAGCAGCAATGTTCCATATACCAACTGGATCGAGACGTCGCAGTTTCGGCAGACAGTAATTGCGGCAAGGCCGAACAGCATCGCAGCAACGATTTTGGGCGCGACTGGCGTTGAACCTCGAATTGTTTCGCTCCTCCCTTCAACCTGCGCAGCGGCAAACATTCCAGCAGCACGGTGCCAGGCCGTCAGCGGCGGACTTGATGTAGGTTCGCCGACCGGAGCAACGGGAGTGTATGTTGATCCGGCTTTTGGGCCGCCCGGAATCGGTGGGGGCTTTGATAACGTTCCAGATATTGTGTTTGCTTTGCTTGAAAATCCAACATCGTTTCGTGGAAACCAATACACCACGCGAATCGATCTCAATGCTACGCCCAGGGATACGTTTACTTTCACGACCTTCATCACTCCTACCGAGAACCTCGGGGCCAATACGGGTGCGCGAAGCAGGCAGATGGCCGATATCAACTCGAAGCGCCTGAATTGGGCCGTGGCGGGCATCTATAACCGCGTCATTTCGAATACAATGCTGAACGAATTTCGTGTCAGTTACAACCGTTGGGGTTTTGACGAGGTTTCGTCCAATACCAATGTGAATTTTGGAATTCCTCGAGTCGAGATTGAGAAGTTCAACTTCGATCGAATCCGATGGGGAGCAGATCGATCAGAGGGTACACCGGGAATATTCAATGAAAGACAGTTTGAGTTCAAGGACACTTTGCGCTGGGTTTCCGGTAACCACAGTTTGAAAATCGGAGGCGAGTGGCGCCTGGAAAAGAGCGACAACAGCCTTGTTGGCGGAGCTCGACCTCTCTACACCTTCGTAGGTCTCTGGGACTTCGCTAATGACGCGCCGCTTTTCGAAGCAATAAATGCTGATCCGACAACCGGAGCACCTTCTACCGGCGAACGGAATTTCAGCAGCAGCGACTACGCCTTTTTTGTTCAAGACGATTGGAAGTTCCGGCCCAACCTTACGGTCAATTTCGGTCTGCGTTGGGAATACTTTGCCCCGTTAACTGACAGAAGCGGTCAACAAAGCAATCTCTTCCTTGGTCCGAACGGTCTTGTAGACGCGCAGGTTCGACCTGTAGATAAACTCTACGACTCGGACTGGAACAATTTTGGACCGCAAGTGGGATTTGCCTGGTCACCTGGAAGGTTTGGGGACAAGGCCGTGGTCCGCGGCGGATTCGGAATTGGTTATAACCGATTGCCAAACTCTGTTTTCCTAAATTCGAGAGCTAACCCGCCGTTTTTCGCGCGATTCGGCCTTTGCTGCGGTACTCCGGGCAGCCCGTATGCCAATGGCCAAATTTTGTATGCTCTTGGCTCTGGAACCGGGCCTGACAGCTATCCCGCAAATCCGGTCATTGGACAGGGTATCGATCCCATTTCGGGGGGTCCGGTAAACGGCGCGGTTGAAATCTATGGCACTCCGCAGGAAATGCCGACTTCTTACGCTTACCGGTATTCGCTCGAGGTTCAGTATGAGCTTCCCTATCAGCTTGTTGCTACGCTGGGGTATCAGGGCAGCGCGGGACGGCATTTCCTGAGATTGGTCAATCAGAATTTTGTTTTTGCCCAGACAAATCCCCACTTCTATGCGACGTACTTCGCGTCACCTGATGTGAATACTAATTATAACGCGCTTAATGCGCGGCTCCAGCGTCGGTTCGCAAATGGCGTGCAATTCGATGCGATCTATCGTTTCAGCAAGAGCCTCGACAATCTTTCCAATGAAGGTCCGGGATTTTTTACTAACCAAACTTACCCGGTGGACAACAGCCAAGAATATGGTCTCTCGGATTATGACGTAAAGCATTACGCGGTGATCTCAGGTTTGTGGGACCTGCCATTTTTCCGAAACGGAAATACATGGGCGAACAAGCTTTTAGGCGGCTGGCAAATAAACGGGATCTGGACGTACCACACAGGCTTTCCGTGGACGCCGAAGACAGGAAGATGTGTTCGATCTGTTAGCAATGTAAGCTTCTGCGATGCGAGACCGGTCGGTTATTCCGGATTAGAACCTCTGGCAAACACTAACGCAAACTTTTTAGGTGCTGGTATTTTTCCCGGAACGTTTGTTGGCGGGAATTGCGAGGTTTCTCCTGGTTGCAATACCGCATTCAGAACGTTTCTAAATCCGGGCCCCGCCACCTATCAAAATAACCCTCCAGGAGTTGGAAGGAATGTATTTCGCGGTCCAAAGTATACCTCGCTGGACATGAGCGTGGTCAAACGCTTTCGGTTCAATGGTCTTTTAGGAATGACTGAGGGAGCGGGTCTAGACTTAAGAGCGAACTTTTTTAACATTCTTAATCAGCTCAATCTAGATAACTTCCAATTTGGTGACAGCAGCACATATGTCGACCGTTCTCAATTTGGACGCGCAGAACGGGCATTAGCAGGACGTGTGGTCGAATTCCAGGTGAGGTTGAATTTCTGATCTGGGATGGTTTTTCGTCATCGTAGTATCGGTGTAACCCCCTGAGCGGCCGCAAAATGCCGCGTTCCGCCCAGGGGACCCGATGCGTTCGGACGGTTCTTGAATAACACAAAAGAGACTGAGCTACTATTGTCGGACCTACGCGGTCACGTGTAACCAATATTTAGTGGAACGCTCTAGATACCGTCGGGCACGACAATCGAAATGAAATCCATTGTCATAACACTTTTTCTGCTTGTTATTGCCAGTGGGCTACCTTTCATAGCTCAACCGCATGTTTCGCTTCCCCAAACCGCGAAAGACCGAGCTATCGAGCAGAAGATCAATGGCCTTATAGCGCGGATGACGCTTGCCGAAAAGCTCGGGCAGCTGCAGCAGATCGATGGCGATTACCAAGGATTTGCACGGCCCGAGCAGATCGAAATGGCGCGCAAAGGTTTGCTTGGCTCGACGCTCAACGTCCGCGGCGCAAAATATACGAATGATCTCCAGCGGGCAGCGCTCGAGTCGCGCCTGAAGATCCCGATCCTCTTGGGATTCGACGTCATTCACGGTTACAGGACGATCTTTCCTATCCCTTTGGGCGAGGCGGCAAGCTGGGACCCATCGATGGTGGAACGCGACGCCGCGATAGCGGCTGCCGAATCGCGAAGCGTCGGGTTGCATTGGACATTCGCGCCGATGGTGGATATCGCGCGTGATCCGCGTTGGGGCCGCATCATGGAGGGCTCAGGGGAGGACCCATTCCTTAGCGCGATCATGGCCGTCGCGCACGTCCGAGGTTTTCAAGGCAACGACATCAGCCGAACGGACAAGATCATGGCCTGCGCCAAACACTTTGCCGCGTACGGAGCAGCCGAAGCCGGTCGCGATTACAACACGGTGGATATGAGCGAGCGAACGCTGCGCGAGGTCTATCTCGTGCCGTTCAAAGCCGCGAAGGACGCAGGTGTCGGCAGCTTCATGACCGCTTTCAACGACCTGAATGGAATTCCGGCGACCGCGAACTCATTTTTGCTGCGAGACATCCTGCGCCGCGAATGGGGATTCGACGGGCTTGTCGTCAGCGATTATACCGCTGTAAAAGAGCTTATTGCTCATGGCCTGGCAGCTAACGAAAAAGACGCTGCGATGTACGCCCTCAACGCCGGCACCGACATGGAGATGGTCAGCCGTTCGTTCAACCAGTATGGCGTGGAATTACTCAAAAGCGGCAAGGTCTCAATGAAAACGATCGACGACGCGGTGCGGAATGTCCTTCGCTCTAAGTTTCGTCTCGGGTTGTTTGAGCGCCCATTCGTCGACGAAAATCTCGAAAAGACGACGTTGAAAAAACCGGCCTTCCTCCAGGCAGCACGCGAATCCGCTGTCAGGTCTTTTGTACTTTTGAAAAACGATCACGATTCTTTGCCGATCAGCAAAAATGTAAAACGAGTTGCCGTGATCGGTTCGCTGGCCGCGGACAAGGCGAACACGCTCGATTGGTGGGCTGGCGACGGAAAGGCGGAGGATTCGGTCACTATACTTGAAGGGATCGAGGAGAAGATCGGCAAAGCGAAGGTTCGGTACGAAAAGGGCTGCGAACTTGTCTGCGATAGCGATAAGGACTTCGACAAGGCCGCGGACGCCGCAAAAGATTCGGATTTTACGATCCTGGTCGTTGGTGAAACGCGCGATATTAGCGGCGAGGCGGCGTCACGTTCGAATATCGATCTGCCCGGCCGGCAGCTGGATCTCGTTAAGGCGATCCATGCCACCAAAAAGCCTTATGCTGTAGTGCTCAAAAACGGAAGGCCCCTCACGATCAATTGGCTCGCTGAAAATTCGCCCGCCATTCTGGAAACCTGGCATTCCGGAACGATGGGCGGCGCTGCAGTCGCGGATGTGCTATTTGGTGATGTAAATCCAGGCGGCAAACTGCCGGTCACGTTTCCACGTTCCGTGGGCCAGATCCCGCTTTATTACGATCACAAATCAACTGGCCGGCCGATGGAGCCGGAAAACCGTTACACGTCGAAGTACGTCGACGTTCCGAACACGCCGCTTTATCCTTTCGGCCATGGATTGAGCTACACACAATTTCGCATAGCCGACCTGCGTTTGGACAGAACTAACATTTCACCGCTCGGCACCATGAAAGCAAGCGTCGAAGTTGAAAACGTTGGCCGACGTGCCGGTGACGAAGTCGTCCAGCTTTATATTCAGGACGTCGTGTCGAGCGTCACTAGGCCGGTGCGGGAATTAAAGGGATTTCAGCGGGTCACATTGGCGCCGGGCGAAAAGCGGCGAGTCGAATTTACGCTAACGTCGAAAGAGCTCGGCGCGCTGGACCGCAATATGAAGTTCGTGGTCGAGCCGGGCGAGTTTCGTGTCTACGTAGGTAACAGCTCCGACGCAACATTGTCTGCCAGTTTTACTGTCGGGATGAGTCCGGCCCGCTCCCTCGTTCCGGAGCGATCTTCGGTAAATAGCGGCACCATTCAGGCGGGCCAGCCGATTCCAGCCGCACAAGTCTCTGCAGAAGACAACTTGTTTTTGGAAGATCTGGAAAAACGCACGTTCCAATTCTTTTGGGAACATTCCGATCCGAAAACAGGATTGACGCTTGACCGAGCGAAGACGAACGGCACACCGCCTCAAAAGGGCGAATCGCATTACCGTGTTGCAAGCATAGCTGCGACCGGATTTGGTTTGACGGGCCTGTGCATCGCGGCCGACCGTGGCTGGATCGAGCGCGCGAAAGCGATCGAACGGGCGGAGAACACACTTGATTTTTTTGCCAACAGAGCACTCGAAAAGAATGGTTGGTTCTACCACTGGATGGACGCCGTCACGGGCGAGCGGCGCTGGAACAGCGAAATATCTTCCATCGACACGGCGCTGCTTCTTGGCGGCGTTTTAAGTGTCAAGAAGTGTTTTAGTGAGAACAAAACGATCGCGACGCTGGCTGATCGGATATATCGACGCGTCGATTTTCCGTGGATGCTTAACGGGGACAAATACCTGCTCTCGCACGGCTGGCGGCCAGAGAACGGCTGGATAACTAACCGTTGGCACGATTACAGCGAGCAGATGATCCTGTACCTGTTGGCGATCGGGTCGCCGACGCATCCGATTCCACCGGAATCATGGT
>Ga0070670_100003090_pt1 | contig 13772 bp, 11 predicted proteins | sample KBSS63metaG_FD_64665 | JGI IMG/M metagenome (GOLD analysis project Ga0070670, IMG submission 64665) | Switchgrass rhizosphere microbial communities from Kellogg Biological Station, Michigan, USA - KBS S6-3 metaG | ecosystem: Host-associated > Plants > Roots > Rhizosphere > Soil ... | reverse complement strand
GGGTTCACCGGCGGCGTCATCATCCGCACCGCCGCCAGCGGCCGCTCCGAGGCCGACATCGTCAGCGACCTCTCGTACTTCCACGAGATCTGGACCCAGGTCCGGCAGAAGATGGAGAGCCGTCGTCCGCCGGCGGTGCTCTTCCAGGAGCAGAGCCTGGTCACCAAGCTGCTCCGCGACATGCTCACGGACGACTACACCGCCATCCGGCTGGACGACGAAGCCGAGTACCGGCGCGTGCACCAGCTGGTCGAGCGCATCATGCCGAGCCTGCTGCCGCGGGTGAAGCTCTACACCAAGGAATTTCCGATCTTCGAGGAGTACGGGATCCAGGCGGAGATCGACAAGGCGCTGCGGCCGAAGGTGTGGCTGAAGTCCGGCGGCTACCTGGTCATCAACCCGACCGAGGCGCTCGTCGCGATCGACGTCAACACCGGGCGCTACGTGGGCAAGAAGTCGAGCGGCCGGCTCGAGGACACCATCGTCAAGACGAACCTCGAAGCGGTGAAGGAGATCGTCCGCCAGATCCGCCTGCGCGATCTCGGTGGCATCATTGTCCTCGACCTGATCGACATGGAAGAGAAGAAGAACCGCCAGAAGGTCTTCCAGGAGGTCGAGAAGGAGTTGCGGCGCGACCGCTCGCCGTCGAAGGCGCTGCAGGTGTCGGATTTCGGCCTGGTGATCGTGACGCGCAAGCGCGTCAAGCAGAGCCTCGAACGTCAGCTCACCGAACCATGCCCGTATTGTTCCGGGTCAGGATCGATCAAGTCGAGCGCGACAATCTGTTACGAGATTCTGACGGAACTGAAGAAGGTCGGGCAGGACCTGGATGGGCAGGGCGTACTGCTGCGGGTCAATCCCGACATCGCGCGCGCGTTGAAGGAAGAAGAGAGCGCCGTGCTCCGGGAGCTGCAGCAGGTGCTCGGCAGGCCGGTGACGATCCGGCCCGACGCGCACCTGCATCACGAACAGTTCGACGTGATGGCGATCTGACGCCTCACGCCGGCAGCGTTAGCTCTTGGTCAGGTGGACCAGGTAATAATTGCCACCCTTGTTGATCCAGACGCGGACGTAGTCGCCGCCCTTCAGGGCTTCGACCTTGGCGCCGCCCGCGGGCGGGGGCGTGTCCTTCTGGACGAGCTTGGTCTCGGTGTTCGGCACGATCGACACGACCTCGCGGCCGGCGACCTTGCCACCCTTCATGAACTCGACCCAGCGCTCGAGCTTTTCGGTGCTGCCCTTCGCGTCTGGTTTTGCTTCGTCCGCGGTCAGCCGGACCTGATAGCTGCCCGCCGGCAGGTCCTTGCCGTCGGCTTTCACGCCGGCCGGGAGCCGCACGGTCCCGAGCGCCATTGCGCCAGGGGCGGTCGGATCTTCCGCGGTGTTGGGTTGCGCCTTGGGCGCGGTATGGGTGCCGGGGGAATTGTCGCCCGCCGGAGCCTTCTTCGGCTGCGCCTTCGCGGCCGGCGCCGTCGGCGGCGTCTGGGGGGCGGTCTGTGCGAACGCCGCGCCGGCGAACGCCACGGCCCCGACGAGGGTGCCAGCAATCACGAACTGCTTCATCTCTGCCTCCAAGCCTGCTGTAGCCGATTATAGCGGGACAGCGGGTCTTCCGCCTGACGAAGCAATCGGGGTGCCACCAGCCCTACCGTTTGGTGACCACAATGGAACCGCTGAAGGTAGTCAAATCGAGCAGGGCCGAGCCGTCGCCGAAAGTGCCGGTCAGCGTAGTACGGCGGCCGCGTCCCGTCTGTACAGGCCCTTTGGTGACAAGGTTGAAGTCGCTGTGGATGTCGCCACTGAACGAATTCGCGTCGATTTCGAAGCCGGTTCCACCGGACAGAACCAGGCGGACTTCGCCGGAGAAGCTGCCCAGTTCATAGCGGCCGTTCTTGACGAGCGGGCCGCCGAAGCCGACGCTGCCGCTGGTCGTTTTGCCGCTCACGCGATCGCTTTTGACGTCGTCGATCTTGATGTCGCCGCTGACGGTGCCGGCTTCGATACGGCGCGCCGTGACCCGCCGCAGGACGACGTCGCCGCTGACGCTGGACGATTCGAGCGCGCCGTCGGTCTCGGCGTCGGCGATCTCGATGCTGCCCGAGATGCTCTTGGCCGCGTTGACCCGGCCGGCGCCGGTGATGCGGACGTCGCCGCTGATGGTGTTGGCGCTGACGTCCCCCTTGATGTCGGCGATCTTCACGTTCCCCGAGATCGACTCGATGGAGATGCGGGTGGCGGCGGGCGCGGTCACGACGTAGGCGACCGACACGTTGATGTTGCGGCGATTATTGCGGCGCGCCTCGTCGCCGCGCGGGTAGTTGGCGCGGATGTCGGCGCGCCCGGCGCGTTCGGTGACCTCGACCTGGACCAGTTGCAGCAGCTCGCGGGCATCGTTGACGTCGCGGCCGCGCGCCGTCTTGATGATCTCGACGCTGGTATCGGGGCCGTTGCCCCGCGCGACCGTGATGTCGCCGGCGATATTGGCCAGCGCCAGCGTTCCGCCCGGCCCAAGCTTCAGCGTGCGCGTCTGGCGGTCGGTCTGTTCCTCGCGCGAGTTGTCGCGATCGCGTCCCTGATAGCTCGCGGTGATGACGGCGCGCGTTTTCGTGCGCACTTCGATCCGATCGGGATACACCTGGGCCATCGCCACGGCGGGGACCGCGGCGACGACCAGGAAAGATGCAATCAGCCTCTTCATGACTTGTTCACCAGCTGCGCCGCCGCCGCGTTGTTGCCTTTCCGCATTTCGTTGATCAGCGAGATCGTGTCCTGCAGCAGTGTGACCTTCTGCCGCAACGCTTCGAACAGCGTCTCGCGCGCCGCCACGCTGGTCGGATCCGTTTTCACGGCCGCCCGGTTCTCGGCGATGGCCTGGTCGAGGATGCCCAGGTTCTTGTCGATCGTCGTGGAGGTTGCCGGATCGAGAACCTGCTGGTTGGCCTTCGCCACCTTCTCCAGGTCGGCGATGGCCTTCTCGAACTGGTTCTGCGCCGTGTCGACTGCGGTGGTGGCGCTTTCGATCGCCTTCTGATCGGTGGCGGCCGGCGCGGTGGCCGCCGGCGTGGACTGCGCCGTCTGTGACTGCGGCGCGCGATCGGACGCGGGCTTGATCAGCATCACGGCCGCCGCGACCGCCAGGATGAGCGCAGCCGCTGCGGCCAGCCATCCGACGTACTGACGCCGGCCGATCGCAGGCGCCTTCGTCTCTTCGTGGATGCGGCCTTCCTGGCGCAGACGCCCGGCAATTTGCAGCCAGGCGCGGGCCGGCGCCTCGAGGCGCGGCAGGTCCGCCGCCGCGGCGTGAATCCGCTTCAGGTCTTCGTACAGCGCCCGGCAGTCCTCGCACTGGTCGAGGTGCATCTCGAGCTCGGCACGACGGATCGATCCGATCGTGCCGTCGATCGACTCGTGGATCGAATTCAGATACCGCTCACACGCCATAATTCGTCCTTCCGGCTCGAGCCGGAAGCTACACACTTCTTCGCAACAATCCTCGCAGCCGAAGGCGGGCCTTGTGGACCTGCGACTTCGACGTGCCCTCCGCGATGCCCAGCACCTCGGAAACTTCCTTGTGTTCCAGTCCCTCGACGTCGTGCAGCACGAACGCCGCGCGGCACCCCTCGGGCAGCTCGGCGAGGGCGCGCTCGAGATCGACCCGCGCGATCGCGCGGTCCGCCAGCCGATGACCCGACGCATCGGCCAGCAGCGTCGCGTCGTCGAGGCCGTCCGTCATCTGCCCCGTCCGCGCTGCGCGGCTGCGGACGTGATCCAGAATCTGGTTCGTCGCCAGTCGATACAGCCACGTGCCCAGCGCCGACTCGCCGCGAAAGCTCTCCAGCTTGCGATGCGCCGACAGGAAGATCTCCTGGAGGAGGTCTTCCGCGTCGGCGGGATTGCCCAGCATGCGCACCGCCAGGCTGAACAGCCGGCCCGAATGCTGCCGGTAGAGCGTCTCGAACGCGCCCAGCTCGCCTCGCCGGCACCGTTCGACCAGGTCCAGCTCTGTTTCCTTAGACGTTGCCATGGTCACGCCGCGTTGCCCGGACACGGCTTTACCTACGATAAACGAAGCGTTTTCGATCGAAATTCCGAATGCGCCGCCCCGCCACGGTGACCCCTTCGGCTACCAGGAGGGCGCGTTTCAATCCCTCGCTGCCCCCGTAGCCCCCCAGCTGGCCGCCAGCGGCAACGACGCGATGGCAGGGCACGCCGGGCACACGGCAGCCCTTCATGATGTTCCCGACGGCGCGCGCGGCCCGCGGCACGCCCGCCGCGGCGGCCACATCGCCATAGGTGGCCACGCGTCCCGGAGGAATGCGGCGCACGGCGGCCAGGACTCGCATCTTGAAATCTGGAAATTTGGAAATTTGGAAAACTCCGGAGTTCAGAAGAAAAACCGGAGTCCTGCCGCGCCCTGGCCGCCGCCGGCGTCGAAGCTGACCGAGCGTCCGGCGTTGGCTGGGGCTTCGATGCGCGCATGCGTGAACTGCACCATGCCCCCGGCGCCGACATTTTTGCCGAACATCCAGAAAACATCCACGCCGCCGTTGAAGCCGAGTGCGCCGCGCCAGTTCTCGTTGGTCTTCACGCCGGTGAACTGCGCCGTGTCGTACGGATAGGTCTCGGTGAATGTCACTTCGGTGACGATCGGCTGTTTCGTGGTGATGTACGACGGACCGGCGGTGAGCATCACGCGCACCGTCCGGCTCGGCCGCAGCATCCATCCGATCAGCAGGTGGGCGCCGACTTCGCTGCGCATCGTCGGCGCGGTGCCCTCGACGTTGCGGTAGGTGTTGTCGAAAAAGGGATGCGGGAGCTGTGCCGTGACCTGCGCGTGGGCAGACGCGTTATCCCGCGTCACTCCGCCGCCGACGAAGAGCTGCCGCCACACCCGGTAGGCTCCGCTGCCGGCGATCAGCAGGCCGCTTCTTGCCGGGTAGTTCACCGTGACGTGCTCCGGTTCCGTGTAGAGAGTCAGATCGAAGGCGTCATCGAACGAGTTGTTCGTGGCCTGAATACCGACGTTGACGGTGAACCAAATCTGTTCCGTGGCCGGCCGCGCCACGGCCGGCACGGCGCCCGCCAGAAGAACGACAACCGCCGGAAGAATCCATCGCATCGGCTGAGTCGTCACTGAACACCCACGGCAGTCCAGGCCTCGGTGACCGCACGCTCGGCGTTGCTGTTCGAGCCGTAGAGATCCCGCGCCGCCTGGATCGTCGCGGCGCGTGCCTGCGAAAACGTCGCGTTCGTGGGCAGCATCGACGTGAAGGCGCGATAAAAGACCTTCTCCATCTGCTCGCGGTTGCCGCCGCCGATGCCCTGGACCGCCAGCCCTGAGGTCCGGTTGGTGCCCCCTTCGATCGCGAGATAGAACGCGTGGTTGGCAATGCCCGAGTTGATGTGGACACCGCCGTTGTCTGCGGTCCCGGTGAAGCGCCGCGAATAGTGATCCGGATCACCGAACGCCTGCGGATTCTCCATCGACCGCAGGCCACCGGGCTTCACGACGTCCTCGGCGCAGAGGTAATCGGCCTTCAAGTCGCCGCTGCCCGTCGGCTGGAAGAAGAACTCAACGCTGGTGCCCATGATGTCGGAGAACGCCTCGTTCAGCGCGCCGGACTCGTTGCGGTAAATCAGATTCGACGTGAACTCAGTGACGCCATGGGTGAGCTCGTGTGCGACGACGTCGAGGGCACCGGAGAGGTGATTCCATGACTGCCCGCTGAGCGTGAACCCCGGCGGCAACCCGACGCCGTAGACGACGTCGCCGCCGCCCGCATAAAACGCGTTGACGAAGAAGTCGGGGAACTGATCGAAGTAGCGCAGCAGATCCGCCTGCGTACGCCGGACGGGATTGGCGAGATTGCGGATGCGGATGTCGTTGTTGTTCAGGCCCCTGCGACCGAACCGCTTGAAGTAATAGTCGTAGGTGTAGCCGGCGTAGACGTGCGCGTCGTCCACCGCGCCATCCGTCCAGTTGTTGTCGTCGTCCGCGGCCAGGTCCGAGGAGTTCAGCCGCACGGCGCCCGACAGATAGTTGAACGTCCGGACCGGATCGCCCTTCATGTCGTTGGTCTCGATCACTGGCGGCCGGAGCCGGTCGACGAGCGAAAACGATCCGCTGCTGCCGCTGACGCTGATCTTCTTGTTGTCACCCAGGACGCCGGTGGCGCGTCCGACGGTGGTCTGCGCCTCGCGGTCGCTGTACTGCAGGAGGACGTCCCCGTTTGACGCGTCAAGGAAAAACTGAACGATGTCCACTTTGTCCGTCACCGCGCGGACACGCCAGGCGAGCTTGTAGCCGCCCCCATCGAGAGGCAGCACCATCAGCTCCGGGTCAGGGGCATCCGGGCCACGGGCGAGTCCGGCCAGCTCGCCGGCCCGTACCTGCGCTTCGTCGGCACTCAGCTTCGGGTCGACGCCGATGTCGATGCCCGAATAGAAATTGCCGAACAGCGACAGCACGACGCCCTGCGCGTCCATCTGGCGGCTGACGTCTCCGCCGAACACGCGCACGCCGCGATAGTACTGATCGGCGCGGTCGTTGACGTGTCCGGCGATGAGCGTGTCGTCTCGGACCTGGCGGATCCGTAACTCGCCCGATCGCAGCATCGACTGCGTGAGCGCGTCCCACTGGCGGACCGCCGTCGTCGACGATGCGGCGATGGAGGCGCGCTTGTCAGGCGGAGCCTGGGCGGCAGGAGCAGGGGAGAACGCCGTCGCGAGGCCTGCCGCCAGGCAGCCCGCAGCCGTTCCAGTCCGGAGAACGCGCACGGGATTCCTTTCGTCCGGTCGATCAGGGCTGCTTCAGGGCCGACGTGAGGACGCGACCATCGGGTGCGGGCAGCTGCACACCGACGATCCGGGCAATGGTCGGCGCGATGTCGGCAGGCGTCGCGGCGTCGTTGTACGCGCCGGGCTTGATTCCCGCACCATACAGCACCACGGGAACACGCTGGTCGTACGAATACCAGCTGCCGTGGGTGGTGCCGGCGGCGACGAGGAGCCAGTTCTCCTTCGGAATCACGAACAGGTCGCCGCTGCGACCCGGGAAGTAGCTGAGCGCGGCGGCGCGGATCTGCGCGTCTTTCGACGTGCGCGCCGCCGGTGTCGAGATCTCGTCGCTGGACAACATGCGGCCGACGCCGGGGACGCTGCCGGCGGCGTCCAGCAGCGCCTTCAGCGCACCTTTCTTTTCCTTCAACTTCTCGAACACTCCAGGCTTCAGATAGATGTCGGCGGCCGACGTCGCGGTCACGAATGGCCCCTCGCCACCCAGCGACTGCTTCATCGACGCTTCCATCAGCCCGCGCACCGCGGCCATCGACACGCGGCCGCCGCTGTGCGACTGCTCGGGAATGTCCGCGACGCCGTGGTCGGCCGCGAGGGCCACCACGTAATTGTCGGCGCCAACCTTCTTGTCGAGGAAATCGAGCAGCGTGCCGATCACGGTGTCGATTCGCGCGAACACATCCTGCGCTTCATGGCTGGCCGGTCCGAAGGCGTGTCCGACGGTGTCGAGCATCGAGAAGCTGACGCCCAGGAAATCGGTGCGGTCTTCCGTTCCGAGGTGCATCTCGTCCACCGCGGCTTCGGCCATGCGTTCGAGGTAGACGTCCGGATACGGAGACTGCAGCCAGTGCTGGAAGAACGCCGCATCGCCCGACTTGCCGAGCGGATGCGGGAACTTGGGTGTCCATCCGGGCCCGCCGTGCTCCCATTCGTTATCGTCACTGCCTTGGTAGCGGTTTTCCGGAAGCATCCGGTCCCACACTTTGTCGGCGTCCTGGTCGACCGGATTCGCCTTCACCCAGGCCAGGAACCACGGGATCGGGGTTTTGGTGAACGCGCTGGACGTTTCCCACGCGGCCCGGTCGCCGAACCACGTGACGAAATCCCCTTCGTGGCCGGCCAAACCGATGGCCGACCGCGCCTTCATCGACATCGTGGCGACGCGTGACTTGAGCGTGCCGTGCATGGTCTCGGCCAGCGTGGGCGTCATCATGCGGAACGCGCTGTCGCCCGTGCCCTGCGACGTCGCATAGCTCACCTCCGTCGTGTTGGGGTCGGAGTTGCAGCTGACGGCCTTTTCGGTGTCGCGGTCGTACCAGGCGTTATTGATCATGCCGTGTCGCCACGGCAGTGTGCCGGTGCCAATCGTCGCGTGGCCGACGCACGTCAGGGTGGTGAGGTACGGGTATGCCGCGTTCTTGAACCACGCCCCCTGCGTGGTCAACCGCTTCAATCCCTTGTCCATCAGGCTCGCATAGCGAACCGGGTAATCACCCCGCATCTGGTCGACGACCAGGAACACGACGAGCTTTGGACGTCCGGCCTGCGCCCGCGCGGGCATCGCGGGGATGCCAAGCAGTACGAACAGGGCGGTGAGAGCAGCAATCGATCGCGTCAGCACGATGGATAATCCTCTTTTGACTTTCAGCGGCGCAGGACCGGCAGGTAGCAGACGGCGCCGATGACTACATCGTATACGGCGCAGCCGACCGCATACCAGCGCGGCGCCAATCCTTCGGGAAGCAGCCCTGGACGGTGGCCGATGTCCACGACGGCGTGCGCGGCGAAGGCCAGCGCGATGATCGTCAACGCCTGCCGCGGGTCCCGCACCATGGTCAGCGCCGCGACCAGCAGGAAGCCGACGGCGATGGCAATGTCAAAGCCGGCGCCGGGGTCATGTTCCCTGACCACGGCAAAGCCGATATAGGCCCCCGCCGTCAGGGTCAGCAGCAGGGCCGCCATCTGGGCGAGGCGGAGCTCCTCGACCAGCCGCTGGGGCGAGGAGATCGGAATCGACGCGGCGCGGACCGACTGCCACGTGAACGCGGCGGCCAGCCCGGCGAAGGCGACGAGCGCGGTGCGCAGCGCTTCGCTCACGCCGTCTCGAGGAACGTGAGCGGATCGACGTGGTAGTCGGCGGGTTCAACGGGCGCGATGACGCTCTGCAGCTCGGTTTCGCTGTGATCCGGCTGCAATTCCCATAAATTGCGCTCGAACGTCAGCTCGAGCCGCCTGGCGTCGGCGGTGAACAGCACGCGGACCCGGGGGCGACGGGGATCGGGCGCGTGCACGCGCAGCACCACCGCTACCTCGCCGGTGCTCAACTTGACCAGATTTCCAGGCGGATAGATGCCGAGCAGCTGGACGAAGCGGCGGACCAGGTTCTGATCGAGCTGCGCCCCTTCGTTGCGCTTGAGCACGGCAATGATGCGGTCGGTCGGATGCGCCTGCTGGTAGGCCCGCTGCGAGCGCATGGCATCGTAGACGTCCGAGATGGCGCACAGCATGGAGCCGAGATTCATCGCCTCGCGCTGGACCGTCCCCGGGTAGCCGCTGCCATCGAGGCGCAGATGATGCTCGAATGCCACGATCGGCGCGAGGATCGGCATCTCGCGAGTGCGGCGCAGGATTTCGGCGCCATCGACGACGTGGCGGCGCATGATGACGAATTCGTCGTCAGTGAGCTTGCCCGGCTTGTTCAGGATTTCCTTCGGCGTGCGCACTTTGCCGATGTCGTGCATCAGCGCCGACATGCCGAACTCGCGCAAGAGCTTGCCGTCGATGCCCAGCGCGCGGGCCTGCGCCATCGCCAGGATCGACACGTTCACCATGTGGGTGAACGTGTAGTTGTCGTAGTTGCGCATCGCCGTCAGCGCCATCAGCGCCGTGCGGTTCTGCGTCACCGCGTCGGCCAGGCCGTCCACCGTCTGGAGCGCGGCCGGGGCGTCCGGCACCCCCTCGGTCTCGGCCGACTGGTAGACGACTTCGGCGGCCTGCACGGCGTTGGAGTACATCTGCCGGATGGCCGCCATGTCGCTGGACAGGCCATCCTGCTTCTTGTTCGGATCGTTCTTCAGCCGCCCGACCTTGATGTGCGGGGTCGATAGATCCTTGTCCGCGTCGCCGGCCTTGCTGCCGAGCCGCGCGAGGCTGGCCATCAGCGTGACGAGCTGATCCTGCGTGACGCCGCGCTCGAAAGCGACGCGCTCGACCTTGTTGTCTTTGAGCTTCCGGATCAGCTCTGTCATCGTCGCGCTGACGCGGTGCATGGGCGTGTCAGCCACGACGAGATCGCTGCCGACAATGCCGACGGCGATCGACGGCTGCTGCTGGTGGAGCGCGGCCAACACGGAGACCAGACCGGCGAGGTTGCGCGCGACCAGCGGGTGATCCGCCGCGTACAGCGTCGAGTTGCGCACGCCGGACGCCAGGCGGCGGAGCAGATCCTCGTACAGCGTCAGGCGCGAAGGCGTTTCGCTCATAGTCAGTCCAGCTGTTTCAGTTCGGCCCGGGCCGCGGCCCGAGCCCCGCGGGGTCCCTGGGCCGCGGCATCGCGCAAGGCATCCATCGCCGCGGGCGTCCCGATCCGCCGCAGGGCCTGGGCGGCCGCGGCGCGGCCCCGGCGCGTGCGCAGCGGGGCCATCAAGTCGCCGTGCTGCAGCGCCTCCTTGAGCGCGGCGACGGCGCCGTCGCCGCCAAACGAGCCGAGCGCCTCGATGGCGCCGAGGTACAGCGCGGCGAATGTCTTGCGATTGAGATGCCGGACCAGGAACGAGAACAGCGGCGTCGCGCGCTCGTCGCGCATGCCGGACAACTCCTTGATCAGGGTGTCGCGCGGCCGGCCAGTGGTCTGTGTCAGCGCCTGCAGGAGGATCTGCGACGCGGCGTCGGTGCCGTTGAGCATCAACGCTTGAACGGCTTCGCGCTGCACCAGCGGCTCGGTGTCGGTCAGCAGCGGCTGCAGTTCGCGCAGCCCCTCGACCCCGCCGAACTCGCGCAGCAGAAACGCCGCCGTGCGCCGCACCTCCCAGTTCGCGGCGTTCATCAGTTGCTGCACCGACTCCCGTCCGGCCGGACCGAACTCGACCAGGATGTCGCGCAGCCGGCGCCGCGATCGCGCGTCCTGTTCAGTCGAGAGCGCTTCGGCCAGCGACGGGATGACCGCCGGTCCGATGCCGTGCGCGAGGCGCTTGAAACGCTCGTACATCCCCTCGTCGGCCGTGCGCAGACCTTTGGCGACGTGGCGCAGCATGGGGCCACGGCCAAGGCGTTCGAGCAGGGCCCGAGCCCGCGGTGTGCGCTCCGGGACGCGTTGTCCTTCCGTCGAGACCGCATCGGCCAGCTGCAGGGCACGATCGAGATAGCCGACGCGCACCAGATCTTCGGCATGCCCGACGACGGTGTCGGCGACGTCGAGCCAGCGCGGGGTGTCCTGCTCGAGGCGCAGCAGGTCGATCAGCAGCAGCGTATCCAGGGTCCGCAGTTCGGCGTCGGCGACCGTGGCCAACCAGCCCGCGACGCGCTCCGGCGGATCGTCGCTCGTCCCCTCGATGTCAACCGCGCGGGCACGGGCGCCGCTCAGTTCCTTGGCGTAGGCCTCCGACACGAATTTCTCGTCGGAGTACGACGTCAGCATCGCCTCGACCTTCTGCCAGAGCTCCTCGAACGCGGCTTCTTCGTGGCCGAGCTCCGAGGCCGCAACCTCCGGTTCCGCGAGTGCGATCAGCTGCCGCTGCCGATCGCCGTCCGGCACCAGCGCCTGGAAGGCCTGCACCAGGCGATCGGTGGCCCCATGTTCGGAGATGACCGAGTTCGACACGAACTGGGCGACGGCACCGTCGCTCATCCGATGCACCATTGCGCTGACGACGTCGACGTTGCCGGCCATGGCTTCGGGCTGGTTCCGGCGCATCAGCAGTTCGAGCATCGCTTCCGCGGAGAGACGCCCCGCGACCGATCCCATCTGCCGGAGCGTTTGATCGAGCTGCGCCGGGTTCGTCTTGCCCACGTATTCGGCCAGCCCGCGCAGCAGCTTGACGAACGCGCCGACGCGCACGGCGCCGGGCGTGTTCTCGGTGCGCTTCTCCAATGCGGTCATCAGCGCCGCCAGCCGCATCGGATCGCCGACGATCTCGAGCAGGGTGCGCATGCTCTGTTCGTCGAGCTCGAGTTCGGCGCCGCTGAGCGCCGCCTGCACCAGCCGGTCGGCGGCTTCCTCGTCGCCGCGCTTTTCGCGCAGAACTTCGGCGTAGTCGATCTCGACGATCTCCAGGCTCGGACCGCCGGCCGTCGCCCACAGGCTGCGGATCCCGCCATCCGCGCGAACATCCTCGGGCGCGCGCGACAACAGCATCAGCAGCACCCGCCACGACTCGGCGTTGGCGCCCGCATTGATTGTGAGCTTGCCGACGAGCTGACGCCGCAGCAGGTCCGACAGTTCGACGATGGCCGAATCGGGCTTGGCCGCCGCGGCATCCGCAATGTGGATGTTGTGCGGACGCACTTCGAGCGTGAGCGGACCGGCGGCGGTGAGCACCGCCGTCAGCTCCGTCAGCCGGCCGAGCGTCGCCCCTATCGCCGGGTGGCCGCCGGGGTACAGCGACACGGCACGGAGCGCGGCCTTGCACGCCCGCGCGAACTCGGCGAGCTTCAGGGCCATCCCGGCGTCGAGTGTGCTACGCAGTTCGCTCATGCCTACATGTATTGCAGGGGATCGATGCCGGCCTCGTCCGGATCGACCGCTTCTACCACCGCTCGCGCGACGTCGCCGCGATTATCCGGCTCCCAGGTATTGATCAGGCACATGTCCTCGGCCGCCCCGCCATTCCGCCCGCGCAGGATCTTCACCTGCGGCCGGAAAGGATCCGACGGATGCTCGTGCGTCACGACACCGACCTCCTCGGTATTCAGCCGTACGAGCGTACCGACCGGGAACAGTCCGATCAAGTTGACGAACCGCCGGAGCAGCTGTTGATTGAACGACGGGTCGTCCTTCTTGCTCATGATCGATCGAATCCGGTCGCTCGGCAGCCCGTCGCGGTAGACGCGGGTGCTGCGCAGCGCGTCGTAGACGTCGGCGATGCTCACGACCTGCGTACATAAGTTGAGCGTCCGGTGACCGATGTGGGCAGGGTAGCCGGACAGATCCTGGCGGAGATGATGCTCGAAGGCGACAATCGGCGCCAGCGCCGGCATCTCCGGCGTCCGCCGCAGGATGTGCGCGCCGTCCACGACGTGACGCTGCATCACCTCGAACTCCTCCGTCGTCAGGCGATCGGGCTTGTTGAGGATGTCCTGCGGCGTGTTCACCTTGCCGATGTCGTGCATCAGGGCCGCGAACCCGAATTCACGCAGCAGCGCGCCGTTGATATTCAACGATCTGGCCTGTGCCATGGCCAGCACCGAGACGTTCACCATGTGCGTGAACGTGTAGTTGTCGTAGCGTTTCAGCGCGGTCAGCGCGAGCAGGCTGGTGCGATCGCCACCAACCAGCCGGGCCAGGCTGTCGATGATGCGTCGGGCCGCCTGTGGATCCGGCTTGTCGCCTGCCTTGGCCTGCTGCCAGAGCTGTTCGGCGGTTTCCACCGCCGTGCCATACACGCGGCGCGCCGCGGCGATACCCGTGGCCGTGTCCTCTTCCGGTTCGTCTACGGTAAGGCGTCCAAGAACAATTCGGCTGACGCCTTTCTGTTGCAGCCGCGCGGCCAGCGGCTGACCGCCGCGGCGATCGGCCAGCTCGAAGATAAATGTACGAAGTTCGTCCTTCGTCACACCGCGCTGCAAGGTGATCTTCTCGACCTCGCGCTCCCGCATCTCGCGGGCGAACCCGGTCAGCGCCGCCGATCTGGGGAGGCGAAGGGTGTTGGCGACCACGTCATCTCCAATGAACCCGACCACGACGGTGTCGGTTGTGCGGGTCAACGCCGCGCACTGTGCGTCCAGCGCATCGACACCGCGCTGCACCAGTGGGTGCGCCG
>Ga0070670_100003089_pt1 | contig 13772 bp, 11 predicted proteins | sample KBSS63metaG_FD_64665 | JGI IMG/M metagenome (GOLD analysis project Ga0070670, IMG submission 64665) | Switchgrass rhizosphere microbial communities from Kellogg Biological Station, Michigan, USA - KBS S6-3 metaG | ecosystem: Host-associated > Plants > Roots > Rhizosphere > Soil ... | reverse complement strand
TGCTTCCAATCGAGCGCGCCATCGTCCTGGCGCCCCGTAAAGGGGCGCCCGACGTCTGCGATTGGCTCCGTCGAGGGCCGCCCGCTGTCTGACGCTGCGGCGCCCGTGCCGGCCACTGCCACCGCTGCGTAGGGCACTCCTTTCAGGGGTGCCTTGCGCAACAATCGCCACCCGCCGAGCAGCAGATATCCCGTCCAGGCGATGGCGGTGTGCGCCACGAAGTTGTTCAGATAAATCGCCCAACGCACGTCGCCCATGCCGATCTTGGTCGTGATGCCTTCCACGACCACGCCGGTTGGCGCGATCGGCGAGAGGGAGCCGGAGCTTGCACCGTTAGCCACCATGATGGCCATCAGCAACGGCGGGATGCCGTAGCGCCCTGCTGCCGCCATCGCGAGTGGCGCCATCAGTGCGGTCGCGGCAATGTGGCCGGGACCGATGGCTGCGAGGACGCTGGTCAGGATGAAGAAGACAAACGGAATCACGCCCGGCGTACCGGCCGCACGGCTCACCGCCTTGTGTGTAATGCGATCGAGCGTGCCGTTCACCTGCGCCATCGAGAAGAGCAGCGTCAGGCCGACGAGTGTCAGAAAGAGCGAGACCGGAAAGCCGGCGATGACCTGGTCAACCGTCATCGAGCCGGCGTAGACGCCCACCACCCACGCCAGCACGATGGCCAGGAAGCCGACGTTAATCGCGGAAATGGAACTGAGCGCGAGCGCGAGGATCAGCGCGCTCAGCGAAATGATGGCGAGGTTCACGGCTGGCTAGCCTATCGCAGTTCACATTCCGTGGCAGAATCACCGGGCTCACAACCCAATGGCACTGTCACAAGGTCAGCGCATCGGCGTCTACGAAGTGATCGGTCCGCTCGGTGCGGGAGGCATGGGCGAGGTCTATCGGGCTCGCGACACGAGACTGAGCCGCGACGTTGCGCTGAAAATCCTGCCGGCGATGTTCGCGTCGGATCCGGAACGCCTGGCGCGCTTCGAGCGCGAAGCACAGGTGCTGGCGGCGCTCAATCATCCGCACATCGCGCAGATCTATGGGTTCGAGGAAGGTCCGGCGACAGCCGGACACCACGAGCGTGCGCTCGTCATGGAGCTGGTGGATGGCGATACGCTCGCCGAACGCATTTCCGGCCGGCCGATGCCAGTCGACGAGGCGTTGGCTGTCGCGCGCCAGATTGCCGATGCGCTCGAAGCCGCTCACGAGCAGGGCATCATCCATCGCGATCTGAAGCCGGCCAACATCAAGATCACATCCGCCGGTTCGGTGAAGGTGCTCGACTTCGGGCTCGCCAAGCTGAACGATCCGAACGCCTCGAACGCCGGCGGCACAAATGCGTCGATGTCGCCGACGCTGATCAGCCCGGCAATGACGACCGTCGGCGTACTGCTGGGGACGGCAGCGTACATGGCGCCAGAGCAGGCACGCGGGCGCGCCACCGATCGACGCGCGGACGTGTGGGCATTCGGCTGCGTGCTGTTCGAGATGCTCAGCGGCACGCACGCGTTTCCAGGCAGCGACGTCACCGAGGTGCTGGCGACGGTGCTCAAGTCCGAGCCCGATTGGAAGGCGCTGCCCTTATCGACGCCGCCGCGGATTCGCGCGGTGCTCGAACGTTGCCTCCAGAAAGATCCGAAGCTGCGGATGCGCGACATCGGCGACGTGCGGCTCGCTCTCGACGGCGCCTTCGAGACGCCGGCCGCGGCTCCACTTCCTGCGTTCGTTCCGCAGCCTCGACGCAGTGGGCTCTGGCCTGCCGGAGTGGTCGTCGCCGCGCTGCTCGCCGGGGCGGTGACGTGGGTGATCGCCCGCCCGTCAGTCGAGCCTGTCGTGCCAACGCGGTTTTCCCTGGTGTTGCCGACCGGCGACCAACTGACGTTTGCCACGGGCACGATGGTCGCGGTGTCGCCCGATGGTCAGACGCTCGCCTATCGCGCGACGCGTAGCGGCAACACCCGGCTGTTCGTGAGGCGGATCGACCAGTTCGAGGCGCAGGTGATTGGCGATTCGGCGCCCGGTGAGGCGCCGTTCTTCTCGGCTGATGGCGAATGGATCGCCTACTTCTTCTCCAATGCCTTGAGGAAGGTCTCGGTGCGCGGCGGTCCGGCGGAGACCATTGCGCCGCTCAAGGACGTGCCCCGCGGGGGCGACTGGAGTGCGGATGGAACCATCGCGCTGGCCGGGGCTGGGCTCGACCTGGTGCCGGCCACGGGCGGAACGCCAAACCGGCTGGCCACCGCTCCGGCCGGGAAGCGCTTCTGGTATCCGCAGATCATCGCCGGCGGCCGCGCCATCCTCTACACGTCCTCGGGCCCGAGACCAGATGCCGGTGATATCGAGGTGTTCGACGTCGCGAACAAGACGTCGCGCAAGCTGGTCCCAGGTTCGGACAGCCGCCTGCTGCCCACCGGACATCTGGTGTTCATCCGCAGTGGCACATTGTGGGCGGTGAAATTCGACGAGTCGAGCCTGCAGGTGCAGGGGACGCCCGTGCCGATCGTCGAGGGGATTCGCGTCGAAGGCGGCGGCGCGGTCCAGTACAGCGTCGGCCGCGACGGGACGTTGATGTACATCGCGGGCGCCAACAGTACCGCGTCACACCTCGTGTGGGTCGATCGTGCCGGCGCGCAGGTCCCGCTTGATGCTGCGGCGCGCACGTTCTACTCGGTTCGCCTGGATCCTGCGTCGCGGGCAGCGGCGCTCGATCTACGCGATTCGGGCGATGGCGCGGACATCTGGGTGCTGCCGCTCGGGCGTCAGACACCGACCCGTGTGACGTTCGAGTCAGCTGATGACATCCTGCCCGCGTGGATGCCGGATGGCCGGCTCGTTTTCACCTCGGCGCGCGACGGTGGCAACGCGCTGTTCGTCCAGGCGTCCGATGGCACCGGCAAGGCCGTGAGGATTGGGGCAGGTCCTGGCGACGCGAAGTCACAGCTCCTTTCGCTGGACCAGGCGACGGTCACGCCGGACGGCAAGTTCGTCCTGGCTAGAAACGGTGAGGACATTGCGATGCTGTCCGTCGAGGACAAGACGGTGACTTCCCTGATCGAGAGTCCCTTCAGGGAGCGGAATCCCGACGTGTCGCGCGACGGGCGCTGGGTCGCCTATCAGTCGGACGAGTCTGGCCCGGCCGAAGTGTACGTGCGGCCGTTTCCTGATGTCGGGAAGGGCAGATGGAAGGTGTCGGAGCAGGGCGGCTCGCGGCCCGTGTGGGCGCACAATCGCAGGGAACTGTTCTATCTCGGCCCGGATTCGGTGCTGATGAGCGTCACCTTTGAGGTGTCGGGCGGCACGTTCGTGCCCTCCACGCCGAAACGTCTTGGGACAATGCCGACGACTCCCGGCGCCCACCGCGCCTTCGACGTCGCCGGCGACGATCAGCGATTTCTCACCATCAGAGGGGAAACCAGCAACGAGCGGGCGGAGGTCAACGTCGTGCAGAACTGGTTCGAGGAGTTGAAGAAGAAAGTCCCGACGAAGTAAGACCCGCAGTTCACCCTTCCACGTTCTCACTTCCCGGTTCGTGTTCAGGTTCGGTTCTCAGTTCGCTACTGGATTCTGTCAGCGAGCAACGCGACGGAGAGCGCGTAGTAGTGCGCACAGTTGTAGCCGAGGATTGCTTCGTAGTTCCGGTACACGAGGAACGTCCGCTTGTCGCCGGTCGTCACGAGGCTGGCAGTCATGCTGGACTTCGGCAGTGCGCTGCCGTTGACGCGGCGCACGCCGAACTTCGACCAGTCGGACAGCTTCCGCGGCTCCGACATATTGCGGATTGCAAAGCAGCCTTCGGTCCGCATCTTCACGTCATCAGTGACTTTCTCGCGCGCCGCGGCTGAGACCTTCACTTCGCGGCCCCAGGTCTCGCCTTCCTTCCAACCGTAGCCTTTGAGGTAGTTCGCGATCGACGCGAGCGCGTCGGGCACGGACGTCCAGATGTCGCGGCGGCCGTCCTTGTCGAAGTCGACGGCGTATTTCAGATAGCTCGACGGCATGAACTGCGTCTGGCCCATCGCGCCCGCCCACGAGCCGGTCATCGTCTTCGCCTCGATGTCCTTCCGCTGGACCATCGTCAGCGCATTGAACAGTTCGCCGCGGAAGTAGTCGGCGCGTCGCGGTTCCCACGCCAGCGTCGCCAGGGCCCGGAAGATCGGCTCGCGGCCGGTGATACGGCCGTACCGACTCTCCATCGCCCAGATCGCCAGGATGAACCGGCGCTGAACGCCGTACTCCTTCTCGATGCGTGAGAGCAGCGCGCGGTGTTCCTTCGCCTGCTCGCGGCCGCGGGTGATGTTTGTCCTGGTCAGCCGGGTGGACAGGTAGCGACCAAGGCCTGGATTCAGCTCGGCCTGACTGCGGTCTGCCTGAATGACGCGGGGGAGTGGCTCGATTCCGACCAGCGTGTCCTGCAGGAGCGTGTCGTTAAAGCCCTTTGCGTTGGCTTCGTGGATCAAGTCGGCGAGCCAGACGTCGAACGGCTGCGCCGGCTCAGCCGGCGGCTGGTTGGTCTGGGTAAGCGCAACCCGGGTAAACGCCGTAATAAGAGCGACAAGAATCAGAAGTCGGCGCATGGTTGCTACTTCTCATTATCGGCGCCGGTTTCTCTTTTAGCAGTTGGAAGTTGGGTGTGGGGAGTTCTCTTGCTTTTGGTCTTCCATCCGCGTCTAATAAGCCGGTCGCCCTGCGGGCGATCTCCCTTAACTACTGAGACTTAACGCTTATGCCATTCACTCTGACCGTGAACGGGAAAGCCACCACAGTGGATGTCCCCGGTGACATGCCGCTCCTGTGGGTGCTGAGAGATGTCCTCAATCTGAAGGGCACCAAGTTTGGCTGCGGCATCGCGCAGTGCGGCGCGTGCACCGTGCATCGCGCCGGCGTCGCGATCCGCTCCTGCTCCACGCCGGTCTCGACGATCGGCACCGCCGCGATCACGACGATCGAAGGGCTATCGGCCAACGGGAATCACCCGCTGCAGATCGCGTGGCAGGACATCGACGTCCCGCAGTGCGGTTACTGCCAGGCCGGCCAGATCATGTCGGCCGCGGCGCTGCTCGCCAAGACACCGAAGCCGACGGATGCCGACATCAACACCGCGATGAGCGGCAATCTGTGCCGCTGCGGAACGTATACGCGCATCCGTGCCGCCATCCACCGCGCGGCCAACGGACCGGTGCGCGACACGCAGACCGCGTCCGCGCGCGGCGCGGCGGAATAAGGAGGAGCCATGACGAAAGCACCGCTCAATCGCCGCTCCTTCATCAAGATCACTGCGCTCGCCGGCGGCGGCATGGTTGTCGCCTTCAACATCGACGGCGACCTGTTCGCTCAGGGCCCTCCCGGCGGCGCACCGCAGATGCAGGCGAATGCCTTCATCAAGTTCATGCCCGACGGTAAGGTCACCATCATCAACAAGAACCCTGAAGTCGGCCAGGGCGTGAAGAACATGCTGCCGATGATCATTGCCGACGAGCTCGACGTGGATTGGACCAGCGTCGTCGTCGAGCAGGCCGACGCGGATCAGGCGAAGTATGGGCAGCAGCTCGCGGCCGGCAGCTTCTCGACGCCGCAGAACTGGACGCCGCTGCGTCAGGTCGGCGCCGCCGTTCGGCAGACGCTGCTCGCATCGGCTGCGCAGAAGTGGAGCGTGCCGCAGACCGAGCTGACCACGGACAAGGGCAAGGTGATGCATGCGGCCAGCAAGAAGTCGGCTGCATACGCCGAGCTGGCGGCGGACGCTGCGAAGCTGCCGGTGCCGGCGCTCAACACCGTGCCGCTCAAGGATCCGAAGGACTACAAGATCATCGGCACGCCGCGAAAGGGTGTGGACACCGCGGCCGTCACCACCGGCAAGCCGATCTTCAGCATCGATTTCACGCTGCCGGGAATGCTCTACGCGGTCTTCCAGAAGGCGCCGGTGTTCGGTGCCAAGGTGGCCAGCGCGAACCTCGATCAGCTCAAGACGCTTCCCGGCGTCCGTCACGCATTCATCGTCGAAGGCGGCACCAACCTGCAGGAGGTCCTGCCCGGTGTGGCGATCGTCGCCGACAGCTGGTATCAGGCGAACGCAGCGCGGAAGCAGTTGCAAGTCACATGGTCCGACCATCCGACCAGCGCGCAGAGCAGCGTCGGCTTCCAGACGAAGGCCGACGAGTTGAGCAAGGCCGCGCCGATGAACACGCTGCGGAAGGACGGCGACGCCGAAGCCGCGCTGAAGGGCGCGACCAAGGTTGTCGAGGCTGCCTACTCGTACCCGTTTATCGCGCATATGCCGCTCGAGCCGCAGAACTGCGCGGCGCAGCTCAAGGACGGCAAGCTGGAAGTGTGGGCGCCAAGCCAGATTCCCGCGGGCGGCCTGACGTTGGGCGCGCGCGTTGCCGGCGTGCCGCCGGCCAGTGTGACGCTTCACTTGATGAAAACCGGTGGTGGGTTCGGCCGACGCCTGACAAACGATTACGTGGGCGAAGCGGCGGCCATCGCCAAAGTTGTCAGCCCGGCGCCCGTCAAGCTGCTGTGGACGCGTGAGGACGACATGCCTCACGACTTCTATCGCCCCGGCGGATTCCACTATCTGAAGGGCGGCGTGGACGCCAACGGCAAGCTGGTGGCGTGGAAGAATCACTTCGTCACGTATGGCGAGCCGAATCCCAATGGCGGCATTCGCTATGCGTCTTCGGCGAACATCAGCGGCGTCCAGTTCCCCGCGCGGTTCGTTCCGAATTTCGAGTTCGTCGAGTCGGCAATGCCGCTCGGCGTGCCGACGGGCGCCCTGCGCGCTCCGGGGACCAATGCCTGGTCGTTCGTCTTCCAGTCGTTCATCGATGAGCTCGCGGTGGCGGCGGGGAAGGATCCGTATCAGTTCAAGCTCGATCTCCTCGCGAACGAGATCATCCCGGCACCGGAGCGCGGCGGCGATGGCTTCAACGCGAAGCGGATGACCGAAGTGCTGAAGCTCGTCGCCGAGAAATCAGGGTGGGGCAAGACCAAGCTGCCCAAGGGGACCGGAATGGGGATCTCATTCCAGTTCAGCCATCAGGGCTACTTCGCCGAAGTTGCTCAGGTGACCGTCGATCCGCAGAAGCGCATCAAGGTGGAGAAGGTGTGGGTGGCTGGCGACATCGGCAGCCAGGTGATCAACCCGCTCCACGCCGAGAACCTGGTACAGGGCGGTGTGATCGACGGCATCAGCCACATGATGCAGGAGATCACCATCGAGGGCGGCCAGGTGGTGCAGAAGAACTTCAACCAGGTGCCGATGCTGCGCATGAACCAGGCGCCGCCCGTGATCGAGGCGCATTGGGTGAAGTCGAACAACCCGCCGACCGGACTCGGAGAGCCGTCGCTGCCGCCGATTCTCTCGGCGGTCGGCAACGCGATTTACGCTGCCAGCGGCGTGCGCGTCCGGACCTTGCCGCTCTCGAAGCAAGGCTTCAAGTGGGCCTAGACGCGGACCAGCGACTCAGGACCAGGGACCGGTACTAAGAACCAAGGCCCAGGCACCAAGGACTAAAAAACTCCCAACTCGGATCTTCCGGGTTGGGAGTTTTTGTTTATTAGAATGGTCGAGCATGCGACGTTGTAAGACCCTCGTCTTGTCTGCCGGCGGCTTCCTCGTCACCGTACTGTTCAGCGCAGCGGCGCCCGTTGCCCAGCAGCATGGCTACACGGACGCGCAGATCGCCGAAGGGCGGATGCTGTATCAGAACAACTGCGGGCGCTGCCACAACAACGACGGCAACGGCGTTGTCGGCGTCGAGCTGTTCAAGCAATTCCGCCGCGCCACCACGGATGACGACATCGCGAAGCTGATTCAGAACGGCATTCCAGGGACGTCGATGCCGCAGCACCGGTTCTCGACGCCGCAGGCGCTGTCCGTCGTGGCTTTCCTTCGGTCGATGGTTGGCGTGACGCCCGGCGCGGCCGCCATCACCACCGGCCGCCGCTCGAGCGGCCTCGCTGGAGACGCGACCCGCGGCAAGACGATCTTCACCGGTAAAGGCGGCTGCGCGACCTGTCACAAAGCCGAACATGCAGGAGGCACGACCGGCCCCGATCTCAGCGAAGCGGGTGTGATCCGCGACTTCGGATTCGGGCCGATCCCGCCGGACCCGGCCCTGCTCGAGCAGTCGATCCTCGAGCCGAACGCGGACATCACTCCCGCGTATCGCGTGTTTCAAGTCACGCCGAAGACCAGCGCGCCGATTCGCGGTACGTTGCTCAACCAGGACACCTTCTCGGTGCAGATGCACGACGAGGCGAAGAACCTGCGGTCGTTTCTCAGGTCGGATCTGAAGGACGCCGGCTTCCTGCCGTCGCCGATGCCGTCCTCCCAGGGCCGTCTCACACCGCAGGAAGTCGCGGATGTTGTCAGCTACCTGCTCACACTGAAGGGCTCGAAATGACACGTTCGCGTTTTGGGACTTGGAAGTTGACAGTCGGGAGTGTACTGGTCGCGCTTGCCGCTGCCGTCGCCACGCTGGCTGCGCAGCAGCCAGTGACGTCGGCGCGCATCCAGGCTGCAGCGAAAGAGCCGCAGAACTGGTTGACCTATTCGGGCAGCTACAACGGGCAGCGCTACACGACGCTCGACCAGATTACGCCGGCGAACGTGAAGAACCTGAACCTCGAGTGGGTGTTTCAGGTCCGCTCGCTCGGTGCCGCCGACAAGTTCGAAGCGACACCGATCGTGGTTGACGGGATCATGTACACCGTCAGCCCACCCAACGACGTCGTCGCGCTCGATGCCGTTACTGGACGGCAGTTCTGGCGCTACAACCACACCGTCGCGCAGGAGGCTCGTCCGTGTTGCGGCCGCGTCAATCGGGGAGTGGCGATCCTTGGCAACTCGCTTTTCATGGGAACCCTCGATGGACGGGTCGTGGCGCTCAACGCGAAGACCGGCGAGGTCCAATGGAATGTCGCGATCGATCGACCAGAAGCCGGCTATGCACTGACCGTTGCGCCGCTTGTCGTCAAGGACAAGGTGATCGTCGGGCCCGCGGGCGGCGAGTTCGGCATTCGCGGCTACATCGTCGCCCTCGATCCGAAGACCGGCAAAGAGCTGTGGCGCTTCTATACCGTGCCGGCGCCTGGTGAGCCGGGCAGCGAGACGTGGTCGGGCGACGCCTGGAAGCGCGGCGGCGGGCCGATCTGGACGACCGGCTCCTATGACCCCGAGTTGAATCTGATGTATTGGGGTGTCGGCAACCCCGGCCCTGACTGGAATGGCGACGGGCGGCCCGGCGACAACCTCTACACCGACTCCGTGATCGCGCTCGATCCTGACACCGGGAAGTTGAAGTGGCACTACCAGTACACACCGCACGACGAGTTCGACTACGACGCCACGCAGATTCCAGTACTCGCGGACATTCAGTTCAACGGACAACCGCGCAAGGTGCTGATGCAGGCGAATCGCAACGGCGTGTTCTATGTCCTGGATCGCACGAATGGGCAGTTCCTCAAGGCGGCGCCGTTTACCAAAGTGAACTGGGTCAACGGATGGGACGCGAAGGGCCGACCCAATCGAGTGCTCTCGCCGACTCCTGAAGGCACGCTCGTGTACCCGAACAATCAGGGCGCCACGAACTGGTACTCGCCGTCGTTCAGTCCGCGGACCGGTTTGTTCTACATCCCGACGTGGGCGGACACGTACTCCATTTATCGCAAGACGCCCGGCAAGGACGCCGTGTCGTTTGCGGAAGGTCAGTTCTTCGCCGGTACTTTTCCGACGATGACGCTGCCGCCAATGGTGGGGGCGGCGACGAACACCCGGCTGCCGCAGGAGGGTTACGGCACGATTCAGGCTGTCGACCCGAAGACCGGCGAGCGCAAGTGGGAATTCCGGATGCTCGACGTCACCGATTCGGGCATCCTTTCCACCGCCACCGATCTGGTATTTGCCGGAGGCCGTGAGGGCTACTTCTTCGCACTCGACGCGAGGACCGGGACCCTGCTCTGGAAGTCGATGGTCGGCGGACAGGTCGCGTCAGGCCCTATGAGCTATGCGGTGAACGGCAAGCAGTACGTCGCTGTTTCAGCCGGTAACAATTTGTTCGTCTACGCGCTGAGGCCGTAAGGGCGGGCATCCAGGATCGGGGATCCGGGATCCGGCATCCAGGGAAACGAAGAACAGGAAAGTTGCTTCGTTCGAAGAATCTACAATGGTGTCGCATCCCAGCTGAATGGTTTTCAGCTATCCTCCCCGCATGAATCAAGCTGACACCGCGTGGATACTGGTGGCCACGCCTCTCCTGAAGATCATCGGTCTCGCACGCCCGTTGCGAGCGACCACTGAGGAGCAGACGGTTGGCCTCGGCGTCACGCAACACGGCGAGGAGGCGTATCTCCGCGGCGGCACGATGGCGGGCTAGTTGGCGAATCCATCGTTCAACGGACTGCGCGTGCTCGTTCTCGAGAGCCGGCGCGCGCGTGAGCTGGGACTGATCGTCACTTCGTATGGAGGGGAGCCGATGGTGGCTCCCTCGATGCGCGAGGTCCCGCTCGAATCCAACGCCGAGGCCGTCCGCTTCATCGACGATCTCATTGCCGGCGAGTTCGACGTCGTTGTGCTGCTGACCGGTGTCGGGTCGCGCGTGCTCCTCGATATCGTCCAGCGCGTGCAGGGCACGAAGAAGCGCCTGATCGACGCGCTGCGCGAGACTGTCGTTGTCTGCAGGGGACCGAAGCCGCTTGCCGTCATGCGAGAGGTCGAGGTGCCCGTCTTTCTTACGGCACCGGAGCCCAATACCTGGCGCGAGCTGTTGGGCGCGCTCGACGAGCGCAAGTCGGACCTGGCGCTCGACGGACTGAACGTCGCGGTGCAGGAATACGGCGCGTCCAATCGCGATCTGCTGACCGGCCTCGAGGCGCGTGGCGCTCGCGTGACGCCGGTGCCGGTCTATCAGTGGGCGCTGCCTGAAGACATCGAGCCGCTGCGCAAGGCCGCACGTGCCGTTGCGGCGGGCGATCTCGATGTCGTGCTGTTCACCACCGCCACGCAGGCGGTTCACCTGATGAAGATCGCTGACGAACTCCAGATCGCCGATCGCGTGCTTGCGGGACTGCGCCGGATGGTTGTCGCCTCAATCGGGCCAACGACATCTGAAGAGCTTCGGTCGCGCGATATGCCGATCGATCTCGAATCCAGCCATCCCAAGATGGGTTTCCTCGCGCGTGAGGCAGCCGAACGGGCAGCCGGAATCCTCGAGCGTAAACGGGCGTAATTACACGGGTAAATGTTCGTAGGGCATCTCTTCGGGATGCCATGTCAGAATCACGCCATGCCTACCTCAGAAGAACTCCTGGAGCTGGCGAATCTGTGCGCGGCGAAGCTCGAGCTCGATGGGAAGCTGCGCCGCGTGCCGTCGTTTTCGGACGCCGAGGAGCAGTGCGAAGAGGAATACGAGGAGCTGCTGCAGGCGATTCACGAGGACGAGCTGTTCGCGCCGGTAGATATCCAGCTGCAGGAGCAGCTTGTTGAGCAGATCGCCGCCGCGTTGCCCGAAGACAAACGAACGCTGATCGTGGAGCTCGCCGACAACCATGCCCGTCACGTGTGGCTGCAGCAGGAAGGGGCGTACCATGTGGGGCTTGCCGTCGGGAACAGGTTGCGATTGAAGACTTAGTGTCATGGAGTATCTCTTCTACGACGTCTTTACTGATCGTCCGCTGCTCGGCAACCAGCTTGCCGTCTTTCCCGACGCGCGCGGTCTGACCACGGAGCAGATGCAGGCGATTGCCCGTGAGATCAATTTCTCAGAGTCGACGTTCATCCTGCCGGCCGAGCGGCCGGATACCGATATCCGCATGCGCATCTTCACACCCGCCGTTGAGATGCCGATGGCCGGACACCCGACGATCGGCAGCACGTTCGCGCTCGCGCATCTGGGCGTGATTCCATCCCGCACCAGGCGGTTTGTGTTTGGTCTCAACGTCGGTCCAACGCCGGTGGATATCGAGTGGGACGGCGAACGCCCGCGCTTTGCCTGGATGACCCAGGCGACACCGACATTCAGCCGCGTCGTTCGCGATCGTGAGGCGGTCGCGGCGGCAATCGGACTGCGGGCGGCGGATCTGGTGGAGGAACTGCCGATTCAGGAGATCTCGTGCGGCGTTCCCTACCTGGTTGTGCCGCTTCGCGATCGTGATGCGGTCGATCGGGCGACCGGCGACTCCGTTGCGATGCTGGAACTGCCGGATCTGTCGCGGTCGCATCCAGCGATCCTGGTGTTTGCGCTCGATGCAGTGTCCGGCTTCAGCCGGACTTCCGAGATCCAGGTCCGCCTACAGCCCGACACGACGTACAGCCGGATGTTCGCGGCGGGCCTCGGCGTGCTTGAAGATCCCGCGACCGGCAGCGCCGCCGGGCCTCTTGGCTGTTATCTGGTCGAGTACGGTCTCGTTTCACCGGACGAGGCGCGGCAGATGACGAACGCTCAGGGGGTAAAGATGGGTCGAGCCAGCCGCATCCACATGTCGATCACCGGCACGCCCGGCGCGATTACGGACGTAAAGGTCGGCGGGCAGGCCGTGCTCGTGGCGCGCGGCGAGTTCCTGGCCGCGTCGGGGAGCGTCGCGGCGCAGGCGCACGCAGGCCAGTAATACCGCCAATCGAAAAGCGCGCGATGTGATCGGCGAGGTCGGCGATGGCGGCTGGCGTGGTCGGAACGCTGTGAAGCGGTAGCCGCCGGTCGATGGCCGCCAGACACTGCAGCTGCACGCTCGTCACCGAACGCCGCACGCGCGGATCGTCGGGACGGCAGCCCAGCAGCTCCGCGATGACGCCGCCCAGGTACGTCATCCTCGGCTCCATCACCTGGCGAACCACGAGATCGAGCGCTGGCGTCGGCTCGTTCAGCTCGCGCACCATCAACTGGTGAATCCAGTTGTCGGGCACAGTGACGCGCTGCAGAAAGATGGCGATGAACGTCGTGAGCCGCTGCTCCGGCGGCTGCCCCTGACCGGCCTCGATGATCGTGGCGGTCGTCGTCTGCATGCTGTCGATCGCCGATTGCACGACCGCTTCGTAGAGCCCGCGCTTGCCGTGAAAGTGATAGTTGATCGCGGCCACGTTCGCGTGCGCCGCCCGGCAGATGTCGCGCACCGTGACGCGCGCGAGCCCGCGCGACGCAAACAGCTGCGCCGCCTCGGTCAGCAGCCGCTCCCGCGTGTCCTGGTCGGCCGGCGGTGGGACCGCACCCTTTGTACCTCGCACCCCTCGCCCCCTTCGCACCCTCTGCACCTACAGCGTTCTTTTGAACAAGAGCGTCGCGGCGCTCATCGCCACGGCTGAGAAGACCGTGAGATACAGCAGGTCGCCGGCGATTGCGTCGAAGCCGGTGTTCTTCAGGAGCAGGCTCTTGAACGCATGCACGGCGTAGGTGAACGGATCGATTTTCGCGATCACGTGCATCCAGCCGGGGAATCCCTGCTGCGGATAGACGGCGCCGCTCGGGAAGTACAGCACCGTGTTCAAGAGGCCGAACATCGCCCGCGGCGCGAGCGGGTCACTCACGCGCACCATCAGCAGGAACATCAGACTGATCAGCGCGAACGCGGTCGTGACGACGACGAGAAATGTCCGCAGCAGGCGGAGAGGCTCGAGCGGGTTCGGCACACCGGCAATGTACGAGCCGACGATCGTTATGACGGCGCCGGCCATGAACGCCTTGAGGGTGCCGGAGAGATTGAATCCAGCGATCAGCTCGAGCTTCGTGACCGGGGTGACGAGATATCCCTCGTGCAGGCCGCGCGCCTTGTCG
>Ga0070670_100003087_pt1 | contig 13775 bp, 6 predicted proteins | sample KBSS63metaG_FD_64665 | JGI IMG/M metagenome (GOLD analysis project Ga0070670, IMG submission 64665) | Switchgrass rhizosphere microbial communities from Kellogg Biological Station, Michigan, USA - KBS S6-3 metaG | ecosystem: Host-associated > Plants > Roots > Rhizosphere > Soil ... | reverse complement strand
TCGGTGCTCTACATGCCGACCACGCTGCCGGGGCTGCCGACGCGCGAGGCCGGCTGGATCGTCCAGCGGATGGACAAACGGCTGAAGGCGATCCCGGAAGTGGAGCACGTCTTCGCCAAGCTCGGACGCGCCGACACGTCCACCGATCCGGCGCCGGTCTCGATGATCGAGACCACCATCATGCTCAAGCCGAAAGCCGCATGGCGGCCCGGCATGACCAAGGACAAGCTGGTGGCCGAGATGGATGCCGCGATGCAGATCGTCGGCTACGTCAACACCTGGGTGCAGCCGATTCGCGCCCGCGTGATGATGCAGACCACCGGCATCCAGACGCCGGTGGGCGTCAAGGTGAAGGGGCCCGACGTGGCCGAGGTGGAGCGCATCTCGCAGGAGGTCGAGGCGGCGCTGCGCGAGGTGCCGGGCACCAAGTACGTGCTGGCCGAACGCATCTCGGAGGGGTACTACACCGACGTGCGCTACGACCTCGCGCGCCTGGCCGAGCACGGTGTTACCGCCGAAGAGGCGATGCTGACCGTGCGCTACGGTATCGGCGGCGACAACGTGGTCGGCATCAAGCAGGCCGACAGCACCGTCGTGCCGCTGGCGGTACAGTACGCACCGGAGTATCTCGACTCGATCGAAAAGGTCCGCACGTCCCCCGTGATGACTGGCGACGGCACCGCGGTGCCGCTCGGCGAGGTGGCCGACGTCTCGGTGCGCAAGCTGCCCGAAATGATCCGCAACGACAACGGCACGCTGGCCGGGTTCATCTACGTGGACATCTCGGGGGTGACCGCCACCGACTACGTGGACCGCGCCCAAGAGGCGCTCGGGACGCGGGTGAAGCTGCCGGCCGGCTACAGCGTGGAGTGGACCGGACTCTACGAATACACCACGGCGGCCACCGCGCGGCTGCGGGTGATCATTCCGATCACGCTCGCCATCATCTTTCTGCTCCTGGTCTTCGCCTTCCACTCGGTGAGCGAAGCCTTCCTGGTGGCGATGTCGGTGCCGTTCGCCATGGCCGGCGGCGTGTTCCTGCAGTGGGCGCTCGGCTACGCCATGACCACCGCGGTGATCATCGGCTACATCTCCGTCTTTGCCGTAGCGGTGCAGACCGGCATCATCATGGTGATCTTCATCCGCGAGGCGCTCGAGCACCGGCCGGCGGATCAGCCGTTTCTCGACGCCGTGGTCCAGGGCTCGACGGCGCGGCTGCGTCCCAAGCTGATGACGGTGGCGACGATCGTCCTGTCGCTGTCGCTCATCCCGCTGTCGTCGGGGCCCGGCATGGAGATCATGAAGCCGATCGCGGCGCCGAGCATCGGCGGCATGGTCACCTCGACGCTGCACGTGCTGTTCATGACGCCGTGCCTGTTCGTCATCACCGAGGACGTGAAGCGCTACCTGGCGCGGCGGCGGCGCGGCAAGGCGGCCGTCGAGGCGGGGGCGCTGGTGGGCGTCGAAACGGATACGCCATGACGCCGCGCGCGCTCGGATGGATCGCGGCCGCTTCGCTCCTTGCCGTCGCCAGCTGTCAGCGCGCGCAGGAGTCCGCCAGCCAGCCCGGGGCGGCGACGGCCACGGCTACCGCGGCGAAGACGCCCGATCCGTCCACCGACACGGTCTACATGTGTCCGATGGACAAGGACATCCGCGCCCACGCGCCCGGCAAGTGCCCGCGTTGCGGCATGGCGCTCGTCACCAGCATCCCCGAGCCGGTCGAATATCACCTCGACGTCACCGCGTCCCCCGCGCCCGCGCCTGGTTCGCCGCTCCATCTGACGTTCGACGTGACCGACCCGTGGAAGGGCAATCCGGTCACCAAATACTCGGTCATTCACGAGAAGCTGTTCCACGCATTCATCGTCAGCGAGGATCTCGACTTCTTCCGCCACGTGCATCCCGAGTGGCACGACGACGTCCACGCCTTCACCTACGACGTCACGCTGCCGAAGGCGGGCATGTATCGTCTGCTCGGCGACTTCTATCCCGAGGCGGCCACGCCGCAGCTCCTTTCCCAGACGCTGATGGTGCCCGGGACGCCGCCGGTGCACCCGGTGCTGAGGCGCGATGACGCGCCGAAGCAGGCCGAGAACATGACCGTGACGATGACCACCAGCCCCGAGACGCCGGTGGCGGGGCTGTCGGCGCGGGTACGTTTCGCGCTCGACCCCGCCGATGGGCACGAACGCTACCTCGGCGCCTGGGCGCACATGCTGGCGGCCAGCGACGACCTCATCGACCTGATGCACACGCACCCGACGATCGCCGACGGCACGCACGAGATGCAGTTCGACCTGGTGTTTCCCCGGCCCCGCGTCTACCGCATCTGGGTGCAGTTCCAGCGCAAGGGCGTGGTGAACACGGCCCATTTCGACGTGCCCGTCGTCGCCCCCCCGGCATCATGACCCGGGTTGTCACCGTGGCTGCAGGCCTTCAGGCCTGCCTGATGCTGGTCGTGATGGCGGTGCGTCCGGTCCAGACGCACGACTTCAATTCGACCATCACCTGGAACCGCGAGATCTCGCGCCTCTTTTTCGACCGCTGCGCCACGTGCCACCGCGAGGGCGGAAGCTCGTTCCCGCTGATGACCTATCAGGACGTCCAGCCGCGGGTGGTGGCGATCAAGAACGCCGTGCTGTCGCGCCGCATGCCGCCCTGGGGCGCGGTGAAGGGCTTCGGCGAGTTCCGCAACGACCAGGGGTTGACGCAGGAACAGGTCGAGCTGGTCTCCAAATGGATCGAAAGCGACGCCCCTCGTGGCAACAATCGCCGGATGCTGCCCGAGACACCGGCGAAGTTCGAGCCGCCACCGGGCGCGCCAGCCCGGGTGCCGCGCGGCAGCCTGGTGGTCTCGCGCGAGCTGACGCTCGATCGAGACTTCATCGTCGATGGCCTGGTGCCCGATGGCGTGCGACCGCCGGCATCGATGAAGGTCACCGCGGTGCGGCCAGACGGCTCGGTCGAGCCGCTGGTGTGGCTCTACGAATACGACTCGCGATTTCGCCACGCCTTTCTCTTCCGCAAGCCCGTGATGCTGCCGCGGGGCACTATCATTCGGGGAGTGCGGGCGCCGGCGCGGATCACGCTCCTGCCCGTCGAGCCGGGAAAGGACCCGGCCGGAAAGAGCGGAGCATGATTCGGGCAGCAGGGTGGATCGCGGTCTCCGCGATTGCAATGGTCACGGTGGCGTGCAGCCAGGCGCCGCAAAGTTCGATGAAGGAGATTCAACGCACGAAAGCCGGAGCGCTCGAGCTCGTGCTCCTCGGGCCGTCGGATGCGCTGCCCCAGGGCAAGGGGTTCGCCGTCCTCGAGTTCCATGACGCCAGCAGCTCGCTGGTGGACGTCGGCACCGTGAAGGTGAACGCCACCATGGCGATGGCCGGCATGTCGCCGATGATCGGCGGCACCGAGGTGAAGCCGACGCCGGCGCCCGGACGTTACGAGATTGCCACCGACTTCGGCATGGCCGGCACCTGGCAACTGGCCGTCGAGTGGGATGGGCCCAAGGGCCACGGCTCCGCGCGAATGCCGGGCACTGTTCGCTAGGGACAAAGATGTCCGCGGCACCCGCGAGTTCCCACACCGATGTGCCCTCCGGTGGGCATTCGAAACGTTCTTGGTTCCCTTCGACGCGGCTCGCCGCGCCCGCATCGCCGTAATCCCACGCCATTTCGCGTGTTTGTTGGTTTGGACGAAACCGGGAACACCAATTGCTATGACACGCAGTGGCTCCCATGTTTCAACCGTCGACTCCCGCGCAGTGGACCGATGCGGAGCCTCGTGCGTCGCATGAGGAACCCCGCGAGCTGACGCTCGTGCGCGAGGTCAGCCAGTTGCTCGCGGATCAGGCGGACCTGCGCGCCGCGTTCAAGCAGATCGTCCAGAACGTGGCGGGACAGAGCCGGCTGGGCATCGCGGGTGCGATGGTCCTGCTGCCAGGCGAGCGCGGCGACCAGGCCGACATCTGCGTGGCGGAGGGCTCGGCGCTGCAGCGGCCCAGGGGACCGGTGGCGCCCGACGCCGTCAGCCTGGCCGGCCAGGTCGTGCAGCGGGGGCGTCCCGTGATCGTCTCGCGCCTGTCACGAACGCCGCGGGCGCGCCTGGCGCCCGGCGCGGCGGCGCCCGAGCTGTCGCTGGTGGCGGCCCCCATCCTGCTCGGCGGGCGGGCGGCGGGCGCGCTCTCGCTGGAGCTCGCCTACGCCCGCGATCGGGATCTTCAGCATGTCCTGCGGTACGTCACCCTGCTGGCATCGACGATGGCCCAGGCGGTGGCGGGCTCGCGCCGGGCCCAGGAGCGGCAGCGCCTCAGCGACGAGACGAGCGACCTGCGCAACCGCGTCCTCGAACAGGCCGAGTTCCCGCGGCTGGTCGGCACCTCGGCGCCGCTCGGCGAGGTGCAGACGCAGGTGGCGCAGGTGGCGTCGGCGGACACCACGGTGCTGCTGCGCGGCGAGTCGGGCACGGGCAAAGGGCTCATCGCGCAGGCCATCCATCACAACTCGCCGCGGGCGCGCAAGCCGTTCGTCACCGTGAGCTGCGCGGCACTGCCTGCGGATCTGATCGAGTCGGAGCTCTTCGGCTACGAAGCGGGCGCCTTCACCGGCGCACAGACGTTGAAGAAGGGGCGCCTGGAGATGGCCAACGGCGGCACCCTGTTCCTCGACGAGGTGGGCGAGCTGACGCCGGCGGTGCAGGTCAAGCTGCTGCGCGTGCTGCAGCAGCGCGAGTTCGAGCGGCTGGGCGGCACGCAGACCATCCCGCTGAACGTGCGCGTGCTGGCGGCGACCAACCGCAACCTCGAGAAGGCGATCGCCTCGAGCGAGTTCCGCGAGGACCTTTACTACCGGCTCAATGTGTTCTCGATCTTCGTGCCGCCGCTGCGCGACCGCAAGGCCGACATCCTGCTGCTCGCCGATCATTTTCTTGAACGGTTCGCGCGCGAGCACGGTAAGAACGTCCGCCGCATTTCCACCCCGGCCATCGACATGCTCGCGAGCTACCACTGGCCGGGCAACGTGCGCGAGCTCTCGAACGCCATCGAGCGCGCGGTGGTGCTGTGCGACGGCGGCGTCGTGCACGCGCACCACCTGCCGCCCACCCTCCAGACCGCCGAATCGTCGGGCACGGCCGCCAACCAGTCGCTCGAAGAGATCGTCGAGGCGGTGGAGAAGGACGCGCTCCAGGACGCGCTGAAGCAGTCGCGCGGCAACCGCGCCCTGGCAGCGCGCCTGCTCCGCACCACGCGCCGCATCTTCAACTACAAGGTGCGGAACTACGGCATCGACTGGCGGCGGTTCGAGTAGCAGTCGTAGGGGCCACCTTCAGGTGGCCCGGCTGGTTGTAGAGGGCGGTCTTTAGACCGCCCTGGGCCGGCTGAAGCCGGCCCCCCACGACTGTCAGAATCTGAACAGCCGGTTGAACTTCACGATCAGCGAGCGGTTGTTCAGGTCGGGAAAGCGCGGCGTCAGGGTGTTGCGCTCCTCGTTGTAGACGACGAACAGCTCGCTGCCTGGCCGGTACTCCCAGCGCAGCCGCGCGTTGGTCGAGACCGCGTTGGTGCCCGAGTTGTACTGCAGCAGCGCGCTCACGAACATCAGCGGCGTCATGGTGTAGGTGACGCGTGACCCGGCGAGGTGGGTGGTGAAGTCGCCGGCCGTCAGCTGCACGCGGTTGTAGGAATAGGTGGGCTCCACCGACAGTTGCGTGGTGATCGGCATCCGGCCGCGGGCGACGCTGAGCGTCGTCTTATGGCCGTCGTAGAAAGTGCCGTAGTCCAGTGACAGGTTCGCCGACACGGCCCGCTGCTGCCCCATGTTGTAGTTGAGGCGCGCGGTGTTGAACTCGTAGCCGCCGACTGGCAAGGTGAGCCCGCCGCCGATGCGGAACGGCACCGGCAGGTACTCGTACTCGTTGGTGACGAGCACGCCCACGCGATCGGCGTTCTTGAAGTCGAGCGCGAACTCGCCGGTGGCCAGGCGCGTTTCGAGGCGCCCGGTGCCGTTCTCGACGTAGTCCACCGAGGTCTGGTAGAAGTATTTCCGGATCGGGCTGCTCCCGCCGGGACGCGGGCTGAAGCGCGCCAGCGCGAAGTTGCGGAACATGTCCAGGCGCTTCACGAACCCCACTTCGGGATTGAAGGAGTCGCCGATGGCGAGGCGCTCGTACTGCAGGCCGTAGCGGTCGCCGTTGTAATCGAGCTGCGCGCGATAGCTCGTCTCGTTGCCGCCGGGGCGCAGCGGCCGATCGCTCTCGGTGCGCGCCCAGTAGCTGTTGATCTGGAGGTTCTTGAAGAAGATGAAGGTGCCGTCCAGGCCGTAGGCGAGGTTGCGCCCGTCTCCGGCGGCCGCGACCGATCGGTTGGTGACGATGGCGCCGATGCTGCTGCGGCGCAGGATGTCGCGCTTCACGCGCGCGACCGTGAACGTGGTGGCGAGCGCGCCGCTCTGCGCGTCATCGGCGGACTGAATGTTGATGGCACCAACGCTGTAGCGGCCGGCCCGTCCGGTGAGGCGCCCGCCGGCGTCGATTGGCACTTCGCGGCCGGCGTTGAGGCCGATGCGGCGGCTGTAGAAGAGGATGGGCGCGTCTGACGTGCCGGCGTTCAGGCTGCCCACGGCCACGCCGCCGAACGAGAACGTGCCCTGGTTCTCCAGGAAGAACTCGCGCTTCTCCGGAAAGAACAGGCTGAACCGCGTGAGGTTGACCTGCTGCTGGTCGGCCTCGACCTGCGCGAAGTCGGTGTTGACGGTCACGTCGGCGGCAAGGTTCCGGGTCACCGCGTACTTCGCGTCGAACCCGACCGCGGCGCGCCCGTGGTTCGAGACGCGCGGGCTCGCATTCATGTCCGAGCTGAGGCTCGACGTCACATACGGCTTCAGATCGAGGCTGACATGCTGCGCCGGCGCTTCGATGCCGAGCAGCCGCGCCGCGTACGCCGTCTGTTCGACTCCCTGCGCGCCCTGCGCCCGCGGCGCGGGTGAGAGCATCGAGATCTCGTTTTTCGAGCGCTTCACCCGCGCGGCGTTGAACCCCCAGATCTGCGTCGTGCCCGGCTGATAGCGCAACGACTTGAACGGCAGCGCCCCTTCAATCGTCCAGCCGCCGTCGAACCGACCGGTCTTCAGATCCCACACCGGGTTCCAGTCCGGGTTGAACTGTTTCTCGTTGATCACTTGTCCGTCCATGCGCGCGCCGAGCGCGTTGACGGTGAACGAGAGCGCGCTGCGACGGTCGTTGAACGTGTCGAATACGAAGACCACGTTGTCGTTGCCCGACCAGATGATGCCGTTGTCGCGCCGCATCTCGGTGGCGACCAGCCGATCCATCTGCGAATCCCACACCCGGAACGACACGTAGACGTTGTCGTGATCGAAGGCGAGCCATAGCTCGGTGCGCTCGCTGGCGATGGCGCCGTCGTTGGGTTCGATCTGAATGAAGCCGGTCATCGGCGCCACGCGTCGATAGAGCTCTTCGTCGAGCGCGCCGTCGATGCGCAGCGGCGTGTCGATGCGCACGGCGCGCACCGTGGTGGCGCCGTTGACCTCGCGCGTCATCACCGTGATCGGTTCGTCTTCGGCATTGATCGATCGTGACAGGACGACGAGTGCGATCGCGCAGAGACCGATGAGACGCATGGACTGCGAGTATCACGGGTTCGCGCGCGAAACGATAGGGACATTGCTGTTCACGGCGCATGACGTGGATGTAAGCGATTACATGCGGCTGATATCCATGGCGCGCATCGATCGCGATTCACACACAACTGTCACGGGCCGGCGGAGTGTGCACCAAATTGTTCACTACCTCGGTTGGGTGTGCCGAGGCGCGGCGTGCCCGATCGATAGCGCGGCGCGTCTGACGATCCACAGCGACAGACGTGCGAAGGCCGCGCGCGACCGGATCGCACGACGTTGTGGTGATGCCAGCAGGCGATGTCCATTTGTGTTCACGTCGGCGGGTCTCCTGCGGGTGCGCGAACCGGCGTGAAATCGCAGCGAATCGAGCAATTAGCCGCCGCGGCCACGCGGCTGCGTGCGCGGCACCTGCCTTGCTCTTACGGACGCATCGGCGATCGAGGCATCGCCAATCGAATTCCTTCCAGGCTCCTCGGAGGTCAGTTGATGCGTCGCTGTTACCGGCTTCTCGTATTCACCGCTCTTGTGCTCTGTCTCGGTACCTCGATGCTCGCGCAGGCCACGTCGTCGCTGCGCGGCAAGGTGGCCGACGCCCAGGGCGGCGCGCTGCCTGGAGTGACCGTCGTGCTCGCCAACACCGAGACGGCGTTCAACCGCCAGGTCGTCACCGACGAGACGGGCGCGTACTCGCTGCTGCAGGTGCCGCCCGGCGCCTACACGATCACGGCCGAGCTGCCGGGATTCCAGACCGCCTCCGCCAAGATCGCGCTGCAGGTCAACACGCCGGCGACGCTCGACCTGAAGATGGAGATTGCGGGGCTCAGCGAGTCGGTGAAGGTCGAGGCGGCGATCACCGCGCTCAACACCACGGATGCGAGCGTCGGCAACGCGTTCAAAGAGGTGCAGGTGCGCCAGCTTCCGCTGCTCACCCGCAATGTCGTCGAGCTCCTCAGCCTGCAGCCGGGCGTCACGCCCACCGGCGAGACGCTGGGCGCCCGTCGCGACCAGAACAACATCACGCTCGACGGCGTGGACATCAACGACAACCAGACGTCCGGCCTCGAGAACCCGACCCAGAGCGCCCAGCAGGGCGGCCTCAACACCGGCAGCCAGCGCGACAGCGGGTTCAACGCCGCGCTACCGGTGCCGCTCGACTCGGTGCAGGAGTTCCGCGTCACCGTGGCCGGCCAGAACGCCAACCAGGGTCGCAGCTCGGGCGGCCAGGTGTCGCTCGTCACCAAGAGCGGCACCAACCTGCTGCACGGCTCGGCCTACGAGTACAACCGCGACACGGCGTTCTCGGCCAACAACTGGTTCAGCAACCGGTCGGGCATCCCGCGCGAGCAGCTCAAACGCAATCAGTACGGCGTCTCGCTCGGCGGGCCGATCAAGAAGGACCGCGCCTTCTTCTTCGGTAACGTCGAACGGCGCAAGGATGACAGCGCCGCCAACCAGCTGCGCAAGGTGGCGTCGAACACGCTGCGCGCCGGCACCATCATGGCGAAAGCGAGCGACGGCCAGACCTACGCGCTCGGCCCGGATGCGCTCAAGGCGATCGATCCGCTCCACTTCGGCAGCAGTTCGGCCATCCTCGCGCTCTTGAGCTCGATGCCGGAAGGCAACGACACCTCTGCCGGCAGCGACAGCGGCCTGAACTTCTCGGGCTACCGCTTCAACGCGCCGATGCTGCTCGACAACCGCGCCTACGTGGCGAAGGTGGACCTGAAGCTCGACTCGATGAGCAAGCACAACCTGAGCGTCCGCACCACGATTGCCGACAATTCGCGCGACCTCGCCCTGGCCCAGTATCCCGGGCAGTCAGCCAACTCCGTGGAGCTGAATACCAGCTACGGCGTCGGCGCGTCCTATACCGGCGTCCTGCGGCAGAACCTGATCAACACTGCCAACTTCGGTCTCACCGACATCCGCCTGCAGCGCACCGGCACGCTCGGTTCCGCGCTCACCCTCGACCAGATCGACGTGCCCACTGACCTGACGCGGCCGTTCGAGCGTTCGGCGCCCACCTACAACTTGATCGACGACCTCACCTGGAACAAGGGCACCCACACGGTGACGATGGGCGGCAACCTGCGGTTCGTCCGGAACAACCGCACCAGCTTCGCCAACGCCTATCCCTCCTTCTCCTACGGCCGCGGCTCGCTGCTCGGCCTCGGCTCCGACATGGTGACCGCCACCAACGCGTATCTGGCGCAGCTCACCGGCGATCCCACCATCCGCCTGACCGATGCGACCAACGTCACGCGGGCGATGGGCGACCTCTTCGGCGTCATCACCACGGCGTCGATGACCTACAGCTACGACGCCAACGGCAACCCGCTGGCGGTCGGCGATCCGACCGTGCGCAACTTCGCCAGCAACGAGTTCGAGCTGTATTACGGCGACAACTGGCGCATGACGCCCAATCTGACGCTGACCTACGGCGTCCGCTATATGAACCTGGGCGTGCCCTATGAGACGAGCGGCCTGCAGGTGGCGCCCACCTTCGCGCTCCAGCAGTACTGGCAGGAGCGCCTTGCCGCCATGGATGCCGGCATCCCGATGAACCAGATTCAGCACAGCCTGCTGAGTTACGACTTCATCGGACCCGTCAACGGCAAGGACAGCTGGTACTCGCCAGACCGCAACAACTTCGCGCCGCGCGTCGCCGTTGCCTACACGCCCGACGGCGGGTTCCTCAGCCTGCTCACGGGCAAAGGCGGGGTCATTCGTGCCGGCGGCGGCCTGGTCTACGACCGCTTCGGCAGCGACCTCGTCACCAAGTTCGACAGCACCGCCTCGTTCGGTCTCTCGGACATCGTGCGCTCGTCGTCGGTCAACTTCACCACCGGCGAGCGCTTCAGCGGCGCGCTGCCGGACATCTCCGCGGCGCCCCAGCACGTCTTCCCGTTCACGCCGCCGGAAGTGAACTTCATCGGCGGCAACTACATGGGCATCGACTCCACGCTGCACACGCCGCGCTCGTGGAACGCCAACGTCTCCGTCGCCCGCGAGCTCCGCGGCGGGCTGACGGCGGAAATCGGCTACGTCGGCCGGTGGGGTCGCGATCTGCTGATGCAGACCGATGCCGGCGGCTGGTCGATTCTCTTCAAGGATCCGGCGTCGGGGCAGACATGGAAGCAGATGGCCTATGGCATCCGCGCCATCCACGATGCCGGCGTCACGCCGTCGCAGGTGCGCGCCAATCCCGGGCTGGTCACCCCGATTCCGTGGATCGAGGACATGGCGCCGGCCCTCGCCAACATGTTCTTCCCGGGTAGCGCCACCGCCAACTACTACGACCTGATCTGGGGGCAGTTCGGCGGCAGCGATGCCGACGCCACTCACGCGATCGACCGCGTGAAGTCGGCGGCGTTCCCGAACTGCATCATCAAGACCGGCTGCTACACGATGTATCCCACCCAGAGCAGCGGCATGTCGATGTGGACCAATGCCGGCTACTCGAACTTCAACGGGGCCACGTTCTCGCTGCGCAAGGCCTACAGCAAGGGCATCTCGTTCGACGTCAACTACACGCTCTCGCACTCGATGGACAACGGCGGCGCGGCCGAGTCCGGCGGCGGCAGCGCGGCCGGCATCATGCTCAACCCCTACGACCTGAACTCGTTCTACGGCGACTCGGACTTCGACATCCGCCACAACGTGAACAGCAACGTGCTGTTCGAGCTGCCGTTCGGCCGCGGCAAGGCGGTGCTCGGCAACGCCGGCGACCTCACCGAGGCGCTCGTCGGCGGCTGGCAGCTGTCGACGATCTTCCGCTACCGCTCCGGCCTGCCGACGTCGGTGGCCTACTCCGGCCTGTGGCCGACCAACTTCTCGTTCACCACGCTGGCCGACCCGATCGGCCCCTACGAGGACGGCGTGACGGTGAACCAGAACGGCAACCCGGCCATCTTCTCGTCCACCACCGAGGCGGCCAACTGGAAGCCGATGCTGCCCGGCGAGGTCGGCTCGCGCGGATCGGTGCGGCTGGCGCCCTACTACAACACCGACCTCTCGCTCACGAAGTACTTCTCGCTGCCGGGCAACCACCGGCTGCAGTTCCGCGCCGAGGCGTTCAACGCCTTCAACAACGTCAACTTCACCAAGGTATCGCTCGACGCGGCGTCTCCGAACAGCTTCGGCGTGTTCACGGAAGCGGCGGCCGCCCGGGTGATGCAGTTCGCCCTTCGCTACGAGTTCTAGGGTGTGTCCTTCGTCGGAGGAAGCGGCATGAAACGGTTACTGCTGGCGCTGGCGGCCTTGGGGCCGCTGGCGCTCTTCGTGTTCTCGAGCCCCAGGGTTGAGGCCCAGTCGCCTACTCCCACACAGACCGAGTTCTTCGAAAAGAACGTCCGGCCGGTGCTGACGGAAAACTGCGCGAGCTGCCACGGCAACGGTGCCGCGGGCGGGCTTCGTCTCGACTCGCGCGAGGCGGCGCTCACGGGTGGCAAATCGGGCCCCGCCATCGTGCCGGGCGATCCCGACAAGAGCCTGCTGATGGCGGCCGTGCGGCACACCGGCGCCGTGAAGATGCCGCTCGGCGGCGACAAGTTGAGCGAGGCGAAACTGCAGGCGCTCGCCACCTGGATCAAGGAGGGCGCCGCGTGGCCCGAGGTGCAGGCCGGCACCAAGCCCGAGTCGGTGCTGAGCGATCAGTTCGAGTCGCACATCCGCCCGGTGCTGGCGCAGCAGTGTTTCGCCTGCCACACCAACTCTAAGAGCGGCGGCCTGCGGCTCGACTCGCGCGAAGACCTGATTGCGGGCGGCAAGTCGGGCACGGCGCTGGTGCCCGGCGATCCCGATCGCAGCCTGCTGATCGCGGCGCTGAAGCACAGCGGCACGCTGAAGATGCCGAAGGGCGGCACCCGGCTCACCGACGAGCAGATCGGCTTCTTCGTCACCTGGGTGAAAGACGGCGCCTACTGGCCGGTGGACAAGATTGCGACGAAGGAATACTCCGACGCGCAGAAACACCTGTGGTCGGTACAGCCGCTGCGCAGCACGCAGGTGCCGGCGGTCAAGGACACGGCCTGGCCGGTGAACGACATCGATCGTTACGTGCTGGCGCGCCTCGAGAAGGATGGGCTCAAGCCGACCACCACCGCCGATCGCCGCACGCTGCTGCGGCGCGTCACCTACGACCTCACGGGGCTGATGCCCACCTACGAGGAAGTGCAGGCGTTCGAGAGCGACAAGAGCCCGAACGCCTGGGAAAAGGTCGTCGATCGTCTGCTGGCCTCGCCGCGCTACGGCGAGAAGTGGGCGCGCCACTGGATGGACGTGGTCCGCTACGGCGAGGACGACTACAACGTCGGCGGCCGCCCGGATCGCACCGAAAAGTATCCGTTTGCCTACCTCTATCGCGACTGGCTGATCCGCGCCCTGAACGAGGACATGCCCTACGACATGTTCGTCAAGGCGCAGCTCGCCGCCGATCTGCTGCCCGAGAACGTCCGCGACCAGCACATCCCGGCGCTCGGCATGAACGGTAACGGCATCTGGGTGTTCCAGGCCAGCCCGGCGCCGATCGAGCGCGCCGACGAATGGCACGACAAGGTGGACGTGACGAGCAAGGCGTTCATGGGCCTCACCGTCGGTTGCGCCCGCTGCCACGACCACAAGTACGACGCCATCTACCAGAAGGACTACTACGGGATGGCGAGCGTGTTCGCCAGCTCCAACTTCAAGTCGTACCCGCAGGTGCCGAAGGCGGTGGCCGACGCGTGGGAGAAGGAGAACAAGGTTCTCGAGAAGAAGAACGCGGCGCTCAAGAAGTTCCTCGACGAGAGCTCGGAGTTGTACGCGCAGGTGCTGTTCTCGCAGGCCGAGGACTACATGGTGGCGGCCTGGAAGCTCGGCACCGAGAAGAAAGCCACGGTCGAGGAGATCGCCGAATCCGCGAAAGTGGATCCCGAGCTCCTGGCGCGCTGGGTGCGCTTCCTGAAGAAGCGCCCCGACAACTACTCGGCGCTCAAGGGCTGGCAGGAGATGGTGGCGGGCGGCGGCAGCGAGGAGGACGCCAGAAAGCTCGCCAAAGAATTCGTGGCGAAGGTCACCGAGATCAACGCGAAGCGCGAGAGGCTGGAGAAGGAGAACGAGGCGACCCTGGCGTCGGTGAAGGGGACTTCGGCGTTC
>Ga0070670_100003086_pt1 | contig 13776 bp, 15 predicted proteins | sample KBSS63metaG_FD_64665 | JGI IMG/M metagenome (GOLD analysis project Ga0070670, IMG submission 64665) | Switchgrass rhizosphere microbial communities from Kellogg Biological Station, Michigan, USA - KBS S6-3 metaG | ecosystem: Host-associated > Plants > Roots > Rhizosphere > Soil ... | reverse complement strand
GCTGCACGTCAACGGCAAGCTGACGCTGGGCGAGAACCTGGCCGACCTGGGCGGCCTCAACGTCGCCTACGGCGCGCTGCAGCGCTCGCTCAAGGGCAAGACGCCGCAGAAGATCGACGGCCTCACCCCCGAGCAGCGCTTCTTCCTGTCATGGGCGCAGATCTGGCGCGAGAACGTGCGCGACGAGTCGATGCGGGTGCAGATCAACACCGACCCGCACTCGCCGGGACACTTCCGCGTCAACGGCCCGTTCTCGAACATGCCGGAGTTCGCCCAGGCCTACGGCGCGAAGGAAGGCGATCCGATGGTCCGTCCCGCGGCGGTGCGGGCGAAGATCTGGTGAGACTCGGGGTCCTGATCGCCGTGCTGCTCGCATGGGCGTCGCTGGCCCACGGCGGCGTCATGGAGGTGCACTACCCCGCGCCGTTCGACGGCCGCCCACGGCGCGTCTGGGTGCGCACGCCGGCCGTGCCCGCGGACACGGCGAACCTGCTCGTCGCGTTCGACGGGCCGGATTTCCTCGGCGAGATTCCCCTGCCCGCAATGCTCGACTCGCTCGAGCGCGCGGGCCGGGTCCCGCCGACCCTCGCCGTCCTGGTCGACGACAGCACGGGCGCCGCGCGCCAGCAGGACCTGGCGAACCGTGCGGCCTTCGCCGACTGGCTGTGCGACGGACTCGTGCCCTGGATCCGCGCGCATTACCCGGTGTCACGCGACCCGCACCGTGCGGCCACCTGCGGCACGAGCGCGGGCGGGCTTGCCGCCGCGTTCGTCGCGTTCGAGCGGCCGGACGTCTTCGGCAACGCCGTGTCGGTGAGCGGCGCGTTCTGGCGCAACGCCGAGGCGAAGGGTTCACCGCCCTGGGAGTGGCTCACGGGTCAGGTCGCCGCTGCGCAGAGGAAGGACGTGCGCTTCGTGATCGACGTGGGCGAGAGGGAGACGACCGGCGTTCTCGGCGGGACGGGTCCCTCGATCCTTGCCGCAAATCGACGGCTGCGCGACGCGCTGAAGGCGAAGGGCTACGACTTCGTCTACCTCGAGGCGAAGGGCGGCACGCATTCGCCCGGGTCGTGGACCGTGCGCCTGCCGCCCGCACTGGCCGCGCTCAGTCCGCGGGCGCCCCGTAGCGCAGCCGCACGACCCTGAACGCCCCCGCGGGCCCGAGCGTCAGCACCCACATGCGGTCGTAGGGCGCCGGCTCCGCCTTGCCGAGCGCCTGGCCCGTCAGCGCCTCGATCGTCGGGCCGATGGTGTCGCCGTGGCCGACGATCACGACCGTGCCCCCCTTGCCTTCCGCGAGCACTCTCCGCGCGAGCTGATCGAGATGGTTCGCGTCGTAGCTCCGGACCGAGTCGCCGATCGCCTCCGCCAGCGGCGCGGCGGTGATCCGCGTGCGCCCGTACTGCGTGGCGTAGACCGCGCGCACGCCGGCGCCCTCGAGCGTGCGGGCGAGGTCGCGCGCGCGCACGAGGCCCTTCGTGTTCAGGCCCGCGTCGCCGCCGGGCGGGTGCTCGTTCTTCTCGGCGTGGCGCACGAGGATGACCGTCGAGAGCGTCGTATCGGGCGCCGCGGCGTGTGCGGGCGCGGCAAGCAGCAGCAGGGCGAGAAGCAGGCGCTTCACGGGGTCTCCTCGTTCAGGTGGTGGACGTCGTTCCACAGCTTGATCGCGGGATCACGCGGACCGTGCTCGTAGCCGAGCACGCTCACCGACGCGGTGGACAAGAGAAGCCGCGAGGCGAAGGCGACCGGCAGCTCGATCCAGCGGGCCCCGAGCGCGCGCAGGAAGTGGCCGTGCCCGAACACGAGCACGTCGCCGGCGGCGGCGCGCAGCCGTGCGACCACGCGATCGGCGCGGGCGGACGCCTCCTCGGCGGACTCGCCGCCGGGCGCGCCGTCCCGGAAGACGTCCCAGTCGGCCGCGAAGCCCTGGATCTCCGCGCGGCGCAGGCCCTCGAACTCGCCGTAGTTCCACTCGGCGAGGTCCTCGACCACCTGGACCCGCGCGCCGAAGCCCGCGATCTCGGCGGTGCGGCGTGCGCGCTCGCGCGGCGACGTCCACACCTCGGCGAATGTCCGGCCCTCGAGCCGCGCCCCGAGCCGCGCCGCCTGGGCCTCGCCCTCGGGCTCGAGCGGCATGTCGGTCCGGCCGGTGTGCCGGCCCGTGCGCGACCATGCGGTCTCGCCGTGGCGGGCGAGCCAGACCTCGTTCAAGATTTCCTGCGCAGGTAATTGAAGTCGTAGACGACGGTCCAGGTGGCGCCGCCGTCCCGCGACTGTTCGCTGAACTGGCGCACCTGGTCCGGGCCGAGCGCAAAGAAGGACAGCCGGTTCTTGACCGGCCTTCCCGAGGCGTCCTTCTTGTCCGCGACGAAGACGAGCTTCGTGCCGTCCCAGCGCCCGTCGGTGAAGTTGGTCACGCCGCCCGTGTCGTCCATCCAGTTCTGCTGCCAGCAGCCGAGCTCGGGATTCCACGCGTTGAGGCTCTTGCCCGAGCCACCGAACGCGCCGGTCCAGTTCTCGAAGATCACGCACTGGTTCAGGATGCGTTCGACGTGGCTCGCGCCCACGACCACCTGGTTCTGCGTGTTGTCGTGCACCTCCCAGTCGCCGATCCAGAAATCGAACTGGCGCGATTCGGGCGCGTAGACGCAGGGCGTCGCGTTCTTCCTCGCCTGCGCGACCGCGGCCGCGTAGCGCGGATCGCTGCGGATCGTCGCGAAGTCGGAATCCTGCTCGATCGCCCCGGCCTGCGAGTAGCCCGTCGCGACCAGGCTGGTCAATGTCACGAGCGCCGAGTCCGCCTGCCCCGCGCGCGCAAACGCGCAGGCGAGGTTGTAGCGCGCGAACATCGCGGGCGTTCCCAGCGCCTCGGCCCGCCGGTAGGCGGCGATCGCCTTCGGCCATTCCTCGAGCGAGCCGTAGCTGACGCCCAGGCGGTACTGGTAGCGCGCCTTGTTGGGTTCCTTCTTCGCCAGCGCCTCGTAGGCGCGGGCGGCGCCCTTCCAGTCCTTGTGCGCGTACAGGGTGTCGGCTTCGGCGGGGGTCTGCGCGCGGGCGCGGGGCGCGAGGGCGAGCAGGAGCAGCACGAGCATCCACAGCGTGCGGCGGCGCATGGCGAATCCTTCCCCCGGTCGGGTCGAGCGGCGGGCAGCCCGATCGCCCGCGCGCGTGAAATCGTGCCCGGGGCGGGCGGCCCGGTCAAGCAACGTCCGGGCAAATTGCAGGCGGGCCTCGCGTTGACTGCCGCACGCCGGACGATTTGCGCCGAGGCGCACCGCACGTGCCGGGCAATCCGCGAACTCCATGCCTCGCAGGACTCCAGAGACTCCCCGTTGCGGCCGATATTCCATCGGAAGCGCACGGATGCCCTTGCCGCTCACGACCAGGGACGGGAACGCCTTTGGACCGGATTGCACGCACGACATCGTTCGTCCTGCTCGTTCTCCTGCTCGCGTTCGCGCACACGGGAGACGCGGCCACGGTCACGGGCACGCTCAAGGTGCCGGCGGTCTCCTCCGGCTCGAGCGCGAACCCTTACCCCGGACGCGCGTCCGCCCTGCCCGGCCGCCACGAGGTGCCGCACGGCCTCGTCACCGATGCCGTCGTGTACGTCGAGCAGATCTCCGCGAAGGCCGAATCACTCCTCATCGACGATCCCTCGGGCCGCGTGCTTGCGCAGCGCAACCAGGCGTTCTCCGAGCGCGTGCTGTCGTGCGTGGTCGGCACGACCGTCGACTTCCCGAACCAGGACCCGATCTTCCACAACGTGTTCAGCGTCTCGCCGGTCAAGCGGTTCGACCTCGGCAAGTACCCGCGCGGCCACTCGAAGCAGGTCACGTTCAAGAAGGCCGGGCTCGTCCAGGTGTTCTGCGACATCCATCCGAGCATGGCGTGCTTCATCCTCGTCCTGCCGAACCGCGCGTTCGCGCGGCCGAAGGACGACGGCTCGTTCGCGCTCCCGAAGCTGCCCGCCGGCACCTACGCGGTGAAGGCGTGGCACCCCGACTTCGGCGAGCGGTCCAGGACCGTCAAGATCCCGGCGAGCGGCGAAGTCGCGCTCGACCTCGAGTTCTGACATGCGCCTGAGCCTGCGCTGGAAGATCCTGCTGTTCACGGTCCCGCCGCTCGTCGCACTGACGTTCGGCACGCTCTGGATGGTCAACCGCAGCGTCTCGCACAAGGTGCAGACCACGGTGCGCCAGGACCTGACGCGCGCCTCCGCCGTGTTCGAGGACATGATCGCCGCGCGCACGCGCGAGCTCGCGGTCGCCGGCCAGGTGATCGTCCAGGACCCGCGCTTCTTCTCCGTGCTCACGCTCGCCAGCACCGGGCAGGACGCCCAGCTCAAGGCCACCGTCAGGGGCGTCGCCGCCGAGTTCAACGAGATCACCGGCTCCGAATTGTTCGAGGTGGTCGATCCGCGCAACCGCCAGCTCGCCTCGGTGGGCCGCGTGCACATCGCGGCGAAGAGCCGCGCGCGCCTGGTCAAGCAGGCGCTCGCCGGGCGGCCGATCACTGCGGTGCTGATCGACTCCGACCGCCACTACCTGGTCTCGGTGACGCCGGTGACCGCCGGCGGGCGCAACGTCGGCGTCCTCCTCCTGGGCGAGGGCATCGGCAAGGACCTCGCGCTCAAGCTGCGCGAGCTGACCCACAGCGAGGTGACGTTCCTCTGCGGCACCTCCATCAGCGGCACGACGCTCGGCCCGGACGTCGAGCGCATCACGGCCGACGCCGCGTTCAGCCGCGGCCTCACGCCCGGCCGTGCGATGCCGGACGAGGCCCACGTCTTCGAGGTCGACGGCCCCGAGGAGACCTTCCTGACGATCGCCGCGCCGATCCCCGGGTCGGATCCCAGGGCCGGGCAGTTGTACGTGCTGCAGCGCTCGCTCGACGCCGAGACCGCGAACCTGCGCCGCATGCAGAAGGCGCTGCTGCTGCTCGGGCTCGTCGCCGCGATCGTCGCGCTCCTCGCCGGCATGCTCGTGGCCGACACGGTCACGCTGCCGCTGCAGCGCCTCGTGCGCGGGGCCGAGGAGATGGAGCGCGGCAACTACGACTACGAGCTCACGATCCGCAGCCACGACGAGGTCGGCTACCTGACCTCGCGCTTCCTCGAGATGCGCAAGCGGCTGCGCACCTACGTCAGGAACCTCGAGGAGGTCGCCCGCTTCAAGACCGAGTTCATCGACCTCGCCTCGCACGAGCTGCGCACGCCGCTCAGCATCATCCGCTGCTACCACGAGCTCTTCGCCGACGAGCAGCTGGGCCCGATCTCGCCGGGACAGCGCGCGGCCCTGAGCGTGATCGACGAGAGCCTGGTACGCCTGACGCGCCTCGCCGACAACGCCACCCTGATGGCGCAGATCGACAGCAAGCGCCTCGTGCTCACGCGCGCCGAGCACGCGATGGACGAGCTGGTCGAGAACGCGGTCGCGCTCACGCGCGCCGCGGCGAAGGGCCGCTCGGTCGAGATCGTCACCGACGTGGCGGGCGACCTGGGCAGCGCCGAGGTCGACGGGCCGCAGCTCTCGCAGGCCGTGATCCAGCTGATGTCGAACGCGGTCCGCTTCACGCCGGACGGCGGCAGGGTCACGGTCGAGGCGTCGTACGACGTCGAGCGGGACGAGTACGTGATCGCCGTGACGGACACCGGGGTCGGCCTCTCGGCCGAGCGCTGCGCGCGCGTGTTCGACCGCGCGGTCACCATGAACGAGGCGATCAACCATCACTCCTCGAGCACGCTCGACTTCAACTCGGCGGGACTCGGCCTCGGCCTGGCGTCCGCGCTCGGCATCGTCGAGGCGCACGGCGGGACGATCACCGTCGAAAGCGAGGAAGGTCGCGGCAGCCGGTTCACGATCCACCTGCCCTCGCAGGGCCCCGCCCACGGATCCATGGAGGCCGCGGCATGAAGCGTTTCGCCTTCGTCCTGACGCTCGCGCTCGTCCTCGCCTCCGGCGCGGCTGCGGCGCCCGTGCGCGTGCACAGCCTCCTCGACCTGACGGCGGCCACGCGCGGCGACGCCCTGACCTCGAACTGGGACAACGCCTACGAGTCGAACTTCGACCCGTACCGCCTGCGGGTCTTCGCCGAGGCGACGCCGTCGGCGAACTTCGAGGTCGACGTGCAGGCGCTCTACCAGGAGACGCCGGGGCTGCGCCTGATCGGCGCCTACGTGCAGTACACGCCGTGGCCCGAGCACGATTTCCACGTCCAGGGCGGCAAGATTCCGTGGCTGCTCGGCACCTACGCGGCGCGCGCCTACTCGGACGAAAACCCGCTGGTCGGCACACCGCTCATGTACCAGTACCACACGGGCCTCGGCTGGTACGCCGTGCCTTCGAGCGTCGACGCCCTGATCGACGTCACCGACAACGGCGACCCGAACGTCGGCAACCCGCACTACGCGGGCGGCATGCCCGTGCTCTGGGAATCGTGGTGGGACGTCGGCGTGGCGGTGCTCGGCAGCGCGCGCCCGTTCGAGTCGATGGTCGGCGTGATCAGCGGCGCCCCGGGATGGGCGACCGCGGGCGAGGAGGAGAACTCGGGCAAGTCGGTGGTCGCGCGCGTCGGCCTGACGCCGACCCCCGCGCTGCGCATCGGCGTCTCGGGCTCGCACGGCCCCTACCTGAACGACTTCTCGGCCATGTTCGTCCCGCCCGGCAAGGCTGTGAACGACTACGCCCAGGACCTCGCGATGGCCGACGCCGAGATCCTCTTCGGTCACGCCGAGCTGCGCGGCGAGGCCTTCCACAACGTGTGGGAGACGCCGACGGTGGGCGACCTGCGCGTCAGCGGCTTCTACGCCGAGGGCAAGTACACGCTCGCCGCCGGGCTCTACGCCGCCGCGCGCTACGAGCAGATGCGCTTCAGCGACGTGGCCGGCTCGGACGGCGTGGGGCGCCCGTGGCACGCAGACGTCGACCGTCTCGAGACCGGCGTCGGCTACCGCCTGAGCCGGGCCGTACTGGCGAAGGGCGTCTACCAGCGCTTCACCAGGCGCGCGCTCGTCGCCCCGGGGGACGACGAGGTCGACGACCTGTTCGCCGCGAACCTGGTGGTGACTTTCTAGAACCCATCTCGAGGGCGTGCCCCGTACCGGGTCGCGGCTCCGGCCGGGACAGGCCTCGCCGAACATTGCGCAACCGATTGTCGACAGAACGGTGGGGACCATTCTATACGTGTTGACACGGATAGACCCCCCCTCGCGAAATACGCTCAACCATAAGTCTGCGAATCGCTTGCCCGGAAATCACCATTTCCGGGGGGCCGGAAACGGGCCGCAAGGTTGCCGGCCCGGTCTCTTCTCGAGATGGGTTCTACAAAAACCGCCCGAACCAGTCGAGCGTGCGGGTCCACGCGTCGATCGCGGCCGCCTCGTGGTAGTTCGCGCGGCGGTCGTTGAAGAAGGCGTGCTTCGCCCCGTCGTAGACGTGGACCGCTCCGCCGCTTCCCGCCCGCTCGAGCCGCGCGCGGATCGCCGCGACGTCGGCGGGCGGGATGCTCGCATCGTCGCCGCCGAAGAGCGCCAGCAATGGTGTGTCGATCGCATCCGCTTCGTCGAGCAGCGGCTCGAGCCGCATCCCCTCGCGCCCATGGACGATCCCGCCGCCGTAGAACGCGACCGTTGCCGCCGGATCGAGCCGGCAGGCGCCGAGGAACGCCGCGAACCCGCCGACGCAGAAGCCCACGAGCCCGACCCGCGCGGGATCGACGCCGTCCTCGTTGCGCAGGCGCTCGAGCGCGGCCGCGAGGTCGACCTCGATCCCGTCGTTGGTCAGCCGGCCGAGCTCGGCCATCGCGGGCGCGGGCGTCTCGTACGGCACGGTCAGGCCGGCCGCGGTGCGGTGGTAGATCTCGGGCGCGAGCGCCGCGTAGCCCGCCGCGGCGAAGCGCACGCAGACGTCGAGCACGTGGTCGTTGACGCCGTACGCCTCCTGCACGACCACGACGCCGGGAAAGGGCGCCGGGCGAGCGGGCCTTGCCAGGTGCACGTCCATGGGACCGTCGACGGTCGGGATCGTGTCGCGGGTCACGGCAATCCTCCTCAGGGTCCGATCAGGTCGGTCAGCACCGGGTAGGTCACCGCGGGATCCGCGCCGACCTGTTCCAGGTCCACGATGTCGTGGTTGAGGCCCAGCTCCTTGGCGAATCGACAACGCGCGATCGCCACCGGGCGCTCGGCCTGTTCCCACAGGCGCGCGAGGCTCTCGATCTGCGCGTTGTCGACGGCCTGGTCGCCCTCGATCGTCACGATTGCCGCGCGCCGCGCGCCGGGCGACTTCCGCCGCGCCTGCTGCATGGTCTCGCCGCCGACCAGCAGCGTCGCCGCGACCGCGCGCGAGGCGAAACGCGGGTACACGTGCCGCGGCCCGCGCAGGCCCTCCCTTTCCTTGTCGTTCCACCAGACGAACAGGTTCGGCAGCAACGACGTCAGCCGGGTCACGACCGGCGTGAGCGCCCCCGGCGCCTTCGCCACCCCGATCATCGGCGCGATCAGCACCGCGCGGTCGACGTCGCCGCGCTCCTGCGCGGCCCAGGCGGCGAGCGTCCCTCCGACCGACAGCCCGACCACGGTCAGCGTGTCGCCGAGTCCCGCCGCGGCGTCGCAGGCGCGATCGGTGAACGCCACGAGCTCGCGCGCGTCGCTCTTGCCGAGCTCGTCGGTCATGCGGTCGGCGAAGCCGTGGCGCGGCAGGCGCGGCACGAACACGTTCGCCCCGCGTCCGTAGGCGGCGCGCGCGAGCGAATCGAACTGCGCGGGACAGTTGGTCAGGCCGTGGAAGACGAGCACGACCTGGCCCGTGCGCCGGCCGTGCGTATAGAGCGTGCTGCGGCACGCGGGCGCGATCGCCGGTCCGTCCGCGCGCGCGAACGCCGCGATCGAGTCGACCGCCTCGGCGTAGTTGCGCACGGGGCGCGGATGCGAGCCGAGGCCGCGCGGCGTCAGCGGAAGGAACAGCACGAAGAGCAGCAACGCGGGCAGGAACAGGAAGAACCCGAAGCGGCGCATCCGGGGAGAGTAACGTATCCCGCGGTCATGGTAGGCTTGGCCGGTGAGATCCCTCCGGATGTGCCTGCTCCTCCTCGCCCTTGCGGCAACCGAGGCCGGCGCCAAATCCCTGATCGAAATGGGCTGGGACGAGCCCGATCCCGCGTTCATGCGCGCACACCTCGCGCAGATCGAGGCGCAGCCGTTCGACGGGGTCGTCTACCACATCGGCGGCGACCGCGGCGGCAATGACGCCAGGGGGCTGACCGGCGCGTTCACCTGGAAGGCATGGGGCCGCCGGCGCTGGAGCGAGGCCGAGCTGGCGGGCGACCTGCGGGACCTGCAGGCGATCCGCTGGACGAAGTTCCGGCACAACTTCCTGCGCGTGAACATCACGCCCGCGGACATCGACTGGTTCGACGACTACTCCTCCGTGCTGGCGAACCTGACGCTCGCCGCGAGCATCGCGCGGCGCGCCGGCTCGCGCGGCATCCTGCTCGACACCGAGAGCTACGAGAGCCCCGCGTTCGCGTACCCGAAACAAAGGGGCAAGCACTCGTTCAAGGAGACGCAGGACCAGGTGCGCCGCCGCGGCGCCGAGGTCATGCGCGCGTTCGAGAAGGGCTACCCGGGGATCACGCTGTTCCTGACCCTGGGAGGCACGTACGCCGACATGCAGCGCTGGGGCAGCAGGATCGAATTCGACAAGGGGGGCTACGGGCTCCTGCCCGCGTTCGTCGAAGGCCTGGTCGACGGCGCGAGCCCGTCGGCGAAGATCGTCGACGGGATGGAGGGCGCCTACATCGTGCGGAAGCCCTCGGAGGTCGAGGACTACTTCGCCGCGCACGAACGCTACGCCAGGACGACGCGCGATCCCGCGAAGTACCGGAAGACGGTCTCGCGCGGCCTCGGATTGTGGCTGGACTTCGACTGGCGCAACCGCAAGTGGGATCCCGCGAAGCCCGAGTCGAACTACCACACGCCCGAAGCGCTGCGCAAGTCGCTGCGGCGCGCGCTCGAGCTGTCGGACGAATACGTCTGGCTCTACGGCGAGACCGCGCTCTGGTGGACGAAGGGTGGCGGACGCTACAAGCTTCCGGATGCCTACGTCGAAGCCGTGCGCAAGGCGCGCGAAGGCCTCGCGCCATGAACGAACCGCGCAGCCTCTGGGTGTCGGAAGACGGGCAGGTCGTCGTCCTCGACCAGACGCTCCTGCCGCACGAGCGCAAAGAGCTCGTCCTCGCGGACGAGGCGGCGGTCGCCGAGGCGATCCGCGCGATGCGCGTGCGCGGCGCCCCGCTGATCGGCATCGCGGCCGCGTTCGGGCTCGCGCTCGCGGTGCGCGACGACGCTTCTGCTGGCGCCGAGCAGCACGCCGCCGCGCGCCTGCTCGCGACGCGGCCGACGGCGGTCAACCTGGCGTGGGCGCTCGCGCGGGTGCGCACGGCGCTCGAGGGCGCCCCCTACGAGGAGCGCGCCGCCCGCGCGCTGGCCGAGGCGATGCGCATCCTCGACGACGAGGTCGCCGTGTGCGAGGCGATCGGCGGGCATGGACTCGCGCTCCTGCGTGGGCTGCCGCGGCGGGGCGAGACGCTGCAGGTGCTGACTCACTGCAACGCGGGCTGGCTCGCGACCGGCGCCTGGGGAACCGCGCTGGCGCCGGTGTACAAGGCGCACGCCGCCGGCATCCCGGTGCACGTCTGGGTCGACGAGACCCGCCCGCGCTCTCAGGGCGCGTCGCTGACCGCGTGGGAGCTGGGCGAGGCCGGCGTCCCCCACACGCTCGTCACCGACACGATGGCCGGCCACCTGCTGCAGCGCGGGCGGGTCGACGTCTGCCTCGTCGGCAGCGACCGCACGACCGCGCGCGGCGACGTGTGCAACAAGATCGGCACCTACATGGTGGCGCTCGCGGCGCACGACAATCAGGTGCCGTTCTATGCCTGCGTGCCCGTGTCCTCGATCGACTTCGGTCTCGACGACGGCGCGGCCATCCCGATCGAGGAGCGTTCGGCCGAGGAGGTCACGCACGTCCGCGGGCAGCGCGTCGCGCCCGCCCGCACCCCGGTCGCGAACTTCGCGTTCGACGTGACGCCGGCTCGGCTGGTCACCGGCATCGTCACCGAGCACGGCGTGTTCCCCGCCGGCGGGCTCGACGTGCTGCGGGAGAAGATCGGTGCCTGACGAGAGCCTTTTGCGTGAGGAGGTCGCCCACGCCGCGCGCGGCCTGCGCTCGCGCGGGCTGACCGCGGGCAAATCCGGCAACGTGAGCGCGCGGCTGGGCGACGGCTTCCTGGTCACGCCCTCGGGCATCGCCTACGACGCGCTCGACGCCATGCAGATCGTGCGCCTCGACGCCGCGGGTTCGCCTTCGCCGGGCTCGCTCACGCCCTCGAGCGAATGGCAGCTCCACCGCGAGATTTATCGGGCCAGACCGGAAATCCAGTCGATCGTGCACGCCCACCCGCGCCACTCGACCGCGCTCGCCTGCGCGCGCCGCGAGATCCCGGCGTTCCACTACATGGTCGCGATCGCGGGCGGACGCCAGATCCGCTGCGCGCGCTACGCCACGTTCGGCACGATCGAGCTCGCCCGCAACGCAGTGGAGGCGCTGCAAGACCGCACGGCCTGCCTGCTCGCGAACCACGGCTCGCTCGCGCTCGCCGCCCGGCCGCTCGCTGCGCTGGATCTCATCGAGGAAGTGGAGTGGCTCGCGGCGCAGTACGTGTCGGCGCTGCAGGTCGGGGCGGTGACGATCCTGTGGGACGCGGAGATGGACAAGGTGATCGAGCGCTTCAAGACCTACGGTCAGCCGAAGAAGGGCGAGAGCACGAACCGGTAGAGGAGATAGAGGACGAGAGCCTGCGCCGCCACCACGCCGGCGATGCGCCACACCGGGAGCGGCCCGATCCCAAACAGGAAGATCGAGCTCAACCAACCCACGGAGAGGAACATCAGCATCAACTTCGGCTGATGGAGCGCGGTCGAGAGGCCCGCAGCTGCGAGGACCGTCAGGATCAGGTGGATGCACTGGGCGCGCAGGCGCGGCTTTGCTGCCAGCGCCCGCGACTTGAGCCCGGGATCGCCGAGCGCATCAAGCAGCATGGAGCACGAACCGCTGCATGACGTAGAAGAGGACGGCCATGAGGAGAACGCCGGCGGTGATTCGGAAGTACCCCGGGGCAAATCCCGGCTGGCCGAAAGTGAGGAACGAGATTCCCCATGTGAGGATGAGCATGCCGACGCCCATCTGCAGCTTGTGCAGGGCAAGCCCCACCGCGGCGGAGGCAAGCAGGGACAGCGTCATGTGATAGAACATCTGCTGCCGTTCCGGACGAAGGCCCTGGGCGCGTTCCATGCGACGGTTGTACTCCCCGGCCGGGAGGAACGCAAGCCGGTCCCATTTCCGGCACAAGCGCGTACCTGAGACGACCCATGGCCCCGAAACCCCCACAATCCGACCGCACGGTGCTGATCGTCCGCAAGCACCACTGGCTGGTGCGCTGGACACACTGGCTGAACGTGCCGCTGCTCTTCGGCCTGATCGCAACCGGGCTGGCGATCTACTGGGCGGCGCCCGTGTTCAAGCACGCGCCCGAGCCGGTTACGGGCTCACGCGACTATCTTGCCGACCTGGGCTTTGCGATCTCTCGCGTGTTCAAAGACCCCGCCGGCGGCCGCTGGGTCTATGAACACTTCGGGCTCGGCACAGGGCAGCTTGCGGGCGCATTGCGACTCCATTGGCTGCTCGCCTACTTCTTCATGCTGAACGGCCTGCTCTATGTCATCGGCCTGAGCAAGGGCGGCGGCTGGCGCGCGCTCGTGCCGCGCCCGTCGGACGGCGCCGAAGCGCTGGCGATGATCCGCTATTACCTGGGTGTGATCCCGCACGCGCTGTCGAAGAAGCCGTGGCCCCATCCGGTCGTGCGCTCCAAGTACAACGCGCTCCAGCGCGGCGCCTACTTCACGATGCCGCTGGTGGGCGCGCTGGTCGTCCTCTCCGGCTGGGCGATGCACAAGCCCTCGCAGCTCGGCTGGCTCGAGCGCCTGTTCGTCAGTTACGACGGCGCGCGCATCGTCCACTTCGCGTGCATGCTGGTCCTGGGATCGTTCGTGATCCCCCACGTGATCCTCGTCATTGCGGACGGGTTCGACACGTTCCGCTCGATGGTGACCGGCTGGTCGACGCGCCTGAAGGCGCACGATCGCGAGGGCGCATGATCGAGAAGCCTGAAATTCCCGAGGCCGCCTCGGGCCATGCGCTGGCGAAGCAGTCGCGCCGCGACTTTCTCGCGTTCGGCGCGGGCATCCTCGCGGCCGCCGCCGGCGCATGGTGGCTGCTGCCGGACCGGACGAAGGCGCGCCTGCTGCCCGGCGCCACGCGCGAGCGGCTCGACTCGCTGGCCGCGCGTGTCGGTCTCGACGGGCGCAACCGCGAGCGCTTCCTCGACCGCGCGCTGACGTTCGACGACGACGTCGCCGAGGCGCTGTTCTCGAAGGACCGCCGCGTGCGCACGTACGCGCGCAGCGAGACCACGCCGCTCAAGCCGAACTACCACGGCCAGGCGCCGCTGCCCGAGTCGCTGAACGGCTGGACCCTGACGATCGAGGGGCTTGCTAGCGGTCGCGCGGAGCGGCTCGACGCCGCGGCCCTGGCGCGCTTTCCGAAGCGCGAACAGGTGACGCGGCTTGTCTGCGTCGAGGGCTGGAGCGCGGTCGCGTGGTGGGGCGGCATCGCGTTCGCCGACCTGCTGCGGGCGTTTCCACCCGCGCCCGGCGCG
>Ga0070670_100003085_pt1 | contig 13778 bp, 12 predicted proteins | sample KBSS63metaG_FD_64665 | JGI IMG/M metagenome (GOLD analysis project Ga0070670, IMG submission 64665) | Switchgrass rhizosphere microbial communities from Kellogg Biological Station, Michigan, USA - KBS S6-3 metaG | ecosystem: Host-associated > Plants > Roots > Rhizosphere > Soil ... | reverse complement strand
CGCGACGACGTGTCGGCGTTCGACGGCGTGAAGCTCGCGAAGCTTCCGCAGAAGGGCGAGACCAACAACAAGATCAACGCGTACGTGATGGGGAAGCTCGCCGTCGCCGGCATTCCGACGCATTTCGTTCGCCTTTTGAACGAGCGCGAATCGCTCGTGAAGGCGATGAAAATGATCCCCGTCGAATGCGTCGTCCGCAACGTGTGCGCAGGCTCGATGGCGAAGCGCTACGGGATAGAAGAGGGACTCAGGCTGCCGGAGCCCATCTTCGAGTTCTTCCTCAAGAGCGACGCCTTGCACGACCCGTTGTGCAACGAGGATCACATCCGCGTGCTCGGGTGGGCGAGCGCCGCCGACATTGCGCAGATGAAGAAGCTGACGCACGACGTCAACGCGGTGCTGAAACCGCTTTTCGCCGACGCCGGGATCGACCTCGTCGATTACAAGCTCGAGTTCGGACATCCTCTGGACGATGCTTCGGGGCCGCTCACGCTGGGCGACGAATTCACGCCGGACGGCTGTCGGCTATGGGATGCGAAGACCGGTGAAAAGCTCGACAAGGATCGCTTTCGCCGAGACTTGGGCAGTGTGATCGAGCATTACCGCGAAGTGGCGCAGCGGATCGGGGCGCCGTTGTAGGGACGGCAAGGTCAGGGCGGGCCCTGCGCGCGCACCCTGCGCAACGTGCTGGCCTAAAGCCCCAGCACCGAGGCGCCCAGTCCTGGCTCAGCGCTCTCGCTGATCGCGTCGAACCGGGTGACGAGCGGCACCGCAGCCTCGGCATCGCCGATCGACAGCGCCGCTCGCGGCTGCGCGATGTTGAAGCGATGCAGGAAGTGGATGCCGTCGACGATGATCAGCGGGTCCATGGCGGCTCTCGCGTCCTCGCCCGTCTTGCGAATCGTCATGGCATGGCTGTTCGAGCGGAAGAGATTGAGAAGGCGCGGGCAGGAGCTCGCAATCCAGCTCGTGTCGTGCAGGATGATCTCGAGGCGAGCCGCCGGTGCGCCGCGCAGGAACTTCGCGACCTTGTCGAGGCGCGCGGGGGCGTTCCAGCCCATCCTCGACATGTCGACATCGAAGATCCGGATCGAGAGTTTCGCGAGATCGATCAGCGTGTCGATCGCGGCAACTTGCTCCTCGATGTTCGAAAGCCTCTCGTAGCGCGGCGTGGGAGCGTTCGATCCGCTGCCGTCAGGCGATGCCGGTGTGGACGTAACCATCGCGGTACCAATTGTAAAGGATTGCGGCAACTTCCTGCGAAGCATTGCGGGCGGCCATCGACGCGAGCGCCCGTTCGTCTGCAAGACGGCGCAACGTGTCGCGGCTCGTTGCGGGCCACGGCACCGCGGTGCCGTTCACGTAGAGGTGCCGGTCGTCGTACAGGAGTTGACTCCTCAAGTCGAGACGGACGCCGTGCTTCTCGACGCTCCGGCGAAACGCGCCCGGCGCAAGCGGCGTCGCGGGACGCTCGAAAAAGACGTGAGGTTTCGGCTCCGACAGCCAACAGCCGACGAAGCGGGCCATCGCATTGCGGTCCCATCTCACGCCGTCGAGCAGTCGCTGATAGCGGCGGTGCATGGCGGCCGTGATCGCTGCGGGCGAGCGCACGGCTGAGAGATCCGCGTCGGCATAACGGCCCGGCAGGTCGAGCTCATCGCGCAGGAAGTCCAGAAACGCGACGCCGAGCTCGCTTGCGGCCGGCGCCCGAAATCCGATCGAATAGGTCGTGCACGCGTCGAGCGCCACGCCGTCGTGGGCGATGTGCGGCGGGAGGTACAGCATGTCGCCCGGTTGCAACGCTGCGTCGTGCGCGGGCGAGAATCGGCGAAGGATCCTGAGCGGCGCACCCGGCTTGAGGTCGAGATCGTCCTGCGCGCCGTACCGCCAGCGGCGCACGCCGAATCCCTGCAGCAGGAAGACATCGTACGAATCGAAATGAGGGCCCACGCCGCCGCCCGGCGCGGCGTAGCTCACCATCAGATCGTCGAGTCGCGAGAACGGCAGGAACGAGAAGCGCCGCAAAACCGCATCGCCGCGGGGGTCCACGAGATTGGCGCCCTGGACGAGCAGGGTCCAATCGCGGGGCGGCAGCGACGCGAGGTGGGACGCCGCAAACGGACCATGCGCCAGCGTCCACCGTCTTCCCTCACGCACCACGACCCGCGATTCGACGTCGTCTCGACGCGCCAGCGCGAAAAGGTCGCGCTTGCGGAACGGCCCGGTGAAACCAGGCAGGGCCGCGCGCACGAGCAGCGGGTTCTTGTGCCAGTGCCGCCGGAGGAACGTCGCTGCTGAGAGCCCGCCGAGCGGCTCGCTTCGGACGGTCGGTTGGCGAGGCGCGGCGGGAGCGACCATCGATCGATTATAGCGACGGCCCGCGCGCAGGCTGCGCTACAATTCGTCCATCCACCTCGCGCGGGCATCCTCGGCCACCGACGCGCCCCGCGCTCCGTCCTCTCTCCATTCCGGAGATCCCATGCAAATCCTCGCCAACACCGTTGTCACGCTGACGTTCGAGCTCTTCGACTCGGACGGCGTGCTGCTCGAATCCACGAGCGAACCGATCACGTACCTCCACGGCGGCCACTCGGGCATGCTGCCGAAGCTCGAGGAGGTGCTCAACCTGAAGAAGGCCGGCGACGCGATCTCGGTCGATGTCGAGCCCGAGGACGGGTTCGGCGATTACGACCCGGAGCTCGTCAAGCTCGAGGACGTGGACAAGCTTCCGAAGGACATCGAGGTCGGCATGCAATTCGAAGCGCACACGAGCGCCGATGACGAGCATGGCAGCGGCACCGTGTTCACCGTGACCGACATCGCCGACGGCAAGGTGGTGCTCGACGGCAATCACCCGTGGGCCGGAAAACGGCTGCGCTTCGACTGTCACATCCTCGAAGTGCGCGCAGCGACCGCGGAGGAAGTCGAGCACGGGCACGTGCATGGCCCCGGGGCGCACCACCACCACTGACGTTCCGCTGGCGGACCGCAGTGGCTCGAGCTGTCAGCGACCGAGCAGCTTCTTGAGTTCGTAAAGCGCCGCCAGCGCGTCGCGCGGCGTCATCCGGTCGGGGTCGAGTGCGGCGAGCTGCGCTGCAACGTCGTGCGCCTCGGTTGCGACGGGAGGCGCTTCCGATGCGCTTTCCGCGCTGACGCCCATCGGTGCGAAGAGGTCGCGCTGTGCGCCGTCGGACGCGCTGAACTTGTCGAGGCGCGACAGATATTCGCGCGCCCGGCGGATCGCGGCCGGCGGCACGCCGGCAAGCTTCGCCACCTGCAGTCCGTAGCTGCGATTGGCGGGACCCTCTTCGGCAGCGTGCAGGAAGACGATGCCGTCCGCGTGCTCGACTGCATCGAAATGAAGATTTGCACACCCTTCCGTCTCCGCCGGCAGGGCGGTCAGCTCGAAATAGTGCGTCGCGAAGAGCGCGAGGCTCCGGTTTTTTTCGGCGAGCTCGCGGGCGATGGCCCACGCGAGCGCAAGACCATCGTACGTGGAGGTTCCTCGCCCGATCTCGTCGATCAGCACCAGGCTCTGCGCCGTCGCGCGATGCAGGATCGCGGCCGCTTCGGTCATCTCGACCATGAACGTCGACCGGCCGCCGGCCAGGTCGTCGGCGGATCCAATTCGGGTGTGGATCGCGTCGAGCGGACCGATCACAGCCGAACGCGCGGGCACGAATGACCCGCAATAGGCGAGCAGGGCGATCACCGCGGCCTGCCGCATGTACGTCGACTTGCCGCCCATGTTCGGGCCGGTGATGACCAGCAGCCGCCGTTCCGGAGCGAGGTGGAGATCGTTCGCGATGAACGTTTCGACCTGCCGCTCGACGACCGGATGGCGGCCGGAATTTATGGCGAGGCCGGCGAACGGCGCGAACTCGGGCCGCTCGAGATCTAGCGTCTCGGCGCGCTCGGCGAACGTCGTCAGCACGTCGAGCGCCGCGAGCGCCGCGCCCAGGTTCTGCAACGCGGGTATCGCGGGCGCGAGTTCCGACACCAGGCGTTCGTACAACGCCTTTTCGCGCGCCAGCGCCCGTTCCTGCGCTGACAGCGCCCGATCCTCGAATGCCTTCAATTCGGGGGTGATGTACCGCTCGGCGTTCTTGAGCGTCTGGCGCCGACGGTAGTCGTCCGGAATCTTCTGCGTGTGCGCGTGCGTGACCTCGATGTAGAAGCCGTGCACGCGGTTGTATTCGACCTTGAGGTTCGTGATGCCGGTGCGCGCGCGCTCGCGGGCCTCGAGCGCGACCAGGAACTCGCCGCAGTGGTCGTCGATCGCTCGGAGCTCGTCCAGCTCCGAGTCGAAGCCGGAGGCGATGACGCCGCCGTCGCGGACTTGCGCCCCGGGCTCCGCGGCAATGGCTTTCACGAGCAGCTCGGTCCATCGAGCGTCGATGCCGAGCGATTCCGCGAGCGAGACAACGAGCGGAGCCTCGATGGTTACGAGCGCGTCGCGGATCGCCGGCGTTCGCTGGAGCGTATCGCGCAGCCCCGCGAGATCCCGCGGCCGCGCGGACGCGAGCGCAATCCGCGCAGCGATTCGCTCGACGTCGGAAACGCGCGCGAGCTCCTGCGTGACGGCTCGCCGTGCGGCGGCGTCCTCTTTCCAAAAGGCGACCGCCGCGTGCCGGGCGGCGGCCGCCTCCTGCGAGCGCAGGGGGTGCGTGAGCCAGTGCCGCAACAGACGGCTGCCGGAGGACGTGGCGCACGCGTCGAGCAGCGACAGAAGCGTCGGCGACGGGTCGCCGCGCAGCGTTTCGATGATCTCGAGGTTGCGCCGCGTCGCGGCGTCGAGCGCCAGATACTCGCTCGCGGTCTCGACGGCGAGCGTGCGCACGTGTGCGAGCGCCGATTGCTGCGTGCTCGCGGCATACGCGAGAAGCGCTCCCGCTGCCCCCAAAGCGAGGTCGCGGTCGTCGACGCCGAAAGCGGCAAGGTCGTGCGTGCCGAAGTGTTTCGCGAGCGCCTTGGCCGCCGCGGCCGAATCGAACTGCCATGCGGGCAATAGTCGAGTCGGAGTGCCGCCGTTCGCGTGGCGCGGTTGCGAATTCTCGGGAAGCAGGAGTTCCGCGACGTCGAGGCGCTCGAGCGCCGCATGTTCCTCGGCGACAGGAACCTCGCTCAACGTGAACTGGCCCGACGCAAGGTTGAGCCAGGCGAGCCCGACCCGGTGGCGGCCACGATTCACGGCGACGAGCAAGGCGTCGCGCTTCGCCTCCAGCAGGTCGGCATCGGTAACCGTGCCCGGGGTTACAACCCGCAGCACCTTGCGCTCGACCGGTCCCTTGCTCGTTGCAGGGTCGCCGATCTGCTCACAGATCGCGACCGATTCGCCGAGCTTCATGAGCTTCGCGAGATAGCCGTCGACGGCGTGGAACGGCACGCCGGCCATCGGTATGGGGGCGCCTGCGGATTGCCCGCGCGCCGTGAGCGTGATGTCGAGCAGTCGCGCGGCGCGTTGCGCGTCGTCGTAGAAGAGCTCGTAGAAATCGCCCATCCGGTAGAAGACGAGCTTGTCCGGATGTTCCGCCTTGGCGCGGAAGTACTGCTGCATCATCGGCGTGTGCTGCGCCGCCGCGGTCTTGCCGGCTTCCTGCTTCACTCGGCCTGCTTCACTCGGGAGGTTTCACGCGTGCGCAAAACTCCGAAGTTTATCCGAGGCCGGTACGTCCGGGTTATCGCCCCACGTCCGTGAATGGCGCCGTGCCGTCGGCTGCGGCACAATGCGGCGATCCCGCGCCCGATGCCGACTCTCCAACTCACGCCCGCCGGCCTCTCGCTTGCCGAGCTGCGCCACCTGTGGACGCGGCCCGTCATGCTCGCCGTCGATCCCGCGGCGAAACCGCGCGTGGATGCCGCAGCGCAGGCAGTCGAACGCGTCATTGCCTCCGGCAAGACCGTCTACGGCGTCAATACCGGCTTTGGTCTTCTCGCCCGCACGCGCATCGACGACGCACGCCTCGCGGAATTGCAGCGCGCGCTCGTGCTGTCGCATTCGGCGGGCACCGGTGCACTGCTGGACGCCGACGTCGTCCGGCTGATCGTCGCGCTCAAGGCGGCTTCGCTCGCGCGCGGGCATTCGGGCGTGCGCTGGTCGCTGATCGAGGCGCTGCTGGACCTCGTCAACGCCGGCATCACGCCGTGCATTCCGGCGCAAGGATCGGTCGGAGCGTCCGGCGATCTCGCCCCGCTCGCGCATCTTTCCGGCGTCCTGATCGGCGAAGGGAAAGCCGGCATCGAAGGCCGTGTCATGCCCGCGCGCGAGGCGCTGGCCGAGGCCGGTCTCCCGCCCGTGACGCTGGGCCCGAAGGAAGGACTCGCGCTGCTCAACGGGACGCAAGTGTCGACGGCGCTCGCGCTCGCAGGGTTGTTCGCGGCGGAGCGCGCGCTGTCCGCCGCCTTTGTCGCAGGAGCGCTGTCCATCGATGCATGCCTTGGCAGCGATACGCCGTTCGACGCGCGCATTCACGCAGTCCGTGGCCACCGCGGCCAGGCGGACGCCGCCGCGATCTACCGGCGACTGCTCGAAGGAAGCGGCATCCGCGCGTCGCACAAGGATTGCCCGCGCGTGCAGGACCCGTACAGCCTGCGCTGCCAGCCCCAGGTGATGGGCGCTTGCCTGCAGCAGATGCGCGCGGCAGCCGACGTTCTCGTGAGCGAGGCGAATGCAGTGTCGGACAACCCGCTGGTATTCGCGGAATCCGGTGAAATCCTGTCCGGTGGCAATTTCCACGCAGAACCCGTGGCGTTCGCCGCCGACAACCTGGCACTCGCGATTGCCGAGATCGGGGCCATGTCGGAGCGGCGGATCGCGCTCCTGATGGATGCGAACCTTTCCGGACTGCCGGCCTTCCTCGTGCAGGACGGTGGCGTCAATTCAGGCTTCATGATTGCGCAGGTGACGGCCGCGGCGCTCGCCTCGGAGAACAAGTCGCTTGCGCATCCCGCTTCGGTCGACTCGCTGCCCACCTCGGCGAACCAGGAGGATCATGTCAGCATGGCCACGTTCGCCGCCCGCCGGCTCGGTCCCATGGCCGCGAATACTTCGGCCATCGTCGCGATCGAGCTGCTCGCCGCTGCGCAGGGCGTGGATTTGCGACGTCCGCTCACGACGTCGGCGCCGCTGACGCGGGTGATGGAGCTGATTCGCGCCGATGTGCCGTTCTGGGATCGCGACCGCGCGTTCGCGCCCGATCTCGAAGCGATCCGCAAGCGAGTCGCCAGCGGCGACTTCGTGGCCTTCGCTCCGATCGAATAGGAGATCCGACATGCATCGCGACAACCCCGAACGACTGGCGACCGCCCGCCGCGGCACGCGGCACGCCGATCGCGTGATTCGCGCCCCCAGAGGCAGCGAGCGTTCCGCGAAAAGCTGGCTCACCGAGGCGGCGCTGCGAATGATCCAGAACAACCTCGATCCGGAAGTCGCCGAGAATCCGAAGGAGCTCGTCGTCTACGGCGGCATCGGCCGCGCCGCGCGCAACTGGGAGTGCTTCGACGCGATCATCGCCGCGTTGCGCGAGCTCGAAAGCGACGAATCGCTGCTGATTCAATCCGGCAAGCCCGTCGGGGTGTTCAAGACGCATGCCGACGCGCCGCGCGTTCTCATCGCGAACTCGAACCTCGTGCCGAAGTGGGCGAACTGGGACCATTTCAACGAGCTCGACCGCAAGGGACTCATGATGTACGGCCAGATGACGGCCGGCTCGTGGATCTACATCGGCAGCCAGGGCATCGTCCAGGGCACGTACGAGACATTCGGCGAAGCCGGGCGCCAGCACTACGGCGGCCGGCTTGGAAACCGCTGGATCCTGACGGCCGGGCTCGGCGGCATGGGTGGCGCCCAGCCGCTTGCCGCAACGATGGCCGGCGCGTCGATGCTCGCGATCGAATGCCAGCAGAGCCGCATCGAGATGCGCCTCGCCACCCGCTACCTCGACCGGCAGGCGAAGAATCTCGACGAGGCGCTCACCATCGTTCGCGATGCGTGTGCGGCCGGCAAACCCGTCTCGGTCGGGCTCCTGGGAAATGCCGCAGAAATCCTGCCGGATCTCGTGCAGCGCGGCGTGCGGCCGGACATGGTCACGGACCAGACGTCCGCGCACGATCTCGTGTACGGCTACCTGCCAGCGGGCTGGAGCGTCGAGCGTTGGCGCGCCGCGCAGAACGATTCCGAACAGCATGCGGCGCTCACCGCTGCCGCCAAGGAGTCGATCGTCGCTCACGTCCAGGCGATGCTCGCATTCCACAAACAGGGCGTGCCGACGTTCGACTACGGCAACAACATCCGCCAGGTGGCGCACGACGAGGGCGTCGCCGATGCGTTCGCGTTTCCGGGGTTCGTGCCCGCGTACATCCGGCCGCTCTTCTGCGAAGGCAAAGGCCCGTTTCGGTGGGTCGCGCTGTCCGGCGACCCGGAAGACATCTACAAGACGGACCGCAAGGTTCTCGAACTTTTTCCCGACAACGCGCATCTTGCGCGCTGGCTGGGCCTGGCGAAGGAGCGGATCGCATTCCAGGGATTGCCGGCGCGCATCTGCTGGCTCGGCCTGGGCGAGCGGCACCTGGCCGGCCTCGCCTTCAACGAGATGGTCAAGAGCGGCGAGCTCAAGGCGCCGATCGTCATCGGTCGGGATCATCTCGACACCGGGTCCGTCGCGAGCCCCAACCGTGAAACGGAATCGATGGCCGATGGCTCGGACGCCGTCTCGGACTGGCCGCTCCTCAACCTGCTCCTGAATACCGCGGGCGGCGCGACGTGGGTGTCGTTCCATCACGGCGGTGGTGTCGGGATGGGCTATTCGCAGCATGCCGGCGTCGTCATCGTCTGCGACGGCACGGATGCTGCGGCGAAGCGGATCGAGCGCGTGCTCTGGAACGATCCCGCGACGGGTGTCATGCGCCACGCCGACGCCGGGTACGCGACGGCCATCGACGTAGCTCGAGCCAAGCGCCTGAAGCTGCCGATGCTCCCGCGGTAGCGGCTGCTGGCGCCAGCACCCCGCTGTCGGGCACCGACTTCATCCGCAACGCATGTGTCGGACGCTTCCTACGCATGACCACGGCGCGGACTACACCACTATCGGCTTTCGTTGTATGGAACGGCGGTGGTGCTCCGACTAATGTTCGTTCCGCAGGCAATTCACCACCTAAGGAGAACGGACATGCATGTCACGACGCACAGGACTTTCGGAGAACGGGAGCTTTCGGCGCTGAATGCCCGCGTGGACGCATTGTTGCTTCGCGACGCGGACGACTGGGACGAGGCCATTGACTGGGGCGTGCCCGACGTCGCGATGAATTGCCCGATCGATTGGCGCAGCAACTCGGAGCCCGAGTTCGACTGACAGGAAAGCGTTGGGCGCGCCGCGGCGGAGCAACGCCGCGGGCGCCCTGGAACCGACAATGCCCGCCCGGGCGCGTCCGGAAGTTGGTCGGGGTGAGAGGATTTGAACCTCCGGCCTCTACGTCCCGAACGTAGCGCTCTACCAGGCTAAGCTACACCCCGAATCCGGCTTGTCTTGATCTGCTCCGCGCGGGAAGGAGCTTTCTCGCAGTGCAGCGGTTTTTCGCGGCCGGTCAACGCATCGCTTGGCCGGTGAGCACGACAAGAAATCAATACGTGCGCCGGGCCGCGAAAGCCGCTAATTCTAGCAGGTTTTCCTTGAACGGCGAGGCCGGGAGCGGGTCCAGATTGGCCGCACCCGATGCGCTTTCCTGCGCGGCACGCGCTCTCGCGTAGTCGAGCGCGCCGGTTCGCTCCAGAACGTCCATCACAGGCGTAAAGTCGTCCGCGCCGCTTCCCAGGATAGCGGCGCGAATGATTTCCGCTTCCGCCCTGGTGCCCACGGCTGCCGCGCGAATGAGCGGCAGCGTCATCTTTCCTTCGGTCAGGTCCGCGCCCAGGTTCTTGCCGAACTCCGTGCGATCCCCCGTATAGTCGAGCACGTCGTCGACGAGCTGGAAAGACGTGCCGAGGTGCATGCCGTAGCGCGCGAGCGCGGCTTCGCGATCGCCGTCGGCGCCGGCGAGGACGGCCCCCAGTTGCGCGCCCGCTTCGAATAGCTTCGCCGTTTTGCGCTGGATCACCTTCAAGTAAGCGGCTTCGTCGAGGTCGGCATTGCGCGTGTTCATGAGCTGCAGCACCTCGCCCTCGGCGATGACGTTGGTCGCCTGGGCGAGGATGTCGAGCACCCGCATCGAGCCAACGCTGACCATCAGCTGGAACGCGCGGGAGTACAGGAAGTCGCCGACCAGCACCGATGCCGCGTTGCCGAACGTCGCGTTGGCGGTGGCATGGCCGCGGCGGAGCTTCGACTCGTCGACGACGTCGTCGTGCAGTAGCGTCGCCGTGTGGATCATCTCGATCACCGCCGCGAGCGTGAAACGATGCGGTCCGTCGTAGCCGCACGCGCGCGACGACAGCAGCACGAGCGCCGGCCGGAGGCGCTTGCCGCCACCTCCGACGATGTAATCCGCCACCTGCCGAATCAGGACGACGTCGGAGTCGAGGCTCGTTCGAAGCACGCGATCGACCTCCGCCATCTCGGGGGCGAGCAGGGTTTTGAAGTGCGGGGAAGGCACGGAAGCTGAAGGGTCAGGGCGCTTCGTGGCGCCGGTTATGAGGGGCGCATCGTTTGCGGGAGCCGCCGCGCCGCCCCGATTGTACGACAGCGATCGCCGCGTCGTGGCAACGCTGGGCCCGCGAAAAACCTCAAACGGCCCCTTTGACACGGCGATGGCTAAGCGTTTAAAATATAAGGCTTTCCACGAGACTCGGAATCACGAGACTCAGTATCACGAGACTCAGTATCACGAGACTCAGTATCACGAGACTCAAACGGGAGCAGCGCCATGTACGCGGTCGTGAAAACGGGCGGCAAGCAATACCGGATAACTCCGGGCGAGAAATTGAAGGTCGAGCAGATCGCGGCGGACGTGGGCGCCGAGGTCGTCCTCGATCAGGTGCTGATGGTCGGCGAAGGCGACAGCGTCCGCGTCGGTCGGCCGATCGTCGCTGGCGCGACGGTCAAGGCCACGGTGGTGGGCCACGGACGCGGCGACAAGGTCGAGATCTTCAAGATGCGTCGGCGCAAGCACTATCAGAAGCATCAGGGCCATCGCCAGAACTACACCGAACTCAAGATCGACAGCATCGTCGGCTAACGCAGCGGAGCAAACACCATGGCACACAAAAAGGCGGGCGGCAGCTCGCGCAATGGCCGCGATTCCGAATCGAAGCGCCTCGGCGTCAAGTCGTACGCGGGCGAGCAAATCAACGCCGGCACGATCATCATCCGGCAACGCGGCACGCGCATCCATCCCGGCGTCAATGTCGGCATGGGCAAGGATCACACGCTGTTCGCGCTGGTTGCAGGCAAGGTGGCCTTCGCCACGAAGGGCAAGGAAAAGAGGAAGTTCGTCAGCATCGTACCGGCCCAGCAAGCGGCCGCGACGTAAGACCTCAGCTCACAAAGCTGCGTACGGCCTTCCAGCGGCCGCATCTCAACGCCGTTCGAGCCACCACAGCATCGCTGCCGTCAGCACGACGAACACGACGAGGGGAAACGCGGCCGAGAACAACGCCGGCCAGTCGTTCAGCACGCCCAGGTTCGAAAAGATGCGGCCCATGAGGAAGAACGTGAGGCCGAGCATCGTCCCGGAAAAGATGCGGAATCCGACACCGCCCTGCCTGCGCTGGAAGTAGGAAAAAGGCAGGGCGACGATCATCATCACCAGCACGGCGGCCGGGTAGAACACCTTGTTCCAGAACGCGATCTCGAAACGGGTCGTCTTCTGCGTGTTCGCGCCCAGGAGCCGCATGTTCTCCCACAAGGTATTGAGCTCGAGCTTTTCCGGCGCGACCTGGTAAACGGTCAGCAGCGACGGGCGCAGCACCGTGTCCCACATGTAAGTATCCGAATCGGTCACCTTGGTGCCCGTCATCGCGATCTCGGTCGCGCGCACCTTCTTCAACCGCCAGTGGCCGTTGCCCGTGAACGTCCCCGATTCGGCCGTGCGCATGTTGCGCAGGCGAAGATCGTTGTCGAATTCGTAGATGCTCACGCCGGCGATCGACAGATCCGATAGCACGCTCCGGATGTTGACGTACGTCTGGTCCTGCTTGAACCAGAATCCGGACTTGAATTGCTGCGCGACGACTTTTGCGGTGTCGCCGGTCGATTGCGCTCGCACGCGCTCGGAAAGGAGCGCGGCCTGAGGGGCCACGAATTCGCCGGCGAGAAACGTGACGATCGACAGCGGGATGCCGATGCGCATCAGCGCCCACGCGACCTGAAGCAGCGAGGCGCCGGACACCCGCATCACCGTGTATTCGGAGCTCGCCACGAGCTGCGCCAGCGCGAACAGCGTGCCGATCAGCGTGGACACGGGGAAGAGCTCGTACATCCGCGACGGAAGCTGCAGGCCGACGTAGAGCAGCGCCGACGCGATCGTATATCCGCCCTGGCCGACGCTGCCCAACTCGTGGATGAGGTCGAAGAAGGCGAACAGCGCGACGAGCGCCGTAAAGATCAGCATGATCGCGGTGAGCACCTCGCGACCGATGTACCGCGCAAGGGTCTTCATCCGGCGGGGGCCGTGGCCTTCGGTTGCTGCCAGCGCGTGAACAGGCCGAACAGCGACAGCCGATGCCCGTAGAGCAGCAACACGAGCCCGATCGCGATCGCGTGCGGGATGACGAGCCCGGGCAGGAACGCGAGCTTTCCCTGGGCAATGAAGCTCTGCACGATGCTGAGGCAGTTGCTGTACAGCATGTAGAGGAATACGGCGCCGATGATGTTGAACCACGTGCCGATGCGCGGGTTTACGTAGGCGAGCGGCACGGCGAGAAGCGTGAGCACGATCGACGCGATGGGGATGGAGATGCGCCAGAAGAGCTCCGCGCGCTCGATCGGCCCGTCGAGAACCATCAGCATCGCGGTCGGGATCGCCTTGGTCGAGGCCGGCAGCGTCCGCAGCTCCGCCGGCTCGATCCGGCGGCCGAGGCTCGCAAATTCCACGACCCGGAAGTCCGCGCTGCCCGGCTTTCCCTCGTAGCGGCGCCCGTCATCGAGGACGATGAAACGGTCGCCGTTGGGCGCGACCTGCAAGGCGCCCGACCGGGCGACCGTGGTCGAGTCCTTGCCGTCCTCGACGGACTGCAGGAAGACGTTCTTGATCGATCCGTCGAAGGTATTCACGCTCTCGACGAAAACCACCAGATTGGCGCGCCCGAACTCGCGAAACAGCCCGGGCGTAATGAACGCGATTTCGTCGCGCGACTCGAGCTGGCGCTCGTACTCCAGCTTGCGCTGCATGGCCCAAGGCGAGAGAAACAGCGACAACCCGGCGATCACGAAGAAAAAGGGAGCCGCGAAGAAAAGGATCGGCCGCAGGCAATCCGCAAGTCCGATCCCGGACGACAGCCAGACGATCATCTCGCTGTCGCGGTACCAGCGCACGAGCGTCAGTAGCACGGTCGTGAAGACGGTGACCGAAACGAGAATGTTGAAGTAAAACAGTGCGTTGAAGCCGAGCAGCGCCACCAGACCCTCGGGCGCCACCGTGCCGCCTGCGGCAAGCGCCAGCAGGCGAAGCATGAGATTGGTAAACAGGATTCCGAGCAGGACCAGGAACAGCGCGAGTGCCTGGACCGTCATCTCGCGCACTAGGCTGCGCCGGAAGATCATGACGCCGGGAGAATTTTGACTTTTTTGGGCCGTTTTGCCGATAATGCGGTCTATTCCGCGTTACGACAAAGAAACCCAACAGTT
>Ga0070670_100003084_pt1 | contig 13778 bp, 8 predicted proteins | sample KBSS63metaG_FD_64665 | JGI IMG/M metagenome (GOLD analysis project Ga0070670, IMG submission 64665) | Switchgrass rhizosphere microbial communities from Kellogg Biological Station, Michigan, USA - KBS S6-3 metaG | ecosystem: Host-associated > Plants > Roots > Rhizosphere > Soil ... | reverse complement strand
GCATCGCGTTTCAGTACCCGCCGAGCGTAGCCACGCCGAACCGTCGAGGTTGACGTCACCGGACAGCTCCCTCGCGAACGACCGCTTCGCGTATCACGGGCAGTCGCCTTGGGGTCGTTCGCCGACCGTCGACCCGCGGCAATCTCATCGGATCAGATCCAATGCCGCCCGCGCGACCGCCAGCGCCGACACGACGAGCAGCAGGTCGAGCACGCGCCGCCGAAACACCTCCGCCGACGCGCCGGCGAAGGCCCGCCCGCCGATCGCGATGCCGGCGAGCATCGCCGGCGCGAGGCAGACGAACCAGGCGACGGTCCGCGCGTCGAGCAGCGGCGCCGCGTCCGCGGGCGCGGGCAGCACCGCCGCCCAGGCGAGCGCGTAGACGTCGGTGAACAGGAACATCACGATCAGCGTCGCGCGCAGCGCCGCCGGCGAGAGCTGCGCCGGTCCGAGCAGCACGGCGACGACGATGCCGCCGATCGCCGCGACGCCGTTGGCGAGCCCCGATGCCGCGCCGACGGCGAAGCGGACCGCGGTCGTCGGCGCGAGGCGCAGCTCGAAGCCGAGCCGCTGCACCGCGGTGAGGCCGAGCAGGAGCGCGCCGATGACGAGGCGGAGCGGCGTCTCGGGCACCTGGGCGAGCACGAGCACGCCGAGCGGGATGCAGAGCGCGTTGCCGAGCGCGAGCGCGGCGAGCCAGCGGCCGTCGCACTCGCGCAGCGCCGGGCGAAGCAGGGTCAGGCTCGCCAGCACCTCGAGCGCGAACACCGCCGGAACGATGCTCGCCGGCGACACCAGCAGGGCCAGGCCGGCGACGCTGATCGCGGAGAAGCCGAAGCCGGCGTAGCCGCGCACGACGCCGGCGAAGAGCACGATCGCCACGCCGGCGACGACGAGCGGCGCCGCCGCCGGCAGCGCGAAGCTCACCGCGGCGAGCCCGGCGAGCCCGGCGCCCGGGCCGCGCTGCGCCTCACCGCGGCGGCTCGTCGTCGCGCAGGCGCAGGCGCTGCACCTTGCCCGAGGGCCCGCGCGGGAGCGAAGCGACGAAGCGCACCCGCTTCGGCGCCTTGTAGCGGCCGACGAGGGCGATGCAGTGCGCGCGCAGCTCCTCCTCGCTCGCGGCGTGTCCCTCTCGCAGCACGACGCAGGCAAGGATTTCCTGGCCGTAGTGCGGGTCGGGCATGCCGGTCGCGGCCGCCTCGAGCACGGCCGGATGGCGCAGCAGCGCCTCGTCGATCTCGCGCGGAGCGATGTTCTCGCCGCCCTTGATGATCAGCTCCTTGAGCCGGCCGGTGACGAAGAAGAAGCCGTCGGCGTCGCGGTGGCCCAGGTCGCCGGTGCGCATCCAGCCGTCGGCGGTGAAGGCGTCGCGCGTCGCCGCCTCGTTCTTGTAATAGCCGCGCATCACGTGCGGGCCGCGGATGAGGATCTCTCCGGTGCCGCCGTCGGCCACGGGGGCGAGCGAGGCGTCGACGATGCGCGCCTCGCCGCCCGAGGCGCGGCCGACCGAGCCGACCTTGCGCCGCGCCGGATCGATCGGGTTGGAGAACGACGGCGCGGCGGTCTCGGTGAGGCCCATCGTCTCGACGATGCCGATGCCGAACTTCGCCTCGAAGGCGCGGTGGTGCTCGGGCGCCAGCGCCGCCGACGCCGAGCGGCAGAAGCGGATCGCCGCGAGCGACTCGCGCCGCGGCGCCTCGCCCTCGAGCAGGTAGGAAACGATGGTCGGCACGACGTTGATCCAGGTGCAGCGCTGCACGCACGCCTGCGTCCAGAACTGCTGCGCCGAGAAGCGCGGCGCCATGGCCACGCTGCCGCGGTGCGCGAGCGGCGCGAGCATGGTCACGACGAAGGCGTTGATGTGATAGAGCGGCAGCACGCCGAGCACGCGGTCGGCCGCGCCGAGGCCATGCTCGCCGGAGATGGCGCGCGCGTTGGCGGCGAGGTTGGCGTGGCTGAGCATCACGCCCTTCGGCAGGCCGGTCGTGCCGGAGGTGTACATGAGGAGGGCGGTGTCGTCGGGCCGGGGCGCCTCCGTCTCGCGCGACGCGGGAGTGGGCCGGGGTGAGGGCGCGATCGCCGCGACGATCTCGTCGACGCCTGCATCCACCCCCACCACCACGACCCGTACGGGCGCCTCGAGCGCAGCAACCACCGCCCGCACCCGCTCCTCCCACTCCGGCGCGGCGACGACGAGTCTTGCGTCGGCATGGCCGATCACGTGGCGCATCTGCTCCTCGCCCGAGAGCAGGTTCACCGGGTTGACGCGGCGGCCGGCGTGCATCGCGCCGAGGAGCACGCGCATCGTCGCGAGGCCGTTGCCCATGACGGTGGAGACCGTGTCGCCGCGGCCGACGCCGGCGGCATCGAGCGCCGCACCGATCGCGCGGCAGTCGGCGGCAAGCGCACCGAACCTGAGCGGCGCCGAGGCGGCGTCGGCCGAGGTCGCGTACACCGCATCGGGCACCGCCGCCGCGGCGTCCTCGACCAGCGCATGCACCGTCGCCGCGCTCACCGGCTAGCGCTCCCCGCGAGCCCGGCCGCCCTCATGCGGCGCCCTTGCCGTGCGTCTCGAAGTAGTCGCCGAAGATTTCGCTCTCGGTCGGCACCCGCTCGGCGATCGGCGTCGAGACGCGCGTGATGTTGAGGTAGTGCCGGTAGTTCATGTTGTCGGAGAAGATGTTCTTTCCCCAGGTGCCGCAGCCCATCGAGAGCGAGAAGGGCAGGCCGTTGTCGAAGCTGCCGCCGGTGGCGATGCAGTGCGCCTGGTTGACGATCACGCGCGACACCGGCAGCTCGAGGCCGAGCCCGAGCGCGCGCTCCGGGCGCTGCGTGTGCAGGCCGACCGAGTGGCCCGCGCCCTGGAAGGCATAGATGCGGCCGACGATCGCGGCGGCGTCGGCGAGGTCGCGCGCGGTGTAGAGGGCGAGCACCGGCGAGAGCTTCTCGCCCGAATACGGATGCTCGGGGCCGACGCCGTCTTCCTCGACCAGCAGGATCCGCGGCCGCGCGGCGGCGATCGCACGCCAGTCGACGGCGTCGGCTTCGCCGCGCGCCGCCATCGCCTCGGCGATCGCCGTCGCCGAGCGGCCCGTCGCCGCCGGCGTCAGCTTGTCGCCGTCCCACATCAGGCCCTGCAGCGACGCCTTCTGCGCCGGCGCCAGCCGCACCGTGCCGCGTGCTGCGAGCGCGGCGAGAAGGGCTTCACGCGCCGCGGCGACGACGACGATGCTGTTCTCCGACGAGCAGCTCGTCGCGTTGTCGAAGGTCTTGGAGCGGACGATGCGGTCGGCGGCCGCCTCGACGTCCGCGGTCTCGTCGACGATGCCGGCGACGTTGCCCGCGCCGACACCGAACGCGGGCGTGCCGCTCGCCGCGGCCGCGCGCACGTTGGCCTGCGAGCCGGTCGCGACGACGAGGTCGCAGGCGCGCATCAGCGCACCGGTCGCCTCCTTGGTGATCGGCGCCGGCAGGAGCTGCACCAGGTCGCGCGCCAAGGCGTCGTCCATGCCGCTCCGCGCCAGCTCGGCGTGCACGAACGAGACGAGCCGCTCGGCCGTGCTCCAGCCCTTGGGCGAGGGCGCGACGATCACCGCGTTGCGGCCCTTCAGCGCGTTGATGATCTTGTTCGCCGGCGTCGCCGCCGGGTTGGTGGACGGCGTCACGGCGCAGACCACGCCGACCGGGCGGGCGATCTCGACGATGCCCTTCGCCGGGTCTTCCGCGATCACGCCGACCGAGCGTGCGCCCTTGAGGTCGCGCAGCAGGCCGAGCGTCTTGCGGTGGTTCTTGGCGATCTTGTCGGCGACGTCGCCGATGCCAGTGGCGGCGACGGCGAGCTCGGCGAGCTCGCGGTTGCGCCGCGGCTCGACGATCGCCCAGCCGGCTGCGGTGACGGCCCGATCGACCTCCACCTGCGTCGAGCGCTCGTAGACGCGCTGCGCCGCGCGGGCGCGCGCGACCCGGACCGCCACGTCGGCTTCGACCGCGCTCGCCGCGGCCGGCTTCGCTTCGCTCGCCATCGTGCCGCTCCCCTCACTCCGCCCGGATGGCGGCTTCCTTGGCCAGCTTCTGCCAGCGCGGCAGCTCGGCGTCGACCACTTTCGCGAGCTGCTCCGGCGTGCCGCCGACGCCTTCGCTGCCTTGCTGCAGGAGCTTCTCCTTGATCGCCGGATCGACGACGACGGCATTCAGCGCGGCGTTGAGCTTGTCGACGATCGGCTTCGGCGTCTTCGCCGGCACGAACATGGCGTACCAGGAGTCGACGTCGAAGTCGGCCACGCCGGCCTCCTGCATCGTCGGCACGTCGGGGAAGGCGGCGCTGCGCTTCGTCGTCGACACAGCGAGCGCCTTCAGCCGCCCCTGCTTGACGAACTGCGCCGCCGCCGGGATGGAGACCCAGAGCAGCGGCACCTGGCCGCCCATCACGTCGGTGACGGCGGGGCCGCCGCCGCGGTACGGCACGTGCGTGAGCTGGGTGCCGGTGCGCAGCTTGTACAGCTCGCCCGCGAGGTGGCCGGGCGAGCCGTTGCCGACCGAGGCGAACGCGATCGTGCCCGGCTTCGCCTTCGCCAGCGCGGTGAGCTCGGCGACCGTGTTGGCGGGGAACTGCAGGTTCGCGACCAGGATCTGCGGCAGCGAGGCGACCGTGCCGACCGGCAGGAAGTCCTTCACCGTGTCGAACGGCAGCTTCGGATAGATGGCGGGGTTGATCGTGTGCGAGGAGAGCGTGAAGAGCACCGTGTAGCCGTCGGCGGCCGACTTGGCGGCGATGTCGGTGCCGAGCGAGCCCGCCGCGCCGCCGCGGTTCTCGATGATCACCGGCTGGCCGATCTGCTGCGCGAAGCGGTCCTGGACGATGCGGGCGATGACGTCGGTGCCGCCGCCCGGCGGGTAGGGCACGATGAAGCGTATCGGCTTGTCGGGGTAGGCCGGCTGCGCCGCGGCGCCGAACGAGGCGGCGAGGGCGAGCGCGGCGGCGACGGCGCCGAAGAAGCGGCGTTGGGGGTCAGCCATGGGGTGCGGGTCTCCGTGGGGGTGGGGTCGGACCGCAGCGCGCGGCCGCGGCGAGGGGCTCGGGTTGCAGGCGCAGGCCGAGCTCGGCGCTGGCGTCGCGCGCGCAGGCGAGCAGCCGGCCGGCGAGCGCCTTGGCCTGGGCACGGCCGAAGCGGATCGAGGGCACGCTCATGCCCACCGCGACGACGGCCACGCCGCGCGCGTCGAACACCGGCGCGCCGAGGCCGCAGACGCCGAGCCGCCATTCCTCGCGGTTCTCGGCCCAGCCGCGCGCCGCGGTGCGGTCGAGCTCGGCGGCCAGGCCGGCGAAGTCGACGATGCTGTTCGGCGTGTGCGCGACGAGCGGGGTGGGGAAGCGCTCGCGCAGCGCCGCCGGGTCGTGCGCCATCGTCGCGAGCAGCGCCTTGCCCGAGGCGACGCAGCAGGCAGGGGCCCGCCCGCCGATCCGCGAGTACGCGGCGACGGGCAGCGGGCTGTCGAACTTGTCGAGGTAGACGATCTCGGCGCCGTCGAGCCGGGCGAGGTGGATCGTCTCGCCGGTGGCGGCCGCCAGCGCCTGCAGGTGCGGGCGCACCCGCGCCGGCACGGTGTCGGCGGCGCCGAGCAGCGTGCCGAGCTCGAACAGGCGCAGGCTCGCCCGGTAGTGGCTCGTCGCCTCGTCCTGGCGCGCCCAGCCGCACTCGACTAGCGTGCGCAGGGTGCGGTGGGCGTTGCTGCGGGCGAGGCCGAACGCGGCGGCGACGTCGGCGACGCGCGCGCCGTCGGGCTGCCGGGCGAGCCAGTCGAGCACCGCGAGGCCCTTGGCGAGGGTGGAGTCCAATGCTCGACGATGTTCCGTTATTTGGAACTGCGTATGAAGATGCGGAACAGTCTAGGCCGCCTCAGGCGCCGCCGTCAAGCCGGCGGGCGGCGCGGCGCGGACTGCAGGAATTCCTCGAGCTGTCGCTTCCAGAACACCGCCATGCCGGTGGTGCCGTGGCCGCGCGTCTCCTCGCTCGCCGGGATGAGGTAGAGCCGGCCGTTCTTCACCCGCTTCAGCTCGCGCTCCATGATGCCGAGCTCGGGCGGGTTGCGTTCGTCGTCGGCGGCATTGATCGCGAGCAGCGGCGCGCTGATCTTCTCCAGCGCCGGCGAAGCGTCGTAGTCCCGCGAGGCGTCCCACTGGTAGACGAAGTCGTTCGCGTCGGCGGTGAACGGCGCCGCCATGCGCTGGGCGACGAGCTTGTCGGCGGCCTCGCGGTTCGGCGCCTGCTTCTGGTAGGCCAGCGTGCCGCCGATCGTCGTGATGCCGAAGAAGACGTTGGCGTAGCGCACCGCCTTCGGCTGCGTCGTGTAGTCGCCGTCCTTGTAGTCGGGGTCGTTGCGCACCGAGTCGACGAGCATGCGCCGCGTCATCCAGTTGCGGCCGGCCATGCCGGTCGGCTGGCACGCCATCGGCACGAGCGCGTCCATGAAGTCGGGGTACTTCTCGCCCCACAGCCAGGCATGCATGCCGCCCATCGAGTTGCCGACGACGAGGCGCAGGTGCTTGATGCCGAGCCCTTCGCGGACGAGGCGGTACTGGGCGAGCACCATGTCGTCGTAGTTGTAGCGCGGGAACTTGGCGCGCAGGCCGTCCGAGGGCTTGCCGGACTTGCCGGCGCCGAGCGCGTCGGGAAGGATGATGAAGTAGCGGTTCGCGTCGAGCGGCTGGCCCGGGCCGAACAGCTCGCCGGCGAACGCGGCGTTGAGCATGCCGGTGCCGCTGCCCGCCGTGCCGTGCAGCACGAGCACCGGCTCGCCGGTCGGCTTGCCGAGCGTCGTGTAGTGCAGCTTCAGCTCGGGCATCACCTCGCCGGTGTGGAAGCGGAAGTCCTTCGCGACCCAGTCGCCTTCGGTGGCCGGCGGCAGGTCGGCGGCGAGGGAAGGCAGCGGGGCGGCCGCGGCGCAGAGCAGCGCGGCGGCGAACGCTGCGCGTCGCAGCATCGATGTCATCGGGTTCATGGCGTCTCCAAGGTGTGGCGCGTCGGTCGCGCCCCCATGTGATTGGGTGTTCAAGTCAAAGGCAAGATCGAGCGGCGTGAGTGTGCCTCTTGGCCGTCAGGCAGCCGGTCGACGTCCCCCGCAGGCTGTCGTCAATCCGAACGCGCCGCGAGGTGCGCCCCGAGCGCCGCGGCCTGCTCGAGGGACAACGCCGCGCCCGCCGCCAATTCGACGTCGTATCGCCGGTCGAGCTCGTCGCGCAGCCGGGAGAGCAAGGCTGCATGGTCGCCGGGGTCGTCGGGCGGCATGGTGCGCTCGGCGTCGCCGAAGCGCAGCGCCGCGCCGGCGAGCCGTGCCGCGACGTCGCTTTCGCCGAAGCGATGCGCGGCCCGCGCCAGCAGGCGGAGCACCTGCGCCGCGTCGCCGCTACGGCGCTGTTCGCAGAGGAGGAGCAGGCTCTCGTGAAGAGCGCGCACCGCGCTGGCGTGGCGGCCTTGCGCGAGATCGATCTCCGCCAGCTGGTAGAGGGTCCGCGAGATCCGGTAGGTGTCTCCGGTCGTCCGGGCGTTCACGAGCATCTCGGTGGTGAGCTCGCGAGCGGACGCGAAGTCGCCGCGGCGCAAGGCCAGGCTTCCCAGGTAATGCGACGAGATGCTCACGCCCCACTCGTCGCCAAGGGCCTTGAACCGCGCCCGTCCGTCGAGCATGTTCGAGCGAGCCGCCTCCTCCGCGCCTTCGAGCGCATACGAGGCGCCCAGATAGGACGCGCAAAGAGCGATGCCCCAGGCGTCGTCCAACATGCGAAAAGCTGCGAATGATTCGTTGAGGAGCAGCTTTCCCGAGGTCCAGTCGTTGAGCATGCCCGAGGCGATGGATTGGTGGAACAGGGCATACGCACGCCCGCGGACGTCGCCGACCTCCCGCCACAGGCCGGCGCTTTCCTCGGCCATCGCGCGGGCCTTGGCGGGCTCGCCGGCGTATGCGGCGAGCCGCGCCGCACCTGAAAGCGCCCGCGCCCGTTCCCGCCGAGCGCTCTGAGCCTCCGGAAGGGCGAGCGCCTCCGCGAGCCAGGCCCGCCACTCCTGAAAGAGCCCTTCGAAGTAGGCGAACCAGGCGAGCGAGCCGGCCAGGTCGAGGGCGGCCGCGGCGTCCTCGCGCTCGCGCAGGAGCCACGCAAGGGCGGCCCGCAGATTGCTCAGCTCGGGACGCAGGCGCTTCAGCGATGCGGGCCGGTCGGCGCTCGTGATCTGCGGCTCGGCCGCTTGCGCCTCGCGGCGGAAGAAGTCGGCGTGACGGCCGCGGACCGCCGTCTTCTCGCCGCTCTCGTCGAGCCGTTCGAGCGCGTACTCCCGCGCGCTCTCGAGCAGGCGATAGCGACGCGGCTCGACATCGTCGATCACGAGCAGCGACTTGTCCGCCAGCGTGCCAAGCCGGTCGATCACGGTCCACGCGTCGAGCTCCGCATCCGCGGCCACGTGCTGCGCCGCGGGAAGGGTGAACCCGCCGGAGAAGACGCCCATGCGCCGGAACACGGCGCGCTCTTCGGCGTCCAGGAGTCCATGGCTCCATTCGAGTGCCCGGCGGAGCGTTCCGTGGCGCGGCTCGGCGACGCGCGGGTTGCGTGCGAGCAGCCGGAACCGTTCGTGCAGGTGCTCGCGGACGCCCGAGACACCGAGCAGGGGCACGCGCGCGGCGGCGAGCTCGATGGCGAGCGGCAAGCCGTCCAGGGCGGCGCAGACCGCGACCGTGTCGTCGATGTTGTGCGCGTCGAGGGTGAAAGAAGGCGACAGCGAGCGAACGCGCTCCTCGAACAGGTTCACCGCGCCGTACGCGCGGGCACCGGGCAGCGCCGCCACCGCCGGCACGCCGAGCGTCTCGAGCCGATAGACGTGCTCGCCGGCGACGTGGAGCGGCTCCTGGCTGGTTGCGAGCAATCGGCTGCGGCTGCCGCGAGCGATCAGCGCCGACGCGAAGCTCGTCGCGGCGGCGAGGACATGCTCGCAATTGTCCAGGAGGACGAGCATCTCCCGGCCCTCGAGTGCCGCGAAAACCTCCTCCTGGGCGGGCCGCCGACCGGTCAACGCGATACCCAGCGCCTGAGCGACGGCAGTGGGAAGCAACCCTCCTTCGCCGATCGGTGCCAACTCGACGAGCCAGGCGCCGTCATCGAATGCGACGCCGAGTGCATGCGCGACGGCCAGGCTCAGGCGAGTCTTGCCGATCCCGCCGGCGCCGACGAGCGTGACCAGCGCATGCGACCGGGCGAGCTGGCTCACTGCGGCCAGATCGCCCTCGCGGCCTACGAGCGTCGACGCGACGGCCGGAAGGTTTCCGCGGACAGCGATGCCTTGTCCCGCTGGGGCCGCATGCGGAGCTGACTGCGGATCCTCGTCGCGCACGCGGCCGCGAAAGGCACGGACGGGTTCGGCGATGTTCTTGACCGGCTGCTCGCCGATGTCCTCGAAATCGGCGTCGGCGGATCGGCCGACCATGCCGTGCACGGCCTGGGAGACGGCAATGCCGCCGGGCTCGGCCAGACCTTCGAGTCGCGACGCGATGTTCACGCCGTCGCCGTACACCGAGCCATCGTCCTTCTCGATGACGTCGCCGACGTGGATGCCGATGCGAAAGCGAAGCCGCATGCCGTCGGCGATATCACCGCACGATCGGCCGAGGATGCGCTGCACCGCCACCGCCGCCGAAGTCGCGCCCGACGCGGTCTGGAACACGGCCAGCACCGAGTCCCCCGCCATGTCGACGATCCGACCGCCGTGGGCGGCGACCTGCTGGCGAAACACCGACCGCGCTGCGTCCAGCATCGACACGGTGGCCCGGTCGTCGATGGACATCAGGCGGGAGTACCCCGCCACGTCGGCCGCGAGGATGGCCAGCAGGCGCTTTCGCAACTCGGCGCTCATGCCCCGGTCCTTCGGCGACTGGCGGCTGCCGCTTCAGGGCCGCGTGGGGGCGAGCTTGCCGTCGCGCTTGCCCGACCAGACGAGATAGGCCACGCATTCATCGGCGACGCAGGCGTCGCCATGCACCTGGTCGGCCGGCTGGAACCAGTAGCTGCCGGGGCCGAGCGGGCGAGCCGCCGCTTCCGTGTCGCCCTCGTCCCAGTGCTTCACCGCTCCGCGCACGACGAGGAGGTGGTAGTCGGACGAGTGCGTGTGCATCGGGATCGATCCGCGCGCGATCCTGATCAGCATCGCCGACGGACCCGTCGACGGGTCGCCATGCAGCACGGCGACCTGCGGGCCGTTGGGCGAGCGCGGATCGTCGGGAACGAACGGCGCGTCCTCGAAGGCGACGACGACGGAATGACGGTTCGTCGGCGTCGCGGAGATGGCGGCACAGCCGGCGATTGCCGAGGCAGCGGATGCCAGCATCACCCGGTGCGCCTTCGTCCACAGGCTGGGGGCCCTTGGTGCCATGAAATCTCCTCGTGGGTCCTCTGCGGGTGCAGATCATCCCGCTGTCGCGAAGCCAGCGCCAGCCCCGAGGACGACGAGCTCCCGGTGCTCCTCGATGCGCGTCAGGAAGCTCTCGCGCAAGCCGGCGTCGTCGATCCGGTCCGCTTCGGCAAGCAGCAGCGAGCGTGCCGCTGCGATCAGGGGCTCCGCGCGGCCGTCGCCGATGGCCACCCAGACGCGACCGATCGTCAGTCGGAGCAGGTGCTCGTACGTGCCCGCGAGCGTCTCCGGCAAGGCCGGGTCGCCGCCGCCCGCGTACGCCAGCAGCGCGTCGACTCGCGCCGCCGCCTCCGCCGCGTCGCCATGCGCGAGCGAGACGCGGGCCAGGCCGTCGAGGGCGTTGAGCACCTGCGGCGTCGAGCCGATCTGCTGCGCGATCGACCGGCTGAGCTCGAACGCCTCGGCCGCCTGCGGCGCGCGGCCGAGCGCCAGCTCGGCGTTGCCGAGCGACCACAGGGCATCGGTCTCGTAGAGGCGGGTCCGGCCCTCGCGGCTGATGTCGACCGCCGCCCGCGCATGGCGCGCGGCGAGCGCCGCATCGCCCTCACGCCAGGCGAGCTCGGAGAGGGTCGAGTTGGTGTTGCCCTCGATCTCGCGGTTGCCCAGAGCGCGGTGCATGCGCAGCGCGTCGTCGAGGTAGCGGCGGGCATCGGCGAAGGCGCCGAAGGCGAGGTACGACATGCCGACGTTGCTCAGGGCGACCGCCTCGTTCACCCGGTCGCCGGTGCGGCGGTTCAACGCCAGATCCTGCAGGCTCTGGTGCAGGCCGGCGACGCGATCGCCGAGCAGGTCGGTGCAGACGGTCAGGGCGACGATCAGGCCCGACTCCGCCCGGTCGAGGCCGAGCGTGCGCGCTCGCGCGAGCGCCGGCTCGGCGAGCGCGCGCCCGGCGGCGGGATCGCCCTGCAGCGCGAGCGCCTCGGCGAGCCGCCGGACCGCGCGAAGTGCCATGAACTCGTCGCCGGCCGCTTCGGCCAGCGCCAGGCCGCGCCGCGACTCTCGCTCCTGCATCGCCCAGTCGCCGATGCGGTGGGCGAAGTCGGCGCGGCGGCGGGCCGCCTCGGCGCGCCGACGGTCCCCCGCGATGCCGGGCGGCAAGGCGTCGGCGAGGGCCGCCATCGCGTCGAGGTCGACCCGTTGCGCGTCGCGTCGACCGAGAAACTGCAGCGCCTGCTCGCGCAGGCCGAGCAGCCGCCAGCGTCGCTCGACGTCCGAGTCGGCTAGGAGCCCCAGCCCGCGCGTGCTCGCCTCGAGCGCCGGCTCGTGGGCGAAGGTCTCGACCATGTGTGCAGCCGCGCGGGCGTAATGGTCGGCGGCGTTGCCCGCGTCGCCGGCGAGCTCGTAGTGCTGCGCCGCCGCGGCGAGCAGACGCGTGCCGAGGATGCCCGTGTGGCGCGCCAGCCAGTCGGCCGCGCGCGCGTGCGCGGCGCGCTTCACCCGCTTCAGCACCGTGTTGTACGTTACCTGGTGCAGGAGCTGATGACCGAAGACGTGCTCGCGGATCCCGTGTGCCGCGGCCGCGGGGCCTTCCCTCGGCTCGACGAGGGCACGCTCGCGCAGCGCCGGCAGTTGCGCCGGCGCGTCGGCGTCGACGTGCATCAGGGCGGCGTCCCAGAACGTCATGCCGATCACGCTGGCGAGCTGCAGCGCGCGGCGCTCGCGCGGCGGCAGGCCGTCGAGCCGCGCCTGCAGCACGCCCGTGAGCGTCGGCGGTACGTGCAGGAGGCGCAGGCGCTCGGTGTCGAGCGACCAGCGCTCGCCGCCGGTGGCGAGCGCGCCCTGGTCGACGAGCATCTTGACCAGCTCTTCCATGTAGAAGGGATTGCCGCTGCCGCGCGACGTGAGCAGGTCGTGCAGAGCGGCGGGCACCTCGGGGAGCTTCTGCAGGAGCTCGGCGGCGAGGCTCCGGCTCTCCTCCACGCCGAGCGGCCGGAGCTCGATGCGCCGGTCGGCCTCGCCGCCCCGCGGCTGGCCCGACCCGTCGCGGCGCTCGAACAGCGTCGGCCGCGCGAGGGCGACGATCAGCATCGGCACGTCGCCATCGACGCGAGCAAGGTGGTCGATGAAGTCGAGCGAGCCGTCGTCGGCCCAGTGCAGGTCGTCGAGCAGCATCAGGATCGGCTGCGCCTCGCGCTGCGCGATCCGGCGCAGCACCTGCGCTGCCGCCTGGAAGGCGCGGTCATGGAGCCGGCGCGGATCGTCCCGGATGCCGCGGAGGTGTCGGCTCTCGGCGTAGTCGAGCCCGATCAGCTGGCCGAGCGCATGCACGCGCGCCTCGGCGTCGCCGCGGTCGCCGCCCGCGTCGCCGGCGAGCAGGGGGACGAGCGCCTCCTCGAGCTTGTGGCGGGCGATGTCGACGGGGTCGCCGTCGAGGATCTGCCAGCGCCAGGCGAACAGGTCGCGCAGCAGGCCGTACGCCTGGCTACGCGTCTGCGGCGTGGCGCGCGCCTGGAACAGGATGCAACGCTCACGGCGCGCCTCGCTCCAGCCCTCGAACTCGTAGAGCAGGCGGCTCTTGCCGACGCCCGCCTCGCTGACGACGACGATGCGCTCGAGCCCCGCGCCCGGGGCGACCACGCGCGCGAACGCCGCTTGCAGCGCGGCGAGCTCGGCGTCGCGGCCGATCATGCGCGTCTCGACGCCTTCGACGCCGCGCGTCTGCATGCGGAAGGCGCGCGGCTTGGCGCGCAGCACGAGGTAGCTCTGCACCGGCGCGTCGACGCCCTTCACGGCGAGCGGCGGCTGCGCCTCGACGTCGAAGACGCCGCGCACCTGGCGCCAGGTGTCGTGGCTGATGCGCACGGCGCCCGGCGGCGCCGTCTGCTCCATGCGCGCCGCGATGTTGACCGCCTGGCCGCGGATGCTGCCGTCCTTGTCGACGCCGCCGCCGAGCAGCACGCCGCCGGTGTGGATGCCGATGCGCACGCCGGTGCCGGCGAGGCCGTGCCTCGCCTCCACCTCGGCGCGCAGCGCGGCGCCGAGCTCGAGCAGGGCGAGGCCGCAGCGCACGGCGCGCTCGGCGTCGTCCTCGGCGGCCACGTCGGCGCCGAACGCCGCGAGCAGGTTGTCGCCGGCGTACTGCAGCACCTTGCCGCGATGCGCGGCGACGACCTCGCTGCCGCGCGCCAGCATGCCGTCCATCAGCGACGCGATCGCCTCGGGGTCGAGGTGCTGGCCGAGCGAGGTCGAGCCGACGACGTCGAGGAAGAGGATGCTCACCTGGCGGAGCGCCTGCGCCGGCTCGTCGGCCGGTTCGCGCAGCGCCGCGAGCCGCGTCTGCAGGCCGCGCAGGGCCGCGTCGACCACCTCGTCGCCGAGCTGCGCGCG
>Ga0070670_100003082_pt1 | contig 13782 bp, 10 predicted proteins | sample KBSS63metaG_FD_64665 | JGI IMG/M metagenome (GOLD analysis project Ga0070670, IMG submission 64665) | Switchgrass rhizosphere microbial communities from Kellogg Biological Station, Michigan, USA - KBS S6-3 metaG | ecosystem: Host-associated > Plants > Roots > Rhizosphere > Soil ... | reverse complement strand
CAGGAGCACGCGCGGCAGGTCGGGCGCCGGAATCGCCACCACAGGAGCGGCACTCGCCGTCGCGGGGCCGTCACCCGGCGTCGCATCCACCGGCAGCAGTACCACCACCCGCGCTCCGGCTTTGGGCGGGCTCTCCACCCACACGAAGCCGTTGCTCTGCTTGACGAGACCGTAGACGGTGGCCAGACCCAGACCAGCGCCGTGCCCCTTCGGTTTGGTGGTGACGAACGGCTCGAAGGCGCGTTCGGCCATCGCCGCGTCCATCCCGGTGCCCGTGTCCTCGACCTGCAGGCGCACGTACGAACCCGCGCGCAGCCACGGCCGATCGACCCGCATCGCCTCGTCGACGTCGAGGACGTCGGTGCTGATGGTCAGCTGGCCGCCCTTGGGCATCGCCTCGCGCGCGTTGTCCACCAGATGCGCCAGCACGTGGATCAGCCGCATGCGATCCGCGCGCACGGGAGCCCCCCGGCGTCCGCGACGGATCATCAGCGTCACCGACGAGCCCACGCGCCGCTGAATCGCATTACGGAGATCGGCCACCAGGCGCGGGACATCGATCGAACGCGGCTCGAGCACCTGACGCTGCCCCAGGGAGAGCAGACGATCGGTGAGCTGCGCGGCGCGCGACGCGCTGGTGCGGATCTCGAGCGCCGACTTCTGCAGCGCGCTCTCCGCCGGCAGTCCGGCCGCCAGCCGCTCGGCATGACCGGTCACCACCTGCAGCAGGTTGTTGAAGTCGTGGGCGATGCCGCCGGCGAGACGTCCCACCGCTTCAAGGCGCTGCGACCGCGCCACGGCGTCCTGCGCGTGCCGGCGCTCGGTCACCTCGATCGCGGTGCCGATGATGGCCGGGCGCCCCTCGTAGACGAGCGGCGCGGTGGTCGCGTACACCCAGATTTCACCGCCATCGGGCCGGCGCAGCCGGAACTGCGACCGTGACACGGCACGCGTGCCCTGCTGTTCGTAGTCGCGCTCGAGCAGGTGGGCGCGATCGTCGGGATGGATGACGTCGAGGGAGGCGCGGCCCACGAGCTCCGAGGCGTCGATGCCCGCCAGCGCCGCAAACGCGCGATTGACGTAGCGGAGGCGATGATCCTGGATCACGAACAGCGGAGCCGGGCTCGCATCTGCCAGGCTCGCCGCCGCGCCCGACCGATCAGCGGGACGATGGGTACTGTCCGTCATGTCCGATCCCGCCGTCCGACCGCTAACGCGTCACCCAGGGTTTGAACTGCTCTTCGCGTTCGAGCTTGGCCGCCACGGTATCGGCCTCGCGCCGCGACGGATACTTGCCCACGCGCACTCGATACGTCGGCGCCCCCGGCGCCCCCGCCGTGGCGATGAACGCCGGATAGCCCTTGCGATTGAGCCGCCCGCGAATGGCGTCGGCCTCCGAGCGCTGGCGCACGGCTGCCACCTGCACCACGAATCCCGCCCCGGCCGGACCGGCGTCCGCCGTCTCTTTCACGTCTTTCGGGTTCGACGCGGTGGTGGTGGCCACGGCCGGAGCGGTCGTCTTCGCGGGGGCCGGCTTCGCGCCAGGCTTCGGTGCTGGCGCCGGCGGCGGCACCTTCGCGACGGCGGTCGTGGCGAACGCCTCGTGCGCCGGCAGGCCGGCGGGCACGTCCTCGGCGACAGGCTCGGGTTCTTCGAGCCGGTTGGGATACGTCAGGCCCAGCTTGCTCGAGGGCGATGCGGCTGGACGCGACGCGGCCGTCGGTGTGGCGGCGGCATCGGTTATGGCGGATGCGGTGCGGGCCTCTTCAGACGTGGTGGGATCCGTGCCCTCGGTGGCCAGGACGGGCGTTCCCCGCTGAGCCGGCACTCCGCGACCGACCATGACCCCGCACAGGAAGATCACGACGGCCACCACTGTGGCCGTCATGAACAGGAAGACGAGCTGCTTCCCGTTCAACTGGATCTCATGAAGTCCTTCATCTGACATGAGTTAGCCGCGCTCATCCTAACATGGTTTCCGCGTTCGGGGCACACTCCCTACGGCGGCGGAAGCCCCGCCAGCATTGCCGCCGCAGCGGCGTTCCCGGGATCAGCCGTCAGCACGGCTTGCACTTCGGTGCGCGCGGCGGCGTACTCGCGCGCGGCCACATAGGCCTCGGCCAGCGCCAGGCGGGCGGCGGGTGTGTCGCGGCTCCACACGGAAATCTTCAGCGTGTCGATCGCCTCTCGCGGGCGTCCGCCGCGGAGCAGGATCCGCCCGATCAGCAGATGGGCCTCGTCCTCGTACGGCGACAGGAACACCGCGCGCCGCAGCTCGGCCAACGCGTCGGCATCGCGCTCGGCCTGATACAGCCGCCGGCCGTTCGTGAGATAGAACGACACCAGTTCCCGCTGCTCGCGCTGCCCCGCGGCGCTGAGCGCGCTCTCGACGCGCGTGAGCGACGTCGCGTCGATGGCCGTCTTCAGCCGCTCCAGTCCGCGCGGTACCGAGTTGGCGGTGCGGCGCGCATCGAGACCGCTATAGACCGACGAGAGGCGGCGCGCCAGGTCCTTTTCGCGCGCGCCTTCGTCGGCCGAGCCCGCGGCCTGCAGCGCCGCGCCCAGCACGTAGTGCGCGTCCTCGTCTGCCGGGCTGCGACGCACCGCATCCCGCAGCGCCGCCACCGCCTGCGGATACTCGCGCGCGATCCAATGCGCGTATCCGAGATTGAAAAAGAGATCCGCGTCGTTCGGATCGAGCACCGTGGCCTCGCGGAACAGGTCCGTGGCCTTGGGTCCGCTCCCCGGGCGCCGCAACTGCACCACGCCCATATCGTTGGCCAGCGCCGCGTCGGCGTGGTCCTTCTGCAACGTGCTGAAACCGGTCCACGCCTCCTGAAAGCGCCCGAGGTGCAGCTCGGAGACCGCTTCGAGGAACGCTGCCCGCCGCGTGTCGGCCAGCGCCGACACGGCATGCACCGCGGTTCGCGCCCGCTGATGCTCGCCTTGCTCGGTGTAGGCATCCCACAAGGCAAAGCGCGCGTCGTCGAGCGCCGGCCCCTGCGCGATGGCCTCGGTGAGCAGCGAGATGCGCGTCGCGGGGTTGGCGGCGGTGAGACTGCGGACGAAGAGCTCGAACGCCGCTACCGGGGGCCGCGCAGCCACGGCCGCGGCGTTCGGGGATGCCATTTCGGGCACGATGCGCCGCCCGACGCGCGCGGCGATCGCGAACAGGTCGCGGCGGGCCCCGCGTTCGACGATCTCCTCGGCCATGAACCCGGTGTCCACCCGGATCGTCCGCGCACGCAGCACCAGCTCCGCCGCCGTCGCCTCGACGCGGCCGACGGCCACGACAGTGGCGCCGACCACGCTGGCCAGCCGGATCACGGTGGCGTGGCTGAGGAGTGGCACGTCCGGCACTCGCAGCCGCTCCATCGCCTGCAGCCGATCCTCGCGACCGATGGCGGAGACCCCTGCGGCGCGGAACTCCCGCGTGATGGCCACCGACGCCAGCTCGCCGAGCCAGTCGCCGCGCGGTTCGCTGCTCGACGCCTGGAACGGCATGACCAGCGGACGCGGACCGGCGGCTTGCGCCGACGCCGGCGACGGCACCGCGAGGGCGAGCGCCACGATCGCGACCGCACCGGCGCCCCGGCGCGTCACGACGCCCGCGCCTCCGGTTTGAACGCCAGGGCCATCAGGCACTTCGGGCCGCCTGCGCCGCGGCACCCGTCGGTCTGCACGTTCACGTCGAGATGAAAGAGCGCCGTCAGCTTCTCGATGGCGGCGGCGTAGAACGCGCACAGCGGGTGTGCGACCGGTTCGCGCACCTGGCAGAAGAGCGACCCCCGCAGGTCTACCGCGCCGATGCCGCCGGAGCGCCAGCGGACGATCGCCCGACTGCCGCTGTAGGTCCGCCGCACGAGGCGGCGCACCAGGCGCATCACGTACCAGAGGCGCAGCCGCGGCGGCAGGGCATTGGCGAAGCGGCGCTCGAACGGCGACATCGCGCCCACCATCCACTCGGCGGTGTACGCGCCGGCGCGCCGAGCGATTTCGTCGTACTGCTCGCCCTCCTGGCGGAGGAAGCTGAGCACCGCCGCCATGGGGGCCAAACCGATGCGCCCGTCGCGCAACCCCGCTGGATTGAGCCACGACTCGTAGAAGTCGAGCCGTGTCGGCAGCACGTCCGCAATCCCCTGATGCAGGCTGGCCACGAGCAAGCGTCCCACGCCCGCGTCATTCATTGATGCGAACTAAGATAACGCAATCTCATGATTCTGCCGGTTCACGCCCGCCTTCGCGAGCACCTCGCCCAGGTCCTGTCACAGCTGTATGGTCTCGACGCCGCGCAGCAGCCATCCTTCGTCCTGGAGTCGCCGCCCAACCGCGACCTGGGCGATCTGGGCACTCCGGTGGCCTTCGAGCTGGCGCGACGGCTCCGCAAGGCGCCGAAGGTCATCGCCGCGGAGATTGCCGCGGCCTCGGCGTCGGTGGCCGGCGTGCGGCAGGTGGTCGCGGCGCCCAACGGCTACCTCAATTTCTTCCTGGATCGCTCCGCCTTCCTGCGCGAGCGGCTGACGCCGGACCCAACCGGCACGGTGGCCGCCAGGGTCGGCAAGGCGATCGTCGAGCACACCGCGATCAACCCGAACAAGGCGGCCCACATCGGCCATCTCCGCAACGCCGCCCTGGGCGACACGCTCGTCCGCGCGCTGCGGTTCCGCGGCACCCGCGTGGAGGTGCAGAACTACATCGACGACACCGGCGTGCAGGTGGCCGACGTCGTGGTGGGCTTCCGCGAGCTCGAGCAGAAGTCGCTCGACCAGATCCGCGCGATCGCCGACAGCACGCGCTTCGACTACTACTGCTGGGATCTCTACGCGCGGGTCACCGAGTGGTACGACGGCGACAAGGCGCGTCTCGCCGTGCGCGCCGCGACGCTGCACGACATCGAGCACGGCGGCAACGACAATGCCGCGGCCGCCGCGTTCATCGCCGACCGCGTCGTCCGCTGCCATCTGAAGACGATGGCGCGTCTGAACGTGGACTACGACCTCCTGACCTGGGAGGGCGACATCCTGCGGCTGAAGTTCTGGGCCCAGGCCTTCGACGTGCTCAAAACCAAGGGTGCGGTGTACCTCCGGACCGACGGGCGCCTGGCCGGCTGCTGGGTGATGCCGATCCAGGAGGACCTCGACGCCCCAGCCGAGGCCGACGGGCCCGGGATGACCCCCGAAGGACTGATGGACGTTCCCGACGAGGGCGGCGACGCCGAGCGTCAGGAGACGGAGCGGGAAAAGGTCATCGTGCGATCCAACGGCGTGGTCACCTACGTCGGCAAGGACATCGCCTACCAGTTCTGGAAGCTGGGGCTGCTCGGGCGCGACTTCCACTACCGGACGTTCGTCGATCGCCCGGGCGGTCCGCTGTGGGCCACGAGCAGCGCGGAGGGCGCAGCCTCGCATCCACCCTTCGGCGGCGCGTCGTACGTCTACAACGTGATCGACGTCCGCCAGTCGTACCTGCAGAAGCTGCTGAAGCAGGCGCTCATCGCCGTCGGGAATCCGGAAGGCGCCGAGCGGTCGCACCACTTTTCCTACGAGATGGTGGCGTTGTCGCACGAGACCGCGCGCGAGCTCGGCCACGCGCCGGCGCCGGATTCCGAAGACGCACGCAAGCCGTTCGTCGAGGTCTCGGGACGCAAGGGTCTCGGAGTGAAAGCCGATGACCTCATCGACACGCTGATCAAGAAGGCCACCGAGGAGGTGGCCAAGCGCAATCCGGAGTTCACTGCCGCCGACACCGCGCGCGTGGCCAGCATGCTGGCGGTGGCCGCGGTGCGCTACTTCATGGTGAAGTTCTCCCGCGGCAAGGTCATCGCCTTCGACCTCGGCGAGGCCCTGAACTTCACCGGCGAAAGCGGCCCCTACGTCCAGTACGCCGTGGTGCGCGCCAACAAGATCGTGCACAACCTCGAAGAGCGCCTCGGCGTGTCGGAGGCGGCGCTGGTGCAGTCGCTCGGCGGCGTGCCTCCGGCGGAGCTGGACGGCGCCAACGGCTCCCACGAGGTGTGGGCGCTGGTGCTCGAAGCAGCCCGGCTCGACGACGTCGTCGAGCAGGTGATCCGTACGCTCGAATTCTCGGTGCTCGCCAAGTGGGCGTTCTCGGTCGCCCAGAGCTTCAGCGGTTTCTATCACGCCGCGCCCATCCTGAAGGAAGAACGCGACGACGTCCGGCGCTGGCGTGCCGCCGCCGTCATCTACGTGCGCACGCAGCTCACGCGAGCCCTCGATTTGATGGGGATTCAGGTCCCGGCTCGGATGTAGGTGCTGGGCGCATGCCGATCGTCGCCATTACCGCGTGCAAGAAGCCGCGCGACTACGAAGCGGCCGTCCGCCGGGCGGGTGCCACGCCCCGGCCGCTCGCGCTCGGCGACGGCAGCACCGCCGCGCTCGAGGGTGTCGACGGCCTGCTGCTGACGGGCGGTGACGACGTCGACCCGGCCCTCTATGGTGAGGCGCCGCACGCGACCTACGACGTCTGCGAGCCGGGCCGCGACGCCTTCGAGATCGATCTCGTGCGGCGCGCCCTGGCCGCGGACATCCCGGTGCTCGCCATCTGTCGCGGCCTGCAGGTGCTGAACGTCGCGCTCGGCGGCACGCTCATCCAGGACCTTCCCAGCGAGCCCGGGCGGCTGTTGCGGCACGACGCCGAGGGGCCGCCGACGACACTCGCCCATACCGTCGCCGTCACGACAGGCTCGTGCCTGGCGGCGCTCGTCGGCCCGGACGAAACGCGGGCGGTGAACAGCCGGCACCATCAGGCGGTGCGCGCTCTTGGCGCCGGGCTGGTCGTCACCGCCACGTCGCCGGACGGCGTGATCGAAGGCGCGGAAGTGCCCGCCGCGCGGTTCTGCGTCGGCGTGCAGTGGCATCCCGAGAATTTCCACGCGACTGGAGAGTTCGACCGGCTCTTCGACGGCTTCGTCGAGGCCTGTCGCAAACGCCGCTAGCCGCGCTCGAAGACCGCGACGCTCTCGACGTGGGCGGTCGAGGGAAACAGGTCCACCGCGGTGATGTCGCCTAGCGCATACCCGCCATCGACGAGCGTGCGCGCGTCGCGCGCCAGAGTGGCCACGTCGCACGAGACGTAGATGATCCGCGGCGGCGACAGGCGCAGAATCCCGCTCCGGGCGTCGGGCGACAGGCCCGTGCGCGGCGGATCGACGATGCAGGTGGCAAACGGTGCCGGCTCCCGTCCCCCGGCTCCCGACAGGCCGTTGAGCGCGGTCTCCACGCTGCGGCGCAGGAGGCGAACGCGGCCGCCGTAGGCGCCCGCGTTCGACTCGAGATCGGCACCGCTCGTGCGATCGCCTTCGATGAGCGTCACCGGACCCCGTCCCGCGGCGGCGGCCGCCAGGCCGAACAGCCCCACCCCGGCGTAGAGGTCGAGCAGCGGACCGTCCGCGACCAGCCCGACGACGTGCTGCACGAACCAGGGCAGCAGAAACCGGTTGGCCTGGAAGAACGCCGTCGTGTGCCGCGTCAGGGTCACGAGGGGTGCGTCTCCCGCGGCCGAAACCGCCAGCCGATCGGTGACGACCGGCGCTCCGGCCACGGTCACGACGTCCGACGCCCCGCCCACCGTCAGCCCGGTGAGCCCTTCGGCCAGCGGGCCCCACGCGGCGCGATCGACGGCGCCGCGCACGTCGAGGTGGGCGGTCCGTTCGTTCCCGGGGATGTTCTCGGCGATCTCGATGCTCGCGATCGCGGCCGCCGCGGCGTCCGGCAGCGAGTGCTCGGCGCGCCGGATCCAGGCGACGGTGTCCGCGGACAACTGGCCGGTGCCACCCGCGTCGCAGAGCGCGTGGGATCCCTCGCGGAAGAACCCGAGGCGGCCTTCCTTCGCGTGGAGGCGCGCGCGCATCCGGTAGCCCTCCTCGGGCGACGCCATCACCGCCGGCAGCGACGCCAGCGGCAGGCGCGCCAGCCTCCGGAAGGCGTCGGCAATGATCTCGGCCTTGAGCGCGCGCTGGCGGTCGTAGGCCACGTGGGCGTAGTCGCGGCCGCCGCAGCGCCAGTCCGGCGCCGGGCGGCGGTCGGGCGAGGCGGTGATGACCTCGACGGTGTCGGCATGGGCCACCGACTTGGCCACGCGCTCCACGCGCGCGGTGACGCGTTCGCCGGGAATGGTGCCGGCCACCAGCACCACGCGCCCCTCGTGGCGCGCCAGCATGCGGCCGCCGGCGACCGGCCGCTCGACGTCGAGCGTGACGATGTCTCCGGGCTTCATTGGTGGCGGGTCCAATAGCGAACCGGCGTTAAGCCGGTTTGCCAGATGCTGCGTGCGGCCCGTGTTCTGTGCGGGCCGCACCGACCCGCAACTACGTACGTCATTCGAAGGCGACGACCGGAAGCAGGAACCGGTCGCGCACCAGGCGGTCGATGCACGCCGTCTGGGCGCGGCCGTAGGCGTCGGGGGGCATGCGGTCGCGAAACGGCGCCAGCTCCACGTCGGCCTCGGCGCTCAACGCGGCCACCGCCGCCGGGTCGAGGCGCTCGCGCATCGAGGCGAGCAGCCGCGCGTCGAGCGCCTGGAGCCGTTCGAGACACTGACGGCGCGCCTCGCCGCGCAGCCCCTTCGCGGTGGACCTCAGGCCGTCGAGTTCGGTCACCAGCGAGTCGACCACGTCTCCGAGGTTGGCGCCGCTGCTGGCGCGCAGCGCGGTCAGTCGGGCCACCACCCGATCGAGATGGGCGGCGAGCGACGCGTGACGCCGTGCGGCGCCGCCCTCGTCGCCGGCATCGGGTGAGACGGCGGCCACGCCGACCGCGCGCCGCCACTCGTCGAACACGTCGAGCACGTCGGCGTCGCAGAACTCGACGCGCACGGGACGGCGGCGAGGCCCCTTGGCGGCAAAGCGATCCACGCAGCGGTCGATGCCGCGGCAGGCCACGCGCAGCGGCACACCCTTGGCGGCCCAGCCCGCTACGCAGTCGAACGCCGGACCGACCACGCGCACCAGATGCCCTTCGTTCCGGCGGCACAGATGGCTTTCGACCGCGCGGCAGTACTCGCCGAGGTCGCCGGCCTCGCTGGATTCGCCGTTCATTCCATCCACCGTACTTCACCCGCCTTCAGCCGCACCACCCCGCGGTCGGCGGCCACGACGAGCGCGCCGCTCGAATCGACGTCGCGGGCGATGCCGCGCTGCGTGCCGGCCGGTTCGTCCCATTCCACCCGGCGGCCGAAGCTAGCGGATGCGCGATGGCGCCAGTCCGCCAGCACGTCGCCGGAGCGTCCGGCGGTCAGCATCTCGTAGCGCCGCCACACGCCGGCCAGGCACTCGGCGAGCACCGCGCCGCGGTGGACAGCGCGACCCAGTTCCGCCTCGAGCGACGTGGCCCGCGCCGCCACGTCGGGCGGATAGGCCGCCGGCAGCACGTTGATCCCGATCCCGAGCACGACGTGGAGGACGCGATCGGCAGACGACCCGGCCTCGGCGAGCAGGCCCGCGAGCTTGCGCGACGGCCGGCCCGCCACGCAGACGTCGTTGGGCCACTTCACGTGCGTCTGCAGCCCCGTGGAGGCCGCGATGCCCTCGGACACCCCGAGGCCCGCGGCGATCGTGAGCAGCGGCATCGCCTGCGCGGCCGGCCGCAGCACCACGCTCACGTAGATGCCGGCGCCGGCGGGCGACGCCCAGGTGCGCCCCAGCCGCCCGCGGCCGGCTGATTGCGCGTCGGCGAGCACCACACACCCCTCTTCGGCGCCGGCTTCGGCCCACGCCAACGCGCGGTCGTTGGTCGAACCGATGGCGTCGAACCAGAGGACACGGAGGCCGAGCGGACCCAGCCGCGGCCGCGCCTGCGCCAGCGCGTCGGCGATCTCGTCAGGAGCGGGGTTCAATCTCGAAGCTGAGATCCGCCGCGGGCGCCGAGTGCGTCAGCGCACCCACCGACACGAAGTCGGCACCGGTCGCGGCAAGCTCCGGCAGACGCGCCAGCGTGACGCCGCCGGAAATTTCGGTCCTGGCCCGGCCACGGCAGCGGTGCACGGCCTCGAGAATCTCGGGCGTGGTCAAGTTGTCGAGCAGCACGATGTCGGCACCGGCGCGCAGCGCGTCGTCCACCTGCGCCAGGCTCTGGGCTTCGACTTCGATCCGCAGGTCGGGCTGCGATGCCCGCGTGCGCGCCACGGCGGCTGCGACGCCGCCGGCCAGACGGATGTGGTTGTCCTTGATCAGCACGCCGTCGTCGAGCCGCATCCGGTGATTGGTGGCGCCGCCGGCGCGCACGGCGTATTTCTCGAGCTCGCGGAAGAGCGGGGTGGTCTTGCGCGTATCGAGGACGACGATGCGGCCGGCTGCGGCGTCCACGAACTGACGCGCCAGCGTGGCGATGCCGCTGAGCCGCTGGATGAAGTTCAGGGCGGTGCGCTCGCCCGTGAGCAGCGCGGCCGCCGGTCCCCGGACCTTGGCCACCACGGTCCCCGGCACGCACGCGTCGCCGTCGCACACCAGGCGCGTGATTTCCACCCGCAGGTCGCACTGGCGCAGCGTCTCGCCGAAGACGTCGAGCCCGGCCAGCACGCACGCCGACTTGGCCACGAGCTCCGCGGTCGCCTGCTGGTGGACGTCCACGGTGGCCGCCGTGGTGACGTCGCCGCGCCCGATGTCTTCGGCAAGCGCCTGCCGGACCAGCTCGCGGTAGGCCTCGATTCGCAGCGGCGCCATAGCGGTCCCGGTCACGCCGGCGACTCTCCGGCCTTCACCGCCGGCTCCTCGGCAAAGACCAGGTGCGGCGCTTCCACGTCGCCAAACGTCAGCGCGCGGATGTGCGTGGCCGCCTGGAAGTCACGTGCGGCCGGCGTCAGCCCCTCGAACGCCCGCGACAGCACCGCCTGCTCGATCACTGACTTCACGGCGCGCTTCTCCATCGCCTTGATCCGGCGGATGTCGGCCAGCGCCGCCTGTGCGCGCGTGAACACGGTCACGGCCCCGGCATCCTCACCGCCGATCGGCTCGATCACTTCGGCGGGCGTGGGCCACGTGGCGCGGTGCACCGATCCCGGCCGCCACCACGACCACACTTCCTCGGTGACAAACGGCAGATATGGGGCGAAAAGCCGCAGCAGCGCCGACAAGGCGACGAGCATGGCGCTGTTGGCGCTCGCCGCCCCCTCGGATCCAAAGTCGCCGTAGCGCCGGGCCTTGACCATCTCGAGGTAATCGTCGCAAAAGCCCCAGAAGAAGCTCTCGGTCCGCTCCAGCACACGGGCGTAGTCGTAGCCGTCGAGCGACTCGGTGGCGTCGGCCACCAGGCGGGACAACTGCGTGAGCATGCCGCGGTCGAGCGGCTCGACAATCGGCCCGCGCGGCTCGGCCTGCAGCAGCGCGAAACGCGACGCGTTCAGCAGCTTGATCGACAGCCGCCGCCCCACCTTCATCTGGGCGGAATCGAAGGCCGTATCCGTGCCGGGGCGCCCGCTGGCGGCCCAGTAGCGCACGCCGTCGGAACCGTGCTCTTCGAGCAGCCCCATCGGCGTGACGACGTTCCCCTTCGACTTCGACATCTTCTTGCGATCGGGATCGAGCACCCAGCCGGAGATGGCCGCGTTGGCCCACGGGAGCGTCCCGTGTTCGAGCTCGGCTCGGAGAACGGTCGTGAAGAGCCAGGTACGGATGATGTCGTGCGCCTGCGGCCGCAGGTCCATCGGGAAGACCTGTGCGAACAGCGCCGGATCGTCGAGCCACCCGGCCACGAGCTGCGGTGTGAGCGACGAGGTGGCCCAGGTGTCCATCACGTCGGGGTCGCCGGCAAAACCGCCCGGCTGGCCGCGCTGCTCCGCGCGATAACCGGCGGGGACGTCGCTCGACGGGTCGATGGGCAGGTGCGCTTCCTCGGGCAGGAGCGGCTGGGTGTAGTCGATGACGCCGTCCCGATCGAGCGGATACCACACCGGGAACGGCACGCCGAAGAAGCGCTGCCGGCTGACGCACCAGTCGCCGGACAGGCCGTTCACCCAGTTTTCGAGCCGGTGGGCCATGTACTCGGGATGCCACTTGAGCTCGCGGTTGCGCCTCAGGAGCGCCGCGCGGAACTCCATCGTCTTGATGAACCACTGACGGCTGGTGACGATCTCGAGCGGCCGGTCACCCTTTTCGTAGAACTTCACCGGGTGCGTAATCGGGCGCGGGTCGCCGATCAGATCCCCCGACTCGCGCAGCAGCTCGACGATCTTCGTGCGCGCCTTGGTGACCGACAGGTTCGCCAGCTGGTCGTAGGCGGCCTGCGCCCGTGACGTGTCGTGCGACGGCCACGCCTCGCTCCCGAACGTCACCGGCTTGAGCGCCCCGTTCGTCTGAATGACGGCCCGCACCGGGAGCGCAAGCTCGCGCCACCAGATGACGTCGGTGAGGTCGCCGAAGGTGCAGATCATGGCGATGCCGCTGCCTTTTTCGGGATCGGCCAGCGGATGCGCCTTCACCGGCACCGGCACGCCGAAGAGCGGCGTCATCACGACCGTGTCGAAGAGCGGCTGATAGCGCGTGTCGTCGGGATGCGCCACGAGCGCCACGCACGCCGGCAGCAGCTCGGGCCGAGTGGTGTCGATGTCGACGAACGAGCCGTCGCCTTTGCCGAACCGCAAACGGTGGTAGGCGCCCGGCTGCTCGCGGTCCTCGAGCTCGGCCTGGGCTACCGCCGAGCGGAAGTCCACGTCCCACAGCGTGGGCGCTTCGAGCTGGTAGGCCTGGCCTTTGCGCAGCAGGCGCAGAAAGGCGGCCTGCGACACGCGCTGGGCGCGCTTGCCGATGGTGGCGTAGGTGAGGGACCAGTCCACCGACAGGCCCAGGTACCGCCACAGCGCCTCGAAAGCCTTCTCGTCCTCCACGGTCAGCCGCGCGCACAGCTCGATGAAGTTGGGACGCGAGACGGAGATCGGCGCCTTGCCGGGCTTCTCGGGCGGCTGAAACGAGGGGTCGTACGGCAGCGAGGGATCGCATCGGACCCCGTAGAAGTTCTGGACGCGCCGTTCCGTGGGCAGCCCGTTGTCGTCCCACCCCATCGGGTAGAACACCGACTTGCCGCGCATGCGCTGGAAACGCGCCACGACGTCCGTATGTGTGAACGAGAAGACGTGCCCGACGTGGAGCGAGCCGCTGACCGTCGGCGGCGGCGTGTCGATCGAGAAGACCTCGTGGCGGGGACGCCCTGGCGTGAAGCGGTAGGTGCCTTCGCGTTCCCACACCGGCCCCCATTTCGCTTCGAGGCCTTCGAGAGCTGGTTTTTCCGGAAGAGTGATCGGGTGGTCGGGCTGCGCGTCGGCCATCAGCCCATTTTAGGTCGGCTAGTGCTGGCGGATGCGATCGACCTCTTCCTGGACGAGGCGCTGGACGGTAGCCGTGATCTCGGGCAGGAGGCGTTCAAGCACGCGCTCGGTGACCGCGTCGGCCAGGTTCCCGGCCGCCGGCGTCGCGCCGTTGCCGTTGGTGTGCACCTCGGGCAGGCCGGGCAGCGTGGGCTGCGACAGTACTTGTTCGGGCCGCCCGAGCATCGCCTCGAGGGCGTCCACGATCGGATTGCGGGGCCGCTCGTGGCCGTTGAGCGCCGCGGCGGTGCCGTTGACGTGACCGTTGGCGTTGCCGTGGTCCGGCGGCTTGGGGCTGCCGACCAGCGCCTCCACCGTCGGCACGTGGCGCTCTTCGACGAAGTCGTCGAAGCTGTCGGGCAGCGGGTGCGGCGCGTCGGCGGGCTTGGCGTGTTCGAACGCCGTGCTCAGGCGATCGAAATAGTCGTCCAGCGAGTCCCCGCGCCGCCGGGGCGCGTCGCCCTGCGG
>Ga0070670_100003075_pt1 | contig 13794 bp, 10 predicted proteins | sample KBSS63metaG_FD_64665 | JGI IMG/M metagenome (GOLD analysis project Ga0070670, IMG submission 64665) | Switchgrass rhizosphere microbial communities from Kellogg Biological Station, Michigan, USA - KBS S6-3 metaG | ecosystem: Host-associated > Plants > Roots > Rhizosphere > Soil ... | reverse complement strand
CTGTCCGCCCCGACGATGGAGGAGAGGCGGACGGAGCTCGCGGAGCGGTTCGGGGCGCTCTGGCGGGGTGTCGTGCTCGAGCCGCGCGGCCACGACGCCCTCGTCGCCGCGCTCCTCACGCCCCCGGTCTCTCACGGCGCGGCGGCCGGAGTCGTCTTCTTCGACAACGTGGGCCCCCTGTGGATGTGCGGCCACGGCACGATCGGCGTCGTGCGGACGCTCGAGCATCTCGGCCGCATCGCTCCCGGCTCGGTGCGCATCGACACGCCCGCGGGTACGGTCGGCGCGGAGCTGGCCGTCGACGGCACCGTCACGATCGAGAACGTGCCCGCGCTCTGCCATGCGCGCGACGTCGCGGTGGAGGTTGCCGGAGAGGGGACGATCACCGGCGACGTCGCTTACGGCGGCAACTGGTTCTTCATCTCGGAGTCGCATTCCGAGCGCATCGAGGCCGACAACCTCGAGAGGCTGCGCGCGGTGACTCTCGCGCTCCAGCGCGCCCTCGCCGACGGCGGCGTCACCGGCGCGAACGGCGAGGCCGTCGACCACGTCATCCTGCAGGGCGCGCCGTCCCGTCCGGACGCCGACCGGCGCAACTACGTGCTCTGCCCGGGGGGCGCGTACGACCGGTCCCCGTGCGGCACGGGCACCTCGGCGACGATGGCGGCGCTCCACGCGCGCGGGCGGCTCGCGCCCGGTCAGCGTTGGAGGCAGGAGTCGATCACCGGCAGCCTCTTCACGGGCTGGCTGGAGGAGAGGGACGGCCGGCTGCGTCCGCGGATCCAGGGACGAGCGTTCATCACGGGCCGCGCGAAACTCTTTTTCGACCCGCGCGACCCCTTCCGGAGCGGCCTGAGTCTCGGGTCGTGAGCCCCGCCTCCGGGTCGCCGCTCGAATGCCGCATCCGGACCTGATCGTCGTCGGCGCCGGCATCGTCGGCGCGGCGTGCGCGGCCGAGGCGTCGGCCGCGGGCCTGTCGGTCGAAGTCCTGGACTCCGGCTTCGCCGGGGGAGGGACGACGGCGGCGGCGATGGGCCACGTCGTCGTCATGGACGACTCCGAGGCGCAGCTCGCGCTCACCGCGCTTTCGCGGCGGCTGTGGACCGAGCTCGCGTCCGAGCTGCCCGCCTCGTGCGAGGACGAGCGGACCGGCACGCTCTGGATCGCGGCGGACGAGGACGAGATCGAGCTCGTCCGGCGCAAGGCCGCCGTTCACCGGGCGCGGGGCATCGCCGTCGAGGAGCTCGACGCGGCCGCGCTGCGCGACGCGGAGCCGATGCTGCGCGAGGGCCTGGCCGGCGCGCTGCGGGTCCCGGACGACCGCGTCGTCTACCCGCCGAACGCCGCGCGGTGGCTCCTCGAGCGGGCCGAGGCGCGCGGCGCGGTGAGACGCGAGCGGGAGCCGGTGGCCGCGATCGGAGACCGGCGCGTCGAGACCGCGTCCGGAACGCGCCACGCGGGGGCGGTCGTGAACGCGGCGGGGGCGGCCGCGGCCGCGCTGACGCCCGGGCTTCCGGTCGCGCCCCGGAAGGGCCACCTCGTGATCACGGACCGGTATCCCGGGTTCTGCCGGCATCAACTCGTGGAGCTCGGGTATCTCAAGAGCGCGCACGGACGCTCGTCCGAGTCGGTCGCTTTCAACCTGCAGCCGCGGCGCACGGGGCAGATGCTGCTCGGATCGTCGCGCGAGTTCGTCGGCCTGGACGCGCGGATCAATCGTCCGCTCCGCGCGCGCATGATCGGCCGGGCTCTCCAGTACGCGCCCGCGATCGCGCGTCTCTCCGCGATTCGCACGTGGGTCGGCTTTCGGCCGGCGACGCCCGACAACCTTCCCCTCGTCGGGCGCTGGGAGACGGTGCCCGGCCTGTGGATCGCCGCGGGGCACGAGGGGCTCGGCGTGACGACCGCGCTCGGCACCGCGCGGCTTCTCGTGGACGCGCTGCTCGGAAGGACCAGCGAGATCGACCCCTCGCCGTATTCTCCGATGCGGGCCTTCGCGCCCGGCGGGCACTGGTGACGTCCGGCCGCGTGCGTCTGCGGCTGAACGGCCGCTCGACGGAAGCGGAGGCGGGAGTCACGGTCGCGGCCGCGCTCGCGAACGCCGGCATGGCCGGCTGCCGGATCTCTGCGTCCGGCGAGGTCCGCGCTCCGCTCTGCGCGATGGGAGTCTGCTGGGAGTGCCGCGTGACCGTCGACGGCGAGCCGCACGTCCGCGCTTGCATGACCGTCGTGCGGGAGGGCATGGAGGTCGAGACCCTCGCCGCTCCTCGTGCCTCACGCCGGACGCCCGACGATGCGGTCGGGAACGTCGAGCCGATCTCGTGCGACGTCGCGGTCGTCGGCGGCGGACCGGCGGGAGTCGCCGCCGCGTGCCGGGCCGCCGAGTCCGGCGCGCGCGTCGTGCTGCTCGACGAGGGGCCCGCGCCCGGGGGACAGATCTATCGACGACGGTCCGGCGAAGCGGCTCCGGAGGCGTTCGCGTCGTGGCTCGACCGGCTGAATCGGTCGGGAGCTTCCGTCGTGAGAGGCGCGGCGGTCTACGACGCGTTCGCCTCGACGGCTCCGCCGGGCGGCTGGCGCCTCTCCGCCCGCGCCGACGAAAGGGTGCTGGCTCTCGCGGCGGCGCGAGTCGTGCTCGCGACCGGGGCGCGGGAGCGGTTCCTTCCGTTCCCGGGATGGACGCTGCCGGGCGTGATGGGAGCGGCCGGGGCGCAGGCGCTGTGGAAGTCGGGGGCGCGGCTCGCGGGAAGGGTCGCCGTGGTGGCCGGTACCGGCCCTCTCCTCCTGGCCGCCGCGGCGTCGCTGGCGAAGGCGGGCGCCCGGCTCGAGCTCGTCGCCGAGCAGGCGAGGGTACGCTCTCTCGTGCTGCTGGCGGCGAGACTCGGCGCGTCGTCGCCGGCGCGTCTCGTCGAGGCGGCCGGTTATCGCGCGAGCTTCATCGAGACGCCGTATCTTCCCGGCTGGTGGGTCGCGGAGGCGCGCGGCCGTGGCACGCTGGAGGCCGTCGTCCTGACCGACGGCGAGCGAGTCGTCGAGGTGCCGTGCGATCTCGCCGCGGTCGGCTACGGCCTCGTGCCGAACCTCGAGCTGCCGGTCCTCCTCGGCTGCGAGACGCGCCGTGGCGCCGCCGTGGTGACCGGGGACCAGGCGTCGAGCGTGCCGGGGATCTTCTGCGCGGGCGAGACGTGCGGCGTCGCCGGCGTCGAGGTGGCGATGGCGGAGGGCGAGATCGCGGGCGCGGCCGCGGCGCAAGCGTGGCGGGCCGGCGACACGAATTTCCGCCGCCTGGTCCGCGTGCGGGACGCCGGCCGGCGCCTGGCCCTCGCCATGGACCGGGCGTTCGCGCTGCGGCCCGAGCTCCGCGGCGCGGCGTCGGGGGACGCGATCGTATGCCGGTGCGAGGACGCGTCTTTTCCCGCGGTCGCCCGTTGCGCGGGTGCGCGCGAGGCGAAGCTCGCGACGCGCGCGGGAATGGGGCCGTGCCAGGGCCGCGTGTGCGGGCCCGCGCTCGAGTTTCTCTTCGGATGGGATTCCGATACGGTACGCCCGCCGGTGCAGCCCGCGACGCTCGGCGCGCTCGCGGCGGCCGACGACGCAGTCGCAGCGAACGGTCGAAAGACCTCTGAGGAGTCCGCATGAAATGGGAAGGGGTTTACCCGGCCGTCACGACGCCGTTCCGCGAGGACCTCTCGGTCGACCTGGGCTTCCTCGGCGGTCATCTCGAGACGATGCGCGAGGCGGGCTGCGGCGGATTCGTCCCGCTCGGCTCGCTCGGCGAGTCCGCGACGCTCGCGGTCTCCGAGAAGGAGGAGATCCTGCGGGAGTGCCGGCGCGTGCTCGGCGGGCGCGCGAGGCTGGTCGCGGGGATCGCCGCGCTGTCGACGGCGGACGCGGTCGCCGCGGCGCGGATGGCGGAGCGCAGCGGCTGCGACGGCCTGATGGTCCTGCCGCCGTACGTCTATCGGCCCGATCCGCGGGAGACGGCGGCCCACTTCTCCACGGTGATCGGCGCGACCGGGCTCCCGTGCATGCTCTACAACAACCCGATCGCCTACGGAACGGACGTGACGGCGGAGGAGCTCGCGGCGCTCGCCAGCCGGCACGCGAATCTCGAGGCGGTCAAGGAGTCGAGCGGGGACGTTCGCCGCGTGACGGCGATCCGCTCGCTCCTCGGAGGCCGGCTGGCCGTCTTCATGGGCGTCGACGACCTCATCCTCGAGGGCGTCGCCGCCGGCGCGACGGGCTGGATCGCCGGCCTCGTCAACGCGCTCCCGCGCGAGTCGGTCCGCCTGTTCGACCTCGCCGCGGCGGGCAAATTCGAAGAGGCGCGGCCCCTCTACGCGTGGTTCCTCCCGCTGCTGCGCCTGGACGTGGTCCCGAAATTCGTGCAGCTCATCAAGCTCGTGCAGCAGGAGGCCGGCTGCGGCTCCGAACGAGTCCGCCCCCCTCGCCTGCCGCTCGCAGGCAAGGAGCGCGACGAGGCCCTCGCGCTGATCCGGGAAAGTCTCAGGACGCGCCCAAAAATCTGAGGGCGGCCCGAAGGCCGCCCTCTTTCTTCGCTCTCGTTCTTTCTAGTGCGAGGGTCCGTCCAAGACTTCCCCTCTCATTTCCACGGTCCGCGCAGCGGACCGCTAGAGGTTATTGTCCGACTTGCAGCGCCGGCATGTTGTCGAGGATCGACAGCCGCAGGATCGTCGTCAGGTAGTCGTCGATGTGGTAGAAGCGGCCGGCCGCCTTGGCGCCGAGCTTCGAGTTGATCATGTTGAAGTACTTCATCCGCAGCTCGGCGGACGTCTTCTGGATCTCGTTGGCCTCGTTCGCCATCTTCACGATGTCGGCGTCCGACAGCGTCGCGAAGCCCTCGGTGTAGCGCTTCAGGAGGGTCAGCCGCGCCGACATGTTCTGTTCCTTCTCCTTCTCGAACTGGCCGTAGATCCCCCAGAAGGTCTGCTGCTGCTCCGGGCTCAGTCCCGCCATCCCCTGCGCGTAGAGCTCGCGGCGCTTGGTGGTCAGCGCCTGGTTGAGCTTGTTGAGATCGACGTCGCTCTTGGAGAGCTCCGGCATATCGGCTTTCTGGGCCGGCTGCTGCGCCGACGTCGCCGGCTGCTGCGCCGAAGCCGCTGCAGCGACTCCGAGGAGGACCGAAAGGGCGAGGGCCTTCTTCATGACGAGTGTCTCCTTGTTCGGTGTGGGTGCTGCCCGGCCGCACGGCCGAGTTCGAAGCGCGGGAATCTATCAGATCGGCGACCGGAGGTCACGGGTGCCGGGTGCACGGCCGTGAAGGGCGGACGTATTAGCCATCGCTAATACGTTACACGGCGGTCATCGATTCCTCGTTTTCCGTAGGCGGCGCCCGACGCTCAGACGTGGCAGGAGCCCAGCCCCCTCTTGGCGAGGTACTGCTGGTGGTAGTCCTCGGCTCTCCAGAATCGCGAGGCCGGCTCGATCTGCGTGGCGATCGGCCGCCGGAACCGGCCGCTCTTCTCCAGCCGGTCGCGGGAGGCGCGCGCCGCGGCCTCCTGCTCGGGAGAGTGGAAGAAGATGACCGAGCGGTACTGCGTCCCGACGTCCGGGCCCTGCCGGTTCACCTGCGTCGGGTCGTGCGCGCCCCAGAAGACGTCGAGCAGGCGGTCGTAGCCGACGACGGAGGGGTCGAACTCGACCTCGACGACCTCGGCATGGCCGGTCCGGTCCGTGCAGACGTCCTTGTACGTCGGGTTCTCGAGCGTCCCGCCGCTGTACCCGACGGCTGCGTCGCGAACTCCCTCGATCTTGCGGAACTCCTCTTCCACGCCCCAGAAGCATCCCGCGCCGAACGTCGCCTTTTCGATCGCCTCCGCCATCGTTGACCTCCTCCGGCTTCTCCACATCACGTACGCCGGTACCGGCGAACCGGATTCCCGGCCGGGAGCGTATACCGGGCATGACGGAAGCACGCTCTGTCCGCTCGGTCGTCCCCAGCGTCGAGACGCTCGAGGGCGCCGGATTTCTCGTCCACCGGCCGTTCCCGACGTCCGTGCTCGACCACTTCGATCCGTTCCTGCTGCTCGACGAGATGGGCCCGATGGACCTGGGCCCCGGCGAGGCGCAGGGCGCGCCCGACCATCCGCACCGCGGATTCGAGACGGTGACCTACCTGCTCTCCGGCCGGATGGAGCACGGCGACTCGCGCGGCAACCGCGGCCGCCTGAATCCGGGCGACGTGCAGTGGATGACCGCCGGCTCCGGCGTGGTGCATTCCGAGATGCCCGAGAAGGAGTTCGCCGCCCGCGGCGGGCGCATGCACGGGTTTCAACTCTGGGTGAACCTGCCGCGCCGCGACAAGATGATGGCGCCCCGGTACCAGGAGATTCCCGCGTCCAGGATCCCGGTGGCGAGCTCCGAGGATGGAACGGTCACGGCGCGGGTCATCGCGGGCGAGGCGCTCGGAAAGACGGCCGTCATCGACACCCGGACGCCGATCTCGTACCTCGACCTGGAGATCGCGCCCGGCGCGGTCTTCGAGCAGCCTCTGCCCGAGGATTTCCACGCTTTCGCGTACGTCGTCTCCGGGCGCGGGCTCTTCGGGCGCGAGCGCACCCCGGCGAGGCCGCACGAGCTCGTCCTCCTGCGCGACGACGGCGTTTCCGCGAGGATCGAGGCGGCCGAGGGCGAGAAGCTGCGCGCGCTCCTCATCGCGGGGCGCCCGATCGGCGAGCCCGTGGCCCGGATGGGTCCCTTCGTGATGAACACGCGCTCCGAGCTGGTCGAGGCGTTCCAGGACTTCCAGGCGGGAAAGCTCGGCTGACGCGTCCCCGGCGCCGCGAGGCTCAGAATGAAAAGGGCCCGGCTCGTGCCGGGCCCTTGCGCTTTGCGGCGGACCGACGATTCCTACGGCCCGTAGAGAACCAGGCCGAACGTCTTGGTCAGGAAGACCGCCATCTGCTGCCGCGCGACCTCGGCCGTCGGGCAGAAGTCGCCGCCGCCGCACCCTCCGGTCACGCCGCGCGCCGCGATCTCGTTGATCCAGGGCGCAAACGGGCTCGAGCACGGGACGTCTCCGAAAACCTCCACGGTGCACGCGGGCGGAACGAACGCCGAGCCCTCCAGGGTCTTGAGCAGGAACACGGCCATCTGCTGCCGCGTCGTCGGGCTGCCCGGGCAGTAGTTCGCTCCTCCGCAGCCCGCCGTCACGCCGCGCGCCGAGAGCTCGTTGACCCAGGGCGCAAACGGGCTCGAGCAGGGCACGTCGTCGAAGACCTGCGTCGTGCAGTCCGGAGGCGCATACGTTCCTCCCTCCTTCGCCTTCAGGAGGAAGACCGCCATCTGCTGGCGCGTGACGCTGTCGGCCGGGCAGTAGTTGCCGCCGCCGCACCCCGCCGTGACGCCGTTGTGCAGCACGGTCTCGATCGCCGGATAGAAGAGGCTCGACGAGGCAACGTCGGGGAAGCTCCCGCCGACGTGGAGCGTCCACGTCTTGGCGGTCGACGTCGGGGTCACCGTCTCGTCGACGGTCGCGTCCCAGTGCGTCGCCGGCCGTGCGCCCGTGATCGTCACGGAATAGCAGTCCGAGCACGCGTTTTCCCCGAGAACCCCGATGGTGCCGTACGCGGCCGCCGCGTCCGTGAGGTCGTACGTCGGCCCGGCCGGGCCGGTGAGATTCGAGGCCGTGCCGGTCAGGTCGATCGCCGCGATTCCGATGTTGCCCCACGTCGGCGAGACCGTCGCCGTCTCGCCGGCCTCGAGGACGCCGTTGCCGGCCGGGTCGACCGCGAGGGCCTTCGGCGCGACGGACTCGGTGAGGCAGGTGTCGCTCTGCGCGTCCGGCACCTGGATGTAGAAATCCGTGACGGTGACCTCGTCGAAGTCGAAGCCGGCTCCCGCGAGGTTGGCGTCGGTGCCGTAGCGAACGTCGAGCTGGGCGAGGCGCCCGGTGAACGCGCCGCCCGGATTCAGGGCGGAGGCGCTCCAGGTGGACGGCGCGAACGTCGGGTTGCCCGGCGAGACCGCGTTCCATCCCTCCTGGCCGGACGTGGCGCAGGTGCCGTTGGCCCGCCCGTCGGCGACCGTGTAGACGGTTCCGCCGTTCGGGTCGACGACCGTCCGCGTGCCCGCGTTGACGTCGAAGACGGAGACGTTGGCGCGATCCCAGGACTCGCCGCCGGAATCCGGCTCGATGTCGAACCGGTCGTAGATCGAGAGCGTCGACGTGCTCGACAGCATGATCAGCGGGCTCCGGATCGCGTCGCACGCGTTGTCCTGGTGGAACGACGAGGAGACGTGCGCGTTGGTCCCGTTGCCGCCGGCGCCGGTCGAGCGGATGAAGGTGCCGGAGACGACCTGCCACCCCTCGAGGTCGGTTTCGAACGAGTACGTGTGGGTCGGGACGAGCTGCAGGTCGCTCTCGACGTGGTGGAAGTGGAGCGTCGTGGTCCGCGTCTCGGCGCCGAGCTCGTCCGCCGTCGCGGTCACCAGGAAGTCGCTGTCCTCGTCGAAGTCCATGCCCTCGGGAATGATCACGATGTTCGCCGTGGCGGTCTGGCACTCGTCGAGCGTCGGGGCGAGCGTCATCGGGAACGTCCCGGCGACGATCGTGCTCGGATGGGTGAGCGGCTCGACGCTCAGGATGCGGACGTTCGTGAGCTGGCCGGTGCCGGAGTTGTCCAGGTCGAAGGAGATCGTGTCGACCTCGCAGTTGTCGAGGAACGGATCTCCGTCGCCGCCGGTCATCGAGACCTGGTCGTGGACGGCGAGGTTGACGCCCGGCGCGGGCACGGCGTCCACGCAGGCGGCCATCGTGCCGAAGCAGGCCTCGTTCGACCCGATCGGGAGGACGGAGTAGGAGTAGGTCCGGCCGTTCTGGAGGCCCGTGTCGCGGAACGTCAGGCCGTCGATCTCCGCGATCTTGATCTTGCCGAAGTGGCAGCCGGCGACGCCCTCCGTCCGGAACACGGCGTACGTCGCGGCGTTGTCGACCGCGGTCCACGCGAGGTCGACGGCATGGTCGAGCGGCGTCGCGGTCACGACGGGCGGCTCCTGGTCCGGGCCGCCGGCGCAGCCGAAGTCGACGACCGCGGGAGTGGCGCAGTGGATCTCGTGGCGCTCGAAGGCGGCACGGATCGCCGTCATGTGCGGCGTGCCGTCGGTCAGGTTGCCGTTGTCGTCGTCGGCGGCGAGAACCTGGAGGTAGCCGCCCGTCGCGCCGCAGCCTCCGCCGACCGAGCACGTGTACCAGGACGTGATCGACTGCGCGCCGAGGTAGAACAGGCGAGTCGTGATCTCGTGGGCCGTGTTGAAGTCGTAGTTGTACGGCGGGGCCATGAGGTCCACGGACTTGAGGTCCCACGCCGCTTCGGCGACGATCTGTCCCTCGCAGTGCGTCTCGCGGTTGCACGGCCCGCGCGAGCCGGTCGCCGGGCAGGCCGGGGCCGAGCCCGTGTTGTTGCACTCGGCCGTCGTGAAGCCGCTCGTGATCCAGCTGATCGTGTGCGGCGCGTCGCAGCGATGGTTCTCGAAGTTGACGTCGCGCACGCCCGTGCAGCCGGTCGCCGGAGTGCCGTCGCAGGCGTCGCCGTAGCCGCCGCAGACCTGGTTCGCGCGGAAGCCGCGTCCGATGCACGACGTGTTCAAGCGGATGACGGCGTGGATGTCGGCGATCGCCTCGCCCGGAGCGGCGATGTTCGGGTTGACGCCGTTGTTGTCCATCCCGTGGCCCCACTCGTGGTCGAAGATCGCCGCCTGCTCGCCCGTGTTGCGGCAGCCGCCCCCGGACTTGAAGAAGTTGACCTCGGCGCCGTCCCAGAAGGCGTTGCACGTGTCCGTGATGTTCATGTTCGCCGTGAGCTGCGCATGGAGCCAGGCGTTGCCGGGAAGGTAGCCGCGCGCCTGCTCCTTGATCCGATTGAGCTCGTAGAAACCGGTGCGGCTCGCCTTCGTGTCGCCGGCCGAGTGTCCGGCCGGCACGGTGCAGTCCGTCGAGCCCGCCGCCGGGCCGAAGCCGAGGTCGAGATCCCCCGAGGCGCTCGTCTCGTTGACGGCGCCGCACTGGTCCGCGATGCGGACGTAGAGGCCGGACAGGGAGCTCTGGATCGAGCCCGGGATGCAGCCGATCGAGCCGCCCGTGTCCGTGTACTGGGTCACGCCGTTCGCCGTGATGTCCGCATACGGCATCGGCCACGCGAGCTGCTCCTGTCCGTCGGGCGGCCTCTGGTCGTTGCTGACGGGGTACACGCCGCCGATGGCGCGGCGCTGTTCGTACTGGTTGCGGTCCTGGAACGAGATCAGCTCGCCGGTGGACGCGTCGACGAGAGACTCCCAGAGGCCGACGTCGCCGCCGACGCGCGAGAGGACCACCCAGGCGAGGCGGTAGCCGATGCGGCCGTCGCGGTCGACCGGGATGAGCTCGAGGTGCGGGATCTTCTCGAACCGGGCGAGGAGCAGCGGCCGCACGTAGGTGCGGACCGCGGCCTCCGCCTGGGCGGGCGAGATCGACGGCTCGAGGGGCGCGTCGATGTCTCCCCAGTTTTCGAGGCCGAGCAGGATCAGGTTGCCGTGGTTGATCGTGGCCGTGATCGAGTTGTTCCGCACGGGAACGTCTCCCACGACGCGCGCGGCATGGAGGAGGACCAGCCCGCCGTCCTCGAACACGCCGACGCGGGGACCGGGCTCGAGCTGCGTCATGTCGAGCCGCAGCTCGCGCCGGGTCGAGAGGAAGTGTCGGACCGCGTCCCAGGCCTCTCCTTCAGGGCTCCCTCGCCGGACGGCGCGGCGCCCTGGGGCCACTGCAGCTCGTTGCCGGTGCCGGTCCCGGGAAGCAGCGGCACCCGCAGGATCATCGAGCTCCACCTGCCGGCTCGCACGTCGTAGAACCCCGAATCCTCGGACACGCCGGCGGCGGCGAGCTCGCCGCGCAGCCGCGAAGCGAGGTCCGAGGACAGCTCGGAGATCCTCTGGTGCAGCTCCGGGAGGTAGAGCGTCGGATCCTGGTACATCTTGTCCTGGACCGTCCCCTCTCTCGGGACGACCGCGGCCAGCGAGACGGAGGAAGCGGCGCCGAGCATCACGAAGACGACCGCGAGGCCCCGGAAGACGGACTTCATGAAGGTACCCCTTTGTCGGTGCAGAGCGGTCGCGCCGCTCGCGGGTCGAGAAACGTGCTCATGAGTTCGTGAATCGGGAATGCCCCCGCACGCTATCGTCCGGAGAGACGTTTTTCAATCCCGAAAGGGCCCCGCCGCGGGCCGCCGGCGGGTCGAAATCGCTCGGATGGCAGGTTTCTTGCGGCCTTTTACGGGCGCACATCACCGAGGGGGTGACCATGGACCGAATGAACCGAAAGATGTTCTGGACCGGCGGCGCGTTGATGGGCGCGGGGCTGATGGCGCTCTTCGACCCGGATCGGGGGAAGGGACGGCGCACCGTGCTGCGCGACAAGGCGGCGAGCGCGGCCGGCGCCGTCGGCAAGGGAGCGGGGAAGACGTGGCGTGACCTGAGGCACCGCGCTCAGGGCGCCGCGGCGAGGGCGCGCACGCTCGTGGATCGCGTGGACCGGCGGGGGGACGTCCTCGCCGCGAGGGTCCGGAGCCGTCTGGGCCGGCTGACCTCGCATCCGCGGGCGATCACCGTCGCGGCCGACGGCTCGAACGTGACCCTCTCCGGCCAGGTTCTGGCCGCCGAGGCGGAGGCGGTGCTCGCGGGCGTGCGCGCCGTCCCCGGCGTCGAGGCGGTCGAGGATCGACTCGTGCGCTACGAGACGGCGAACGGGATCCCCGCCCTGCAGGGCGGCCGGAATTCCTCCGTGCCGGGTTCCGCCCGAAGGCGATCGATGCTGCCGATGCGCGAGAGCTGGTCTCCCACGGCGCGGCTCTTCGGCGCCGTGGCGGGGGCGGTCCTGGTCGCCGCGGGCGTGCGGCGCCGGGGCTGGCTCGGCGGGGGGATGGCGGCGCTCGGCCTCGGCCTCCTCTCCCGATCGGCCGCGAATCGGCCGATGCGGCGGCTGGTCCGGCTCGGCCGCTCGCGCGCGAACATCGACGTCCGCAAGTCGGTCACGCTCGCGGCGCCGGTCTCGCAGGTGTACGAGTTCTTCGAGCGATGGGAGAACCTTCCCCGCGTCTTCGAGCACGTGCGCGACGTGCGCGACGAGGGAGGCGGCTGGACGCGCTGGACCGTCGCGAGCGCCACCGGGCCGGAGATCGTCTTCGATGCGGTGGTCACCGCGACGATCCCGAACCACCTGATCGCGTGGAAGACCGCTCCGCGGCAGGCGGTGCGGCAGTCCGGCCTCGTCCGGTTCGAGGAGCTCTCACCCGTCCTGACTCAGGTCGACGTGCAGATGACGTACACGCCGCCGCCGGGACAGCTCGCGGAGTCGGTCGCGTCGCTCTTCCGGTCGGACGCCGCGGCGTCGCTCGAAGACGATCTGCTCCGGTTGAAGTCGATCCTCGAGACGGGCGCAACGGCCGCGGAGGCGGAGGCGGAGGGGAGTCGGACGGAGACTCGCCAGAGCGAGGCCTCCTCGAGCCGCGAGGAAGCGGTCTCGTTCGGGGCCGCCGCGCGGCGGGACGAGACGGAGGCGGAAACCGGGACGCCGTCGGCCCGCGAGGATGAGCCGATCGGGCGGCCGGAGGAGGCGATCGTCGCCGCGCAGGACCTGGGCGTCGTGCCCCTGATTCAGGAGGAGCCCGGCCAGGCGGAGCCCGTTCATTCGGAGACGCCGCCGGAGGGCGCCGAGGGCGGCGAAGCGGCGACGACCGAGAGGCCCGCCCGACGCAAATCCCGAAAGAAGCGCCCGGGTCCGGAGGTCACGGACCGGGTGGACTTCTGACCTGACCCGGCAGGGAGGCCGGAGAAAGAAGGACGACGATGCCGGAGAAAAAGACGCTCGACAGGGCGCGCCGCGACCGCGCGCAGGGAAAGTCAGCGAGCACTCAGGCCGGAGAGTTCGTACACGAGGAGATCGAGCACATTCGCGAGGGCAAGCACGGCGCTCGCTCGACCAGGCAGGCGATCGCGATCGGCCTGTCCAAGGCGAGACGCGCGGGCGTGAAGCTGGCGCCGCCGCGAAAGGGCGTGTCGGCGCGCACGCGCCGCCAGGCGGAGCGGGACGCGCGCCGCGGCAGGACGGCTCCGTCGCGCCGCCCGTCCCCGAAGCGCTCGCGAGCGACCGAACGGGCGCTGAAGCACGAGGGTCACTCGGCGGCCTCGCGAACGGCGCTGTCGCGCCAGGCGAAGTCCGCCGCGCGAAAACGGCCCGCCTCGGCACGCTCGGCCGCCGCCCGGAAGGCGGCGAAGACGCGCAAGCGGGAGTCGCATTCGCGTTAGACGGAGCATCGGCTCGATCCGGACGGAATGGTCGTTCTCTGGGAGAGGGAAGTCGAAGCGACTTCCCCTCTCATTTCCACGGTCCGCGGAGCGGACCGCTAGAGGTCCGTGCTCGGGATCGAACCGGCCCGCCTCGCTGCGCTCGGGGGCCGGTTCCGGCGGCTGTCTTTTAGCGGGGGGCGCACCGCGCCCCCCGTGCCCCCCACGGTCGCCGGTTCGATCCGTGCAGCACGGCTGGAGAAAGAGCGTGGTGATCTGGAATTGGTGGAGCTGACCGGGATCGAACCGGCCCGCCTCGCTGCGCTCGGGGGGCCGGTTCCGGCGGCTGTTTCTGAGCGGGGGGCGCACGGCGCCCCCCGTGCCCCCCAGGTCGCCGGTTCGATCCGTGCAGCACGGCTAGAGAAAGAGTTCTGGTGATCAAGAATTGGTGGAGCTGACCGGGATCGAACCGGCCCGCCTCGCTTCGCTCGGGGGCCGGTTCCGGCGGCTGGTTTT
>Ga0070670_100003074_pt1 | contig 13801 bp, 11 predicted proteins | sample KBSS63metaG_FD_64665 | JGI IMG/M metagenome (GOLD analysis project Ga0070670, IMG submission 64665) | Switchgrass rhizosphere microbial communities from Kellogg Biological Station, Michigan, USA - KBS S6-3 metaG | ecosystem: Host-associated > Plants > Roots > Rhizosphere > Soil ... | reverse complement strand
AGCTCAGTCTGCCGATCGTGCCGCCCGTACAGTCGCTCGACGCGCCGCCCGCGGGCACTCGGCAGCAACTGCAGCAGCTCGGCGCGGACCGCTTCGCGGAGTGGGTTCGCTCCGAACGGCGGCTGTTCGTCACCGACACGACGCTCCGCGATGCGCATCAGTCCCTGCTGGCGACGCGGGTCCGGACTTACGACATGCTGGTCATCGCCGACGCGATCGCCAGGCTCACCCCGAACCTCTTCAGCCTGGAGATGTGGGGCGGCGCGACGTTCGACACGTCGATGCGCTTTCTCCAGGAAGATCCGTGGCAGCGGCTGGCGGAGCTGCGTCAGCGCATACCCAACATCCTGTTCCAGATGTTGCTGCGCGCCAGCAATGCCGTGGGCTACACGTCGTATCCCGACAATGTGGTGCGCGCGTTCGTCAAACGAAGCGCCGAGGCGGGCATCGACGTGTTCCGGATCTTCGACTCGCTGAATGCCACCGACAACATGGAGCTGGCGATCGAAGCGGTGAGAAACGACACCTCGGCGATCTGCGAAGCGGCCATCTGCTACACCGGCGACATCCTCGACCCGAAACGCACGAAGTTCTCTCTGCAGTACTACGTGCGCATGGCGAAGCGCCTCGTCGAGATGGGCACGCACGTGCTCGGCATCAAGGACATGGCGGGGCTGTGCAAGCCGTACGCGGCGTATGCGCTGGTGAAGGCGCTGCGCGACGAGGTCGGCGTGCCGATTCATTTTCACACCCACGACACCAGCGGCATCAACGCGGGAAGCATCCTGCGCGCGGCGGACGCCGGCGTCGACATCGTCGATGCCGCCCTTGCGTCGATGAGCGGGATGACCAGTCAGCCCTCGCTGAACGGCATCGTCGCCGCGCTGCGCAATACCGAACGCGACACCGGGATCGATCAGACTGCCGTCGACGACCTCAGCCGATATTGGGGAGCGGTGCGGGAATCGTACTATCCGTTCGAGGAAGGGCTGAAGGCGCCGGGCCCGGACGTGTATCAGCACGAGATGCCTGGCGGTCAGTACACGAATCTGCGGCAGCAGTCGCGCAGCCTGGGTCTCGACGATCGCTGGCCCGAGGTTTGTGAAGCGTATGCCGCGGCGAATCAACTCGTCGGCGACATCGTCAAGGTCACGCCATCCAGCAAGGTCGTCGGCGACCTGGCCTTGTTTCTGGTCACCAACCGGTTGACGGCGGCCGAGGTGCTGAGCGCCAAAACGCCGCTGGCGTTTCCGCGCAGCGTCGTCGAGATGATGCAGGGGCATCTCGGCGTGCCTGAGGGTGGCTGGCCGAAGGAGTTTCAGGAACTCGTGCTGAAGTCGGCGCATGCGCAGCCAATCATCGGCCGGCCAGGGGCAGCGATTCCGCCGGCCGATTTTGCGGCGGCGGCCCATGAGATTCAGACCAGGACGAAACACGAGCCGACTGAAGAAGACGTCCTGTCGTATCTTCTGTACCCGCAGGTCTTCCTCGACTTTCAGAAACACGCATCGCAGTTTGGCGACACCTCGAAGATTCCCACGCCGCATTTCTTCTACGGTCTGCAGCCGGGCGACGAAACCTCGATCGAGATCGAACGCGGCAAGACGCTGTTCGTGAAGTACCTGACGACGGGCGAGGTGCGTGAGGACGGCACATGCACGGTCTTCTTCGAGTTGAACGGCCAGCCGCGAGCCGTGACGGTCGCCGATCGTTCGGTTGCCGCAACGGTCAAGCGTCATCCGAAGGCTGACCCCGACAACGCCAATCACATCGCGTCGCCAATGCCGGGCAAGGTGTCCGCCGTGGCAGTGCGTCGCGGTCAGATGGTGAAGATGGGCGAGCGTCTTCTTTCGATTGAAGCCATGAAAATGGAGACGGCGATCTACAGCCCTCGCGATGCGCAGGTCGACCAGATTCATGTCGAGCCGGGCGCGGTCGTGGAGTCCCGAGATCTGTTGGTTACGCTCGAGAGCTAAGCGAGCTTAAAGGCTCGCACTACTTCTCATTAATTGATAGACTGACATATCAGTCTAGTGAAGTCTTCCAGACGTCGAGTCCTCCTCAAGTCGGAAGTCCGTCGGCAGCAATTGCTGGACGCCGCCACGTGGGTGTTTGCCAGGAAGGGTTACCGGAGGGCCGGTGTCTCGGACATCATCGCCCGCGCCGGCGTCGCCCGCGGCACCTTCTACCTCCACTTCACGAGCAAGGAGCGGATCCTCCTGGCCGTGCTCGACGATTTCCACGATCGCATCAAACGCGCCTTCGAATCGCTCGACGCCGCGGCCATAGAGGCACGTCCGTACGGCCCGCGGGCGGTCCTCGAAGCCAGTTTCCGATCGTGGCTGGAGTCGTTCGCCGCTCACCGCGACGCCACGAGAGTCGTCTTGCACGAAGCGCACGCGATCGACTCGCGCTTCGAACCGGCGCTCGCCGAGCTCAGGCAATCCGCGCTCATGCGCTTTGCGACTCGCTTTCGCCGATTTCAGGAGGAAGGGCTGGCCGCGCCAACGATCAATCCGGATCTCGCGGCGCACGTCCAGCTCGGCGTACTCGACGAACTCTTGAAATCGTACGTGCTCGCGGCCACCGAGCCCGACATCAACCGGCTGGCCCGCGACTTCGCTGACTTCGAGTGGAACGGTATCCGACCCGATCGCAGCTGACACGGATGATCAGGACTGACGTGGCGGTCAGGGTCGCAACAAGTGGAAGGCGTGATCCCAGCGGTTCTGCAGGAACCCAGGGATGCACCACAACTGACAAAGCGGCTCGATCGCCCTCGCCGCCTTGACGGTCCCCATGTCCATCCCCTCCCATCCGAATTGATCGAGCACGCGCGCGACGACGTTCTTCGCCTCCGCATCGTTGCCCGAGTAGAACATCGTCGGCCGAACCCCATGAAACGAGGGGTTCACCATCGCGCTATTTCCCACGCAGCTGAAGACCTTCACGAACTTGACCTCGGGAAACGACGCTTGCAAGCGCTCCATCAGCGATTCGTTCGGACCGGTGAAGACACGAATGACGCCGTCCTCCGGTGGCTCCTTGCTGATCGGATTCGTGGTGTCCATCATCAGCTTGCCGGCGACGTTCGCCTGCCCGCATTCGCGAACGGCTTCTTCAGCTGCCCGTCCGAGCACCGCGAGCACCAGCGCTTCCGCCCATCCCGCCACGTCGCTGAATGACCCGCTCGCGATGCCCGACCGCTTCGAAAAGTCCGCGAGTTTTTCTGGACTTCGGCTGCCGATACGAACGTCGTACCCGTGCTTCCTGAATCCACCTGCGAGCACCTGGCCAACCGGGCCAGACCCGATGATTCCGATTCGCATGGCTATCTCCCTGCGTCGAGATCGTTCCAATTCATGATCGCATTGAACCCGAATCCAAACGTCCCTTGCGTCTGCCATCGCCAGAACGGACGGATGGCGAACATGACGATGTGGCCGCTGCCGATGCGTTCGTCGACGGCCGCGGCTCTCCCCGCCAACAGCTGACCGCCGGCGAGCGTCCCCGACAGGAGCAGTTGACCCGGATCGGTCGCGAATTGTACGACGATGCGCGGGCGTTGCGGAACCGGCGCGCCCGTCTGCTGCGCCACGCGTTCGACATCTTCCGCAGGGGGACGCGCGGCCGCCGTCGTCCGGCCGCGTGCTGGTGGCTGGTCGCCATCGACGGGCAGCTCGGGATCGAAGGGGGTGATTCTGAGCGGCGTCGCGTTGGGCGTGATGTTCTGTCCGAACCCTCCGCCGCTGCCCCCACCCGGACCGCCGCCGCGCCCGCCCGCGTTCAGCACCGGAGCTTGATTGAAGTACACCGGCACCTCGGTGGAGTAACCGTAGGCAATCGGACTTTTGGCGTCGGCGATAGTGGCGCGCAGAATGGATCCGCGCGCGAAGAGCTGCGCCGGCTGCTCCACTGTCACGTTCGTGGTAATGCCGTAGTCCGGAAAGATCGTCGCCGTCGATCCTTCGGTGATGAGCAGCCCGCCCTGCTGTACGAACTCGACGAGCTTTGCCAGCCCTTCAATTCCCATCCCGCCGCGAATGTCGTCGCTCGAATCCAGGACGCCCAGATTCGGGGTATCGGCTGTCTTCTTGTACGGCAGCGCCGCGTTGCCGGTCCTCGCCACGCCATTGACCTGTGCGACCGCGGAACCGCCGATGTGGGGCATCACGATGACGTCGTACTTCGATCGCAGATTTCCATCGCGCAGCTTCTGATCGGAAAAGTAGGTATATGGCACGCCGTAGGTGTCGAGCGCGGCGCGCCACCAGCCTTCGTCCTGCGTCCGGATCCAGCTGTGCACGTAGCCGACGCGCGGCAGATCGAGTTCGTGGGTCTTCACCGACGGCACTGCAGGGATCGCCCAGGCGGACAACCCGAGGTCGCGCAGTTGCGATCCGAGCGCCGCGACGTTCGCATCCTCGATCACCAGCGATCCCGCATGCATCGTTCGGGCACTGCCATCCACCTGGAGTTCAAAATCCTGCTCGGCCGCCATCATCTTCACGCCTGGATTCTTGAACCTGAAAGTGATGAGTACGTTGTCGCCGGTGGCGTCGACAACCAGCGTCGAACCGGTACCGTGAATGCCGCCTGGGGCCTTCGCCACGTCCGTCAGCCTGGTCATCGGCTTGTCGAGAATCGAACGGTCGGTGACCGGCACAATCCGGATGTCGCGCATCAGCTGAAAGGTCCAGCCCGTATCGTCGTACGGCGATGGATTCTGCGGTGGATAGTTCTGAGTCGAGAAGTACATGTCGGCGAGCGTTCGAAACGGCTGATCGCCACGCACGATGTAATCGCCGCGATGAACCTTCACTGCGCCGATCTCGAAATCATCCGACGATTGCGAAATCTCGAGGCCCTGCCGACGCAGATCGTTGACCGCCGTCGCCGCGTCGGACCTCCGGCGTTGATCGGCTGGAATGACCCACCCGTACACCGGCCCGCTCCGCCCCTTTTCGACGGCACGCTTGTTCTTCAACCAGTAGTTCTCGAGATAGAGCTGGCGATTCTTCGCCACGTGACTCAGCGAAAACAGCAGGGCCGATTCCTGGATGTTGGTATTGTTGCGCGGCCCCCACTTGATGAATGAAAGCGGTGGGTTCGGCCGGAACCACTCCCGGCTGAGCACGTTGGCGTTCGGACGGACTTCGGAGATGTCGGGCCCATAGCTCTGCACCTCGTAGAACCGACCGACCGCGTTGTGGCTATGAGCGATGAAGATCATGTAGTTCGGCACCCAGCCGTCGTAGAAGCCGTACGTCCAGACGCCAGGGACGCCTCGCTTGGCCATCTCCATCACGTCGTTTTCGGCGAGCGTCCACCATTCGCTGATCGTGATCGGATCGAGCGCGTCGTTGTACGGGCCGGTCCCGGTCGAGGCGTACAAATAGGTTTGCGCCTCGTGAAGATCGTGCGTGATGGTCGGGTGCCATTCGAGTGTCAGCTGCGTGACCGCCTGTGTCAGCTTCAAGTACTGCCCCATTCCGTCGCGATTGTTGTCGTGCGCGACGTACTTTCCCCAGTACATCAGCGGCAGCCGGGCATCACCCTGAGCGCGGGTCTTGTTGAATCGATACGTGTCGACTTGCTTCTCACGTCCATCCACTTCGATGACCGGCGTGATGATCGTGATCACGTTGTTGCGAATGTTCTGAATGAACGGCGACTCTTCGACGATCAAGCGGTAGGCCAGCTCGATCAGCATTTCCGGACCGCCGGTCTCGGGCGAGTGCATGCCGGACACCACGTAGTAGATCGGCTTGGCGGTCGTGAGCAGACGCGTCGCGTCGGCGTCAGTCGTGATGCGCGGATCAGTCAGCGCACTCAACATGCCCTTGTATCGATCGAGGGCGGCGATCGTCGCATCGTCCGCGATCGCCAGCGCCACGATGTCGCGTCCCTCCTCCGTCGTCCCGATCTTCCAGAAGCGAGCCCGCGGCGACACACTGGCCAGCGCCTGGTAATAACGCTGGATGTCTTTCGCGTAGGTCAACTCGCCGGGCGTGCCGACGATGTGGCCGAAAAATTTCAGCGGCGATGGAACCCGGTCTGACGCGGGCAGATGGTCCACGAGTTCAGTCGTGATCCGCGGATCCTGAAGGTGCTGCCGAATCAGCTGCGTGTATTGCTCGTCGTTGGGCTGGCGCGTGGTGGCCTGACCGCGCGCGGCCGTCTGGGAACGAGTCGGACTCTGGGCGCGCATTGCACCAATCGGCACAAGAAGCAGCACGACGAGGACGAGGCGGCGATGCATCGCGCGATTGTAGGCCGTCGCGACCAATTGAGGACATGTTCTCCGGGAGGTGACAGCAATCCGGGCCCAACGCAGCCGGTAACTAGCTCTTTTGGGGCCATTTAGGGGGGACTGACAATCCGCTTCGCGGGTACGCGGCTTGCGTTAGGATGTGGCGGTTCCCGAAGGAGACAGGTTTTCCCATGGTTTCGAATCGCCTCGCCCTGGCCGCTCTCGCCGCCGCCTGTATTGGAGCGGCCGGTGCTGGCGGATATCTCGCGACGCGGCACAACGTGGCCGGCATGGCGGCTCCGGAGGCATTGGCTGCTTCAGCCAAGCCAGCGCCTCAGCCGGTTCAAGAGACTGAAGCGCTCCTCACCCCTGCCGCACAACCGGCGTCGCCGGAAGCCAGCCCAGCATCCAGCGCTCCCGCCGCGCCTGCTCCAAAGCGGCCGGAAGCCGCGTCGCAGGCACGACAGGTCGCATCCGCGTCCGGCGCCTCGGCGAGCGCGTCAAAGCAATCAGAGCCGCCAGCCCTTGAACGTTCCTGGCCGAGCAGCACACAGGCTCAGACGCCGGCCCCTCCGGCTGCGTCACCCGACAACCCCACGCCACCTGCCGCACGTGCCGAAGACCATCAGCAGGATACGCCGCGCGCCCCCGAACCACCCGCCAAGCGTTTTGAGGAGCTCGTCGTTGGGGCGGATTCGGTCGTCGGCCTGCGGACCGACACGTCGCTCAGCAGTGAACGTGCCCGGATAGAAGATCGCGTCGAAGCGCATGTCGTGCGCGACGTCCGGGTCGGTGGCGAAGTTGCGATTCCAGCGGGCACACAGGCCCTTGGGACCGTCGTCGCCGTCGACCGGGGCGGCAAGTTCAAGGACCGGGCCCGGCTCGGAATCCGATTCCAGACGCTGGTTCTCGCCGACGGCACGCGGCTGCCGATCACGACTGAAACGATTTATCGCTTCGGCAACCCGCCGGCCAATACGAGCGCCGCGAAAATCGGCGGCGGCGCCGTGGTCGGGGCGATCATCGGCGGGATCATCGGCGGCGGCAAAGGCGCGGCGATCGGCGCCACGACCGGCGCCGGGGCCGGTACGGCGTCGGTGATGACAAGCGACCGCGATGTGGCTGTGTTTCCGGCCGGCGCGGAAGTGACGGCACGAATCCTCTCGCCTGTCACGGTGACCGTCGAGCGCGAGTAGCCCTCAAACCAGCAATCCGTGCCGCACGCAGGCAGCGCGGATTGCTGAATCCCATCACAAGACCGCAGTAGAATTCAGGCGGGAGGTCCGTTTATGTCCCGCCTCGCGCTTTCGTTAGTCGCCCTCAGCCTGTTCTGCACATCGGCCTACGCCCAGGCTTCAAAGGTCACCAAGGAAACCATTCCGGGCATCACCAACTTTGCCCGTCTCGAAACAACGGTCGCCTGCGGAGGGGCTACCAAGGCGGAAGCCGTTCCGGCGATCAAGCAGATGGGATTCGCCTCCATCATCAACGTTCGAGAGGCCAGCGAACCCGGCGCTGACGTCGAACAGGAGGCCGCCGCCGCGAGGGCGGTCGGCCTGAATTTCGTGAATGTGCCCTTCAACGTCGCATCGCCCGCGCCGGATCTGGTCGACAAGTTCATCGCTGCCGTCACGAAGAAGGAAAACACCCCTGCGTACATTCACTGTGCGGCCGGTGGCCGGGCGGCGAGCTTGTGGATGATCAAGCGCGTACAGGTCGACGGTTGGGACGAAGCTCGTGCGCTCGACGAAGCGACGGCTCTCGGGCTCAATGAGCGGTTGAAGCCGTTCGCGCTCGATTACATTCATTCGCACAAACGCTGACGACAGCTCAGCTGGATACTGCCACTTCGCCAGGACGCTCACCGGCGTCCTCTACAGGACGCTGCGGCTGCGCCTCAATCCTATGTACGACGAACGCGCAGCCGTGGTACTCTCCCCACCGCAAATGCACGCTGGATCCTGCGCCAACAGTTCATCGCTGGCGCGCGTCTACCGGCATTTCGCCTGACGCTCGCCGCCCGCGATCGACAAAAAGAAAAGAAGTTCGCTCGACTAACGTTGTTTCAACAACTGCCGATAAACCTACATCCATGCGCAGGCGCGTGGACGAGCAAGGGAGTTGACAGTATGCGACGGGTCATTGGAACAGCGCTGCTGGGTTTTGTACTGGGGATGTGCATGCCGGTGCAGGCGCGTGCTGCCGAGTTCATCAATCCCTGGGCGGGACTGGTCTTTGGCAATGAACAGGCGACCTCTGGTTTTCACAGCATCGGTTTCTCATTTGGCGACGCCGGCCACGGGCTCGTCGGTACGGAAACCAACATCGGCCTGGCACCGGGCTTCTTTGGTGATGGCGTCGAGAATTATGTGCTGGATCTGATGGCCGGTTTCATCATCGGCCCGACGCTGCAGTCGAAGGCCAAAGACGAGTACCGACCATTCGGGCTTGTCGAATTCGGGACGATCCGGACCAGCATCGACGGGCTTGGCACGGGAGCGCATTTCGCGCGCAACGACATCGGCATCGCGCTCGGCGGCGGCTGCACGGTGGCGCTCAACGATCGGCTGCAACTGCGCGGCGAGGTTCGCTACATCAAAGCGATTAACGCCAAGGACGCGGCAAACAGCCTGAATGCCAATCTCCAGGACTTTCACTATTGGAGGAGTTCGATTGGTCTGGTGATTCACTAACGGTTGAACGGCGTCCGGCGTCAGCCGAACCCTATCGATCGCAAAACGGATAGACCGGACAGATCGCCTTTACAGCAGGCTCAATCGCTGAAGGTTCCACGACCACGCTGCCATCTGGCTGGCGAGCGCTTGCCCTGACCAGCGCGTAAACGAAGCGCTCGACGACCTCGTCCGCTTTCTTCAACTGCGCCTCGGTGGCCTTGTCCTGCACCGCGCGGACCGCCCCCGGCGACACGAATTCCTCCATCAAGTCGCCCACTTCCTCGGACGCAAAGGCGCGCGCATCTTCGAGCGTGCGGTTCATGATCGTCCGCCAGCGCCCAATCAGGCGGCTCGCCGCGTAAGGTGTTTCGTTGGAGTTCTGCGCGAACGCCTGGCCAACGGGCAGCCCGATCAACCAGAGGGCCATGACAAGGACGAGGAGATTACATCGAGATCGCATTTCGGACCGGCTCAGCGCGTGATGCTATCACGCGGTGGATCAGCATATTTCGGTTGTGAAGGCACCCTACTCGAGCCGCCAGTCCTCGGCCCACGACTGCCCATCCGCTGAAGGAATGAGCGCGACGACGCCATGGGCGGGAAACTCCGGGCCGCTCGATTCCGGCTGTCCCAGCAGCAATGCCAGAAGCCGCGGCAGGTGTGGAAAGTGTCCGACGAGCAGAATGTCGCGGGTCTCGCCGACGAGCCGATCGCGGAGCCAGTTCGGCGGGTCGCCCGGCTGCAGATCCTTCGTCGCTGAAAATTCCGCGAAGGGATTGCAGGCACGCCAGAAGGCTTCGGCGGTCTGCTTCGAACGCAGTTTCCCGCTATGCCAGATGACCGTGGGATGGACGCCGCGGCTGGCCACCTTGCCGGCGAGAAAGTCCACCGCGGCCCGGCCGACAGCCGACAATGGACGCTGCGGGTCCACTTCGGGTCCGACCGCATCGCCGTGATGAACCAGGTAGAGATGCAACAGATGAATGATAGCGCCCGTGACCCGCGCGGCGTTGGCGGCTGGTTGCTGGTGCTGGTTCTGCTCCTGCTGGTGTGGCGGCCGATCGAGTCGGCGCTGGTGGCCGCCAGCGCACTCTCGGCGCTGTCGGTCCGCGGACCGTCGTTGCCGCTCGCGCTGGGCGCGCTGACCCTCGTCACCGCGTGCGGCATCGCGGCCGGTATTGCGCTGGTGGCCAGGCGAGGATCTGCGGTCACTCTGGCCATTGCCGCCTTGGTCCTTTCGGCGGCGATGGACCTCGTGATCGACCTCTCGTCGTACCTGCCGAGCAATCGGATGCCCGGCGACGAGCCGTTTTACGTCGCCGCTTCAGTGATCTATCACGTGGCCTGGCTGGCCTACCTCGTGCGTTCGCGACGGGTCCGGAACACCTACTGAATGACCGCGCGATCGGTGATTTCGAGCCCCTTGTCGATGATGCCAAACGCCTCACGCAGCTCGGGTTCGGTGACCGAGAGCGGCGGGTTCGTGAAGAAGGTATTCCAGCGGACAAAGGTGTAGAGCCCGTTGTCGCGGAAGAACCGTGAGAGGGCGGTCATCTCGTCCGATGTCCCATTGAACGGCGCCATCGGCTGTCTGGTCTCGCGATTTCGAATCAGTTCGATCAACCCGAACAAGCCGATCGATCGGGCCGCGCCAATCGAAGGATGACGTTTCTGGAGGTCGGCCATCAAGCCGCACATCACCGATCCCATACGCCGGGCGTTGTCGATCAGTTTGTCTTCTTCGTAGACGCGAATCGTCGCGAGCGCGGTAGCACAGGCCAGCGGATGGCTGTTGTAGGTCAGACCGCCGTAGAACACGTTGGACTTGAAATGATCGGCGAGCGATCGGCGTAATCCTACCGCGCCGAGCGGCACGTATGCGCTGGTCAATCCCTTCGCCATCGTCAAAATATCCGGCACGACCTTCCAGTGGTTGATGGCGAACCATTCGCCGGTGCGCCCGAACCCCGACATCACCTCGTCGCAAATCATCAGGATTCCGTACTTCGTGCACAAGGCGCGGACGCCCTGCATATAGCCATCCGGCGGCACCAGCACGCCGTTGGTGCCGGTCACGGTTTCGAGGATGAATCCGGCGATGGTGTGCGCGCCCTCGAGCTGGATCACCTCTTCGAGCATCGCCAGCGACGCTTCGGCGGAATCCCAGCCGCGCTCGATCCCGTGATAGGGATCGAGGACGTGGACGACGCCGGAGATGCCTGGCTCGTTGGCCCAGCGGCGCGGATCACCGGTCAGCGTCATCGCGCCGGCCGTGGCGCCGTGGTACGAACGGTAACGCGCCAGGATCTTGTGACGGCCGGTGGCCAGCCGCGCCAGCTTGATGGCATTCTCGTTCGCTTCGGATCCGCCGTTGGTAAAGAAAAAGACGTCGATGTCGCCGGGCGCAATTTCGGCCAGCTTCGCACCGAGCCGCGCCCGTGGTTCCGTGGCCATGAACGGATTCGCATACGGAAGAACGGCCGCCTGCTCCTGGATCGCTTTCACCACGCGATCGTCGCCATGGCCGATGTTCACGCACATCAACTGACTGTTGAAGTCGATGAAGCGCTTGCCTTCCGGCGTCCAGAAGTACACGCCTTTCGCACGCGCGACCGGAATCGGATCGACTTTCGACTGCGCCGACCATTCGAACAGCGTGTGCTGCCTGCACAACGAAACGATCTCGTCGCCGGTCATTTGCCGCCCTTCAGCATCGCCTCGCGCTTGGCCTTGAACTCGTTGCCCGCCTTCCATTCGGGCATCTTGTCGGCTTCGGCGACCCTGTAACCGACTGCGAAAAAGACCTTGAGGTCTTCACGGGCGCCGCTCAGGTCCCAGTCGGGCCTGACGATATCGCTCGGCTGGTGGTAGTCGTGCTCGGTGTAGTTGTCGCGCACCTTTTGGCCGTAATCAGGCGGTTTCCCGACGAAGTCGATGCCGCTGTCGGGATCCAGCGCCGGCACGCCTTGCTTGGCGAAGTTGAAGTGATCGGAGCGGTAATAGAAGCCCTTCTCGGGTTCGGGATCGGGCCGGATGATACGGCCCTCCTCACCCGCGGCGTCTTTCACGTACTCGTCGAGATCCGATGCGCCCAAGCCGATGACCGTGAGGTCTTTCGTCCGCCCGAACACGTTGAGGCCGTCCATGTTGATGTTGGCGGCGGTCTTGGCCAGCGGATAAATCGGCGTCACCGAGTAGTACTGCGACCCGAGCAAGCCCTGCTCCTCCGCGGTGACCGACAGGAACAGGATCGATCGCTTCGGCGGCGCCGGGAGTTTGGTGAAGGCGCGCGCGATCTCGAGAAGCCCCGCCGTGCCCGAAGCGTTGTCCTGGGCGCCGTTGTAGATGCGATCGCCGTTCACCGCCGGGCCGATGCCCAGATGATCCCAATGCGCGGTGTAGACGACGTATTCGTTCTTCAGCGCCGGATCGCGCCCTTCCAGCTTGCCGACGACGTTCTTCGAATCGATCGTGCGCAGCTTGTTCTTGATCGTCATCGAGGCGTTGATGCCGAGCGACACCGGTTTGAACTCGCGCGTCGCCGCCTGTTTTTTCAACGCGTCGTAATCCTCGCCGGCCATGTTCAGCAGGCTGCGCCCTTGCTCGTTCGAGATCCAGCCCTCGATCGCCACCCGGCTCATATTCTTGTCCGGCGTCACCAGGTCGAATTGCTCCGTGACCTTTTGCTGGACGACATCAAAGGGATAGCCGGCTGGCGCGGTCTCGTGGATGATGAGCACGGCGGCGGCGCCCTTCTGCGCGCCAATCTCGTACTTGTAGGTCCAGCGGCCGTAATACGTCATCGCCTTGCCGCCGAACGTTTTGGCATCGAGCTCTGCGGCGTTCGATTCGTCCGCGACCGGCGGATCGTTGACGAGCATGACGAGCGTCTTGCCTTTGACATCGACGCCCTTGTAGTCGTCCCAGTTGAACTCGGGCGCGACGACACCGTAGCCCACGAAGACCATCTCCGAATCGGTGAGGTCAGCCGAGTCGGCCACGTGCTTCGTCCACGCCACCACATCGTCCCGCCATTTCAGCTGCTTCGTCTGGCTGCCTTTCTTCAGCGTCAGCGGCGCCGGCGTGGGTGTGATGCCGACCAGGGGCACTTTCTGAATGTAGGTGCCGTCGGAGTTTCCCGGTTTCAAGCCGAGCTTCTTGAACTGGTCGGTGAGATACGTCACCGTGAGCTCTTCGCCCTTGGTGCCCGGTCCGCGGCCTTCGTATTCGTCAGACGACAGCACTTTGATGTGCGCGAGCACGGCGTCGGTGTCGACGTCGGGAAGCTCGCCGATCGGCGTGCGTTGAACGACCGGCGTCGGGCCTGGAGCGGTGTTGCTGGCGGGCTTGGTCTCGGGGCTCGAGCAGGCGACGGTGACCGTTATCGCCAAGGTAATTGCAAGCGGCCTGTGCATGCTTGCATTTTTGCTGCGGGTCTAGAATATTGCAACCGAGGAGTGACGAACATGCGCGCCCATCTTGCAGCGCTCGCGATCGTTGTGGCGACGGCTGCAATCGCGGCTCAGCCTCGCGTCGCCAATAACACGCTCACGGCTGTGCCGGGAATCGCCGTGGGCCATTACACGCTGCCCGAACGGCCAACTGGCTGCACGGTCATCGTGGTGGAACAAGGCGCGGTGGCGGGCGTTGACGTGCGCGGCGGAGCGCCAGCTACGAGCGAAACCGACCTCCTCATCCCCGAGAAAATGGTCCAATCGATTTACGGGATCGCATTGTCGGGCGGCAGTACCTTTGGTCTCGAGGCGCGCGGCGGCGTCGTGAAATACCTGGAGGAAAAGAACGTCGGCGTCACGTATGGCGGGATGCACATTCCGATCGTGCCGGCGGCGTCGATCTTCGATCTGCCGGTGGG
>Ga0070670_100003070_pt1 | contig 13807 bp, 13 predicted proteins | sample KBSS63metaG_FD_64665 | JGI IMG/M metagenome (GOLD analysis project Ga0070670, IMG submission 64665) | Switchgrass rhizosphere microbial communities from Kellogg Biological Station, Michigan, USA - KBS S6-3 metaG | ecosystem: Host-associated > Plants > Roots > Rhizosphere > Soil ... | reverse complement strand
CCGATCCAGACGAGCCCGGCCTCCTCCACCCGGCGCGCGAACGCGGCGTTCTCCGCGAGGAAGCCGTACCCCGGATGTACGGCCTCGGCCTCGGCGCGAAGGGCCGCCTCGACGATCAGGTCGCCGCGCAGGTACGACTCGGGTGCAGGGCCCGGCCCGAGCAGGTAGGCCTCATCGGCGACGGCGACGTGGAGGCGATCGCGGTCGACCTCCGAGTAGACCGCAACGCTCCCGATCCCGAGCTCGCGGAGCGTGCGAAACACGCGAATCGCGATCTCGCCCCGGTTGGCAACGAGGATCTTCCGGAAGGCCGCCACGGGACGCGTATTCTCCCGAACGGTGAGCCTCCCGGACCAGCTGACGGTTGCGCGGGTCGCGGCTGTCCCGGTCGTCGTGGTGCTCTTCGCCTGGAACTTCCCGAACCACGCGTACTGGGCGACGGCAGTCTTCGTCGTCGCGATGGCGACCGATCAGATCGACGGCTGGCTGGCCCGCCGTAGCGGCACGAGCTCGGCACTCGGCACGCTGCTCGACCCCGTCGCGGACAAGGTGCTCGTGCTCGCCGCTCTCGTCATGCTCATCGGCGAAGGAGTCGCGCCTGCCTGGATGATCGCGCTCATCGTCGTGCGCGAGATCCTCGTCTCCGGCCTGCGGCTGGCTGCCGTCGAGCGCGGCGTCGTCCTCGGCGCACGCGACCTGGGTCGCGCCAAGACCTGGGCACAGGCGCTCGCCGCCACGATCGCGGGCCTCGCGGCCGCCGGGCTCTGGAGCGACGACGTCGCTTGGTGGGCGCTGCTGATCGCGCTCGTCGCGACCTGGGTCTCGGGCCTCGACTACGCGCGCGTCGCGCCACGGGTGCTGCGCGGGGAGGGCGCGTAGCCGGCGTCGGCGTCGCCCCGCTCGACCCCCTCCGACAGCGCTGCCTGTCTCCAGGCGCTCTCGTACGCCTGCACGCGAGGCGTGCTCGCCCCGACCGAGCCGAGCGCTGAGTGAAGAGCGCGCTCGGTCGCGTCGTCGACCGCAGGAGTGACGGACAGCTCCACGGCCGGAGGGTAGTACGCGCATACGCTTCCCGCTCGTGGACGACCGCCTCCGCCCACTGTGGGATTTCGACGACCTCGACGCGACGGAGGCGCGGATGCGCCGGCAACTCGTGGACGAGCCGACCGAAGCCGGCCAGGCGGAGGTACTGACGCAGCTCGCGCGGATCGAGGGTCTTCGCGGCGAGTTCGCACGCGGCGACGCGCTGATCGACGAGGCGGTCCGGCTCGCCGGCGACGACGCCGCCCCCGTGGCGCGGATCGACCTCGAGCGCGGACGCCTGCTGAGGTCGAGTGGTGACGACGAGTCGGCGCGCCCACTGTTCGAGTCGGCCTACGCGAGTGCACTCGCGGCCGAGCAGTACTTCATGGCCGCCGACGCCGCGCACATGGCCGCCCTCGTCGCCGGCGATCCAGAGGCCTTCGTCGACTGGACGAACCGCGGCGTCGAGCTCGCCGAGGCACACGAGCCGGCCGCGTACTGGGCCGGGCCGCTCCTGAACAACCTCGGCTGGGAATACCACGACGCCGGGGAGCTGGAGCCGGCTCTCGACGTGTTCGAGCGTGCGCTCGAGGTGCGCGAACGCGATCCGGAGAACGGCGACGGACTGTCCCTCGCCCGATACGCGGTCGGCAAGACGCTGCGCGGCCTCGGACGAGCGGACGAGGCGATTCCGCTCCTCGAGCAAGCCGTCGCCTGGGCGACGAGTGCACACCGACCGGACGGCTGGTTCCATGAAGAGCTCGCCCTCGACTACGCGGCAACCGGTCGGGAAGACGACGCGCGCGAGCAGGCGCGCGTCGCGATCCCGCTACTCCAAGCCGAGGACCCGGCGTTCGCAGGCGACGCCGAGCGGCGAGCGCGCCTCGACGCTCTCGCCTGAGCGCTAGAGCGGGATGTTCCCGTGCTTGCGCTTGGGCACGGACTCGCGCTTCGAGAGCGCCGTCTCGAGCGCCGAGATCAGTACCGGTCGCGTCCGGCGCGGCTGGATGACGTCGTCGACGTAGCCCCGCTCCGCCGCGGTGTACGGGTTCGCGAACCGCTCCGTGTAGTCGGCGATCAGCTCCTCGCGTCGCGCGTCCGGATCCTCGGCCTCAGCGAGCTCGCTGCGAAAGACGATGTTGACCGCGCCTTCGGGCCCCATGACCGCGACCTCCGCGGTGGGCCACGCGACGTTGAAGTCCGCGCGGATGTGCTTCGAGGACATCACGTCGTACGCGCCGCCGTACGCCTTGCGCGTGATGACCGTGAGCTTCGGCACCGTTGCCTCCGCGTAGGCGTAGAGGAGCTTCGCCCCGTGCCGGATGATCCCGCCCCACTCCTGCGCCGTCCCCGGCAGGAAGCCGGGCACGTCCACGAAGGTCACGAGCGGGATGTTGAACGCGTCGCACGTCCGCACGAAGCGCGCAGCCTTCACCGAGGCGTCGATGTCGAGCACGCCGGCCAGGGCGCCGGGTTGGTTGCCCACGACGCCGACCGAGTGCCCGCCCAGCCGCGCGAACCCGCACACGATGTTCTCGGCGAAGTGCGCGTGCACTTCGAGGAAGTCCCCGTCGTCGACGACACGCTCGATGACGCCCTTGATGTCGTATGGCTTGTTCGGGCTGTCGGGGACGAGCGTGTCGAGTGACGAATCTTCGCGGTCGACGGGGTCCGAGGGTGGCGCGTACGGCGGCGAGTCGAGGTTGTTCTGGGGGAGGAACGACAGCAGGTAGCGAGCCTCCTCGAGGCACGCCTCCTCGTCCGCAGTGGTGAAGTGCGCGACGCCCGAGCGCGTCGCATGGGTGGCGGCGCCACCGAGTTGCTCGAAGCTCACGTCCTCGCCGGTGACCGTCTTCACGACGTCGGGACCCGTGATGAACATGTACGAGGTCTCCTCGACCATGAGCACGAAGTCGGTTATCGCGGGTGAATAAACGGCCCCGCCGGCGCACGGTCCCATGACGAGTGAGATCTGCGGGACGACGCCCGACGCCTGCACGTTGCGCCAGAAGATCTCCGCGTAGCCGGCGAGCGACACGACGCCCTCCTGGATCCGAGCACCGCCCGAGTCGTTGATCCCCACCACCGGGCAGCCGTATTTGACGGCCAGGTCCATGACCTTGCAGACCTTCTCGGCGAAGACCTCGGACAGCGAGCCGCCGAAGATGGTGAAGTCCTGGGAGAAGACGAACACCTTGCGGCCGAGCACCGTTCCGTAGCCCGTGACGACGGCGTCGCCCCAGGGCCGGTTCTCACCCATGCCGAACTCGGTCTCGCGGTGCCGGACGAAGCGGTCGAGCTCGACGAACGAGCCTGGATCGAGGAGCTTCGCGATGCGCTCGCGCGCGAGCAGCTTGCCCCGCTCGCGCTGCCGTTCGACGTACCTCTCACTCGCCGGGTGGAGTGCCTCGTCACTGAGCTCCTCGAGCCAGCGGAGCTTGGCCTCGGTCGTGTCGTGGATCTCGGCCATCGTGCGCGGAGCCTAACGGGACGACTCGGCGCTGATAGCTTCGCGGCCTTGGCGAGCACTCCGATCGACCGCTCGACCGCGTGGCCGTTCGAAGACGGCGAGCCCGGAGCGTTCACGTACTCGCGCTACTCGGGCCCCACGCTCGTCGAGGCGGAGCGCAAGCTCGGAGAGCTCGACGGCGGCGAGGCGCTGCTCTTCGCCTCCGGCTCCGCCGCGGTGACGTCGCTACTCGTCGCGCTGCTCTCGCCTGGTGACACGGTCGCCCTCGCGGAGGGCGCGTACTACGGCACCGGCGTCGTCCTCGACGAGCTCGCGCGTTGGGGGATCGAGAAGGTCGAGTTCGACCAGACCGGCCCCCCGCCCGACGGCGCCGACCTCGTGTGGCTCGAGGCGCCGTCGAATCCCTTCCTCACGATGCCGAACTTCGAGGCGGCCGCCGCGCACCCGGCCCGCGTCGTGTGCGACGCGACGGCGGCCACGCCGCTCCATGTCAGGCCGCTCGAGCGCGGCTGCGACATCGCGCTCCACTCGGCCACGAAGTACCTCGCGGGACACGACGACGCCCTCATTGGCGCGCTCGTCTGCGTGCGCCCGGAGGACGCTGCGCGTCTGCTCGAGTTTCGCTCGCGCACCGGCCCCGTGCCCGCGGCGGACACGGCCTGGCTTCTCCTGCGAGGGTTGCGTACCCTCGAGCTCCGGGTCGCGCGGCAAACCGCGACGGCGACGACGCTGGTCGAGCGCCTCGGACGGCACGGCGCAGTCGAAGTGGTTCGCTATCCAGGATTCGGAGGGCTCCTGTCCTTCGACGTCGCCGACGCCGACGCGGCGCGACGCGTCGAAACGTCCACGAGGCTCATCGACAACATGACGAGTCTCGGCGGTGTCACGAGCCGGATCGAGGCGCGGGCGCGCTGGGAAGGCGAGCGCGTGCCGCCGGGCCTCCTGCGCCTGTCGGTCGGGCTCGAGGATGCGGATGCCCTCTGGGCCGATCTCGAGCAGGCACTCGCAAACGAATGAGGCTCTTCCGGCGGGACCGCGCCGACCGGCGGCCGGGCAAGACACCGCAGGACGCGGACAAGCTCGCGCTCCGACGGCTCAAGATGGTGGGTGCGGATCTGTCGTTGCCACGCCACGTCATCCACTTCCTGCTCTTCGAGTCCGAGAGCGACGCACGCGCTGCGGCCGCCACGATCGAGGCGGGCGGTGCGTGGACGACTCACGTCGACGCGCCGTCCGAGACTCTCGAGGAGTGGTCGGTACGCGTCGACGGGCACAGGATCGTGGGGGCGGAGACCGTCGCGGCCTTCCGTGCCCAGTTCGTCCAGATCGCGCGCGCGCACAACGGCGAGTACGACGGCTGGGAGGCCGCTGCGAAGCCCTAGCTCACCCGCCTAGATGTCGAGGCGCAGCTCCTCGAGGTCGAGGTCGCGCGCGACGCGGATCCAGACGTCGTTCGAGATCACGCCGGTACGCCGCAACTCGACGAGCGCGCCACGCTCCGCCTCGAGCAGCTCCCGGCGAAGCCGCTGGTAGTCCTGCGAGCGCATCTCGATCGCGCCGTCGTCACCGTCGTCGAACCTGGCGCGAAATCGGCTCGTCCGGAACCGGTAGGCACCACGCACGCGCTCGGCGGTGTCCTCTCGCACCCAGTCCTCGTCCACGAGAAGCTCGAGCCGCGCGAGCGCCGCCTCGGCCGCGTGAATGCGCGCCTTCGCGTCCTCGAGGTCCTCGACACCGTCGTCCTCCAGTCCCAGCGCCCTGATGACGAACGGCATCGTCAGGCCCATCCCGACGAGCGTCACGAGGATGACTGCGAACGTCAGGAAGAGAATGAGGTCGCGTCCGGGAAACGGGTCGCCGTCATCGGTTCGGAGCGGCAAGGCGAGCGCTGCCGCGAGCGAGACCGCCCCGCGCATGCCTGCCCACGAGACGAACACGGCCCCGCGCCAGCTCGACATCCGCCGCGCGAGCCATTTCGGCGCCTGCAGGACGGCGAAGACCCACGCGAACCGCAGAACGATGACGGCGCCGCTCACGAGCGCCGCATAGCCGACGAGCGTCGCGGACGAGTACTCCCCGAGTGCGTCCAGGACGACGGGTAGCTGGAGCCCGACGAGCACGAAGAGCAGGGCGTTGAGGAGGTACTGAACGATTTCCCAGACGGCGACCCCCTGAATCCGGACCCGCGCGTTCGTGAGCTGCGGCGTATGCCAGCCGAGGTAGATGCCGGCGGTCACGGCCGCCAGCACGGCCGAGACGCCCATGAGCTCGGCCGGGATGAACGCGATGTACCCGGTCAGGAGGGAGATCGTGATCTCCGCCGGCGGATTGTCGAGCCGGAATCGAACCTGGCGGACGATCCAGCCCACGAGAAGCCCGACACCGATTCCACCGGCGACGCTCACGACAAAGAGCCCACCCGCATAGAAGGCCGAGAACGAACCGGCGACGACGGCGGCAACGGCGACGCGATATGCGACGAGCCCCGTCCCGTCGTTCACCAGGCTCTCGCCCTCGACGATCGTCACGAGCTTCCGGGGCACGCCGAACCGCCTGGCGATGGACGTCGCGGCGAGCGGATCCGTGGGCGAGACGATCGCGCCCAGCACGAACGCGCTCGGCCACGAGAGCCCCTCGATGAACGCATGCGCGATGACTGCGACGCCGAGCGTCGTCGCGACAACGAGCCCGACCGCGAGGAGCCCGATCGGCTTCATCGTCGCGCGCAGGTCGCGCAGCGACGTGAAGAACGCCGCGCCGTACAGCAGCGGCGGGAGAACGCCGAAGAAGACGAGTTCGGGCTCGAGCTCGAACTCCGGCATGCCGGGAAGGACGCCGAGCACGAGGCCGCCGAGGACGAGCAGGATCGGATACGGGATCCGAAGGGCCGGCGCGATCGCGAGGAGGGTCGCGACGGCGAGGAGCAACGAGAGCGCGACGAGGCCGGTCTGCAGGTCGAGATGCATCAGTCTCGGCCCACGACCACGCTTGCCCCGGCAGCTACGGTACGAACATGCTCTTCACGCGCAAGCCTCTCGAGATCCCGACGGCCGAGGACGCGCTTCCCGGCCGCGACACACCGGTCCTCGTCCCGGGCAACCACCTCGTGCTGGGCACGCCTATCGGCCCCCCGTTCCCCGAGGGCACGGAACGCGCGATCTTCGGCATGGGCTGCTTCTGGGGCGCCGAGCGCATGTTCTGGCAGTCGCCCGGCATGTACACGACCGCGGCCGGCTACTCGGCCGGCCTGACGCCGAACCCGACGTACCAGGAGGTCTGCACCGGCCGCACGGGCCACAACGAGGTCGTGCTCGCGGTCTTCGACACGTCGACGACGAGCTACGAGGCGATGCTGAAGATCTTCTGGGAGGGCCACGATCCGACGCAGGGTATGCGTCAGGGGAACGACGTCGGCACCCAGTACCGCTCGGGGATCTACTGGACGACGGAGGCTCAGCGCGAGGCGGCGCTCGCCTCGCGCGACATGTTCCAGGAGGAGCTCTCGCGCGCGGGCCACGGGCAGATCACGACCGAGATCCTCGAGGCGGGCCCGTTCTTCTACGCCGAGGACTACCACCAGCAGTACCTGGCGGCGAATCCGAACGGCTATTGCGGTCACGGCGAGACCGGCGTCTCCTGCCCGGTCGGCTTCGGCGTTCCCGCCGCAGCGACGACCTAGCGTTACCGAGCTGCAGTCGTTCGCTCGGTCTCGCCCCCGGTCGTCAGCCGCTGGGCGATGAAGACCGGGATGATCGTCAGCACGATCACGAACAGCGCGATCGCGTTCACGATCGGAAGCTCCGTGCCCTGCCGGATCTTTCCGAAGATGATGAGCGGCAACGTGTTCTGCGAGCCGGCCGTGAAGTAGGTGACGACGATCTCGTCCCACGAGAGCGCGAACGCGAGCAACCCACCCGCGATGATCGCCGTCCGCACCACCGGGAAGGTGACGTAGCAAAAGGTCTGCCACCCGTGGGCGCCGAGGTCGGCCGACGCCTCGAAGAACGAGCCCGACGTCCTGCGCAGCCGCGCCAGCACGTTGTTGAACACGATCACGACGCAGAACGTCGCGTGCCCGATGACGATCGTCCAGAAGCTGAGGTCGATCGACCAGAAGCCGAAGAACGAGTTGAGCGCCATGCCGGTGATGATCCCCGGCAGCGCGATCGGGAGCACGAAGATGAACGACACGGCGTGCTGCCCGAAGAACCTGTGGCGGGAGAGCGCGAACGCGGCGAGCGAGCCGAGGATCAGCGCGACCGCGGTGGCGGTGAGGCCAGCCTTGACCGAGAGCCAGAGGGCGTCGCGGACCTCCTGGTCGTGCCACGCCTCCGAGAACCACTTGGTCGTGAAGCCGGGAATGGGCCAGCTCTGGATGTTCGACGCGTTGAACGCGTAGACCCCCATGATCAGGATCGGGATCCAGAGGAAACCGACCACTGCGAAGCCCCAGATCCACAGCCCCACTCTCGTTCCACGTGTGAACATCGCCTCGTCTCTCAGAGATTCTCGAAGGCGCCGAGTCGGCGCATGATCGCGATGTAGACGATCATGATCGCGAGGGGGACGGTCGCGAACGCCGCGGCGAACGGCACGTTGTTCGCGATGCCGACGTTCGAGAAGACGACGTTGCCGATGAGCTGCGACCCCGGCCCGCCCACGAGCCCCGGCGCGATGTAGTCGCCGAGCGTGAGCGAGAAGGTGAAGATCGACCCCGCCGCGATACCGGGGATTGCGAGCGGGAACACGACGCGGCGGAGCGTCGTGAGGCTCTTGGCGCCGAGATCCGCGGACGCCTCCAGATACGAGCCCGGCACCCTCTCCAGCGCCGCGTAGATCGGAAGCACCATGAACGGGAGCCAGATGTACGAGTACACGAGCCACATCGCCCAGTTCGTGTAGAGGATGTTCTGCCCGGGAAGGCCCAGCCCCGTGAGCGCCCAGTTCAGCGCGCCTTCTGGGTTGAGGATGAGCCGCCACGAGTAGACGCGGACGAGGTAGCTCACCCACAACGGTATGACCGTGGCGACAAGGAGCAGGACACGCAGTCGCGGACCCGCGACGCGAACGAGGAAGAGCGCGTACGGAAAGGCGATAACGATGCAGGTGAGCGTCACGGCGGTCGCGATGCCAACCGTGCGAAGGACGATTCGCCTGTACGTCGGGTCGTCCCACAGGATGCGGTAGTTGTCGAGGCTCCAGGTATGGACGACCTCGCTCGTGAACTCGTCCACGCTCCAGAAGGACGACACGAGCAACGCGACGAGGGCCGCCACGTACACGAGGAGAAACGCGGCGAGCGGCAAGCCGAGTTGTCCGACCGCCTTTGCGCCCGGCCACCTCCACGCGACGGCGGAGGACGCTCGGAGGGCCCCCTTTCTCGGAGGGCCCTCCGGCAGCGAGGTGGCGTCGGCCGCCACGGGCGGGTGTTCCTACCCCTTCACCTGCGTCCAGGCCTGCACCCACTTCGAGTAGGGCATGCAGACCTTGCCGCGCGAGTCACCACAGTCGGTGAGAGGCGTCTTCCAGAACTTGATCGACCGGTAATACGCTTGAGGCGCAGCGGCGGAGTAGGTCTTGCAGGAGCCCTTGACGAGCTTCTCCATCTCCTTGCACGCCTTCTTGTTGACGGGAGTCTCGCCGTACGTGGTCGCCTGCATGGCCTGCACCTTCGGCGACGAGACGTAGTTCCACCACAGGTATGCGCAGTTCGGGTGCTCCGCCTCCGACGACAGCATCCAGGTGTCCAGCCACCCGGTAACGCCTTCCTTGGGCGTGACGGCAGCGACCGGCTGCTTCGCGTCCTTCAGCTGCGACATCTGGTACGGCCACGATGCTCCGATCGTGGACTTGCCGTTCTTGAAGAGGTCGATCTGATCCGATGCGTACACCCAGTACTTCCCGAGCAGCGGCCGCTGCTTCTTGAGCAGTGCGATCGTGGCGGCGAACTGCTTGGAGTCCAGCTCGTACGGGTCCTTGATCTTGAGCGACGGCGTCGTCTTCGAGAGATAGAGCGCCGCGTCGGCGATCTGGATCGGGTTGTCCGGGATCGAGATCTGCCCCTTGTTCGCCGGGTCGTAGATCGCTGACCATGACGTCGGCTTCTTCTGCTTCTTGGTGTTGTAGAGCAGGATGTTGGGGCCGAACTGGAGCGAGATCCCGTAGTGCTTGCCGTCCACGGTATTGGTCGTGGGCGACTTGAACGCCGCATGGAAGTCCTTCCAGGGCTTCACGAGCTTGACGTTCGTCTCCGCGATGTCGCCGCCGAAGATCAGCCGCAGACTCGCGTCGCCCGACGCGGAGACCATGTCGTACTGGCCTCCTCCGCCCGAGCGCATGAGCGCCACCATCTCGTCCGACGTGTTGGCGTACTTGGGCTTGACCTTGCAGCCCGACTGCTTCTCGAACGGTGCGACCCACGACTTCTCGAGATAACCCGCCCAGGCGACCATCTTCAGCTCGCCCTCGCCGGCGCCGATCCGGGTCGGCACGGCGCTGCCGGACCCCTTCGAAACACCAGCCGCGGGCAGCGCCAGCCCCGCCACGAGCAGCGCGAGTGCGATCGGTGCGATGAGACTGCGTCTCCTCACTTTCCCTCCTTGATCTCGAACTCCACGTCGGCTCGCCACGCGAGCCGGACGCGCTTGCCTTCCATCTGGTGGACGTCACTGGACGACGTCTCCAGGTTCTGCTGGAGGACCGAGAGCTCCCCGCCGTCGTCCAGAGCGACGACGAATCGAGTCGCCGGGCCGACGTAGACGACGGCACGGATCGTCCCGGGCTCACCCTCGTCCGCCTCGAACGGAAGGAGGCGGACCTTCTCCGGACGCACGGTGAATGTTCGACCGTTGCGTGCGATCACATTGGACGTTCCGATGAACCCGGCGACGAACTCGGTCGCGGGATGCTCGTACGTCTCCGCCGGCGTGCCGAGCTGCTCGATGCGACCCTCGTTGAAGACGGCGATCCGATCGGACATCGTCAACGCCTCCTCCTGGTCATGGGTGACATATACGAACGTCATGCCGAGCTGCTGCTGGAGCTCCTTGAGCTCGATCTGCAGATCCTGCCGCAGCTTGAGGTCGAGGGCACCGAGCGGCTCGTCGAGGAGCAGTGCCTGCGGCTGGTTCACGATCGCCCGCGCAAGTGCGACGCGCTGCCGCTGCCCGCCCGAGAGCTGACCCGGCTTGCGATCGCCGTACCCTCCCAGACGCACCATTTCCAGCGCTTCTTCCGCTCGCCGCCGTCGCTCCGCCTGCCCGACACGCTTCACGCGTAACCCGTACTCGACGTTCTCTTGGACCTTCATGTGCGGAAACAGCGCGTAGTCCTGGAAAACGGTGTTGACGGGCCGGTCGAACGGCGGGATGGACGCGACGTCGCGTCCCGCCAGCTCGATCCGACCGTCATCCGGGCGCTCGAACCCGGCGATCAACCGCAGCGTCGTCGTCTTTCCGGACCCCGACGGGCCGAGCATGGTGAAGAACTCTCCGGCCGGGATGTCGAGGTCGACTCGGTCGACCGCAACGACGTCCCCGTAGCGTTTTGTCAGGCCTCTGACGCTGATATCCGGGGGGGCCCCAGCACCATCAGGCGCCAAGCGACTCCTCCAGGATGGCGAGCCCCTCGTCCAACTCGTCCGGCGCGATGTTGAGAGGGGGTAGCAGGCGGATCACGTTGCCGTGGAGGCCGCACGAGAGGAGCACGAGACCGCGCTCGAATGCGGCGTCGACGACCGCCTTGGCGCGGTCGGGCGTGCGCTCGGCGAACTCGAAGGCGAGCATCGAGCCGAGGCCGCGCACCTCGCCGATCTCCGGATGGCGCGAGGCGAGGTCGTCGAGCCGGGCGCGGAGCGTGACACCGAGCTCGCGTGCGCCGGCGAGGAAGTCCGGCTCGGCCACGACGTCGAGGACGGCGAGCGCCGCGGCGCACGACAGTGGGTTCCCTCCGAACGTTCCGCCGAGTCCGCCCGCCGGGACGGCGTCCATCACCTCGGCGCCGCCCGTGACGCCCGCAAGCGGCAGGCCGCCGCCGATCGACTTGCCGAACACGGTCATGTCGGGCTCGGCTCCGGCGTACTGCTCGACCGCCCACATCGTCCCGGTCCGTCCCACACCGGACTGCACCTCGTCGTTCACCCAGAGGATGCCGTACTTGCGGCAGAGCTCCTGGAGCTTCGCGGGGTAGTCCGGCGGCATCGCGAGGAAACCCCCCTCGCCCTGTACCGGCTCGAGGACGAGGCAAGCGACCGTCGCCGGATCGACGTCCGCCTTGAACAGGTGCTCGAGCGCGGCGATCGCATCGTCGGAGGAGATCCCGTGGTACGGGTAGGGAGACGGCGCGCGGTAGACCTCCGGTGCGAACGGGCCGAACCCGGCCTTGTACGGCTTCACCTTGCTCGTCATCGTCATCGCGAGCAGCGTCCGCCCGTGGAACGCGTTGTCGAACGCCACCACCGCGGGCCGACCGGTGGCCCAGCGTGCGATCTTCACGGCGTTCTCGACCGCCTCGGCCCCCGAGTTCACGAGGATCGAGCGCTGCTCACCGCCACTGCACGGCGAGAGCTCCGCGAGCCTGCGGCAGACCTCCACGTACGGCTCGTAGACGCCGATCATGAAGCACTGGTGCAGATAGCGATCCGCCTGCTCCTTGATCGCCTCAACGATGGCCGCATGGCGATGGCCGGTGTTCTGGCAACCGATCCCGCCTGCGAAGTCGATGTATGTCCGCCCGTCCGGATCCGTGACGCGCGCGCCCTCGGCATGTGCGACGACGAGCCTCGGCGTCGACATTCCGGGCGCGACGTAGCGCGCTCGATCCGCGAGGATCCGCTCGGCGGCAGACGTGTCGGTCGGCTGCATCGCGGGATTATCTGTGGTCGAAAGGGCTGCGGCAACTGGGAGTCGCCGTGGCGCGAACGCCGTAACCTGTGCTTCACGCCGGAGTAGCTCAGCTGGTAGAGCACCTGATTTGTAATCAGGCGGCCGTGGGTTCGAGTCCCACCTCCGGCTCTTGCGCAGGAGCGACATCCGCGGGTGCAGATGTCGCTCGCGCGAAGCTGAAGGCGCTGGCGTGCCAGGTCGAGCTTTGAGCGGCCGGGGCTTTCCCTGAGTCGTGCTGGGCTCAGGCTAAGACTTCGCGCGTCTTCTGATGCGCGAGGATCTTCCGCTTGACGCGCTGGAGCGCATTGTCGATCGTCTTCGTGTCGCAGCCGAGGTCCTCGGCCATCTCCTCATAGGAGTTGCCCTCGAGGTAGAGCGTCAACGCCTGGGACTCGAGCGATGACAGGCCGGAGCCGAGGCAGAACACGAGGCTCTGGAGCTCCTCCGTCGAGATGACGCAGACCGACGGGTCGTTGACGCTCGGGCCGGGGAGCGCGTCGCCGAGGGTGCAGTCGCCGTCCGACTCCTGGCCGGCCGGAGTGTGGCTGAACGAGACGTACGTGTTCAGGGGGGAGTGCTTGAAGCGCGTCGCCGTCTTGATCGCGGTGATGATCTGCCGTGTGACGCAGAGCTCGGCGAAGCTGCGGAAGGACGTCTCCTTGTCCGGGCGGAAATCGCGAACCGCCTTGTAGAGACCGATCATGCCCTCCTGGATGAGGTCGTCGCCGTCGCCGCCTGCGAGGAAGTACGAGCTCGCCTTCAGTCGGACGAAGCCCGTGTACCGGCGCATGAGGTCGTCGAGAGCCTGCTGGCTCCCGTTTCTGGCCTTCAGGACGAGCTGGAGATCCTCGAGCTCTCGCTGGATCTTCTGCGCTGGCTTCAGTGCGGTGGCGGTGCGAGCTGCCATGCCGGTAACCCCCGTGTCGACGGCGTCTGCGAGGCCTGCGCTTGGGGCCGATCATCCTGCCCTTCGTGCAAGTCTCACCTTGAAGTTGAGGGAGAACCTAGCACCATCTGCCGAGCGTTACAAGGGGTTTGCAAGAAACGCAGAATGATAAGAACATGTGTTCGCATCGCCCGCATGGCCTTGGTTCGGCTGACCGCACTACGCACAGGGCATCGGTCTGCCACGATCCGTCCCATGCCCCACACAGTGCTGATCGTGGACGACCACCCGAGCTTCCGAGCGTCGGCACGAGCCATGCTCGAATCGGAGGGTTTCGTCGTGATCGGCGAGGCCGAGGACGGTGCCACGGCACTCGAGGCCGTCGACGCCCTTCACCCTGACATCGTCGTCCTCGACATCCAGCTGCCCGACATGAGCGGGTTCGACGTCTGCGCGGCCCTCGAGCGTCGAGGTGGCCCACCGCCGGACATCATTCTCGTCTCGAGCCGCGACGTCTCCGACTACGGCGAGCTCGTCGCGTCGTCG
>Ga0070670_100003068_pt1 | contig 13808 bp, 12 predicted proteins | sample KBSS63metaG_FD_64665 | JGI IMG/M metagenome (GOLD analysis project Ga0070670, IMG submission 64665) | Switchgrass rhizosphere microbial communities from Kellogg Biological Station, Michigan, USA - KBS S6-3 metaG | ecosystem: Host-associated > Plants > Roots > Rhizosphere > Soil ... | reverse complement strand
GACGCACTGGACGAAGCGCTGGTCAACGTTCGCGCCGGAATGAAATAGCCAATCCGGCGCGCATAGTATTCCGAAACATCACGACGCAGGCTTGGGAGCGTTTTCGGTCGGCATCCGCTCATCGCCGGCAGCAGGATTCGACTGCGTAGCCACCGGCTCGTTGCTCGATGAAGCCTTCGACTGCGTAGCCACCGGCTCGTTGCTCGAGGAAGCCTTCGACTGCGCAGCGACGGGCTCATCGCCGGAAGAAGCCTTCGACTGGGCAACCGGCTCCTTGCTGGCACTGTTCAGGACGGAACTGCCGGAGCTGACACCGTTCGGGGTGGAACTGCTCGCGCTGGAGCCGTTCACGCTAGAACTGTTCATGCCGGAACGACTGGCATTTACGGACGCCAGATTACGAGCGGCATACTCTTCGTAGATCTTTCGCTTCGCTTCGTCGGCTGTCGCGGTGTCCGGCGCCGTGGCGACCGCCTGTTCGGCCATCACTGCCGCATGCTGGCCGTCCGGCGAAGTGTCGGGCGTGGGCGCCGATCTATTCGCCCCGTTCGCAAACGCGAGCGAAGCGTCGGTCGCCGGGTCCGCTGCGTTCGCGTTCAGCGGAATCGGTCCCCGGTCCGGTGAGGCCGGCGGCACGGTCGCCGCATCGATTTGGCCCGGGGTCATCCGGGACAGCAGCGACGACGTGTAGTCCGACTTGGAATGATCGACGTCGGGCCGATGGCACCCACCGACCGCCAGCGCCAACGCGGTCATCACGATGAGTTTCGATCTCATGAGGACTCCTTTCGAGTTGTCCGCGAGCGATGCTCCAGCACCGCGCTTAACGGACGGTATCACTGCCTTCGGGTTACATCAGGCGGGAGGCCACCGTTTGTTGCGTGGGGATTTTCCTACGCCCCGTCGATACGCTGGCGCGAGAGCGCGGAGAGCGCTGACTAAACGCTGCGTCCCGTTCGTCGAGCCGCATTGCCGCGGTCGAGCTCCTTCAACTTCTCGGCCATCGCGGGCCCGACGAAGATCTGGGGATCGGAGGGCGGCTTGAACTTGCCCTCCTTTTCGCGCGCCGCGACGCGTTCCTTCGCCATGTCGAAGGCGGCGAGCATCGAATCGGACTGCGCGAGCCCGGTCTGGAACAGTGCCTCGCCGAAGAACGTGCTCTCGCTCTGGTTGCCGCATCCGAACGAGGCACGGTCCGAGGCCGACGCTGTCATCACGAGCGTGTTGTCGTCCTTGAGCGCGTCGATGAAGCCCCCGGAATAGCAGGCGGAAATGACGATGATCCGCCAGCGGATGCCGGCTGCGTCGAGCAACCCGCGCAGCACGGGCGGCGTCACCGGCGCGAGCTCGAGTGGCGGCAACGACACTTCAAGCGCGTGCGAACGGCTGCCGTGGCTCGCGAGATAGACCATGACGACGTCCGCGTCCTTGTCGATCGTCGCGCCAATCTCGTTCAGCGACTCGCGCAGGTTGGTTACCGTGGCAGCCGGTGTCTCCAGCAGCGTGCGTGGATTATTGATGAGCAGCACGGAGCGTCCGTTCGTTCCCCAGCGGTCGTCCATCACCTTTTGCGCGGCGACGACGTCCTTGCGGAACACGTCCTCGCGCGCGTCGCCCGCGAAGCCGACGAAGTAGAGATCCGTGACGTTCGCGCGCTCGTCCTCGAGCGCGGAAAGCGCCTCGTCGAGCACGTGCGTCTGCGCGGCCATCACCGGCTCGGACGCCGGATTCGGATAGCGGGGATCCGCGCCATCGGCCGACGTGACCTTCCACCATGCGTCGTTCGACGCGATCTCCGGCCCGACCCATATGGGCGCGATCAGCAACAACCCGCCGGCTAGCGCGCGCATCCAGCGACCCGGCTGCCCCTGGGACAACGACAGCGCGACGCAACGCACCGAGAACGCGAACACCCACACGATCATCAGCGCGTCGAATGCGGTCCAAGGGACTTCCATTGCCGGCGTCGGCACGAACAGCGTGGAAGGCAGCACGCGCACGACCTGCAGCAGCGGAAATCCGGCGAGCACGTATACCGGCAGCGCCAGCAACACCTCGCGCTGCGCGAACGCCAGCGCCAGCACAGCCGCGGTGAGCAGCAGGATGCCGGCGCCGAAGATCTCTGTGCCGAGACCGAGCCAGCTGAAGTATCCGTCGGCGCCGTAACGAGCCCAGTCGGTTCCGATGTCGACCAGCGCGGACACGACGAGCAGCAGCAGCAGCTGGACGAGATCGACGCGGAAGTTGAGCGGCGACACGTGCATGAACAGCGGGAGGCGCAACCCGTTCACGAGGTTGCGCCCGAGGTTCGCCGCGTGGTGGCGCAGGACCAGCGGCCGGACGTTGGACGCCTTTGGATTGGTGCGGCGGTCGTCGCTCATGCAGCCACACCGACGCGCGCCGCGATGTACGCCTTGACACGATTGGGCGCAACGGGCATCACGGCGCAGCGCTGCGGCCGCTGCTCGAGGTTCGCGTAGGCCGACGGACGCTCGGGCTCGCGGCCGATCGCTTCCTTGATCGTCGCGCTGAACTTCGCCGGCAGCGCCGTCTCGATGCAGATCAGCGGCACCGCAGGATCCCGCCGCTCCAGACCCACCTTGATGCCGTCCGCCGTGTGCGGGTCGACGAGCGTCTTGTAGCGCGAATGCAGCCGGCGGATCGTCGCGACACGATCGGCATGGGTGCTGACGCCGGAGATGAAACCCGACGCCGCGACTCGTTCCCAGTGCGGCGCGCCGGCAAGCTCGAAACCACCATCGCGTTCGATGCTCGCCCACAAGTCGCGCACGACGGCCGGGTCGCGGCCCACGACGTCGAAGATGTAGCGCTCGAAATTCGACGCCTTCGTGATGTCCATCGACGGGCTCGACGTCGCGTGCGTTTCGCTCGGCCGCCGCGGCCGATAGCGGCCCGTGCGGAAGAACTCGTCGAGGACGTCGTTCTCGTTCGTCGCGAGGATCAGCCGGCGAATCGGCAAGCCCATCTGGCGCGCGACGTGGCCAGCCAGGATATTGCCGAAGTTGCCGGACGGGACGGCGAAGTCCACGGGCTCGCCCTCTTTCTTCGTCACCGCGAAGTAGCCGCTGAAGTAGTACACGACCTGCGCGGCCACACGCGCCCAGTTGATCGAGTTGACCGTGCCGATGCGATAGCGCGTCTTGAACGCGGCATCGGACGACACCGTCTTGACGATGTCCTGGCAATCGTCGAACACGCCCTCGATCGCGAGGTTATGGATGTTGGGCTCGAGCAGCGAGAACATCTGCGCCTGCTGGAACGGGCTCATCCGGCCTTTCGGCGAAAGCATGAACACCTGGATGCCGCGCTTGCCACGCATCGCGTACTCGGCGGCGCTGCCGGTGTCGCCCGACGTCGCTCCCAGGATGTTGAGCGTGCTCGCGCGCTTGCGGAGCGCGTACTCGAAGAGGTTGCCGAGCAGCTGCATCGCGATGTCCTTGAACGCGAGCGTCGGCCCGTTCGACGCGTGCAGCAGGTGCACGCCGGCTTCCAGCTCCGTCACGGGAGCGATCGCGTCGGTGCCGAAAATCGCTTTCGTGTACGTGCGATCCACCAGCGCCTTGAGATCGGCCTCCGGAATGTCGGTCATGAACCGCGACAGGATCGCGTGCGCGAGTCCGGGGTACGACAAGCGGCGGAGATCGCTCTGCTCGGCCCTGGAAAGTCGCGGATATTCGTGCGGCACGGCCAGGCCGCCGTCGGGTGCCAAGCCTTCGAGCAGGATGGCCGAGAACGGCTGCTGGGCGGCGGCCCACGCGCCGCGCGTCGAGATGTATCGCATATGGCTAGCGCCTTTTAACGCTACTGAGTACGGTAATGAGCACGCTAATGAGCACGCTGCTGAGCACGCTAATTGAGCTCCTCGAGCCGAATCCGCACCACCTTGCCCTCGACGGTCGGCAACGCCTCGATCTTTTCGATCGCGGCCACGACGTCCTTCTCGACGCATAGGTGCGTGAGCAGGATGATGTCTGTCTGGGCCTCGCCTTCCGAAGGCTCTTTCTGGATCATGGCGTTGATCGAGATCTCGCGGTCCGCGAGGATCCGCGTGATGTCGGCGAGCACGCCCGGCTTGTCGTCGACACGCATTCGCAGGTAATAGCTCGTCTCGACGTCGCCCATCGGCAGGAAAGGCACGTCGGCAAGCTGATCCGGCTGGAACGCGAGGTGCGGAACGCGATGCTCCGGATCCGCGGTGTGCATTCGTGTCACGTCCACGAGGTCGGCGATCACTGCACTCGCCGTCGGCTCGGCGCCGGCGCCGGCGCCGTAATAGAGCGTCGCACCCACCGCATCGCCCTTCACCAGCACGGCATTCATCACGCCCTCGACGTTGGCGATAAGCCGCTTTTCCGGGATGAGCGTCGGATGCACGCGCAGCTCGATGCCGGCGGGCGTGCGCCGCGTGATGCCGAGAAGCTTGATCCGGTACCCAAGCTCCTCCGCATAACGGATGTCCTCGGCGGTGAGCTTCGAAATGCCTTCCGTGTACACCTTCTCGAATTGCATCGGCACGCCGAACGCGATCGCCGACATGATGGTGAGCTTGTGCGCGGCGTCGATGCCTTCGATGTCGAAGGTGGGATCGGCCTCGGCGTAGCCGCGCGCCTGCGCTTCCTTCAGCACCGTCGCGAACGACGAGCCCTTGTCGCGCATCTCCGACAGGATGAAATTCGACGTGCCGTTGATGATCCCGGCGATCCATTGCAGCCGGTTTGCCGTGAGCCCTTCGCGCAGTGCCTTGATGATCGGAATGCCGCCGGCCACGGCGCCTTCGAACGCGACCATCACGCCTTTCTTGTGCGCAGAGGCGAAGATCTCGTTGCCGTGCCGCGCGAGCAGCGCCTTGTTCGCGGTGACGACGTGCTTGCCGTTCGCGATCGCCTCGAGGATGAACGTGCGCGCCGGCTCGATCCCGCCGATCAGCTCGACGACGATGTCGATGTCGGGATTGGCAAGGACCTTCTTCGCGTCGTCGGTGAGGTTGACGTGCGTTGCGCCCCGGGTGAGCTCGCGCGCGCGGTCGAGTGCGCGTTCGGCGATCCAGGTGATGCGAATCGGCCGGCCGGCGCGCCGCGCGATCTCCTCGGCGTTGCGCTGAAGCACGTTCCACGTCCCAAGCCCGACAGTGCCAATGCCGAGCAGACCGACCTGCAATGCTTTCATCGCTGCCTCACCCTCGCCTGCCCTTGATTTCGCTCATTTGCCGTCATTTTCCCTCATCGGCCCATGCCGGCCTCGCGGAACATCTGCTTGATGCCGCGTACCGCCTGCCGCGTCCGGTTCTCGTTTTCGATCATCGCGAAGCGCACGTACTCGTCTCCGTATTCGCCGAAGCCGATGCCGGGGGACACGGAAACCTTGGCCTTCGCCAGCAGCGCCTTCGTGAACTCGAGCGAGCCGCCGGCCCGGAACGGTTCCGGGATCTTCGCCCACACGTACATCGACGCCTTTGGCAGGTCGACCATCCATCCGGCTTCGTGCAGCCCCTTCACGAGGACATCGCGCCGCTTCTGGTATTTCATCGCGATCTCGGCGACGCAATCCTGCGGGCCTTCGAGCGCCGCGATCGCCGCCACCTGGATCGGGGTGAACGTGCCGTAATCGTGATAGCCCTTGATGCGCGCGAGCGCCGCCACGAGGTCCTTGTTGCCGACCATGAAGCCGATGCGCCAGCCGGCCATGTTGTAGCTCTTCGACATTGTGAAGAACTCGACGGCGACCTCCCGCGCGCCCGGCACCTGCATGATCGACGGCGCCTTCCATCCGTCGAACGTGATGTCCGCATAAGCGAGATCGTGGACGACCCAGATGCCGTGCTCGCGTGCGAGCGCGACGATCTTCTCGAAGAACGGCAGCTCGACGCACTGGGCCGTCGGGTTCGACGGAAAGTTGATGATCAGCATCTTGGGCTTCGGGAACAGCGTATGGATCGCGTTCTCGAGCTCGACGAAGAAATCGACGTCGGGCGTCATCGGCACGTGGCGGATGTCGCCGCCGGCGATCACGGGCCCGTAGATGTGGATCGGGTAGCTCGGGTTCGGCACGAGCACCGTGTCGCCGCGGCCCAGCGTGGCGAGCGCGAGATGCGCGATGCCTTCCTTCGATCCGATGGTCGAGATCGCCTCCGTCTCGGGATCGAACTCGACTCCGTAGCGACGCTGATACCAGTGACAGATCGCGCGGCGCAGCCGCGGGATGCCGCGCGACACCGAGTACCCGTGCGTGTCGGAACGTGCCACCGTCTCGATCAGCTTGTCGACGATGTGCTTGGGCGTCGGCCCGTCGGGATTGCCCATCCCGAAGTCGATGATGTCCTCGCCCCGGCGGCGCGCGGCCATCTTGAGCTCGGTCGTGATGTTGAAAACGTAAGGCGGCAGGCGTGTGAGGCGCGCGAATTCTGTTCCGGGGGAGGTCGACATGCGGATCTTTCTGCGTAGGCGCCCGGAACCGTCCGAGCGACGTGAAAGTTTTGGCGGAGCCTACGATCGTAACGAATTCCAGGCCCTATCGCAATGCATCATACTTGCGACCATGACCTTGCCAGCATGACATCGCCACCATGAAATTTCACCTCGCCACCGCGAAAGGCAACATGGTCACGGGCCTCGGCCCGGGTTGGGTGCGCATCGGCGCGACCGAGTACCGCGAGAATCTCGTATTGACGCCCCAGACGGTGGTGCCTGGATTTGCCGCATCGGGCTTCGACGGGCTCGCCGAGCAGGAGTTGGCAGCGCTCTTGGCCTACGAGCCCGAGGTCGTGATCCTTGGCACGGGCGCGTCGATACGCTTTCCGCATCCGAGTCTCACGCGCACGCTGACGGCTTCGCACGTCGGGGTCGACGTCATGGACACTGCGGCCGCCTGCCGCACCTACAACATTCTCGCGGCGGAAGACCGCAGCGTCGTCGCGGCGCTGCTGATCGAGTAAGGCCGCTTTCGCGGCTGCGCAGGTTGCGACGGGGTTTCCGCGCAGTTATCTGCAGTGATCCGCAGTGATCCGCAGTGATCTATTGGCACACCGTTCCCGGTGCCCGGAACACCTGCCGCGTGATCGACTTGGTCTGCGACGTCGTCTTGCCCGCATCGTTCACCGAAAAGGTGAACGTCGCAGCGTTTCCATTACCGAACGACACGGTCGCCGTGCCGACCGCCGTGCGCGTCACCGCGCTCTTATCCCATGGCACCGCCGAGAACGGCGGACCCGACGTCTTGATGAGCGTCCCGGCATAAACGCCAGGCGACGCCCTCGTCAGCGTGGCAGTGAGCGAAAGCGCGGCTCCCGTGAAGTCGTAGGTAAACCACGCGGCGAATATCGCGTCGCCCTGCTGCGTAAAGTGAACCCCCCACCCCGACTCCGTCGGCAGCCACCACATGTCCGTGTAGTTGGTGGCGAGCGCGAGGTTCGCCTGCGCGCCCCATGTGCACGTCGGCACGGGTCCGAAGACCTCCCGGGTGATGGGCTTCGTCTGGCTCGTCCCGTTGACGGTATAGCTGAAGGTGCCGTTGTTCGCATCGCTGAACGAGAGCGTGCCCGAACCCACTTCGATCCGCTGCACCTCGTTGGGATCGAAAGGCGCATCGAGCGCGGGCCCGGTGGTGCGGGTGACGGTCCCGGCGAAAGCATTCGGCCCCGTCTGGGAAGCGGTCATCGACAAGTACCACGCCTTGCCGTTGGCGTCGTGCGTGAACCACGTCGCGAAGATGACGTCGCCCTGGTGCGCGAAGTCGATGCCCCACCCGGCTTCGGATTCCGCGGGTGCGGCATACCACATCCCTTGGAAATTGAGCGTGGGGCTAATGCCGAGCGCCGCCGCGACGGCCGCGCCCGCGTCGAGCATTCCTGCGCCGCACACCGACGTGTTGCAGTAACACTGGTCCTGATCGATTGGATCGTTGTTCACGTCGAACTTGGGCGCCGTGCACGCCGGAATTGCACCGCCATTTTCGGCGCCACTCGTGGGAAATGGGCGTGCCGTCAACCGCAACAGCGAGCGCACCGCCGATGGCGTCAACCCGGGCTGCGCCGAGAGCAGCAGCGCCGCGGTCCCTGCGACCAGCGGCGCCGAAAAGCTCGTGCCGACGGTCGCATTGAAGGCATTGGTGTAGATGGATCCGCCTGCAACGTTGGACAACGGCGACGTCGTGCCGGCGTTCGATGTCGAGAGGATCGGATAAAAGCACGGTTCGTTGACGCCGGTGTTCACGCAGTTACCCGCCGGCGCACTGATCGCGACCTCGGGTCCGAGGCTCGAGTACCCGACTTTCGTTCCCGCATGGCGGACTCCCGCCACTGCGATCACGCCCGGGCAGTTGGCCGGGCTCGTCACCGGATGGCCGTTGGTATTGCCTGCAGCAGCGACGACGACGACGCCCATTGCATTGACGTCGGCGATGGCGTTGATGTAGGCCTGCGTGCAAGCGCCTTCGCCCCCGAGGCTCATGTTGATGACGCGCGCCGGGTTCGGGTTCGTCGGGACGCCGGCAACGGACAGGCCGGCCGACCAGCGGATCGCGGCGACGATGTCGGAGTCGAATCCGCCGCATTTTCCGAGCGCCCGCACCGGAAGCACGCGCACCGTTCGTCCGACGCTCGCGATACCGATGCCGTTGTTGGTGAGGGCAGCGATCAGGCCCGCGGTCTGCGTGCCGTGCCACGAGCTGTCCTCGGGCGAGTCGGCGCAGTCCTCGAACGCGCCCCCGGATTGATGGATCTCCGCGCTGGTAACCCAGTCGCCTGGATCCGACGGGTCGGCGTCGCGTCCGTCACCATCGTTGGCGGTGTCCACGTCCGAGGTGAGGTCGTATCCGGGCAGCAGGTTGCCGCCGTTCGCCACGCGCATGAGGTCGGGATGGTCGAAGCGCACGCCCGTATCGATTACGGCGACGACGACGCTCGGGTTGCCGATGGTGTAGTTCCACGCCGTCTCGGCATTGATCGCCGAGCGTGCCTCCGCCGTCGGAGCGCGCAGGTACCACTGGCCCGCGACTGGTCCGCCGGTTGTTCCGCTGATCGCGGGTCCGCTCAGATACAACGGATCGTTCGGCACCGCCATCCGATGCCGGCGCAGATCGGGGACCGCGTACTCGACGTCGCTCTCCCTCGCGAGCCGCGCCGCGAGCTGCTGCGAGCTCATCCCGCTCGCGAACACCACTTGCGTGCGCTCGCCGACATCGGCGCCCGCCCGGAGCGCGATCCCCATGCGCTGGCCCAACGCTTCGCGCGCGCTCAGCCTTTGGGCGCCAACCGCGAGGGCTTCCCGCTGCAACAGCGGGGAATCCGCCTTGTAGTTGACGATGACGCGCGCCGTCGGAGTGACCGACGTCGTCTGTGCGATGGCAGGTGAGGCAGGCAGGGCGAGGATCGCCAGCAAGAGCGCGGCGACCCTGAGCAGCAGCGAATTCAATTCCAAGGCGTTGGGATCCGGGGATTGACGGCGGAGGGCGGAACGGTACAGCGGCCGCAGCCGCCAAACCAGAATAAGAGTTTACCCATTGCAATTCGTTCGCCCCGGCCTGTAAAAGGACGTCAAGGATCGACCTTGCGCCATACGGTTGCGAGCCAGGGTTGCTGCGCTCGCGGCATCCCGGCGGGCCGATAGTAGTGGACAACCTCGGCGAACCCTGCGGCCGCGCCGTACGCGCGCCAGGTCTCGGGCCGGTGGTAGGCGCCATAGCGCCCGCGGTTCCAGCCCTCCTCGTCGTGTCCGTGCGGGTTCGAAGCGAACAGTATGCCGCGCGGCCGCAACGCGTTCCGCAACTCGTGCAGCACCCGCGGCAGCTCGGCGCTCGGCACATGAAAGAGCGAGGCGTTCGCGAACACGCCGTCGAAGCGGCACGGCGGCAGGTCGAGCCGCAGGAAATCCTGCTGCCACACTTCGCACCCGCTGTACGCACGAGCCATCTCGGCGAACCGTGCAGAGCCATCGAGCCCGATCGCGAGGTGACCCAATGCCGCGAGCGACTTGAGATCGCGTCCGGGGCCGCAGCCGAAGTCGAGGATCGTGAAAGGCGGCGTCGCTTCGATGTTCGACACGAGCGCGGAAAGGTTCTGGCTCACGTCGTGGTCGCGCGTGCCCTCCCAAAAATCGTCGGCGCGCGCTTCGTAGTGCGCGAGCGTGCCCTCCGCGATTCGCTGCGGATCGTCGGGTTGCCGACCCGCCGGTTGCGCAATCGCCTCGCCACATGAGTCTTTCGTCGTCATCTACTCGCCCATCTGCAAGAGCGTGCCGCGCCGCCGCGCATCGCGCATCGACCACGCGAACACCGCCGCACCCAGCGCCAGGTACGCCACGTTCAGTGCAGCCGCCGCAAAGAAGTGATCCCACCGGAAGATGCCGTGTATCAGCAGCTCGCGCATGCCTTCGAACGTGTGCGCCGACGGAACGGCGAGCGAAATCGGCTGCAGCCACGACGGCAGCACCGAGATGGGGTAATACACGCCCGACACGGGAGCCAGAATGAATATTGCCGCCCAGGCGAGCTCTTCGGCGGAGAGGCCGAGGCGCAGGATCGCGCCGGACATCGCGAGGCCGATTCCCCAACCGAACACCAGCAGGTTCACGAAGAACGCGATGAGCGGCAGTCCGAGGGAGAAGATGGAGAACTGAAACAGCAGCCAGGCGAAGAGACACGCGCCGCCGACGCCGATCAGCGCGCGAACCACGCTGATCGTCAACTGGCCGACGACGTACTCGGGCAGCGTCAGGGGCGAGACGAAGAGATTGCCGAGGTTGCGCGCGTAGAACTCCTCGATGAACGTGAGCGACACGCCGAGCTGGCCGCGGAACAGCACGTCCCACAGCAGCACCGCGCCGATGAAAAAGCCCGGCGCGTCCTTCAGGAAGTTGTTCGTCGGCGCAAGGTACACCGTGAGGAACGCCCAGACGATCATCGTCACCGTCGGGTAGTACATCATTGAGACAATGCGCGTCGGCGATTTCAGGATGAGGTACGCGTGCCGCCGCAGGATGGCCCGCACCCGGCGCGCGGACGCGCCGACGCCGGTGTAGCGAATGGCGGCGAGATCGCGCACCGCGCCGCTGCTCATGCGACCCCTTCCGCGGCGCTGCCCGCAAGCGCCACATCGCTGCGGCCGCGAGCGACGTCGAGAAAGACTTCCTCCATGTTGCCGCGCCCGTAGCGCTCGATCAACGCGCGCGGCGAGCCCTGGTCGACGACCACGCCGGCGCGCAGCATGATGACGTCGTCGCACATGCGCTCCACCTCGCCCATGTGGTGGGACGCGAGCAGCATCGTGCAGCCGGTGCGGCGCTGGTACCGCTCGAGGTACGTGCGCATGCGGTCGCCGACGTCGGGATCGAGCGACGCGGTGGGCTCGTCGAGCAGGAGCACGTCGGGCTCGTTCAGCACTGCCTTGGCGAGCGACACGCGAGTGCGCTGGCCGGCCGACAGGCTGCCGTACGGACGCTTCACGAAGCCGCCGAGGTCGCAATCGGCCACGACTGCGTCGATGCGCTCGCGCGCGCGCCGCAGGCCGTAGAGGTCGGCGAACACGGCGAGGTTCTCCGCGACGGTGAGGCGCTTCGGAAGATCCACGTACGGCGACGTGAAATTCATCCTGGGCAGCACGCGATGCCGCTCGTCCGGCATCTTCGCGCCCAGAACGGTCACGCGGCCGGCGCTCGGAATGAGCAGGCCGAGCAGCATCGACAGCGTGGTCGTCTTGCCTGCGCCGTTGCCGCCCAGCAGGGCCGTCGTCGTTCCTTCGCGCACCGCGAACGACACCCGGTCGACGGCAACGACACGCCCATACGATTTCGACAGGTCGCTGACGACGATCGCGGCGCTGGCGGCAGCCTTCAACACTGGATCGTCTGCTTGCAGTACTGCGTGAGCTCGCGGACGACCGACGTCGGCCCGATCCCGTTCCGCGCCTTCGCGGGGCCGTGCTCCATCGCGAGCTTGAACTCGTACTTCCTGAAGAACGCGTCGAACTGCTCGGCGCCCACCGTCCCGAGCGCCGCGAGCTCCCCAGTCGCCGCGTCGTGCTCGAGCAAAATTGCGGCCAGCGGTTGCGGCGCGGGCCCGGCGAGGACGCGCGCGCCGGATGCGGGATCGTAGACGCTGTGATCGGCGCAGCAGTGGATCACCCGCGCCTCGGACGTCGCCGAGCGCGTGGGCTGATAGCGGATGAACGAGACTTCGCGCGTCGGATAGGCGAGCTTGTGCGCGCAGATCGCCGAGAACGCGACGATCGCCTTCGACGGTCCGACGCCGCCATTCCATGCGTAAGTCGTGCCGTCGTCGCGCCGCAGCGCGTTCTCCGCGACCGCAGGCTTCCCGAGATTGAGCAGGAAGCACGGAGTCGAGATGAACGGGTAGTGAAAGATGTAGTTCGTCTCGGCGACGACGCTGCTCGCCTTGAGCGGCACGCCGTGGATGTCGACGAGGCGTGTGTGCTCGTAGAGCCGCGGCGCCGTCTGCGCGAGCGCCGACATCTGCGACAGTGCGGCGGTGCCCGAGAGTGCCAAGCAGGACTCGAGAAACTTTCGACGCTCCAACGCTTTTCCTCCTGCAAGAAAATCGCGCCGTTTCTCCAGCCGCGTTTTCGGCAACAGCCGCCGGTCAGTTCGCGACGAGCTCCCGGACGTGTTCGACCGCGCTGCGGCCGAGCGCGGACAGCGAATAGCCGCCTTCCAGCGTCGAGACGATACGGCCGTGCGCGTGCTTTGCGGCGACGGCAACGAGCTCGCGCGTGACCCAGGCGAAGTCGGCGTCGACGAATTCGAGCCCAGCGAGCGGATCCTCGCGGTGAGCATCGAAGCCGGCGGAGATGAAAATGGCCTCCGGCCGATGGCGCTCGAGCGCCGGCAGCCAGTGCTCGGTCACTGCGGCGCGGAACTCCTTGGTGCCGGCGCCGCCGGCGAGGGGAATGTTCACCATGTTCGATGCGGGATTGTCGACCCCCGAATACGGATACAGCGGATATTGAAACGTCGAGACCATCAGCACACGCGGATCGCCGGAAAAAATGTCTTCCGTGCCGTTGCCGTGGTGCACGTCGAAATCGACGATCGCAACCCGATCGAGGCCGTGCGTCGACAGCGCGCGCGCGGCGCCAACGGCGACGTTGTTGAACAGGCAGAAACCCATCGCGCGTCGACGCTCCGCGTGGTGCCCCGGCGGCCGCACGGCGCAAAATGCGTTTCGGCAGTCGCCGCGCATGACGAGATCGGTCGCGAGCATCACCGCGCCGGCCGCGTGCTTTGCGGCGGTCAGCGAATGCGGGTTCATCGCGGTGTCGGGATCGAGATAGTGCAGTCCCGACGAAGGACTCTCCGCTTCGATCGTCGCGATGTATTCGGGCGCGTGAACCAGCGCGAGGGTTTGGTTGTCGGCTTCGGGCGCGGTGTGAAGCGTGAGATAGCTATCGAGGCCCGAGCTGATGAGGCGGTCTCCGATCGCGCGCAGGCGGTCGGGGCACTCGGGGTGGTAAGGCCCCATGTCGTGCTGCAGAAACGACGGGTGGGTGATATACGCGGTGGGCACGAGGTTTGCTTTGTGACGTCAATGGCGATTTGGGGTAGTCGGCGCCGCCGGACGGACAGGCGGGCGGACGCGGGACGGCTCGCGAGCCCTTAGGGCATCCATCCGGGCCCTTAGGGCATTCATCCGAGCCCCTAGGGCATCCATCCGGGCTCTCACGGCATTCCCATGCTTTCCGACGGGTGGAGTTTAGCCCGCGCTCGCCAGTGATGACCAGACTGCCATTGCACGCTAATGTGCCGGGAAACGGCACTCTTGCCAGGAAAAGAGCGCTCATG
>Ga0070670_100003066_pt1 | contig 13815 bp, 10 predicted proteins | sample KBSS63metaG_FD_64665 | JGI IMG/M metagenome (GOLD analysis project Ga0070670, IMG submission 64665) | Switchgrass rhizosphere microbial communities from Kellogg Biological Station, Michigan, USA - KBS S6-3 metaG | ecosystem: Host-associated > Plants > Roots > Rhizosphere > Soil ... | reverse complement strand
GAGCTCGAGCAGCTGGTCTTCCGTTTGGTCGACGACGCTTTCGTCGTGCAGCGCATCGCGGCTCGCGAGCGCACGCTCGACCATCGGCAACTGGTCGAGCGAATAGAGCCCTTCGTTGTAGCGGATGATCTGCCTCGCCCTCTCGAGCACCGGGATTGCAAGGATGTGATCGCCGCGCTGCTGATACAGGACTGCTAGCGACAAGAGCTCGCTCGCGAGGTCCTTCGAATATTTCCCGTTGGCCTGCTCCTCGGTTTGGATCGCGTCGAGCTGCTCGGTGACGGCTTTGTCGAGCTGCGCACGATCGGCCTTTTGCGGCTCCGCACGAGCGAGTGCGGGCGCGCGCTCCACGACGACGGGCACGGCACCGGCAGGCAGCGCCGGAGCGAACTCGAGGTGCGAGAGATCGAGCGGCGGAGGCGGCGGCGGGTAAGCGGCGGCGTCGCGGCCCACCGTGACGAGCATGATGATGCCCGCGATGGCCGCCAGTGCGGTTGCGCGTCGCACGCGACGAGTCATGGCAATGAGTCCATGCTACGACCGCGAACGTTCACGCGCCAGATTTCCGCGGTGACGCGTGGATGAAGGAGCCGTGCCGCAGCTGCCCCGAGAAGACCAAGGACGGGGTTGCTCAGGCGGGTTTGCGCCAGCCCGTGCAGCCTAGGGTGATACCCCGCCATCCCGACTTGTGCTCGTACGGCACTATGGCGTGACGATCGAACGGAGACGCTCGCAGCAATTTATCCATGCGCGCTGGCGTCGTATAGGTCGGCGAGAAGTAGCGATTTACGAGCTCGCGCACGCGCGCGGGGAGCACGGGGAAGCTCTTGTTCAACGCGCGCCGCACGAAGGACGCTCGAGCGTGCTCGGGCACGTGGACGCGCGAGCGCGCGTCAACAACCGTGAAGAACGCCACTCCGCCCGGCCGTAACAGCGCGTGCAGGCGGTGCAAGAACGCGGCGTCCGCCGGAACATATAGACCGACTACGCCGATGCAATAGATCAGATCGAACGTCGCCTCGGTCAATGCTTGGCTATGGATGTCGCCGACCAAGTACTCGATCGACCCGACCGTGATCTTGTCGGCGAAAATCGGGTTGCGCGCCTGCTCGATCATGTGCTCGGACAGATCGATGGCGACGAGGCGCTCGACGTTTCTCAACAGATTGAAGTGCCGTCCCGTACCGCAACCCAAGTCGAGCGCGACGATGGGTCGGCCGAATGAGGAGGAGAGCTGTTCGACCATCGTGCCGTAGTGACGATAGGACCCGCTTGCGTCCGCGACGACCTGCGCGTCCATGTGGTCACGATAGGTTCGCGCCCAGTCAGCATCGAACTCCTGGCGTAGTCGCTCGAGTTGCCGCGCTGCGTTCATTTGTATTTGCTTTCCTTTGCCAATACGTATCGCGCGAGCAGTGTTCCGCTCCGTCGTTCCACGGTCAAGGGTGAGCGATGACAACCGAGCACCCCTACATAATCCGTTGCGCAGGGGTGCCGTTCGAGAGCACGGGCCGGCCGCTCCGACGAGGCGCAAGGAATATTGCTAGACTGTCGGCGGTAACTCAATGACCGCGTCTGCCAGAGCGGGGACGCGTGCGCGGAATGCAGAACGCTAACGAATCGTCCAGCGCTACTCACTCTGCTGCACCTCTCGAGGCTCACGCGCCGAGCTCGGTGCACGCCACCAAATCAGCCCCTATGCCGCAGCACCGCTTCTCGCAATGGGCTTTCTGTAAAGGCCCGCGCGCATAGGCGTCAACCGCCGACGCGACAATTATGTCGACTTCGAGACTGCTCAGCCGCAGTTACGCTGCCGGTACCTTGGCCGGTGTCTTCGGATGCGCGTTGTTGTTCGCGCTGGCGTGGCGAGTCATCGATCACTTGCCCCAGTACGACGAGCTGTACCATTTCTTGGCCGCACGCGGCATCCGCGACCATGGGATGCCGGTAATCGCCGACGGAATCTACGATCGAGCCGAGCTATTCACTTGGCTGGTCGCAATTGCGATCAAGACTCTCGGTGATTCTTTGGTGGCTGCTCGCATTCCGTCGCTGCTGGCGTCGGCCGGACTGCTGATGCTCATGACCATTTGGGTTACGCGCCGCGTCGATCTGCTCGCCGGCGTTACGGCAGCAATCGTGCTCTGCCTTCTGCCGGCAACTCTCGATCTCGCCGTGTTCATACGTTTCTATTCGCTTCACGCGCTGCTCGTCATGGGTATGGCGATCGCACTGTACGAAGCGGCTGCGCCCGAGCGCACATCGCGGCAACGAATCTCGCTCGGTGTTTTGGCCGCCGCGCTACTGCTCCTTGCGATGCACTTTCAGGTCACGACGCTCATCGCGTTCGCGGCGGTTGCGGCTGGCGTGGGTGCCGTCTTGCCGCGCGAGTACTGGGGAATCGCTCTGAGCTTCGTCAGGCGCCATCTGATTTGGACGACGGCCGTTGCAGTAATTGCCGTCGTTGGTGGAGCGTTTGCGTCGATCAAATTGGGGCTGCTCAACGACTTCCTCACGGCTCCGCTATGGGCCTCGCCGTCGACCAGACGTCCGCAGTACTACCTGTTCGAGCTCGCGCGCGACGTGCCGCTGCTTTGGCCGCTGTCGCCGGTCGCCTTTCTCGTTGCCGTGATTTTCGGGAACCGCCGATTGACGATCTTTTGCGCTGTCGTGCTCCTGTTCGCGCTGGCGGTGCACTCCATAGCCGCTGCAAAGTTCATGCGCTATGTCTACTACGCGCTGCCGTTCTTGTGCGTGATATGGGGCTGCGCCATGTCGGGGATGTATTCAGGTCTAACACGGATCGCGATGCGCTCGCCGGAGCTCGGCAATAGGAACGTGGCGACCTTGGCTCTGCTCGTCGCTGCGGTCGTGCTGGCTTTGTCGCAAGAAGGCCAAACCGTCGCTCGACTCGTCGCCGGTAAGCTGACTACGGACCCAAAGGCGATTTACGAGGGCGAGACCGATTGGGGTCCCGCGGTACCGACGCTGCGACCGCTCCTGTCGTCCGCCGATCGAGTGGTTACGTCGAACGCGATGAAGGCGTTGTACTACTTTGGCCGATACGACTACGACTTGAACGCGACCATCGTGCCCGAGACTCTGAGCGGCGACGAATTCGGGGTCGACGAGCGCACGGGCAGGCATGCGATCAGCACCGCGCGATCGACTGCGCAGGTTCTCGGCATGCCGGGCAAGACGATGGTGATTCTCGAGGAAATGAGACTCGGCAATCCGGCCGGCGTCCCTGCCGACGCTGTCGAGACGATCGCGGAGCGGTGCTCGGTCGTGGTCGTGCCGCCGGCCGCCGGTCTGCGGGCGTGGAGCTGCCCAAGCGGCAAGGCCCCGTGATCCGCGTACATAATCCAGAGCACGGTGGCGCGCGCGGAACGTCCATCGATTACGACGCACTCGTGCACTCGGCTCCAACGAGAGGTGCGGCTTCTTGTTCCCCTAAGCAAGAAGCACGCACTGGCTTCGCAAGTATCGGCGAGGCATCATCCTCGACTTAGTTTTCGACGGCTCATTTCGGTTTTGATGCGTAACGGACACCTAAGCTATGCGAGCGAGTAAGAGGTTCTTCGTCGACTGTGGCGGCAACGACGGCTGCTCGGTGATTCAGTTTCTCTCGAAGAGACCGGGCTTCACGTCCATCACGTTCGAGCCGAACCCGGTCTTTTCGGGCTACTACCGGTTCCTGCCGACGGAGCTGATCAAGAAAGCGGTCACCACTTACGACGGAACGGTCACGTTCACCGTGGATCCGCTCGATGGCGACGGCAGCTCCATCTTGGCGGGAAAGGACGTCGTCTTCGACAAATCGCTTTCGAACGATCAGTGCCCGAAGATCGCAGTCGACTGTGTCGACCTGAGCGCGTTTCTGAAGAGCACGGTTCAGCCTAGCGACTATCTCTGTCTGAAGCTGGACGTAGAGGGTGCCGAGTACGACATCCTGGAAAAGATGCTCCGCGACGGAACGATCGACTTAGTCGACGAGCTTCTCATCGAGTTTCACTGGCACAAGTGTGGCGTGCCCAAAGACAGGCACGACCGTTTGGTCGCGGAAGTGGAGAAGCACACGACTATCAGCGAGTGGGACGCCGAGCGCTATTGCGTGCACAAGCAAGGCGTCAAGAGCGGGATGCGAAGGGCGCTGCTACTCGCTGAGATCTGGCCGAGACACGTAATGTCGGCTGCCTTCGCTCGCGCATAGTCGCGAGAGTCCCTCGCGATCGCCGACCGGAACACCAAGGCGTTTCGGTCAACTGCCGCTGTCGCCCAAGGCGTGCGAGCTCTTCTCGGGAGCCGACCCCAACAGTCCAATCACGCGCAGGAGCCGGCTCTCCTTCCCGCTCAACAACCGCCCGAGCAGCGCCCGATCGGACGCAGAAATCGCCGGGCTGCGAAGATGAACCAGGATGGCCGCGCCGCAGATCACCGCGCCGAGCACCAGGTGTACCAGCGGCGGGGCGTGCAGCCATGCCTTGAGCGCATAGAAAGCTGCCAGCACGCCGCCCCAAAGTATCAACGCGCTCGCGAAAGCGAGCCCGCCGTGCAGCCAGCGCGCGCGGTGCCGTACGTGCCACCAGATGAACAGGTTCTTCAAGAGCTGCGAAGAGCCGCTGGCGATCGCTGCTCCGTACACGCCTGCCAGTGGGACGAGCACCAGCAGCGCGACCACGTTGAACACAGCGGATATCTTGCTCAACAGGATGATGCCGGCTCGCTCCTCATACTGCGCTACGAACGTCGCGGGACTGGACGCCACGTTCTGAGCTCCGAACAGTAAGACTAACGGCAGCAGCCATGAGTACTCGATGAACTTGCCGCCGAAGACGACCTGAACGACCTCCTGATGGTAGCCCGCCGCATATGTGAGCGCGGGCCACCACAACGCGAGATTCATGTCCACGAGCAGCGAAAAGTACCGCGGCGCGCGGTGATCGGCTTCGTTCGGCGGCATCGCGAAGAACATCGGCTGAACGACGTTGTCGAACAGGTGTCCGGGCAGCAGATTGAACAGCATTTCGTGCAGGCGCGTGTAGAACGCGTAGACGCCGACAGAGAGCGGATTCAGGAACGCGGCGACGAAAAACGTGTCGGCGCTCGGACTGAGCATCAACGTTCCAACGTCGTTGAAGTTGTTGAGCAGTCCATAGCGCAACAGCCGTTTTCTCTCGGCGGAATCGGGACGAAATTTCGGGCTGCTGCGTGCGGCAGCGGACTTTCTCCTGTAGGCGAGTTGCAGAAGGACGTACGCCAACGCGTACGCTATCGTGTCGGTCAGGATCGCCCTTTCCAACGTGAGTGAGCCCTTCCAGGCGAACAGCGAGTACGCGACTAGCTTTACGACCGCCAAAGCAGCCATCGAGCCGACGCTGTACCTATGGAGCATGTGCGAGGCCAGCGAGAGTTGCAGGATGCTGGCTTGAAAGTACAAGAGCACGAGGACGCAGAAGACAGCGAACTCGGCTTTATAGGGAGCCAGCTTGAAGAACGGTGCGAAGTAGTTCCAGCCGAGAAGCATCAGGCTCAGCAGAATGACGTTGGTGCCGAATCTGGCGGATGCGACGAGTCGTACGAGCCAAGCGGCGGCAGCGGTGTTGCCGCTGCGCAGATACTCGGGTTGATAGCGTCTCAAGGTTTGGTCGAGCCCGAGAGAAGCGAACGTGCTGACGAACGGGATGAAGGCATAGAGCAAGTTGAAGACGCCGAAATCTTGCTCGGTCATCCCCCGGACCAGGACCACGTAGCCGAGCGCCGTTGCCACCTGTGAAATCGCACGGTATGCCACCGTGTCGATCAATGACCGACGAGCGTTGTCGCGACTGTAGAGAGCCATGAGCTTTCGCCGTTGGGAATCGTTCGGCGCTGACGACCGGGTGCGCAGCTTCATTCACCGGCCGGGATGGCGCGCGGATTTCACGTTGAGTTCGACTGCGCACAGCGCGCAGCGCACAGTCTAGCAACATCCGGACCGCACTTTGTCCGAAGCCCTTCGGAACGTTATGTCGGGTTGCGGAGTCGCTACGTACTCCGGTGGTATGCTTCTTCGATCGCGCGCCTTTTCGGGGTTCGGCCGGACCCGTCCGGCCGTGCGGGCTTTTTACTAGCGTTCACGCGACCACCACAGGGTTACGTCGAGAAAAACAACAATGCCGAATCGCACCGATCTCGCGAATAGCGCCCACGCGTGGTACGAAGACAACGCCGCCAAGTTCGTAGACACCGCCGTCATCGAGCTGCCGTTCATCGGCATGGATCCCGAAGGTCAGGCGCGGTTGAACCGATTCAAGCTCGCGGCTCTTGGGCGGACCGAGCTCGTCGACTTCACCGGCAAGCACGTGCTCGACTTCGGCGCGGGGCATGCGCGCCTCGCGCTGGCCTTTCCCGAGATGGCCTCTTACTTGGGCGTGGATTATTCCGCGAACTTGGTTGCGCTCGGAGAAGCACGGCTGAAGGCGGAGCACATCGAGGACCGTGCCCGGCTCGTGCACGCGGACTGCACCACGTGGCGCGGCCCCAAAGAGCACTTCGACGTCGTCTGCTCGCTTGGCATGTTCGCCTACTTGTCGGACCCCGAAGCCATGTTGAAGTCGATGGCCTTCCACCTGCGCCCGGGCGGCGTGCTGTTCATCGACTATCGCTCTTCATCGCCTCTGTGGGACCCGATTCGAACCTTGAAGTGGAAGCTCCACCCGCCGACCGGTGGCAAGACTTGGGCATGGAAGCGTCGCAGAACGGAAACCATGCTGAGGAACGCGGGTCTCACGGATATCCAGATCGTGATGCGCGAATACCCGTTGCTCGGCGGCTTGTACGCGAGCCGTAAACAAGACTGGCCGCTGTCGCTGCGCGACGCGATCGCGAGGCGGCGCCTCTTCGACGTGTTCGCAACCGAAGGTTGGGCGTTTGCGCGCAAGCCTCTGTAGGCTTAGAACTCGCTCACTCGCTGAATGAGGTTTCAATGAGCCTAGCTTCCGTGCTTCGTCATGGCACGTTCGCGTCCGTCGTGTTCGTATCGTTCCTGACATCGGCGCATGCGGCGTCGCTCAGGGAAAGCCTCGGCAGCCATAAGGCGCTCGCGCTGGTCGTGGTTCTTCTCGCCGCTGCCGCCGCAGCCGCCTGGCTCGTTGCGCGTAAACGATACTGGCAGCTCGCGGCCCTGGCCGTCGTCGCTCTTCTAGCGGCGACGTTCTACGGAAGCTCCAAGCTTCGGACGAAGTATCCGCACGCGGCTCTGAGCATCGAGAGGCTCAAAGACAGCGCTGCGATTCTTCTCGGCACCGACATGCGGCTCAGCAAGTTCGACCCGCGATCGATGCTCATGGTGGAGCGCAAGACGGTCGAGCGAGCGATGTATCCGGCCGTCGACGTGCACTTCCACTTGGAATCGCTACCGTCGAACATCACGCCCGAGCGTCTCATTCGAGCAATGGATGCCACGAACGTCGCCAAGATCATCAACATGGGCGGAACGCAGGAGTTGTTCGATCACTTCGCGACCGACTGGCACGATCGTTATCCCGACCGATTCGTGATGTTCATGAAGCCTGATTTCGACGCCGTGGCGAAGCCGGGAGGCGTCGAAGAGCAGGTGAAATGGATCGACGACGCAGCGCGAAAGGGCGCCGTCGGCATCGGCGAAATCAACAAGAGCCTCGGAACGGCATTTCGTGATCCGGAAGGTAATCTGCTCAAGGTCGACGATCCCCGCCTGGATCCGATCTGGGACGAGGCGGGCAGGCTCGGGCTTCCAGTGCTCATCCACACAGGCGATCCGCCGGCCTTTTTTCTGCCGGTCGACGAGCACAACGAGCGTTACGAGGAGTTAAGCGAGTTCCCTGAATGGAGCCGCTCGAATCCGGGAGATCCTACGTTCGAGCAATTGATGACTGATCGCGAGCAGCTCATCGCGAAACATCCGCGCACGATCTTCATCGGCGCGCACATCGGGTCGAACGAGGACGACCTCGCGTACGCGAGCCATCTTCTCGACAAATATCCGAACTACTACGTCGACATGGCGGCGCGCGTCGCGGCGCTCGGACGCGAGCCGTTTACGGCGCGTCGTTTTCTCATCAAGTATCAGGATCGGGTCCTGTTCGCGACCGACGGCGGCTTCGAGATGGCGGACACCGAGCCCGGCTGGACCGGCGAGCGCTTTTTCCGTAGCCACTTCGAATTCCTCGAGACCGCGAACGAATACATCGAGTATCCCCAGTGGCCTTTGAGTCAGGGTCGATGGCGTGTATACGGCGTCGATCTGCCGCCCGAGGTGCTCGAAAAGATCTACGCGGGAAACATCGAACGACTGCTGCCCACGCACGAGGCGATCATGTCGCGGCTTGCGGGCCAGAGCCCGGCGGCAGCTGCACCTTAGAACGTGATCTACGGTCGAGCTGCGCGACCTGGTGGCTCGCGACGCGACACGCGCGATCGGACAGTGCACGGAGCCGGGCGCAGGTTAGCCGTCTAGCGCCTTGCGACTGTCCGCGGCGGTTGTTCGCGGCGCAGCGACCTCAGACGACGCCTGCGTTGCTTCTCTATAGCAGTCCAACAGCCCTGCGACGTGCGCGTCTACGCTGAATTGCTCCGCCGCCGCCAATGCGCGTTTGGAGTACGCGTCGAGAGCGACGCGGTCGCCCAACATGGAGACGACGGCCGCGACGAACGCGTCCATGTTGCGCGCGGGCACTAGCTCGCCGGTCCGTCCGTGCTCGACGGCCTCGCCCATGCCGCCCACGTCGTATCCGACAACCGGTCGACCGAGCGCCAGCGCCTCGACAACGGCGAGCGGGAAGCCTTCGATGTGCGAAGGCATCACGAGGAGATCCGACGCAGCCAATAGCTCGGGCACGTCGTTGCGCTGACCGAGGAAGCGCACGTGTGGTTGGATATGGAGCTGCTCGGCCAGGTTCTCGCACTCGCGACGATACGGTCCGTCGCCGACCAAGATCAGCACCACGTCCGGGCAGCGCGCGGCGATCGCGGGCATCATCCGGATCATCTCCTCGTGGCCCTTCTCGACATAGAACCTGCCGATCAACGCCAACACTCGGCCGTCATCCGGGATGCTCAGGCCCGTACGCAGACGAGAGCGTGCGTCCGGGCGAACTTGTTGCCGAAAGCGCTCGAGGTCCAGGCCGTTATGGACGACACGCACATGGTCGTGACGCACGTAGTAGGCGCGCTCCGCCGTCTCCGCGACCGCCCTCGATACGCAGATCCCGAGATCGGTCGGGCGCGCGAAAGCGCGGTGCAGGAGACGGACCGGCAGCGGTGGGATGTCGTGGTCGTGCACGTGGACCAAGACCTGCGCCGGCACGACGCGAGCGGCGACACGCGCCATCAGCGTTCCCTTCATACCCCCGGCATGCAGAATGCGGCAACCGCGCTGTTTCGCGAGCTGCGCGACGCGGGTGGCCACGAACGGATTCATTCGGTGAGCGCCGAGGAAGATCGGGTTGATGCCGAGGCGCTCTAGCTTCTCCGCAGCGGGATGCGGCTCGCGCAGCAAGCAGACGGTGAGGTCGACGCCCGCCCGCAGCAATGCGGGAATCACATTCAGGTAATAGGTCGTGACGCCGTGGGAGACGCCCGATGGATATCCAAAGGTGTCCCCGAGCAACATGACGGGCGGCAACTTGGCGGGCGACGTCGTGGGCAAGCGTACTCCATGTACTCTCGATCTTCCCCGAATTATGAGTTAGGACTCCTGCGTAGTCTCGGCGTTACTCACAGTTTCTGGTTCCTCGTCGGCAGAGGACAACGACTCGTAGACGAGAGACATACGCCGAGCCACCGCGTCCACGGTGAGGTCGGCCGCGCCCTTGCGGGCGTTGTGCGATAGCTGTGCGAGCAACTGCGGATCGGCCGCGAGAGTCACCATCGCGTCGGCCAGCTTCGCCGCATCACCGACGGGTACCTTGAGGCCGCTCTTGTACCGAGTGACCAAGTCCGCAGGCTCACCGACGTCGGTCACGACGTGCGCTCGTCCGTATGCCATCCCCTCCACGAGATTGACCGAGCTGAAGCGCTCGTTCTCGAAAGGCGCTACGAGCACATCGGCGGCTGCGTAGTATGCGTCCGGGTGCTCGAGCGAGTTCACGAGCTCGACCGAGTCGCCCACGCCGAGGCTGTCGATCAGGGCAGACACGCGAGCGACCATTTGCTGCGGGTCGCGGGCCCAATCCAACCTCTCGTATTCTTTGGGCACGCGATGATAGAGCGTCGGCTTGTAGACGATCGCGAGCTTCGCGCCCGGAACACGGCGGCGAACATCGGCAAAGGCCGTCAACAGTGCCTCATTGCCACGATCGGGGCCGAGCTTCGTGATGGCCGCGAACAAGAACTCGTCGCCGAGTCCGAGACTGCGACGCGCCGTCGTGCGGTCGAGCTGCGCGCGCGCGCTGAAATGATCGGTCGGGATCGCGTGAAATAGCACTTCGATACGGTCGGCGGGCAACCCGCGCCGATCCCGCATGTAGCTCGCGCAGTGAGCCGACGCCGCAAACGCTTTGGCGGTGGATTTCGCGAGGAGCCGATCAGCGATCCGCAGATACAGCGGATAAGGAAAATAGACTTGCGTGTCGAAGTCGTGAACGATCGTCGGTATGCCCATCAGATTGCCGACGATGCGTCCAAATGTCGACGACGCATAGCAATAGAGATGCATCACGTCGATGTCGTGCTGATTGCATAATTGGGCGATGCGCGTGAACGTCCGGAGGTCGTACTTGCCGAGCTCCAAGCTTTGAACCGGATGGTTCGCGGCTTCGAAGAGCGCCTTGACCTCGTCAGACGCTCGCAAAAAGTACGGATGGATACGTACTCGGCTCGGATCGAACCTCGGGAAGAGGTTCATGAACAGCCGGCCACCGCCATGCAGGCTGCCGTCGTAGCAGACGTGATCGATGAGCCATAGGACGTTGATCGGGCGATGCGTCATTCGAGCTCCCCAAGCTATCGTTCTTCTAGTGAGCCGATGCGCCGCGCTCGGTATCTACGATACACAGCTGCGGGCGTGCGGGACAGAGCGGCCTCGCCCCTTATGTCACGCGGCCGCCAGTCCAGTCGGCGCGGTTCTGCGATACTCTCGTCCAAACTGCAAACGATCATAGACGACGCATCACGTGAGCCTACGCCAGAGAGTCCGAGACATTTGGAGGAAGAACGCTCCGGAAGTCATCGGTTGGTGGGACGGTTCGCTGCCTGAATTCGTGACCGCGCGACGGCCGAGCGAGCCGCTCGACGGGGTGCCCGTGTTCGGCTACCACCTGGTCGAGCACGACAAATTCGAAGCCGATCTCGCCTTCTTGCGCAGCAACGGCTATGCGACGCTCGATACCACGGAGCTCGTCGATTTTTTGAACGGTCGGACCAGGATCTCGCCGCGATCCGTCATGCTGACGTTCGACGACGGGCCCCGAAACTTCTACGACGTGGCCTTCCCGCTGCTGCAAAAATACGGAGCGAAAGCCGTCGCGTTCATCGCGCCGGGATTGCACGCCGAGGCCGAGATTCCCGACGTCGAGGCGCGTCCGATGACGTGGGGCGAGATACGCACGATCGCCGCCTCTGGGCTCGTCGAATTTCAGTCGCACACCTTCGAGAGCCGCTACGTTCCGAATTGGCCCATGCCGGCCGCGCTCGCCGGCTGCGACCCGGCGCTCGAAAACGCGCGGCGTCGCGAGCCACGTCCCCTCGATGCTGATCTCGTCGATTCGCGCGAAGCGATCGTGGCGCATGTGCCCAGCGCCAGCGTCGAGCACCTGTGTTTTCCGCAGTACATAGGCACCGACGATGCGCTTCGCACGGCTTCGTCCGTGGGCTTCAAGGGCTGCTATTGGGGCCTGCTGAAGGGGCGGCCGCTCAATCGAGCAGGACAGTCGCCTTTGACGATCAGCCGCGTAAGCGACGAGTTTCTGCGCAGGCTCCCTGGGGAAGGGCGCGTGGGCTTTGGTCATCTTATCGGTGAGCGCCTGCATCGCATACGTCTCGCGCGCAAATGGCGTCGGCAGTACGGCGACTGATTTCGACATTGCGTCCGGCGGAGCGCGCTACCAACGGTAACATCCAGCCCGAGGACTCGCCCGGTCGCTGCGGACACGGTCTCAGATTCCGAAGTCCCAGGTGAAATAGAGAATCTGCGTCGTGCCGCCGCCGAGCAGCTCGCCGAGCGACGCCTCGCCCTTGCGCCGCTTGTGGCGGCCGCGCTCGTCCTTGTCGATCGGCCGCAGCACGAGCGCGTACTCGCCCGACGGCAGCATCGACGTCGTGGCGCGATAGTGTCCGCGGCCTAGCTGCTTCAGCTGCGTGACGACGGGCTCTTCGACGATCGGGCCGTCGGGCGGCGCGCCCGACTTCGCGGCGGTCGTCCTCGCGGCCGCGATGAGACGGTAATTGTCCTTCGTCGGCACGAGCCGGACGATCGCGGGTTGATACTGGTCCGGATCGACGCCCGGAATGTGGCCGAACTCGACCTCGAAGGTCGGCGACACGCCGATGTCGCGCGGCGCCGCGGTGCCCGTAAGCGCCCAGATCGCGGTGTGCTGCTGAGTGCCCGGGTGGAACAAGCCGCCGAGGGTGGTCGCGATGCCGCCGACGGCGGGATTCACGAACACGAGCGCGGTGCCGGCGAGGCTCCCAAGCGTCTTGAGTCGCTCGGCACTCTTGTCGTCCGTGAACGCGACCTGCGCAATCGTCGGCGGCAACGGCGTGCGGCTGTCGTCCTTGAGCACCCACGCGTGCGGCGTCGGATCCGCGTTCTTCGGCGGCTCGGGCGCGCGTTGCGCCGCAGCGGCCGCATCCTGCTTCGCCGCGAGCTGCTCGATCATCTTCGATAGTCGGACGATCTCGGCCGGCGGCGGAGCGTTGGCGTTTTCGGCGGCGGCCTTTTGAGCGATCGACGCCGCGTTCTTGTTCGCGGCCTCGACGTTGAGCATGGCCTCGATCACCGCCTGCGGCACGCCTTCGTTCTTGAGCGCCATCAGCGCGCGCGGCGAGACGTCGAAATGGCTGTCGTTCGCGGTGATCGCGCCGAGAATCGTGCTCGCGGCGAAGCCGGCTTTCGTCATCGCAACCACGTCGTCGTTTGCGAGGACCGAAGGCGCGTTCGACTCCGTCGCCTCTTCGGTCGCGGCGTTCGACCCGGGCCCGTCGGGCGCGGGCACGGCGGAGCCGGAGGCGTCGCCGATCGGCGCGCGCGACTCGGGGGCGGGCGGTGTCGCGGTCTCGGGCGCCTCGGGCTCGGCGACGCGGGCGTCCGGAACGTCCTGTCCCGCGGCGGGGGCGAGCGGGATCGCTGCGGCCATCCCGACCGCAGCGGCGAAAAACAAATCTCGAAGCCGTGGTCCTTGGCGCGACACGTCTCGTTCCTTCGAGGGCAAACCCGAATGCTAGCGACGGTCGTGCAGCCGCGGCAACCCGCACGACGCGAGACTGTCGCGAATCGGCGACGCTCATGAGCATGCGCAGCACCCGCGCTCTACGTCGAGAAGGGCGCGAACGGCAAAGAGAAGCTCACTTTGTTCTACACGGTCTGCGGCGAGCAAGGCGTCGCCGCGGCCGATGTCGAGATCAAGCGCTAGCGACGGCTCATTTGGCAGCCCGCGACTTGCCGGCCTGCGCGAGCCGCTCGAGGTAACGCGCCCACTTGCGGTCGTGATCGCTCACAAGCTCGTAGAGCAGGGCCCAAGTGTAGAGCCCGGTGTCGTGGCCGTCGTCGAATACCAGCTTCACCGCATAGCGGCCCACCGGGTCGATCCGCGTGATGCCGACTTGCTCCTTGCCGGTCACGAGGATGCCTTCACC
>Ga0070670_100003065_pt1 | contig 13815 bp, 15 predicted proteins | sample KBSS63metaG_FD_64665 | JGI IMG/M metagenome (GOLD analysis project Ga0070670, IMG submission 64665) | Switchgrass rhizosphere microbial communities from Kellogg Biological Station, Michigan, USA - KBS S6-3 metaG | ecosystem: Host-associated > Plants > Roots > Rhizosphere > Soil ... | reverse complement strand
CTGCACCACGCGGTCGCCGTGCAAGCCGAGCGGTCCAACCGTCGCGCGGTCGAGCCGCTCGCCAGCCATCGATTTCACCGGATAACGCCAGATCTCTGACAGATACATAAGGACGGGTCCAGCCCGTCTGTCATAGATGCCGGAAAGGCGTTCCAGGTTTCAGCCGATTCGACTGGTCAGTGCGTGGCCGCCTTGCCGAGCTCACGCTGCTGATCCTGCGCGTGTGTCAGGTGCGCTTGAACCGTGGAGCTCGCCTTCGAGGCCCACGCCTTCACGTCCGGGTCGGCGCCGGACTGAGCCTCGCTGCGGACGTCGCTGAGCGCCGCGCGGTGCCCGTCCACCATGGCGTCGATGTAGGCGCGATCGAAGGCCGCTCCGCTCAGTTGCGAGAGCTTGCCCTTCAGGGCAACCGCGTCGGCCGGGAGCGCCGCCGGCCACGCGAGATGCTTGCGATCCGCGATGGCCTTGAGCTCGTTCCCGGCCTTGGTGTGCTCGTCGATCATCCGCTGGGCGAAAGCTTTTACTTCACGGCTCGACGCTTTGTCCTTGGCCAGCGTGCCGAGCTCGACCTCGGCCATGCCGACGCCGGCGAGCTTGGTCACGAACGGCTGGTCCGCGCTCTGCGCGGCCACGGCGGCGCCGGTGATGGCGAACGCGATTCCAGCGATGAGTCCTGTGTACCTCATGGCTTACATCCCCCTGCGTCGGTCATCGCAAGCAGCGTACCGGGCGGGCCAAGCTCCGCCGGCAGAAGCCCTGTGGCATGATGGAGCATTCTGTTCTCCGGGCCGCTTCTCTCCGTGTTCCTGATCGTGGCGGTGGACGTGCTGGGTCTCACCATCATGATCCCGCTGCTGCCGTTTTATGCCGAACGGATGGGTGCGAGCCCGGCACAGGTCGGCTGGCTGATCGGCATTTACGCCGCCTGCCAGCTGGTGTCCGGACCGATGCTCGGCCGCATGTCGGATTCCACCGGGCGTAAACCGCTGCTCATCGTCAGCCAGCTCGGCACCTTTGCCGGCTTCATCGTCACCGCGTTCGCGCCCAACCTCTGGGTGCTGTTCGCCGCGCGGGCAATCGATGGCTTGACGGCCGGCAACCTGTCGCTGGCGCAGGCCTACATCTCCGACGTCACCAAGCCCGAGGAGCGCGCGCGCGCGTTCGGCCTGATCGGCATCGCCTTCGGACTCGGCTTCCTGGTGGGGCCGGCAATCTCGGGTGCCTTGGCCCGCTTCGACTACCGCCTGCCGATCTTCGCGGCAGCGGGCCTGTCGGCCCTGAGCGTGCTCACGACCTGGCTGCTGCTGCCGGGCGTGCGGCCGGGCGGCGCGGGCGGTCCCGCCCGCGCGCGCCGGCTGACGCTGTTCGAATGGCGCGCCTACGCCGTGTACTTCAAGGAGCCGCGCCTCTCCTCGAAGCTGTGGCAGTTCCTGCTGTTCTCGCTCGGGTTCTCCATGTTCATCGCCGGCATGCCGCTCTTCGTCGAGCGCCGGCTCACGTGGGACGGCCGTCCGTTCGGCCCGGAACAGGTGGGGTACGTCTGGGCGCTGGCCGGATTGTTCGGCCTGATCTGGCAAGGCCCCGCGCTGGGCCGTCTGGTGAAGGTGTTCGGCGAGCAGCGGCTCAATCGCGCCGGCTTCATCGGCTACGTCGGCGGCTACACGATTCTGGCCTTCGCTACTTCGGTGCCCTGGCTCGTGCTCGCCACGGCCGTGATGTCGATGGGATCGCTGGTGCGCCCCACGCTCACGAGCCTCATCACCCACGCGGCGCCACGCGAGGAGCAGGGCGTGGTGCTGGGGCTGATGCAGTCGCTCAACTCGGGCGCGCTCATCGTGGGTCCGCTGGTTGCCGGCTACCTGATTCAGCACGGCCTGCTGACCACCTGGGGACTGGCCGCCGCGGCTACCGCGGCGATGGGTCTGGTGCTGGCGTCGCAAGCCGGCGCGTAAGCGGCGCCCCGTCGGATTCCTCACTGGTGCCGAGCAGATCGGCGACAGTCTCCAGGCCGTCCACGTGATCGCACACCGCCTTGAACACCATCAGCATCGGCACCGCGAGCAGCATGCCTGGCGTGCCCCACGCCCAGCTCCAGAAGGCGAGGGCCGTGAAGATCGCCACGTGGTTGAGCGAGCCCGCCTTGCTGAGCAGGTGTGGCGTCAGCACCATGCCTTCGATCGACGTGATGGCCAGGGTGACGCCGCCGACGAGCAGCGCGCCCGACAGCGTGCCGAACTGCAGCAGCCCAACGGCCGCGAGGACGGCGGTGACGACGAGCGGTCCGAAATACGGCACGATGTTCATCACCCCGGCAAACAGGCCCCAGACCCCGGGCTGCCGCACGTTGATGCCCCACAGCGCGAACCCGGTGGCCACGCCCACGAACGCCGACGTGGCCACCGTCACCACGATGAAGCGGCCGATCTGGGTTTCGATGTCGTTGAGGATGCTCACCGTCAGGCGCTGCCGGCCACGGGTCGGGAGGTGGCGCACGAACTTGCGCTTGAACGAATCGCCCTCGGCCAGCAGAAAGATCGTGAGGAAGAACACGGTCAGCGTCTGACCGGCAAACGTGATGGCACCCGCGCCGCCGCTCCACAACAAGTCCGTCGTGCGCGTGGGCTGGCGCACCTCGACGGGCGTCACCCCGGGCGTGCGCGGCGGGGGGGAGGCGGCTTCCGCCGCGGCGGCGTCGATGGCTTTGGCGGCCTCTTGAACCCGCTGGAGCGTGGACTTGTCGCTGCCGCGTGCGCCGCGCAGCTGGCGGCGCAGTTCGGCGGCGCCCCTCGGGATGTCGTCCACCACTTGATCGATCTGCGGCCACAGCACCCAGCCGCCGGCGCCGATGCCGCCGACGAAGGCGAGCATCACGAGCAGTGCGGCGGTTGGGCGCGGAACGTGCCACCGCGCCAGGCGCCGCACCACCGGATCGAGCGCGTAGAACAGCAGCAGCGACACGACGATCGGGATCAGCACCGCCGCCGTCAGCTGCAGCGCGAAGATCGCGCCGCATACGGCGAGGACGCCGACCCCGGCCGTCAACGAACGCTGCGACATCACACCACGCGCCGGCCCTGGATCACCCGGATCACCAGCACCACGAGCGCGACGACGAGCAACACGTGGATCAGGCCGCCAAGGGTGTACGACGACACCATGCCGAGCAGCCACAGCAGCACCAGCAGCACGATAAGCGTTTCGAGCATCACTCCTCCTACGCGGCCCGGCGAGAAGGCGGCCGCGAAACAGCATCTGGCAAGCCGGCTCAACGCCGGCTCGCCGGTTCAGGCCGGTGGCGCTGCACGGGCGGTGCCAAGCGCGTCAAGGAGCGATTTGGCCGTGAATATGCGACCCGGCGCCCCCGGCGCGCGGTAGCGCTGGAAGGTTCTACAGGAGCTTTTGGCTCAACCGCGCCGGGACGACGGCGTGCGTCGTCCGTGCGGCGCGGTCACCGTGGCTTCGCGGGCGATCATCACCTCGGTGGACTTGATGATGGCGAGGGCATAGTCGCCCCGCTTGAGCTTCAGTTCGTCCACCGCGTCGGCGGTGATCACGGCAGTGAGACGCTGGTCGCCGATGCGGAGGCGCACCTGGGCCAGCAGCCCATCGGTGCGGACCTCTTCAATGAACCCCCGCAGCTGGTTGCGGCCACTCAGCGCCACGATGAGCCCGTGAGCGGCGCCCTTCTGCTCCTTCGGGACGGGTGCGTCGCCGCCGCCCTTCGCAACGAGGCGATCGATCTCGACCTCGGCCACACGGTGATGGCCGCCGGCAGTGGTGGTGGTGCGCACGCGCCCGGTGTAGATCCACTGCTTGAGGGTGGAGTAGCCGACGCCGAGACGCTGCGCGGCAGCACGAACGGTCAGGAGTGCCATGGGGACCTCGCCACGCGGCAGGAGTAGGTCTTGATGATGAGCCAGGCGCGCGCGCCCGGCCGCAGCCCGAGCGTATCGGCACCACCCGGCGTCAGGTGCACCACGAAGCGCGCGCCCGCTTCGACCGTCGCCACGACCGTGGCGCCGTGCATGCCGAGGTCGAGGACGACGCCGGCGAGGACGTTCCGCGCGCTCAGCCCCACCGGTTCGCGATCGGCGAGCAGGATGTCACCCGCGCGGATCGCCACCTGCACGGCCGCGCCTTCCGGCGCCACGCCGAGCGGGACTTCGAGCTCGGTGAACGTGCCGGTGAGCACGCACTGCATGGTGCCGGTGCGCTCGCGCCGCGCCACCACCGTGGCCCCGAACACGTTCTCGAACCCGGCGATCTCCGCCAGCGGCGCCTGCGCCGGATGATCGAGAACCTCGTGCGGCGAGCCGCTCGCCAGGATGCGGCCGTGCTCGAGCGCAATCAGCCGCTCGCCGAGCGCGAACGCCTCGCGGTGGCTGTGGGTCACGTAGAGGATCGGAATGCGGCGCTCGGCGTTCCAGCGCCGCAAGTCGTCCATGATGTGCAGCTGGATGGCGTAGTCGAGCGCCGACAGCGGCTCGTCGAGCAGCAGCGCCGCCGGCTGCGTGACGAGCGCGCGGGCAAGCGCCGCACGCTGCCGTTCGCCGCCGGAGATCTGCCCGGGCCGGCGCTCGAGCAGGTTGACGATGCGGAACGATTCGGCCGCTTCCGCGACGCGTGCCTGGCGCTCCGCTCGCGAGAGATCGGCCAGCCCGTAACCGATGTTCCGAGCCACCGTCAGGTGCGGAAACAGTGCGAGCTGCTGGAACACGTAGCCGATCCGGCGATCCGGCACCGGTAGGCTCACGCCGCTGTCGCCGTTGAACAGCGTGCGATCGCCGATCGCGATCCGGCCGGCATCCGGTCGGGCCAGCCCCGCCACGCAGCGCAGGATCGTGGTCTTGCCCGAGCCGGACGCGCCGAACAGGATCGTCACGCCGGGCTCCGCGAGAAACGCCACGTCGAGCGCGAATCCGTCGTGGAGGCGCTTGGTCAGGTGAACGGCGAGCGTCATGCCAGGGGCGCGGCCGCCAGCGGCCGGCGGCGCAGACCATAGACGGCCAGCAGCACGGCGAAGGCGAAGGCGAGCATGAAGAGCGCCGTCACCGTGGCCTCGCGGTACTGGAGCGCCTGCACGTGGTCGTAGATGGCAATCGACACCGTCCGCGTGACGCCCGGCAGGTTGCCGCCCACCATCAGCACCACCCCGAACTCGCCGACCGTGTGCGCGAAGCTGAGGACGGCGCCGGCGATGACCCCTTCGATCGACAGCGGCAGGACGACGCGAAAGAACGTGCGCAACGGCGCCGCCCCGAGCGTCGCCGACGCTTCCCGCAGCGTGGGATCGATCTGGCTGAACGCGGTGGCGATCGGCTGCACCGCAAAGGGCAGGCTGTAGAACAGCGAGGCGACGACGAGCCCTTCGAACGTGAACGCGAGGGGATGACCGGTCCAGTCGATCCACAACCGGCCGAGCGGGCTGCGCGTGCCCATCGCCATCAGCAGATAGAAGCCGAGCACCGTGGGCGGCAGCACCAGCGGCAGCGAGACGATCGATTCGACCAGAAACGTCCAGCGCCGTCGCGAGAACACGATCCAGTGCGCCAGCGGCACGCTGACTACCAGCAGGATCCCCGAGACGATCGTCGCCAGCCTGGCCGTCAGCCAGAGCGCCTCCCAATCCATGTCAACGGGACGGCCGGGCGAAGCCGAAGCGCTCGAGCTGCGTTCCGGTGTCGGCGCGGCGCAGAAAGGCGATGAACGCTTGCGCCAGCGCCGGTTCGCGCGACGCCTTCACCACCACGCCCGCCTGGTCGATGGCGGGGTAGGAGGCGCGCACGTCGGCATAGGTGCCCTCGGCCATCAGCGTTGGCCCGAGCACCAGCGAGCGCGAGAGCACCCCCACGTCGGCGTTGCCCGACTCGACGAGCTGCGCCGTCTGCGCCAGGCTTTCACCCATGACCAGCTTGGGCTGCACCGCGTCGTACAGCCGGGCGTCGCGCAATGCCGCCACGGCCGCTCGCCCATACGGCGCGTATTTCGGGTTGGCGATGGCCACGCGCCGGATGCGCGCATCGGTCAGCGCCGCCAGTCCGCGGCTGAGATCGATCTTCGACTCGCGTCGCGCCCAGACCACCAAGTGGCCGGTGGCGTAGAGCTGCAACGTGGACGGATCCGCCAGCCCGGCGTCGGCCAGCTGCCGCGGATACTCCACGTCCGCCGACAGGAAGACATCGAACGGCGCGCCGTTCTGGATCTGCGCGAAGAAGTTGCCTGATGACCCGTACGACACCGAGACGCGCGCGGGGGCGGTGCGCTCGAACGCCCGCACGATGTCGGGAAGCACCGTCTGCAGATCGGACGCCGCGGCGATGGTGAGCCGCCTCGGAGCCTCGCCGAGGAGCAGGGCGGGAAGCAGGCAGACGAGGAGGGCCCCCCGTAAACTGTTCCAACGCATTACAGTCGATTATAGTCGATTTGAACGACGTAATCATCCGATATACAGTCCAATTGGAGTGCTGCTCTTCCGTCAGAACCCCGTGCGCGTTTGTCTGCTTGCGTGCCTGTTCCTCTTGATGGGCGGTCCCGCAGGCGCGCAGACGGCCGCCGGCGAGATCACCGGTCTGGTGAAGGATCAGGTGGGAGCCGCCGTTCCCGGCGCAACGATCACCGTCACCGAAACACGGACGAATCTGCAACGAGTGGTGGTCTCCACTGGCGATGGCGTCTACACCGTGGCCAGCCTGGCACCGGGCGAGTACCGCTTGGATATCGAACTGTCGGGGTTCAGGCCCGTGCGTCGCGAGCGCATTCGTCTGGCGACGGGTGAGAAGGCGCGCCTCGATTTCGCCCTCGCGGTGGGCGGTGTTCAAGACCGGGTGGCCGTGGTCGCGGACGCGCCGATCGTGCGGGCCGAGACGGCGAGCCTCGGAACGGTCGTCGAGAACGAGCAGGTCGTGCAGCTGCCGCTGAACGGCCGCCTGTTCATCATGCTGGCGGCCATCGCGCCTGGCGTCGCCCTGCCGCCCAATTCCGTCCTGCCGCGCATCAACGGCGGGAGACCGCGAACGAACGAGTATCTCGTCGACGGCATCTCCGTCCTGCAGCCCGAGCCGGGGCAGCTGGCGTACTTCCCGATCATCGACGCCATCCAGGAGTTCAAGGTCGAGAGCAACAGCCCGGCGGCCGAATTCGGGCGGTTCAACGGCGGCGTGGTCAATCTGACGACGAAATCGGGCACCAACAGCTTTCACGGCAATGGCTTCGAGTTCTTCCGCAACGAGCATCTGAACGCCGTCAACTATTTCCAGACGAGCAATCCGGTGAAACCGGACTATCGGCGCGATCAGTACGGCGGGATGTTCGGCGGCCCGATTGTCAAGAACCGGACGTTCGTCTTTGTCGACTATCAAGGACAGCGACAGAGCATCGGCCGGACGATGACCTCGAACGTCCCCACGCTGGCCGAACGTTCAGGTGTCTTCCGCGAGAACATCTACGATCCGGCGACGACGGTGGGCAATACGCGTCGGCCGTTTGCGAACAACACGATTCCGCGGAGCGCCATGGACCCGGTGGCGCTGGCGCTGCTCGATCGCTACCCGCTCCCGACCACCAGCGCCACGGCGAACAACTACAGCCGGACGGCCAACGAAATCGACGATCAGGATCAGGGTGATGTTCGTCTCGATCACACGTTTGCGACCGGCCGGGATCAGGCATTCGGCCGGTTGACGTACTTCCGTGGTCACGCCGAACCGGTGACCGCCTTTCCGGACGGGAGCGGGACCATCCTGGCCGGCAGTGTCTCCGTCGGTCCGCAGGATACGAAGTCATCGGCGTTTGCTTCCAACTATCAACACACCTTTTCGCCGAACGTGTTGAACGAAGTGCGCATCGGAGACACCCGCCGATCCGTCCAGCGGAGCGCGGTGTCCTTGTCGTCGACGGCGGGAGCCGCGCTCGACATTCCCGGCATCCCGTCGAATGCGCAGTTTCCCGACACGATGCCGACGTTTGCCCCCAACGGCTACCAGCAACTCGGCTCTCCGAGCAATACGGCCTCGGACTTCAGCACCAGCGTCAGCCAGGTCGCCGATTCGCTCACCTGGTTGAAAGGCCGCCACACCATGAAGATGGGGCTCGACTGGCGATGGGAGCGGCTCCACGTGGTCCAACCGCCATGGCCGACCGGGTCGTTTGTCTTCAGCACCGTCGGCAGCGATCTCCCGGGGGTGGCGGGCACCGGCAATCCGTTTGCGAGCTTCCTGCTCGGACAGGTGCAGACCTTTGCCATCGACCTCCAGCAGACCGATATTCAGGAGCGCGCGCACTTTCAGGAGTACTTCTTCCAGGACGACTGGAAAGTGGGCGGGCGCCTGACAATCAACGCGGGTCTGCGCTACACGCTCAATTTCCCGTCCACGGAGATCAACGGCCAGACCGCCACCTTCAACCTGCAGACGCGCCAGCTCGAATATCCCGGCAGCGAACCGGTGCGGCCGCTCGAGAAGGACAACTTCGGTCCGCGCCTCGGCGCCGTCTACCGCCTGACGGACGAGACCATCGTCAGCTCGGGGTACGCGAAGGTCTGGATCGAGATGGCGGGCATCACCTCGCCGTTCACGACGCCGAGCTTTCCGTTCCTGCAGGACGTGGCGCAGCGAACACTCGACAACATCACCCCGGCCTTCGTGCTGTCGAAGGGACCGACCGTCTCACCGGTCAGCCTCACGCCGACCGCCGGCCTCGGACAAGGCGTGTTCACCGTTGATGGAACGCTCGGGTCGGGCTACGCGCAACAGTGGAACCTGTCGGTCCAGCGCGAGCTGACGGCGAACACGGTGGTCGAAGTGTCCTACCTTGGATCGAAGATTACGAACATCGGGATCCCGGACAGCAACGCCAACCAGTTGACGGAGGAACAGCTGAAGCTCGGGCCCACGCTCCTCGAGCGGGTCCCCAACCCGTATTTCGGCATCATTCCCCGCTCCTCCTCGATCGGCGACCCGACGATCACGCGGGCGCAGCTCCTGATGCCCTATCCGGACTACACCGCGGTCAGCTTCTATCGGAACAACGTCGGCACGACGAACTACCAGGGGCTCGCGTTCAGCATTCGTCAGCGGATGTCGGGCGGCCTCGCCTACTCGGCCGCCTATACCCGCTCGAAGCTGACCGACATCGCCTCGTCGGTCTTCGATGCGTCCATTCTGACGGGGCCGCTGACCAACGCCGCCGTCGCGGACAGTCACAATCTCGAGCGCGACCGCGACTACTCGACCGGCGACATTCCGCACTACTTCGCCGCATCGGTCGTATGGGATCTTCCGATCGGCGAGGGGCGTGCCAAGCATCCCACTGGGGTGGTCGGCGCCCTCGTGAATGATTGGAGCCTCGCGACCTTCATGACCATGCAGTCAGGAATGCCGGTGGCGGTGACGCAGGCGAACTCACTCGGGTATGCCGGCTTCACCACCCAGCGCCCGAATCTCGTGGGCGATCCGACACTCCCCGCGGCCGAGCGGACACCCGCGCACTGGTTCAACCCGGCCGCGTTCGCGCTGGCCAATCAGTTCACCATCGGTTCGGCCCCGCGCAATCCAGTGCGCGGACCGGGGTACCACGATGTCGATCTTGCGGTGATGCGCCGCATGCGCGTCGGCGGCGAGCGCGCGATTGAGCTTCGCCTGGAGACGTTCAACCTGTTCAACACCACGAATCTGGGCGCACCGGCGGCGCAGCTCGGACCGGCCAGCTTCGGGACGATCACGTCAGCGCTGGATCCACGTGTGGTGCAACTGGCGGCGAAGTTCTGGTTCTAACGTTGGTTAGACCGCAGGCTTCAATCAGCGTACCAGCAGGTCCAACTCACGCGCGTCGAGGCCGGCCTCACGGTAATACTTCCGGGTCAGCTCGAGAGCGGTGAATCCATCCTCGTAGGCCGCAACGCTACCGTCGATCGGCTTGTCCAGATAGATGAGCCCGCCCTCAACCACGAACATGATCATCGCCGGCTCTGGCGAATCTTCGGTGATAACGAGGGTGTGAGCCTCGCCGGCTGGTTCATAGATGAAGGTTCCAGGCTTGGCGACCCAGTCGTGCTCGAGGTACCGCCAGTGACCACGGAGCGTGTAGCCACGTACCGTGCCGACATGGTAATGAGTGCCCAGCCTGGCGCCGGGCAGACCCTTCAGGACGACGCTCAATCCCCCCGACGTGACATTGAAGTGGCAGGGCTGAAACCAGACGCCATCGGCATACGGAACCCAGCGACGGTCGTCTTCCAGGTCGATGTTGGCGATGAAGTGTTCACGGCTTCTCCGACTCGGGTCGAGGCCATCGGTGAAGCTGCTGAAAGTGGTGATTGGCAACGTGTTCCTTCATGGTGGGAAAGAGTCTTTAGGTTGCGCCGGGCATCTGTTGGCAATGGTGGCGAGTGTACAGCGCGCTGAACCTTACGAGGTCTTCGACTGACGTCGTACCGAAACCGGTGCTCACGACGTGTTGGCCACTGGCGACCGTCTAGACATTCCTGATCGAACCTGGCGAGCGCCCCTTTCAGGCGGACGCGCGCGGGCCATCAGGCTTAAGAACACTTTCCTAAAGATTGACGTAGCCTCTGGATTCATCGTCGTCAGAGTGGTGCCGCAGTTGTCTGACTACGCCGCAAGGGCACAAGATCTCCTCTTCGCATTCAGATACAAAGCGAGTCGGCCATAGCGGCAATTCGTGGTGCTGCAGCAGTATACGGCTCGCCACACCTCGCGCTGCCGCTTGCTATCGCGTCTGCGACGCGCTCACGCTGCCTTCATATATGCCGACAGTCCGTTGAGCACCATCTGCACCGAGAGCATCACGAGCAGGATGCCCATCAAGCGCTCCAGCGCCACGGCGCCGCGCGGCCCCAGGAAGTTGAAGATCCAGGTGGACACCGTGAGGATGACCGCGGTGGGCAGCCACGCAATGCCCACCGCCCCGGCGACGGTCCACACGGGATTGGTCTGCGCCAGCAGGATGACCACCGAGATAGCACCCGGGCCGGCGATCAGCGGCATCGCGATCGGCACCACCAGCGGATCGTCCAGCCCTTCCTTGTCGAGCACCTTGCGGGCGGGAAACACCATTCCGAGCGCGATCATGAACAGCACGATGCCGCCGGAAATGCCGAGCGTGTAGGCCTGCAGCCCGAGCGCATGCAGGATGGCGCCGCCGGCGAACACGAACAGCTGCAGGATGGCGAGGGCGATGATGCTCTCGCGGATGATGATCCACCGCCGCCGCGCCGGCGCGGTCGCGCGCAGTAGCGTGTTCAGCGTCACCAGGTTTCCGAACGGATCCAGGACGATGAACAGCAGCAGCGCGATCGAGACCACGCGGGGCATCCCGCTACTTCTTGCCGAGGATCTTCATGTGCTCGACGTCCCGCTCGTTCTCGGCGCAGATGAACTCGATCAGCTCGGCGTCCACGCGCTCGTCCACCATCAGCTTCTGATTCACGCGCACGGTGAACGGAGCGGTGTAGGCCTTGGGATCGTCGATCGTGACGTCGATCTTCATCGTGCCGTAGTTCAGCCGGCGGAAACGCTCGGTGATCTTGGCGGCGTCGGTCTGCGGCGAGCCGTCGATGTCGAGCCAGCCGCCGTCGCGCAGCCCGGTGGTTTCGACCACCAGCGTGTCGCCCTCCCAGTGGCCGGCGGAGTAGCCGTACCACCACGGCTGCGGGTCGTTCTTCGGCGCCTGCCGCCCGTCGGTGAAGATCTGGCGGACGCCGGCGTTCCCCTCGTAGAGAATCACCAGCACCTCGGGGGTCTGAATCATCTTGCGCGGCTGCGGGTGCTCGTGGAACTGCATCAGCCCCATCGGCAGGCAGTGCGCGTCCGGGTTGTCCTTGCTGCCGGCGGCCTTGCGGTCGGCCATCAACTGCTTCGCCCACGGCTGCAGCGGCAGGCCATTCGGGAAGTTGGCGCCGATGTTACCGAACGTGGATGGCGGCGGCTCGCCGGGCAGCGCCGCCGGCGGACGGCGCACCTGTCCGCCGTAGAACCACTCGTTCAGCCACACGCCGGTGAGATCAGGCTTGCCGTCCGGGGTACGTGGCGTCGGCGCCTCGAGATTGGGCGTGCCATCCGCGTTGAGCGGCACCTTCTTGTCGGCAAACGCCGGCCACTGCGCCCCGAGCGGGACCAGTGCCGCGGCCACCGCCACCATCGTCGCGACGAGCACTCGTGCTCTCATCTCACTCCTTCAGCAATCGGTTCGACACGAATCCCTGAATCTCCGCGCGCCGGCGATCGCGCGCGTCCATTTCGTCCACACGGGTCCACGACTCGTCGTGCTCGTAGCGGTAACTGGCGATGAAGCCGGGCGGCACCGCGCCGCCGAACTCGTCCGGCCCCACCATCGAGAAGTAGCGATGGCCGTCGCCGCGCTCGAAGAGGTGATAGATCTTGCCCGGCACGCGGTGGAAACGGCACTCGGCGTGGATCAAATCGACGTCGCGTGATGCCTGCTCGATGATCTCCCGCGCCCGCTCCTGCAGCGCCTTCATCTGCTCGACGATCACTTCGAGCTGGGCATTGGTGCGGAGCGCCACCTTCGACGAGGCCGCCTCGATGATCCGCGCCGAATCGACCAGCGAGATCGGGGCTCCCAGCCGGCTCACCGGGTAGGGCGAGGCGTGGTCGGCGCCGCGGAAGTTGTCGCCGCTGTATTTGTTGTCGTCTCTGTCGGTCATCGGTTCGCGTAGTTGCGGGCCTTCAGGCCCGCCCGTCCTTCAATCTCGCCATCGTCGCGCCCAGATGCGACGCGGCGTCATCCCAGAACTCGGCCACCAGCGGGTGCCGTTCGAGCGCCGCCTGCACGATGCCCCGCTGCACGCCGCGGCCGCGCCCATGCACCAGGCGCACGTCGCGCAGCCCTCTGGCCGCCGCCGCGGTGAGGTACTCCTCGACCACCGAGGGAATGTCGCGCGGCGCGAATGAGTGGAGATCGAGCTCGGGCCCGATAGCCACCTCGACCGGCTCGTCCATGTCGAGATCCTATCGAGCCCGAGGGCCCAAAGGCTACTTCTGGACGCGATCGGCGATGGTGTCGGTGTGGTACGCGGAATTCTGGCGGGTCTCGGCCCATCCCGTCCCGCCGGTGCTGGCGGCACGGTCGGCGCCGAGGTCCCGCCAGGAGTTGTAGCGGTCAAGGCTGAAGAAGTGCCAAGCTCCGCCTTCCAAGTGGCTGAACGTGATGTGGGCGACGGGCACTTTGCCCGTGCTCGGAGCGTTGAGCGTGGTGAAGAGCTGCGTGCGGCGCCCGGGCACGGCCCGGTGGACGCTCGCGATGTAGACCGAAGCGGGCGCTCCCACCAGGAGGCGCGAGAACTCGGCCCACGACGGTCCCGACACGAAGGTGTCGTTGTGCCACGCTCTCGTGGCGGGGGGCGTGGGTCCTGCCGTCGGCGTGATCGAAACGGTGGTCCGCGGTCCAAGGTGCTGGATCAGGCAGTAGTCCCAGTCGTCGCCCTCCTGATGGCGGAGCAGGAGGAGGTGGCTGGCGAGCGGGTCCTTCGGGTCCTGCTTCAGCAGTTCGGTGGCCTCGGCGGTGGCCTGGCCGGGCACCGCTTTGACGAACATGACGTGGTAGATGTCGGTGTCGGCCGGGACGGCGGCCGGCCGCGCCTGGCCCTGGACGTGGGCGACGGCGATCGCACCCACGATCAGCAGGGAAGTGATGAAACGCATTCTGGGGGGACTCCAATCAAGTCGGACGGAGCCCTACTACGAGGCTACATCGCTCTCGAGTCAATCAAAAACGTCACCGCGGCGCGAAGCGGAGCGACGGCGACGGGCCGTTCTGCTCGTAGTGCAGGCCGTCGGC
>Ga0070670_100003064_pt1 | contig 13822 bp, 15 predicted proteins | sample KBSS63metaG_FD_64665 | JGI IMG/M metagenome (GOLD analysis project Ga0070670, IMG submission 64665) | Switchgrass rhizosphere microbial communities from Kellogg Biological Station, Michigan, USA - KBS S6-3 metaG | ecosystem: Host-associated > Plants > Roots > Rhizosphere > Soil ... | reverse complement strand
ATTTGAAGATCCTGGCTCTGACGATCTTTCGCGGCTTCGTTCATCGAAACGCTGGTTAGAATGACCCACCAACACGGGGAAGCAGTACAGCCAATCACTGCTGTTGTGCATTGGTGGGGCCAGGGAGTTTTCTTTTTTCTCGTCCTTTCGATTTTTCTCCTTGGTATCGGCCGCTTTGAATTGCCATTGGTGCGCGCAGGGCTTAGCGCATGGAGCATTTCCCGTACAACATTTTTTTTCTGGCTAATTTGGAAAATTATTATCTTGTTGCGATCCGGCCGAGGCGCCATTGGGCTTAAGAAAGACTGGTTCCCACTCCCTCTCCTGATCTTTTTTGCCGCAGTCACGCTCTCTCTATTGCCTGATTTTCATGAAGCGGCAGATTACCGCTACTTCTTTTTCGCCATGATGCACTGTGTGATGGTATTGGACGTTTTTGCCAACGGCGAGCGCCCCAAGTTTCTTCTGCTACTGCTCGGATCGTTACCCGGCGTCCTCGTTGTCCGCGGCATCGTGCAGAATCCGTCGGTGCTCAACCTCGAGCAAATGAACCGTTTCGCCTATCCGATGGCACACGCGAACCCGGCAGGCTTACTGTTTTCGATGAGCATCCCGTTGGCGTTCACGGTGATCGTGAGCGCAAGCGGGCTGCTCCGTACTATGACTCTCAGCTCGCTTGCGGCACAGTTTTGTGGTCTCGTTTTAACCTATTCAAGGGGGGCGTGGTTAGCGTCTGGTGTATCGCTATTCGGACTAACTTTGATGGAAAGCAGACTCAGAAAAGCTGTATTCACGCTTGGCTTGACCGCATTGATTGCGTTCGCCACGATTGCACCGCTGCGCGATCGTCTGCTAAGCGTCCTGAAGCCAACGAACGACGTAGCGATCGAAGGCCGCCTTCGTTTTATGACTAACGCGCTTACGGTAGGGTTGGATCGACCTCTTTTCGGGGCAGGATACGGGAGAGACCGGCTTCGCGAAGGTGTCAGGACAGATATTCCAAGCGCCGAACAGTTCGGTTTTATACCTCATAGCCATAACGTTTATACGGAATTGCTTGCCGAAACCGGCTGCATCGGGCTTGGCGCTTTCCTATGGCTGATTTTATCCAATATGACGCGGTTAATCCGTAAAGCCCAGAACGAGTCGTCGCCGTCAGACCGAATCCGCTACTTTTGCCTCGCCGCTTCGCTGATCGCATTTCTCGTCGGCGGATTGGGCGACGTGCCGTTTTACAATCATGAAACTCGAATCTTCTTTTTTACGCTTCTGGCGCTGACTTTTCTTGCTCTCCGTAGCGACGTGGTTACAAATTGGCAGATCGGAACGAATATGATTCGAAATAAAAACCATCTCGCGGAAGTCTCTTCTGCAAATCGTGCGTAAATCCGTAGTCACCATTATTCTCTTTGCCCACGCGCCCTATGCACGATTTCTATGCGAATCGTTGGGTTCTATCCTCTCCCAGTCCTATTCGTCGTTGGATGTTGCAGTCCTTAGCGATGGCTCCGAGGCGGTGGCCCAAGCTGTCGCTGAATTCAGTCCGGATAGTAGAGTCGGTGTTGTTTGCCAAGGCAACGAGCCATTTCTGCAAGCTGCTAATGGGATCATGAAACAGGAGAGAGGCGAATATTTGGCCACCTGGAACAGTGACGACGTCTACCAAAGAGATCACGTCAAGCTTCTGGTTCACATACTTGAGCAAAATCCGTCCCTGGGCGCGGCGTTCGATAATACGGAGTTTTTCAAAGACGCGTCGAGCGGTTCCGATCAGGAGAATGGCAAGCTCAGTCTCGGTCTTATGGTGTCGGATGAGCGAGCTAAGAAACTGGCAGCCTCGTGTTTGACAGTTCAGGACATCGTAACGGAAAATTTCATGACCGGGCCCTCTTCGCTAATCAGGAAATCAGCCTTTGAAGCCGTCGGAGGATACGACCCGGACATCTACCTCAATTGTGATCTGCACTGGTTCTATCGCCTTGCCGCCTATTTCCCGGTGGCATTCGTGGACTATGTCGGCGTGCGCAAGCGCGTGCATCCACTCAATAATACGGCTGTCAACCCGCATTATGAATACGGCTTGCGCGAGCTCGAGCACATTCGCGAGCGTTATCCTGAAGTGTATGATCGAATCGGCAAAAGCACTTTTAACAAGAAACTCGGCAGAAAATACTTTCGTCTCGGCTTGTATTATGAGAGAGGGGGTGAACCGGACAAAGCGCGCGCCGCATACAAACAGGCGATGCTGCTCAGAAAATGGAGCCTGCGATATTCTTGGGAATATTGCCGATCGAGTGCCATGGTGCATTTGCGCAGCCGGTAGCATAGCTCGCTCGATGCCTTTTCATTTCTCTGAAGACTCGCAATACGAATGAGGAAGGTTTTCTATGGTGGTCATCTGCGACCGTTCAAGCATGTCGGCCATCATCCTCAATTTGAACACATCCGTTATCCGCCGTCAGGCTATGAATTCGTGGATGGCAGAACGCCGTCGGTCGCGGTTGGGCGGCGGGTCTTGGCGTCGATTGGTCAGTTGTCGTGGGCTGCGATCAAGAACGGGTCCACATTGCCTGCTCTGGCGAAGTTCATTCGGTCACGTTCGGTTCGCGCGCAGGTCGCCGTTCCGTTGGACGTTAGCCTTGCCTTCTTGCCGAGTATGCCGTTTTTTCTTGGGCAAGTTCCGTGGGTGATCGAGATCGAAGACACCACCACTCTGTTTGTGCCCTTCCCAAGGATAGACGGTAAGCGAGATGACCCGCGACTCTTCGGCACTGGCGGTATTTACGAATCTGGTTTTCTTCCGGTTCTGAAGGCTTTGCTGCAGTCCGAGAGCTGTCGAGGGATTATCACGCACGTCAAGTCTACGGCCGACAGCATCCCGGTGCTCTTCGATGATCCAACGCTTGCCGACAAAGTTTTTCACTTTCCTTTAGGTATTCGACAACGACTTGCGGGCAAGATGCCCCAGGCTAAGGACCGGGTGACGATCTTGTTTACGAATTCATGGCATCAGGGTGCGACGAGTTTTTATTTGCGCGGGGGCCTCGACGTCTTGGAAGCTTATTCAGTGGTTTTTTCCAAGTACCCGGACGCCCGTTTGGTGTTGAGAACCAAGCTGCCCCCGGATCTCAATGAGCGATACCGCCGGATCATCGATAAGTGCAACGTGCAAGTGATCGATCAGTTTCTTTCCGAACCGGAAATGGAGGCCCTTTTTAGTAGTGCAGATATCTACGTGCTGCCTGCCGCCCGCTTGCACGTGGTCTCTGTTTTACAGGCGATGGCATCCGGTTTAGCGATCATCGTCTCAGATGGCTGGGGTATGGCGGAATATATCACTCAGGGTCGGAATGGGCTGATCGTGCCCGGCCGCTACGGTCGCACATCGTGGATGGACAGCAACGGAATGTTAAGGGAAAATTATCAGCCACTTCTGCTGACTGACCCCCTCGTAACAAACGGCCTGGTGGAGGCTTTATCGAGCCTCATCAAAGACGCCGAGATGCGCACAACCCTTGCGGAGACAGCACTGAACGACGTCGGCGCGCGCTTCTCATTGCAGCGCTGGAATGACGACCTCGCAACGGCGTTCGATCGAGCTATATCGGTGTAATTGCGATTAACGGCGAGACGGTTCGCGTGTCCATGTAGAGCGGTTCGACCAGTCAATTCGATCCCGACTGACGTCGCCGCGAAGCCCGCCTTCCCAGTCGAGCGCGCGGATCTCCCTACCACGCTCGACGTTCAATCGGCTGGTATCGCCCTTCTCGTTTCTCGCTTCGAGCCCGCCCGCTGTCGATACTATCTCGGCACGCTTATCCGGATCGCCGTTGACATACCAATTTCCCATTAAGGACCGTTCCGCTTCCCTGCTGTCATATCGATCGCGGTTTCGGTCATATCCGGGTTCACAGGAAAGGCTTAACAGGCAGGTGATAGCGATCAGGACAACGGCGAGGGTATTTCTGGTCTTCATGCAAGCTCCTTGTAGTCAGGATGTATGCCTAAACGATACGCAGGCTCTCGGGATGCAGTCAAGGGCCGGCTGAATAATGAATATGGATTGAAGAAGTTGATTTGCTGCCCGGCTAGAATTTGCTATCATTAGGCGATCCATGTCAGCCGGATTGATCCAAACGGGAACCATCATCCAAAAGCCTTGGGGGCACGAACTCATCTGGGCGCACACCTTGCGCTACGTCGGCAAAGTGCTGCATATCAAAAAAGGCGAATCTCTGAGCTATCAGTACCATCTCGTGAAAGATGAAAGCATTCGCCTCCTGTCGGGAGTTATGGACATGGATGTTGAAAGCGACGGCGAACGCGAGAAGCTTCGATTGAATCCCGGAGATTGTTTGCATATCACCCCGGGAATGAAACATCGCATGATTGCGGTCGAAGAATGCGACGTATTGGAAGTCTCGACTCCAGAGCTCGAGGATGTCGTGCGTTTAGAAGATCGTTACGGCCGGGTGCCGCAAGGAACAGGCAAATAGCCGAATTAAGATGGATACACATACGAGTCTGCCGACCCGCTTGATTGAACGGAAGCTGATCTCCAGCGAGGAGCTGGAGCGGGTGATCAAAGTTCAGCAGGAGCAGCAGACGCCGCTCACCCGCCTGGTTGTCGAATTGGGGTTTCTTTCCGAGGAAGATCTATTGCCGGTTTTACGCGACCACTTTGAGCTTCCTTTAATTTCTCTCAAGGATTTTCCTCCGACGGCGCTGGCCATCGACCTTCCCGCGGGGATTGGTGATTTTTTCAAGCTGGCGCGCATGGTTCCGGTCAAAATCGAAGGGCGCGAGCTCCTCGTTGCCACTACCGATCCATTCGATGTGTCTCATTTGCATGCGCTTGAGCTTGCCGTTGGATTGAACGTGCGGCCGGTATTGGCTCGTGAAAAAGAAATCGCCGCGCGCATCGATGCGCTTTACAGTAGTGGCTATGCCGGCGATGGTCGTCAGAGCGCGGCCGAGGCGACTGACGCTATCGGTGAGGACGAAGACGTCGCACACCTGCGAGACATGGCATCCGAGGTGCCCGTGATTCGGATGGTGAATCAAATGCTGGTCCGGGCGTTGGAAAGCCGCGCCTCCGACGTGCATATCGAACCCTTCGAGAATCAACTCAAAGTTCGTTACCGCATCGATGGCATTCTGCATGAAGTCGAGTCGCCGCCGCGTCAACTGAAAGCCGCGGTTATTTCGCGCCTGAAAATTCTCGCTCAGCTCAACATTGCTGAGCGTAGATTGCCGCAGGATGGCCGAATCAAGATTCGGTTAGCCGGCAAAGATGTCGATCTCCGGATCGCCACCGTGCCGACTTTGTACGGAGAAAGCGTCGTCATCCGTCTTTTGGAACGAGGACAGATCTTTACAGATCTCGATACTCTGGGGTTTCCTGCCGCGTTGCTGGCAAAGTTCAGCGAGATGGTCTCAAAACCTCACGGGATGCTTTTGGTGACCGGGCCTACCGGGAGCGGTAAAACGACAACCCTGTATGGCGCGCTGCAAAAGATCAATGATCCGGGCAAAAAGATCATTACCATCGAAGACCCGGTGGAGTATCAATTGAGCGGCGTCAACCAGATCTATGTCAAGCCACAGATCGGTTTAACCTTTGCCAATGGGCTACGCTCGATCGTCCGACAGGATCCCGATGTGATTATGGTCGGTGAAATCCGTGACTCGGAAACCGCCGAGATCGCCGTGCAGGCGGCTTTGACCGGCCACCTGGTGCTTTCGACTTTGCACACCAATGATGCTGCGGGCGCGATTTCGCGATTACTGGAAATGGGAGTGCAGGATTATCTTCTCTCGTCGTCTTTACTGGGGGTGCTGGCGCAACGATTGGTTCGCCGTCTTTGCCCGCACTGTCGCAGAGAAGTCCCATTTGCAGGCCTCGAGGGCGCCGAGGCTGAACTGGATTTGCTCAACGGCAATCGGATCGAAACGGTATGGGAAGCCGTTGGATGCGACGGCTGCAACTCCACCGGCTATCTTGGGCGGATCGGTATTTTTGAGCTCCTCCCCGTCACTTCGGAAATTTGCAAGATTATCGTGCAGCGCGCCGATGCGGGGGCAATCCGAAACCTTGCCGTACGCCTGGGGATGCGCCTCCTAAGGGAGGACGGCTGGGACAAAGTTCGCCAGGGTATTACAACGCTATCGGAGCTACTACGGGTCACGCGAGAAGAGGCCTGAGACATTTGTTTTGATTTCGGATTTCCGATTGAACTAAACATCGGCCCGCACAGCTTAGACAACCCAAGCCCATCTGCACCACTCAGTCTAGATCCGAAATTGCCGAACATGATGGTTGGATGAGAGATGGCATTCTTCCAATATCGCGCCGCTGATCAGGCCGGTAAGCTGATCGAAGGTGTCATGGAAGCAGACGCGGAGCAGAGCGTCGTGGTCCGGCTTCGGGAAATGGGCTGTGTGCCGTTGCGCATTGCGCTTCCGACCGGTAGGCCTGCGACAACGATACGCAATCCTTTGCCGCTCGGTGTGCGGCGCAAGGTGAGCCAGCAACAGTTGCTCCAGTTTACCCGAGAGCTGGCAACTCTACTCGGAGCAGGCTTGGCCCTTGATCGTAGTCTTTCGATTCTCGGCGGTTTGATTGAAGGCGGCGAATTCAGCAAGGTCTTGCGCTCTCTGGTGGAGGCGGTTCGGGCGGGCAAATCATTGGCCGCCTCGATGGGGGAATATCCCGACGTATTTCCCAAAATTTATGTGAACATGATTCGTGCCGGAGAAGCGGGCGGTATTTTAGAGGGGGTGCTCCGATATCTGTCCGAATACTTGGAAAGCACTGTCGCTCTGAAAGAGGACATCAAATCGGCGTTGATTTATCCCATTATTTTGGCGAGCGCGGCGAGCCTATCCCTGGTGGTTCTGTTCGTGTTCGTCATACCGAAATTTGCCACGATTTTCCGCGATAACGGCAGGGCATTACCCGTGATCACAAAGGTCATCATCGAGCTTAGCCAGATCCTGGCACAGTACGGTTGGGTGATTTTGCTGTTGATCTGCGCCGCTATCGGCGGAGCGCTGTTTTACATCAGAAGCCCCGAAGGACGTGGCGAATGGGACCGGATGTGCTTACGCAGCTGGTTGCTCGGTGATCTGGTGCGAAAGTTCGAAACCGCGCGGTTTTGCCGTACACTGGCGGCATTGCTGAAGGGCGGCGTGCCCGTACTTGAAGCGCTTGGAACCGTGCAAGGCGTTATCGGCAACCGTTTGCTTGCACGCGCGATCAGCCAAGTTCAGGCGCGCGTCCGCGAAGGTAAAGGCATGGCCCGTCCTCTTAACGAAAGCGGAGTTTTTCCAAGCTTGGCGTTGAACATGATCACTGTCGGTGAAGAAACCGGTAAGTTGGATAACATGCTTGCTGAAGTTGCGAACTATTACGATCAAGAGGTAAAGCGAGCGACCAAGAGACTTACTGCACTGCTCGAACCCGTGCTTATTCTCGGCATGGGCCTGATCATCGGAATTGTCGTGATCTCAATGCTAATGGCGATTTTCAGTATCAATGATTTACCGTTTTGACGATCAAACGCTTGGCCTCCGACGGCTTGGATCCGAATTGGAAAGATTTCGCACTGAGAATTTGTTAGCTCGAAACTCCTCTGCCGGATTTACGCTGATCGAGCTCATTGTGGTGGTGGTCATCATCGGTCTCCTTGCCGGGTTGGTCGTGCCGCAGTTCATCAAACAGGAAGAAAAGGCCACGTCGAAAGCGGCGAAAGCGCAAATCGAGCTTTTCGGAACCGCGCTGGACACCTTCCGGCTCGACGTAGGGCGCTATCCGACGAGTCAAGAGGGCCTGGCGGCCCTGACGCAGAAGCCCGCGAGCGCAGACCGCTGGGATGGGCCATATCTCAAAAAAGAGGTGCCGCCGGACCCGTGGGGCAAACCTTATATTTACAAGAGTCCGGGCGATCATGGTCCCTACGATATTATTTCCTACGGTGCTGACGGCGCGCCCGGCGGCGAGGACAATAACCGTGATGTTACCAGCTGGGAAAGGTGACGGTTTTACCCTTCTCGAGTTGATCTTAGTGCTCCTCCTGATCGGCGTCAGTATGATGATCGTACTGCCGAATATCCAAAAGGGGCTGGAGGACCGAGAGGTAAGGCTCTCGGCATTGCGCCTGGCGGCGGCGGCGCGCGATTTGAGAAGCCGTGCCTTATCTGACGGTCAGGCGAAGCAGTTGGAGATTAATCTGGCCGAGAACAACTACCGAGTCGCTCGTCTTGCAGAGGTACAGCTACCGCCGGAAGTAAGATTTGTTGGTATTGACGGCGGCGAAACTCTGGATCGCGGCAGCAAGAGATTCTATTTTTTTCCGAACGGCAGCAGTCTCGACGGCAAAATTGTTCTCGCCGACGAGCAGAAATCGATCTCGTACCTAGTTCGTCTCGAAGCTCTCACCGGCAGAATCGAAGTGTTACGGGGAAACTGATCGTGCGGCTGACGCGCCTGTCAAGCAAAGCCTTTACATTGCTCGAAGTCCTGGTCGCATTGACCATTCTCGGCTTGGGCGTGGTGACCCTGTTACAAATTTTTTCCTTGGGCTTGCGCTTGGGCGCGCGCAGCGCTACGCGCACGGAATCGGCTGTGATGGCGGCGGCGGTGATGGATGAGTTGCTGGCGCGAGGAAAGTTGCCGGAAGTTCCTGAATCCGGCAGGATCTCCGGCGCAATCAGCTGGAAAGCGGAGGTTCAAACCAGGCGAGATTCTCCATCGACTCTTGGGCTATCCAGCAACTGGGAGCTCAAGGAAATCACGATCAACTTATCCTCCGAGCCCGCTCGGCAGGCAAGCAGCGAACTCAAGACCTTGCGTCTCGCCAAGAAAGCGAATCCATGAGCTGTCGTTGCCGGTTACTTCGGCTGCCAAAATGGAGTGCGGCACTCGTCAAGAATATCCGCGGCGCATCCACCGGCTTTACATTGATCGAAGTCGTGCTGGCGTTATCAATTTTTGCGCTGATGGGAGCGATTCTTTACGGCGCATTCGCTCTGGGACAAAGCGCGGTCGTGAAATCACAAAAGAGTGCCGGCGAAAGTCAAAAACGAAGGTCTGCCGGCGATCTTCTCGGAACTTATATTCATTCCGCTTTTCCGTATCGGGATTCGCCGCAAGACCCCGCGCCTTTTTTCGACGGCGAGCCTAACATGGTTACGTTTGTCTCGGCTTATTCCCATGCCATGGGAGGGCGTGGCATGGCGAAAATCCAAATTGGCGCTGATGAAGGGGCGAGTGGCCGAGCTAGTCTGAGACTAGAGGAGACTACCCCGGTTCGCCTCAGTAACGACAGTGGTGCCGCCGCTGGTCAGAGTCAAGGGCTCGTTCTGGAGGAAAACGTTAGACAGTTTCGCATCGACTATTTAAACCCCCAGAGCGAGGACGATACCTGGGAGGAAAGCTGGGATGCTCGCGAGCGACGATCTCTGCCGCGAGCCGTGCGCTTTACGTATTTGGATGATCAGGGCACGAAAATCAGCAGAACTTATCCAATTATGATGATGGTTTTAAGGCCATGAAAGTTCGCGCTGGTCTCGGCAAGATCGGAAGCGAGGACGGAGTTGCTCTGATTCTGGTCTTGTGGGTCTTTATCTTTCTATTTGTCGTCGCTTTCGAGTTTAGCACTGCGGCTCGCGAGGAAGGTACGGCCGCGCAACGATTCAGTGAGGACACCACGGGCTATTATCTCGCGCTCGCGGCTTTCGAAAGTGGCTTGTATGAATTCCTCAACCAACAGAGTGGCACCGGATCCCAGCCCCCGCAAAACACCAAGGAAGATCTATTCGACGGAGAATTTCGCGAGCAAAAGCTCGGCCCAGGCACGCTACGGGTTCGACTGATCGATGAGAGTGGAAAAATCAATATCAATCGGGTGAATGAAGAGACACTGAGACGCATTTTTCTGAACCTCAGCATTGCTCCAGATCGCGCGGATATTTTAGTTGATTCGATTATGGACTGGCGTGATCCTGACGATTTGCATCGGCCAAACGGCGCTGAAAACGACTATTATCAATCCTTGACGCCGCCTTATACCGCAAAGAATGGCTCGCTTGATACAATCGAGGATTTGCTCTGGATCCGGGGAATGACACCGGATCTGTTTTATGGTTATCCCGAAGAGCGTATACAAGAGGTTGGGGACGGCTCAAACCGGGTTGCGTTGCGCGATCTTTTTACCGTCGATAGCCCGATCGACCGGGTCAATCTGCGCACCGCTTCGGCCGAGGTCATTCATGCACTAGTGGGGATTCCTCTCGAAAAATGCCGAAGCTTCGTGGACGAGCGAAAAAAATTATCGGAAAAAACCATTGCTGATTTGTTGCCGCTCCTGGGAATTGGCGCGGCCGATAATGTGATGCAGATGTTTATTTTTGCCAATCCTTCCGTCGTTGCGGTGGAATCCGAAGGAGTTCCTGTGGACTCTCGAACCGGGCGACGGCTCAAAGGAATTGTCCGGCTGGGGGGTGCACAGGGTTTCGAGTTGCTCCGTTGGGTAGATCGCGACATCGCACTACCACAAAATTTGCGCTTGGGTTACAATATGACGACCAATCGTTCAATGGCCTCAAATGGTTTTTAAGTGCCGACGATGACCGCACTTCGTAACCTGCAGCAGATTTCGCGCGCGGATTTTCTAACCGGCGTCGGATTGTATTTACTCAGCGACCGCCTGGTGATGGCGCGTTTGCGGAAAAATCTTCTGCAAGTGTCGATGCTGGAGCAGGAGGTCCGCGAACTTCCTGAATCCGATAATCGTCAGGCGATTTCGGAACTGACGGGTTGGGTCGCTGAAGATGTCAGGGAAATCGCTCTCAAGGCGGCAAGTGACTCACGGGAGCGGGCACTACGCCAGGCGGTGGTTTCGCTTTTGCCGCACCTCAATCCTGCGCGCGACGCGGTTTATCTTTGCCTGCCCCCTGAAAAGGCGGTGGTGCAAGAAGTTCTCTTACCGCTTGCCGCGCAAGAAAATATCGCGCAGGTCCTCGAATATGAACTCGAGCGGCAACTTCCATTCAAACGCGATGATGTTTACTACGACTTTATTCCGGTGGGAAAGAAAGGCGAAAGATTCAGCGTCTATTTGTTTGCGCTGCCAAAAAAAAATGTCGATACGCTGCTGAATTTGCTTGATTCATTAGATATAAAAGTCGCGGGCGTTGAGACGACGATTACGGCTCTGGCCAATTATCTGCTTTTCAGCGATGGATCGAATGCCGGAGCGGTTGGCATCGTGACGGCGCGCCCGCGGCATTGGGAAATGATTGCTTTTAAGACGCGCTTGGATAGATGGCAGCCGGACACGCAGTTGCTCTTCTGCAATCAAATGCCCGGCGCCGACTGGGCTCAAGCTACCGGGAAAGAACTGCTGCAAGAGAATATGAGCCTGATTCCCAAGATCTTCCGCTGCGGTGATCTATCCGGTTTGAATGGATTGGCGCATGAGCATCTGGCGGGCGCCGAAGATCTCGCCGAGCTCGGCAGCATTCGCCTAAAGGGGATGACCGTGCCACTTCAAGCCGAGACATTGCCGGCCATCGGCGCAGCTTTGCGCGGGGTCCGGGAAGCCTCTTTCAGCGCAAATTTATTGCGCCATGAAGGCAGCGATCGTGATCGCAACAAGGGCTTGTCATTGCTGAATCTCTTGCTGCTCGGTCTATTCGTGCTTGCGTTGGCAGCCTGGGGAGTGAGCTATCCGATCAAGGATGAGCTCCGCTTACGGCAGTTGCAAAACGAAAATCGCAAGCTCGAGCCAGCGGTCAGCGCGCTCCAGCGCGAGGAAAGCCAGCTCGAACAGCTGCGAAAGCAAGCCAGACTGCTCGCCGAGCTCGAGCAGCGGCGGGGGGAAACTCTTCGAGTGCTCGATGAGCTCTCCAAAATCGTTCCGAACACGGTTTACTTTTCGAATCTGCGTTACCGGGCCGGTTCGTTGGAGCTGCAAGGGAATGCGGAAAATGCCTCAACGTTAATTCCCCTCTTGGAGCGCTCGCCGGTGTTTGAGAACGTTGGCTTCAACGCGCCGTCGAATCGCGGCCGCGATAACCGTGAGACCTTCTCGTTGAAGGCCGATTTGGAAAAGCCTATGCCGAGGGCTGGCGGCACAAGTAAGGCACCCGCCAGTACTCCGCCGAAGGAAAGCAAAGCAGTCCGATGAAAGCGATTTGGCAGAAATTTTCCAGGCGCGAGCGCGGTTTGGTGGCATTGACCGCGCTGGTTCTCCTGGCATTTGCTGCAAAATATGCGGTGATCACACCGTTTCTGCAGCGGCGCGAATCGGTCCAGCGACAGCTCGAAAGCCAACCACAACTATTGACGAAAAATCTTCGTTACGTTGGCCAAAAAGAAGCCATGCTCGCGGCCCTCGATGCCGCGCGCATGGAGACTAAGGCGCAGGAACCAAAACTTCTTACCGGCGATACCCCCTCGGTGAGCGCTTCGGACCTGCAGGAAACCGTGCAAGCATTAGCCAGCCGCGAGGGTACGCAGGTCATTACCACTCGGGTGCTCAATCCCGAGCCGGCTGGATCATTTTCAAAAATCGGCATCCAAATGGAGATCGGCGGCCAAATTCAGCAAGTCGCCAACCTTATCAAAGGTATTGAGACCTCCCCCAAATTGCTGGTGATCGATGAGATTAATGTGCGTTCGCTTTTCCGTCCGATTGGGTTTCCGCAGTCTCCAGGCGTGCCGCAGCTGCCCGCGCAGAATTTGCGCGTGAGTATTACGATTGTGGGTTTCGCGCGTGCACAGCCGGCACTGACTGGAAACCCCGAATCGCCTGCTAATCCGAGCAAATCCTCATCGAGAGGTGTTTAACACCGCCGGAGGCGGGCCGGCTACGGCCGAAATTTTTTCAAGCATTGCCTGACCGAGTCTCTGAACCGATCTGCAAGCGAATTTTGAATTGACGCTTGTTCGTGGTGGGCGTAAATTAGGGCATTTCTCGACGTATTCGATGGAGCAAGAGCTATTCTAACCCGATCTTCACTGCTGAGTATTTTGTTGGCAGTCGCCACGGGATTCGTTTGTTGGAGCACATACCGGACGTGGAACGATGATCCATGGATTCTGCCGGCACCTGCAAAAGCGGTTTCATTACCGGTCTCCGAGAAGCCGGCTTCGGTAAGTGTCAAACCGTCGATCAATACAGACGTGATCGTCAGCAAAAACTTGTTTGATCCCGAGCGGGGCGCGGGCGCAACTCGTGAAGCCGAAGAGAATTCGCGATCATCTCAGCGCATTCGTAATCTGATTCTTTTGGGCACGGTTATCACCGACAACAACCGCACTGCCGTGGTTCAGGACGCAGGACCCGCACCGGCTCAAGGCGCGGCTGGCCAAGCCGCGGCCCCGGTTCGGCTGAAGCTCGGTGATGATTTTGAAGGTTATAAGCTCACTGAAATTGCCGATAAACGAATTGTCTTTACAAAAGACAGTGCAAGAGTAGAGGTTCTCCTCGACTATTTTCGTAAGGTCGACGTTAGCCCCCCGCGAGCGGTGCCCCCCGGTCAAATCGCTCCGCCAGCGCAAGCTGTCCCGCCGCCGCGCGTTCTGCCAAACTTGCCGCGGCGCGGTCGAGTACCAGTGCCGGGAAATCCGGCGCCGGAATGAAAAGTTAGGAGGTATTACCTTGATGTCAGACAAGCGCCTGACCCAATTGATAGCGGCGATTGTTGCGACCGTCGTCGCTGCTCCGCTGTTCGCTCAACAAGCGCCAAGCCCAAATTTGCCCAGTACCAACGTTCCGACACCGACGGCTCCGGCTCAACCTCCTGCCACGCAGCA